>Ga0315288_10012940_pt1 | contig 10463 bp, 7 predicted proteins | sample YL17G11_20_MG_FD_203454 | JGI IMG/M metagenome (GOLD analysis project Ga0315288, IMG submission 203454) | Sediment microbial communities from Yellowstone Lake, YNP, Wyoming, USA - YL17G11_20 | ecosystem: Environmental > Aquatic > Freshwater > Lake > Sediment | place: USA: Wyoming | collected...
TAGGGGTCGGATTTATCCGACCCGTCAGCGGGCTTGATAAATCAAGCCCCTACACAATGGGTTACATATGCCGAAGCGACAAACCGGATTTTTTCACACCTTCTGAGTAGTTACGGTGCGGCATGGGCCAACGCGCGCGTGTGCCCCGGCCTCCCCTCATTCGCGCGCAGCGGCGGGCGTTCAAAAGGCGAGTATAATGTTGACGGGGAAGAAGTACAGGCTGAAGTCATTTTCTGTCTATTTATTTTTCCTCCTCTGTTTCGCCTGCCTCTACTACAGACTTTTCCTCCTCCAGATTGTCAACCATGAAGAACTCCTCAACAGGGGGCTCAGTCTCCACCGCCTCAATGTGAAGATAGATCCCCGCAGGGGGAATATCTACGATCGCGAGGGCCGGCCGCTTGCCATGAGCATACGCACGAAGTCGGCCTACGCCGAGCCCGAGAAACTCGCATCGCCGGAAGTGGCTGCGCGATCCCTCGCGCGGTGCGCCTCCCTCCCGTACGACGAGCTCCTGGAAAAGTTGAACAAGAAGAGAAAATTCGTGTGGCTGGCCAGGAAGCTCGACGGCAGCCTGGCGGATCGGATCGAGCGCCTCCAGATCGAGGGCGTCGGCTTCCGTGAAGAGGTGAAGCGGGTGTACCCCCAGGGGGGGCTCCTCAGCCATGTGCTCGGTTTTGTTGATATTGACAACCGCGGCCTGGAGGGGGTTGAGCTCCAGGAGGACCAGTACCTGCGCGGGCAATCGGGCTGGATGGCTTCTCACAGAGACCGCAAGGGCCGGGAGATCATGACCCTCCGCAGCCAGGATATCCCTCCCCTTGACGGGTACGACCTCTCGCTCACCGTGGATGCGGTCATCCAGCACATCGCGGAGAGCGAACTCGAGAAGGGGTGCCGTCAGTTCAACGCGGCGGCGGGGTGCCTCATCGTGATGAATCCCAAAACAGGAGCGGTGCTCGCGCTCGCCAACTGGCCCTCCTACGATCCTAACGCCCCATCAAATTTCCCCGCGGAGTACCGGCGCAACAGGTGCATCACCGACGTGTATGAACCGGGGTCGACGTTCAAGGTCGTCACCGTGGCCGCTGCGCTGGACAAGGGATGCGTCACGATGAGCGATGTCCTCTTCTGCGAGAATGGGGCATTCCGCGTCGGCAGGCACACCCTGCACGATGTGCATCCGTACGGGAATCTCAGCACGATGGAGGTGATCAGAAAGTCAAGCAATATCGGCGCCGTGAAGATCGCGATGAGGCTCGGCGAGGAGGCGCTCTATCGCGGCATCCATCAGTTCGGTTTCGGCTCCCCCACGGGGATAGGGTTGCCGGGCGAGGTGGGCGGTATGCTGCACCCGCTCAGCCAGTGGTCGGGCCTGTCCATCGCCGCCGTCCCCATGGGACAGGAGCTGTGCGTCACGCCGCTCCAGCTGGCCGTGGCGGTGGGAGCGATTGCGAACGGGGGCGTCGCGATGAGACCGTATATTATTGAAACGGTAAAAGACCGTTCGGGCAGGGTGGTCAAATCCAATTCGCCTGAGGTGAGGGGGAGGGTGGTGAGCGAGGCAACGGCGGAAGCCCTCGTGGGCGCCATGGAGGGCGTCCCGAGCCGTGAGGGCACGGCGCCCCGGGCCGCGCTTGAGGAGTATACGGTGGCGGGGAAAACGGGCACGTCACAGAAGGTCGATCCGGATGGCCGCTACTCACACTCCAGATTCGTGGGGTCGTTTGTGGGGTTCGCCCCGTCAAAAGATCCCGCGGCATTGATCCTGGTTGCCCTCGATGAGCCCACACCCCTCTACTACGGCGGATCGGTGGCCGCGCCCGTATTCAAGGAGGTTGCGAAGAGGGTGTTGAAATATCTCGCGATCCCCCCGGACAGGGGCGAGGGTGGCGTCAAGGTGGTGTGGGACGCTCCCGCGACGCGCCTCTCGGGAGGCGCCGCTCCGGAATACGCTGATTAGATTTATATACCGAGACTTCTGTGCAAAATGGATAGAAGTTTAAAAAGGAACCACAGAGGGCACTGAGTATACACACGGAGGGCACAGAGAAGTTCAAGAATTTAACCGCGGATTACGCTGATGACGCGGATTAATTTTAACCACAGATGAACACGGATACACACAGATTAATCTCTTTCTAGAAACCAGAAACGAGAAACTGTTGTTGCTGTTGTCACAATCTCAGTGCCCTCAGTGTTCCGTCTCTCTGTGTGCTCTGTGGTTACGCGTTGCCCTTATTCGGTTGCAGTCGAAGACCGCATTAGACGTATTCGTCGGAGTGGGCAGTGTGAACTGAATGAATGAGGATCTCAGAGCGCGATGAAATTGAGCGACCTTCTCCCCTCACTGGGGGCCTGCACTGTCGCCGGCCGGCGCGATATCGAGGTGACCGGCATCACCTTTGATTCGCGCATGGTGAGGCCGGGGTATCTCTTCGCCGCGCTCCCGGGCGGCAGAGCCGATGGCCATGACTATGTGACCGAGGCAATCGAGAGGGGAGCGGTTGCCATCCTCGCCCAGAGAGACGTTGCCGCTTCAAACCGGGCAACCTCCCTCAGGGTTGATGACAGCCGGTGTGCGCTCGCGCAGGCGGCAGACTGCTTCTACGGCAGCCCCTCGAAGGAGATCGAGATTATCGGTGTGACGGGAACCAATGGCAAAACGTCCGTCTGCTACCTTCTCCGGGAGATGCTGAAGGAGGCGGGGAGGAAGCCCGCCCTCCTCGGGACAATCGAATACCTCATCGGCGGGCGCTCGATACCGGCTGAGCGCACCACGCCGGAGGCGCCGTATCTCCAGGCGATGATACGAGACGCGGTAAGGGAGGGATGCGACTGCCTCGTCATGGAGGTCTCATCACACGCCCTTCAGCAGCAGCGGGTGGGGTGCATCGCGTTCGACGTGGCGGTGTTTACGAATCTCGGCAGGGAGCACCTTGATTTTCACGGCAGCGTTGAGGAGTACTTCAATGCGAAGGCGCACCTCTTCAGGACGCCGGACCTGAAGCGGGCGGTGGTGGGCGCCGATGATCCATGGGGGCAGAAGCTCGCTTCCGCGATCGCCGCCCCCCTCCTCACGTACGGGATGGGCGAGCGCGCGATGGTGCGGGCGCTCTCGGTCGAGTCGGGCCCGAGCGGCAGCCGGTTCGACATTGAGGCGGAGCGCCTCCGGCTGAACGTCGCGCTTCCGCTGCTCGGCAGGCACAACGTGTGCAACGCCCTCGCCGCAACCGGCGCGGCCCTCTCGGTAGGCATCGCTCCCGAGGCGATTATCTCCGCCCTGTCAGGGGCGAAACCCGCGCGGGGGAGACTGGAGGAGGTACCCTGCGCGAGGCCGTATAGAGTATTCATTGATTACGCTCATACCCGGGAGGCCCTCGAGAGTGCCCTCCTCGCCGTGCGCGAGGGGCGCCGGGGGAGGATCATCCTTGTGTTCGGCTGCGGCGGCGACAGGGACAGGAGCAAGCGGCTCCCCATGGGACTCGTGGCGGCCCGATTGGCCGACCTGTCAATAGTTACCACGGATAACCCGCGCAAGGAGAACCCCATGGAAATCATTGCGGAGATTTCGAGGGGTTTCAGCGGGACCGGGAAACGCTGCGTTGAAATTCCGGATAGGCGTGAGGCCATCGCTGCAGCGCTCGCTGAGGCAGGGGAAGGCGATATCGTTCTGGTTGCAGGGAAGGGGCACGAGCGCACACAGGAGTTTGAGAGCACGGTGGCGCCCTTCAGCGACCGGGATGTGGTCATGGAATTAACCGGCGATGCGTGATCCGTGACCTCTATCCCGTGACGCATACGGCGGGTCACGATGTGCGGCGTATGAGCGGCGGGTCGCGGAAACAGGAATGGAACCGATCGGTATTGGCGAAGCGCTGGAGGCAACCTCAGGCGAACTTGTTGCGGGGGACAGGGGAGGCAGTATCTGTTCCCTAAGCACCGATACAAGGAAACTGAAATGCGGCGATTTCTTCATCCCGCTCAAAGGGAATAAGTACGACGGTCACGATTATCTGGATGAGGCGCTGGCACGGGGCTGCTCCGGAAGCATGTTCGCCCGCGCGGTATCTGATGACGATGTGAGGGGGTGGTCGGCGAGGGGCGTGGCGCTCATCAGGGTGGGCGACACCCTCGCGGCGCTGCAGGGGCTCGCGCAGCGCTACCGGGAGCGATTTCGGATACCGCTCATCGCCATCACGGGGAGCAATGGGAAGACGACGACGAAGGAGATGGTGATCGCAATCGCCTCAGGCCGTTTCTCGGTGCTCGGCAGCGAGGGGTCATTCAATAACGATGTGGGCGTTCCGCTCACGCTCCTGCGGCTCGAGCGGAATCACTCGCTCGCGGTGCTGGAGATAGGGATGAACGCCCGGGGGGAGATCGGCAGGCTCGCCGGGCTCGCCGGGCCCGGCATCGGCGTCATCACGAATGTGGGCCCCGCCCACCTCAAGTTTTGTGGGACGATTGAGGAGGTTGCAGCGTCAAAGGCAGAGCTCCTCGGGGCGATGTCGGCGCGCGGGGGCGGTGTCGCGGTGCTCAATCGCGATGATCCGTACGTATCCCGGATGGGGCGAGGGCTGAGTCTCGCGGTGAAGACATTCGGCATGGGTCCCGGGGCCGATGTCTGCGGCGAGTCCGTGAGGCCTGAACCGGGGAGGGTGCGCTTTTCGATGAGGTTCAGGCGGTCGGCGCGCCCGGTGGCGGTCACCATCCCCGGCGTCGGGGTTCATAACGTCTATAACGCCCTCGCCGCCGCGGCTGCCTGCGAGGAGCTGGGGATTGAACCTGGAGAGATTGCCGAGCGTCTGGGCGCCGTGCGCCTCCCGCCGATGCGCATGGAGCTGGTCAACATAAAAGGGATCACGGTGATCAACGACGCCTACAACGCCAATCCCGCCTCAATGCGTGCGGCGCTGGAAACGCTCAAGGGAATGGCGGTGGGCGGTAAGAGAATTCTGGTGATGGGCGACATGCTCGAACTGGGCGCGGCGGCGGAAGCGGCCCACCGGGAGATCGGACGCCTCGCCGCGGGGTGCGGCGTGGATCTGTTGATTGCGGTGGGCGAGCAGAGCGCCTTCGCGGCGGAAGCCGCCAGGGGGGCCGGCATGTCCGCGGGCAACGTGGTCTCGTGCCCGTGCGTGCGGGAGGCGGCGTCGGTGCTCGGGGAGCGCGCCGGAGAGGGGGACTTCGTGTTGCTGAAGGCGTCGCGGCGTATCGGCCTGGAAAAAATTCTGGAAGAGATAGCGAAGTGAAGGCAACCGCGGATCGCACGGAGTGGACGGATTGTTTAGCCTGAATTATTCATGAACAATAAATACGCAACCACGGATTTAGCCTATGGAACAGGTTCTTTGAGAGAAACGACTGAATCCACGGATTTCACGGATTTACACGGATTTTGATGAAACACATTTGTGGGGCTATTATATTAATCTGTGCTCATCCGTGCCTGCACGCCGGAGTGCGTTTCGGCACGCAGGCGTGTCAATCCGTGGATAAAAACATTGAAAGTAGAAGTTGGTGAATGGATCAGGCTAAAAGGGTTTGTGAATAATCCGCGAAATCAGCGAAATCCGTGGTTTCAGGAGTAACGAGAAACGATGCTGTACTACCTGCTGTACCCGCTGAGGGAATACTTCTTCGGATTCAATGTGTTCAGGTATATCACGTTCCGCGCGGCCGCCGCAGCGGTGACCGCCATGGTCCTGAGCATTGCCCTCGGCCCCTGGGTGATCCGGAAGATGCACGAGCTTGAGCTGGGCCAGCGCGTGCGGCGCGACTGGTTTCCCCTCTACAGCCAGCACAAGAGCAAGGAGGGCACGCCGACGATGGGGGGGGTGCTCATCATTCTCGCGGTGCTCGCCTCCTCCCTCCTGTGGGCGGATGTCCTCAACCGCTTCGTGCTGCTTGTCCTGTGTGCGCTTGTCTGGCTCGGCGCCCTCGGCTTTGTGGACGATTACCTGAAGGTGAGGAGGAAAGACGCCCGCGGGATGAGGGCGAAGGTGAAATTCGCCGGGCAGGTTATCCTCGGCATTTCCATCGGCGCCTATCTGCTCGCCCATCCCGCGACCGCGCGGTACGCCGGGGAAGTGAGCGTCCCCTTCTACAAGCACCCGCTCGCCGCCAATCTCGGCCTCTTCTATATTGTGTTCGCCGTCCTTGTGATCGTGGGGAGTTCGAACGCGGTGAATCTCACGGACGGGCTTGATGGCTTGGCGATCGGGTGTGTCGTCATCGCTGCGCTTGTGTATTCGGTGCTGAGCTACGTGAGCGGCCACTCGGTGTTCGCGCATTACCTGGGAATCCGCTACGTCCCGCACAGCGGGGAGCTCGCGGTGTGCTGCGCGAGCATCGTGGGGGCGGGCCTTGGCTTCCTCTGGTACAATGCGCACCCCGCTGACATATTTATGGGCGACACCGGTTCGCTCGCGCTGGGGGGGGCCGTGGGGCTGGTGGCGATTCTCATCAAAAAGGAGATCGCGCTGTTGCTGGTGGGCGGGGTATTTGTCATGGAGGCGCTCTCCGTGATTCTGCAAGTGGCCTCCTTCAAGCTCACGGGCCGGAGGATATTTCTGATGACTCCCCTCCATCACCACTTTGAGATGAAGGGCTGGTCGGAGACCAAGGTGACGGTGAGATTCTGGATCATCGCGCTTATTTTCGCCCTGGTCGGCCTGGGCGCGCTCAAATTGCAGTAGGGCGTATGGGCGTGTGCGCGTGTCGGCGTGGGTTTATTGATCTTTGTTCATTTTTTACGCCCATACGCCGTCACGCCGATACGCCGACACGGATTGCCGGCTGTGGTATAGGACAGATGCAGGATAGAAGAACCGTTACGGGTGGCATGGGGGTGCGGGGCAAAAACGTGCTGGTGCTCGGCATCGGCGCGAGCGGAACGGCTGCCGCGGGACTCCTCGTGCGCGAGGGGGCGGTGGTGAGCTGCAGTGACCTCAGCGACGCGGATGACACCAGGCGGCGCGCCTCGCGGCTCGAGGCCCTGGGATGCCGCATTGAACTCGGCGGCCACACGGAGCGGTTCGCGCGCGGGGCTGAGATGGTCGTCATCAGCCCGGGGATTGACCCGTCTCTCCTGCTCGTGAGCGAGATGACTCTCCGCGGTGTCCCGGTGCTGTCGGAGATCGAACTCGCGTATTGGTTTTGCTCACGTCCGATTGTGGCGGTGACCGGAACGAACGGGAAGACCACGACCGTGGCGTTGATGGAGCGCGTGCTGGTCAAGGCAGGCCGCGACGCCGTTGCCTGCGGGAATATCGGGAGGCCTTTTTCAGATGTGGTCGGAGGGGACCGCGAGCCGGAGATTCTCGTGCTTGAGGTGAGCTCGTTCCAGCTCGAGAGGGTGAGCCGTTTCAAGCCCTGGATTGCGGTGGTGCTCAACGTGACAGACGATCATCTCGACCGCTATCGGGGGATTGAGGACTACAGGAAAGCCAAGGCGATGATCTTTCGGAATCAGGATGGCGGCGACTGGGCGATCGTGAGCGCGAGGGAACGGGCGGGATGGGAGCGGTTGGCCGCCCTGGGGAATCAGTCGGTCATTGAGTTCAGCGCCGAGGGCGACGTGCGCGAGGGGGCGTGCGTGCGGGAGGGATCGCTCGTGGTCAAATGGCGGGGGAACATGGTAACGGTGTGCCCTCGCGATGAGGTGTGGCTCATCGGTGACCACAATGTCGAGAATGCGCTCGCGGTGGCTGCCGCGGCGACGATCTGCGGCGTGGGACCTGAAGTGGTGGGAGAGGTGCTGAAAAGTTTCATCGGCCTCCCGCACCGGATGGAGCCGGTCGGGACATGGAACGGCGTAAGGTTTATCAATGACTCCAAGGCGACGAATCCGGACGCGGTGATCCGCGCCCTCCGGGCAGTGACCGGGCCTGTCCTCCTCATCGCCGGGGGGAAGGACAAGGGGTTTGACTATTCAGTCCTCAGGGCTGAGGTCTCGAAAAGGGTTAAAGCCATCGTGCTCATCGGCGAAGCCCGGGAAAAAATGAGGCGTGATCTCGGCGAGGCGGCCGAAACGCGTTGTGCGGAGAGCCTCTCCGAGGCGGTGCGGGTCGCGGCGGAGCGTGCGGCCCCCGGCGACACCGTGCTGCTGTCGCCTTCCTGCTCCAGTTATGACATGTACAAAAATTACGAAGAGCGGGGAGAGGAGTTTAAGAGAAGCGTTATAAAGCTGATGACAAGCAGTAAGGGTTAAGCAGTAAGAATTAAGCAATGGCGTCTATTGGGCTTAATACTTACCGCTTACAGCTTAATCCTAATACAAAAGGAGGTTGTTATGAGCGGGCGTAATGTGGTGACTGTAGTAGTGGGCGCGCATGTCGGTGTGCTGATCTTGGCCGTGCTCTTCGGAGGGTGCGCAAAGGAAAAGAAAGTTCCGAGGCTCACCGCCGCGGCTCCCGTGCAGGAGATCCGCGCGCCGGAGGCCATGCCGGAATCGATCCTCGAACCCAAGGGTATGGTCGAGGAGACGGATCTGCTGGTATCGCGTGAACCCCAGGCGATTCCCCCGAGGGGAGAAACGGCGCTCCCATCGGCTGTGGGAGAGAAGGGAGCGGCCGCTGTCGAGCAGAAAGAGGTAGTAATAGCGGGCGCCGCCGCGCGGAGGGAGGAGGCAATCACGGCTGCCGTTGAAAAGAAAGAGAAAAAAATAGCGGCTGCCGCCGAGCAGAAAGAGAAGGAGATTGCGGCCGCGGGTGAACAGAAGGAGAGAGGGCCGATCGTGCCTGAGGTCAAACGGCGCGCCGCCGCGGCGGCGCAGCTGCCGGCGGCAGGGGTGCAGAAGGGTGCGGGAGGGACGCATAAGGTTGCGCCCGGCGAGAGCCTCTGGAAAGTAAGCCAGCAGTACGGCGTTTCTGTGGCGGACATCGCGAGGGCGAACAACCTGAAGGCGGATTCAGCCTTACGCGTCGGCCAGGTGCTCATGATTCCCGGTCCTGTCGCGGCGCCGGAGCCGAAGGCCCGGGAGAGGGCGCCGGCGGGAAAAGCGCGAGTGTCGGGCGTCTTTAAAAAACACGTTATTCAAAAAGGTGAAACGCTTTCATCCATCGCGAAGCGGTACAGGGTGTCGTTGAAAAAACTGGTTGAGGTCAACAAGATCGAAAATCCCGGCAAGGTCAGGGCCGGCCAGTCCCTCGTGGTACCGCAGTGACGGGCGCGTGATGCGGAGTGCGTGTCTGACGGGGAAGGGGTGAGCGGAGTGCACCAGCGGACGCTGCTGTTTGTGACGGTAGTGCTGCTCCTCAGTATAGGGGTGGTGATGATCTATTCCACGAGCGCCTTTTTCGCTCAGGATAAGTTCAATGACAGCTATTACTTTCTCAAGCGACAGGCGCTCTGGATAGGGCTCGGCCTGGCCGCGTTCGCGTGCGCGGTCAATATCGATTATCACCACCTGCGCACTCGCAGTCTCCCGCTCCTCTTCACGAGCATTGCGCTCCTCGCCCTGGTGTTTGTGCCGGGAATAGGCAGGACGGCCGGGGGCGCGAGCAGGTGGATATGGCTTGGCTACTTCAGTTTTCAGCCTTCCGAGGCGGCCAAGTTCACGCTCATCCTCTATATGGCCGACGTGATGGCGAGGAAGCAGCGGCAGATCGAACAATTCTGGAAAGGGCTCGCGATACCGCTCGCCCTCTCCCTCCTGATGCTCGGGCTCGTCATCATGCAACCAGATCTGGGGACGACAGTCCTCATGGCCCTCATCGTCGTCATCATGCTGTTCGTGGCGGGCGTGCGCCTCCGCCTCCTGCTCCCGCTCGCCCTCGCCGCGTTGCCCGCGATCTATGCCCTGGTGCTCGGCTCAGATTACCGCAGGAAGCGCATCGTCGCGTTTCTCAATCCCTGGGCTGATCCCGATGGGACGGGGTTTCAGATCATTCAGTCCTTCATCGCCCTCGGTTCCGGCGGTCTCACCGGCATGGGGCTCGCGCAGAGCAGGCAGAAGTTCTACTACCTGCCCGCGGCGCATACGGATTTCATATTCTCAATCATAGGAGAGGAGCTGGGGCTCATCGGCGCGGGGGTGATCGTCACGCTGTTCCTCATCCTGCTCATCATGGGAATGACGATATGCCGAAAGGCGCCTGATTTTTATGGGCATCTCCTCGCGCTCGGCATCGTGTCGGTGATCAGCCTCCAGGCGATCATCAACATCGCCGTGGTGACGGGGACCCTGCCGACGAAGGGGCTGCCGCTCCCGTTCATCAGCTTTGGCGGTTCCAGCATGATTGTCAACCTGTTTGCGGTCGGCGTGCTGATGAATATCGGGAAGCATATGGGCGTGGATATGGCGATTCATTACCTGGAGGCGCATTCCGACAGGACGTTCAGAATATGAGGATCGCGTTTGCAGCGGGGGGAACCGCAGGGCATTTGTATCCGGCGCTCTGTACTGCGGGTGAGCTGCGCAGGCGCGATCGATTTTTTGAGGCGCTGTTTCTGGTTTC
>Ga0315288_10012941_pt1 | contig 10463 bp, 8 predicted proteins | sample YL17G11_20_MG_FD_203454 | JGI IMG/M metagenome (GOLD analysis project Ga0315288, IMG submission 203454) | Sediment microbial communities from Yellowstone Lake, YNP, Wyoming, USA - YL17G11_20 | ecosystem: Environmental > Aquatic > Freshwater > Lake > Sediment | place: USA: Wyoming | collected...
GGTAGGGATTATGAATTGTTCGATCAGAATCAAGAATGGGATTCAATTGAGACAGACGTCAAGGCTCAGGGTGATGTGAATTCGCACTTAACCAATACGCATGGCCAATCATGTGGTGTTTCTGCTCCGATATTTGTGAACAGGGTGAACATCATTGTGAGTGCGACAAATCTAGGATTCTCCGAAGGCAACAACTGCCTAATTCGGAGACTCCTTCAATCACAATACTATTCATACTTTCTGTTGCTGAACAACGATATATTAGTTGACCCTCTTTTCCTGAGTGAACTCGTGAAAGCCGCAGAGTCCAACAAGGCCGGGGGTTTTTTCGGACCCAAGACATATTGTCTTCGACACGGTAAAAGCAAGAATGTTGTCAACTTCGCTGGCGGCATCGTCAACCTTTCGAAAGGTGAATCCTATCACATAGGCGCAAATGAGGTAGACAACGGTCAGTTTGATCAGTCTAGAGTGGTAGACTACGTCGAAGGGTCGTGCATGCTTGTCAGGACCGAGACAATCAGAAGAATAGGTTTGCTTAATCCAGAGTACTTCATGTACTGGGAAGAAGTCGACTGGTGTCTACGTGGGCGTGACTCGGGTTACTTGTCAATATATGTTCCTGGTTCTGTAATCTGGCACAAGGGAGCGACCTCAGGGACCAATTCAAAAAAGACATACTACATGAATAGAAACAGGTTTTGGATAGTACGGAGTCATTCTGGTTTCATTCAGCAGATTTCATTCCTTTTCTACCAGGCTGCGTTCGGATTGTGGCTTACTTCATCGATAATCCTCTTTCAGGGTGGCGGGGCTGACGGTTTGATAGCATGTTGGAAAGGAATGGTTGATGCGATTGGTGGTCCTCATCGTTGATTATCAGAGCTCAGTCTCGAATTCGAAGGAGTTGCTGCACAATAGGAAGGCGACCGACGTCTAGATATCATAACGGTTAATTGCGATATCACATTCCTAGTCTCGGGAGTTGAAGACTTCGGAGCCTCCGTTATCGAATATTCTGCTGCGGTTTAATTCAAACCCTCCTAGTTCAACGTATTTCCATACCCGAGTGACATTCGTCGTTTCGTAGATGAGGATACCCTGATTATCGATATTGTATGTGCCTAGGAATAAGTAACAATTGGGTGGTGTCGTGTTCACGCCTGAGATTGCATTAGAATCCTCAAAACTCAGGCTGGCCATTAGAAGAGATCGATAACCGTCCGAAAAAACAGGGGCCGGACCCTTTGCAACTGTCACCCATGTTGCAGCATCGACTTCCATTTCGTTAAATCTCGGGTAATCGAGTGTCGCATCCAATGACATCACGTGGCTGGCGGGACCAGCAATCTCATATACAAACCCCGAGTTGAATAGGAAGAATACAGCAATAAACAGCACAAATGATTTTATTGTCGCCTCTTTGAGTTTCAAATGACTTCCGGCGCCTAGCAACGCAATGGAGCTGCGTCGTACAACTGAAATGAACCCTCTCGCGCATAGCGGAGCTAAAATCAGTAGACCGATGCCGTACAGTCTAGATGTGTTCAATGCATTGGAAAAGTAGGGGACTGTCAGTCCGGCAATCATAATCAATACACATGTTCCTGTGAGGATTGCAGCGGATCGATTCATGCTTGAATTACGGCGCTTACGAAATAAGTCGACAAATCCTATTACTATCATAACTTGAGCAAAGATTTGAAGGTACTTAGCGGCTAGACTAAGTGAAGAGGAAGCTCCTCCAAATACTATTGTGACGCCTTGCACCACTCCTGGATTTAGGAATTGGGTCATAAATGTCTCACTCATCGTTTTTCCCAGGAGCGCGATTGTGTTTAGGGAAGTTGAGCTGGCAATAAATGCATACCAGGCAATTGCCACAACAGCAATTAGTGCTAAAAATCTTCCGGATACTCGCATTTCAAGTGCGTTCTTTCCTTGTTGATTCATGCATGTCTGGACAATCCAATAGCACGCCATCACAAAAATGAAGAAATAGCACATGGCGTAGTGTGACACGACCAACGAAAATCCCGAAATGATTAAAAGAAGGGATTTCTTCGTTTTCTGCAAGTTCATATCGAAAATCACCAACAAGAGAAACACGAAAAGCAGCTCAGCGATTTGCTGTTTCGCAAGAAACGGCATCTCCATGAAGAACACGAAGACTGAAACAAAGAAAAATACAGAAATGGCTGCAATCCTATCGCTCGTGAACCTTGTATAGAAGATGTACAAACCAACAGGGACCATTGCGTAAATCAAAGGGTACACTAGCTTGAAAATCCATGTGAGATCGCTTCCCGAGATTATTGAGAACAGCGGGGCAAGAACAACGATGGAAAGCATCCCATTTGCATCCGCGGGTATTGACGGATTCCAGACACCATTATGTATCACTAGATTGGCAACAAAGTATTCTTTCTGTATGTCCCAACCCCAAAGATTATTTGAGATCAACGAAGTATGGAGAAGGAGAGAGAATGATATGGAGAAAATTGCGATTGGATACAGCCCAGATGGAAGGCGTCTAACAGCTCCCATTGTGATGATCATAAGAAATATTGCAATCAGTAAAAGCATCTGCAAAAGATTATTTCCCGATTGGCCGAACCAATATGAGCTAATTGCGGACAATGGCACCAAAGAGATCAGGAGCACAGACGCAAGTCTAAACGATCTGGAACGAGGAGTGACATCCTTCGGTTCGTAATCACGATCGAAATAGTAAGCCAATGCGCATAACCCGGAGACAACAAGAACCACAGTAACTAGCAATGGGAGTAGAGCGAATGGTTTTGCGATTCCGAGGAACGGATAGATTGTATTACTCAAAAGACCGGCACCCAAGTCCGTTGCGATGCTGAGTGCAACCGAATATAGAATCGTGGTACTGCTTCGGAGGTCATGCATACGCAGGATTCTCAGGATAACAGTGCCGGGTATTAGAATAAGGAAAGCAATGACAATGAGCTGACGCACAATCGGGAATGATACCTTGCTGTCTAGAGTACCGAGAGCGACAGACCCGATGACGGTCAATTGGAATGCAAACACCATTATGACGAATCTCCTGATTGGCCAGTCATTGGTTCTAATGAAATCAACACTCTTTATCGTCATGCGCAACCACCCTTTGTGCTAGGAACCTTAGGGTTGTTGACACAATCTATGTCGCTATCAGCTGTGTTATCATTTACCGCTTCTTCTAGAACTCTCTCTAGCGTCGACCCTATTATCCTCCAATCGTACCTCTCTTCAGCTAATTTCCTGGCGAAATCGCCCAACCTTATTCTTTCGTCTTTTTTCTCCACCAGGAATTCAATGGCCCGTATGAAATCTTCATTTACATCTGGTAGGATTATTGCATTCACAAGGTTAGTCATTTCGAGTCCTTCGGCGCCTTTTGCTGTTGTGACAATCGGCAATCCTTTTGATAAGTAATCCAATACTTTCAGCTTCGTGCCTGCACCATGGATCAAAGGAACTACTGCAATATCCACTATCGAAAGAACTTCTTGCAAATCCTTTACGTAGCCTATCGACTGGACTATTCCTTCCTTGAACACTGGGACTCCATTACCACCAACCAGGAACAGAATGTCTCTCGTCGACTTCGCGAGTCTTGGGGCGATATATGTTCGAATGAGGTCCAATGCTTCCCTGTTGGAAGGATGCGCATAGAGACCGTGGAAGAAAAGTACGACCGAATCGGATCCTATTCCTAACCTGCTTCTGATTGATTGTTTATTATTGGTCTCATGTGACAAGCCGATATTACAGCCTGACGGTACAACGCGGATCCTCTCGGGCTTGAGTCCGTATTTAGTTATCAGTATAGCTCTATCTCTTTCACTAACAGTGACAATTCTGTCGGTCAGAAACTTGCACACAATACGTTCCATCAGAGATGTGTATATTGGGATGAATGCTCGGGCAAGTTGCGGCTGATTCGTGTCGTTGGCAACGACTTCACGAGCGAACTCAGACTCGACGTTTTGCGCATCATAGATTATCCGTATTCTCTTTCCAGTCAATGATGCGGCAATTCTAGCGGAGAGAATTCCACTGAGATAGGTGATGTATATCAATTCGGGATCTCTTCTTTTCAAAATTCTCAAGAGGTTTAGAAAGTAGCTCGAACTCAAATCCCTAGCAATTGATATCGGCCTACCGAGAACTCTCCAGTCCTTGTAAGTGACAACCTCTGCTTCTCGACGATCGTTCACATCAAAGCATGTTGCTTGTTCGAACCAGATCAGCTCGTTTTTTCTGAGCCGGAGTTGATTGGCCAAATTTCGATATCTGTTTTGCGCGCCACTTAAAGGTCCAGAAATTCCATGTCCAATAGGAACGAGAACAATTTTCATTGGCATTTCTTGTATAATGCTTCCATCTTCTTAGTGATTTCTCTCCAATCGAATTCAGCCATCACTATTTCTTTTGCCCGATTTGGGCCAATTCTCCCGCTACGATCACATAGCGCTTGGATTATTGCATCACGGAAACTTCCAGTGTCGAGGCTAACCACTTTACCAATAGCAGTTCTTTGAACAAACTCTGCGAGGCCGCACCTGTCACTAACAATTACATATGTGCCACACGCGGTAGCTTCGATGATTGTCCTTCCAAATGCCTCATAAAGGGAAGGTAAAACAAAGACATCACTATCCACATAGGCCCTTATCCTGTCTATGCCGAAAAGCGGTCCGATGAAATCAATGCAATTCCTTGCATGTAATCTATCCACCATATCTCTCAGAGCACTGAGATAACCATCATCGGGCCCAACTATGACCAGGCGACATCCTTGAACGCTCTTTGTCACCTGAACAAAAGAATCAATGAGAATGTCAATCCCCTTGTTCTTGTGGATTCTTCCCAGGTATAGTACCACCTTCTCATCGTCCTTGATGGAGTATTGCCTCCTAAACTCTCCGCGTTTGGGCAGGATTTTAAACTCTCTTGAGTCGATTCCATTTGGTAAGACTTCAATTCTTTCCATAGGAGCTCCAGCCCGCATGTACTGTTTTGCCTCTGCAGTTGTTAGAGCAACAAATCCACTAGCATCATGTACGATCCGCCTCCCGACTGACATGTCAAATAGTATCTTCGAAAGGATTGTTATAGGACCCTGCTTTCCTATTACGAGCGGAGAAGAACCATGGGCCTGAAGTATATATCGCGTTTCATGTCTTCGTGAGGATTGCCAAGCGTATAGGTTAGGAGTTCCTCTCCATTCATGCAGATGAACAATATCGAATTCTTCGATTGATGTATCAATTGCATGCCTAAGGCTGTTTGAGAGATGAATCCCCAATCTATCTGCAGGCCAATTATAATCGCAATCAAAGTATGCGACCTTCACCTTTCCCAGATGCTCCTCTAGTAAGTTCTCCGGGAAGTCTCGTTCGGTTATCCTTCCGCCATCTCCAATGCTCGTGCAAAACACAGTGACATCATTTCCTATGCTAGCAAGACATGAGGAAAGCTCAAAGACTGACCTTACCGGCCCCCCGAATTCCCACTTAAAGTGTGGAATGATCTGAAGGATTTTCAAAGATTTCACTTTCTTGCGTGACTCTATTCAATAGGCACTCGAATTCATCCGTAATCGATTCCCAGTTGAACTTATTGATGAACTCTCCTCCCGATCTTCCAATTCGATCGAGTTCCTCTTCGTTCATCTCAAGCGCGACTTTGACCACATCTTCAGGTTCTTCGGCATACACGACACCATGACCTTCACCAAATTCTTTCTGCACTCCGTTGAGTCTCGTAGAAATAACGGGTTTGCTCATGGCCAAGTATTCGTACATTTTGATAGGTACTATGTGCTCCATTATCTCTCGTTTGATTGCAGGCAAAATGCATATGTCGCTAGCATTTATTAGCTCTGGGATCTGCGAGTACGGTTTCACGCCCATTAGAATGATCCGCGATTCCATTCCTTGACTCTTCACGAAAGCCTCCAACTCTTCAAAATAATCCCCCTCCCCCACCACTAGCATCTTGACTTTTTTATCTTTATCTGGGAGTTTGGCGATTTCGGATGCTACTTCCTTCAGACCAGAGAAATCGTACAGCCATCCCATAAAGAACAGCATAAGTTCGCCAGATGATATTCCCAAAGAGGAACGCGTTTTCAATCGATCATATTTCTTTGGGTCAAAATGGTCGAAGTCAACACCACCTGGCACTATAGTGAGACGTCTGTCATCCACGCCCAGTTTGAGGACGTAGTCTCTGAGACCGTAGTTAGTTGTGACAACGGCATCAGCTTTTAACGAAATATGCGTTTCAAGTAGTTTTGCGACTGGCTGAAGTATCTTCGCGGGCAATAGAGTGTGAGTCACATCGGTCCAGTAGTAGATGAAAGGGATTCGTCTCTTTTTTGCGAGTTTCAAACCCCAAAAAGAGCTGATAATGCTAGTGAATCCAACAACTACATCCGGTTCGTAACTGGAGAGGAGCAGTTTAATCTCTTTCCTGCAAGAAAACAAATAGGAAAAATAGTCCAAATAGGGGATTCTAAGAATTCGCGCCCTGACGTATCGTATTTTTGCATTACTGTAGAATCTAGCCATTTCATTAACTGCCATTCGGTGTGACACAATTCCATCAGATTCTTGTCTCCACAATTGATCGTAACCGACAACCGCAACTTCATGGCCTCTCAGTGAGAGCCTCTCCATCAGATGGTGTTGATTGTGCGGACCCTTCTTTGCCCAGTTCCCATCCTGCACAACCAGTATCTTCATGTTCTCAACTCGGTCCTTTGGATATGTATCATCTGCATACTGAACTTTTCTGTAGTGCTAATCTTTTTTGTAGGACGAATCACGTCGTGGCGGTGGTCGAGGATATGAGGCCGAACCAGAAGGTCACCGGAAATTACGCCTTCGACCATGAGAGATTCATTGAATTCTTGAAGAAGATTCGATAGCACAGCACCCGTTTCTATAGTGATAGGCAAGTCTGAGAAGATATCGTTCGGAAAAGCAATATATATCTGAGTTCCTCACCAGGACATGATGACTAGCGGGCAACTCTCTGGAGCGAGGGCAATCGTAACGGGAAGTTCTAGAGGGATCGGAAGGATAATCGCATTGGAATTTGCCAAACAAGGGGCAGACTTGATTGTAAACTGCAACCTAGCCGAAGACGAAGCCTTGCAAGTCGTCAAGGAGATCAATGAGCTTGGAAGAAAAGCCTCGTTCTGCCTGGCAGACGTTGGGTCGTATCAGGACGCCGAGCGTCTGGTGGACCACGCGGTGAGAGAGATCGGCGGGGTGGACATCCTCGTCAACAATGCTGGAATCACGAAGGACGACCTTCTGTCCAATCTCAAACTCGAAGACTGGACCAGGATCATGAACACGAACCTGACCGGAGTCCTCAACTGTACCAAAGCCGTCCTGCCTGTGATGAAGAAGCAGCACAAGGGGAGAATCATCAACATAGCATCCGTCGTCGGCGAGCAGGGCAACATCGGACAATCCAGCTACTCAGCCTCGAAGGCTGGTGTGATCGGGTTGACAAAGACCTTCGCAAGGGAGTTGGCGAGGGACGGGATACTTGTTAACGCCATCGCGCCAGGTTTCTGCAAGACCGTGATGGTCGAGCGCATCCCGGAGGAAGTGAGGGAGAAGATCCTGAAGACTATCCCGCTGAGGAGATTCGGAGAACCACTAGAGGTCGCCAAAGTCGCCGTGTTCCTAGCCTCGGACGATTCCTCATACATGACTGGTCAGATCATCGGAGTGAACGGCGGCATGCATCTCTGAAATGAGTAGGAGCGCGAGAATGGCAGATCCGATATATCGTCTGTATTCGAGTGAAGATCTCCCCTCACTTCTATCCTTATTCTTATCTGCATTCGGTGAGCCTAGGGATGTTTGCCAATGGCAATGGGAATATCTAGATTGTCGACAAGAAAACATCATCGTCATTGCTGAGATTGAAGGGAAAGTCGTTGGGCACTATGCCATCCTCTCTCGCCCAATTAGGGTTGGACATTCAGACATGAAAGCAGGCCTTGTGGTCGATGTCATGACCCACCCTGATTTTAGGCGTCGAGGGATATTTGTCCAATCAGCCATCAATGCTTTTCGGTTCGCTGAAGAAGCGAATCTATCATTCTTGATTGGCTTTCCTAACGAAGCAGCAATAAGAGGTCATCGTGAGGTCGGCTGGACCGAAATGGGTTCAATTCGTCTTCTTGCCAGGCCTTTACGTATCTCAGGATTATTGAAAACCTCGGAAAGGAGTATTCCCATTCCATCTTTCTTGAGTAGAACGATTGACAAATTGCTGGTCGCATTCTCAGATTACACTTTGAATTCGATTACTGATGAGCATGAAATATCGTGGGTGTCAGCAGAAGAGATGCTCATGCTTGATTCCGAGCTTGAAGAATTTATTCACGATACACTGAAATCGTTCCATATCGTCAACATAAGAAGCATTGATTGGTTAAAGTGGCGACTATCAGAACCTGGATGTACGCACCATATTGTCATAATTAGAGATAAGGAAAAGAAGATGCGGGCTCTAGCCGTATTAAAAATCAAGACCATTAGAAACATTAAGACAGGAACAATCCTTGATCTTTTGGTTCCCAATGGAGATAGGCTAGTGACTAAGAAGATTCTGCGAGAAGTCATTAGGAAGGCTGCCTCAGAGAATTGTGAACTGTGCATGATGCTCAAGAATCCAGCTTCAAGGCGGACTTTTCCTTCGCTCAGTGTAATGATGTTCCCTACACAAAGGAAACTGAGATTCATCATACGAGCAATAGGGGATAAAAGATTATCAGACTCCACACTTGAGCTTCGTAATTGGTATCTGGACTTAATCGATCATGATGTATTTTAATAAAAGAGGCAATTTCGTGGCTTTGGAATATCATTGACGGCGCTTTTTTTCTTCTATCAGCTTCAACTGAACTGAGAACATGTCAGAAAATGTCCCTAATTTAAATTCCTTCAGGATGTTCCGAAGATTTACGGCTCCTCTTCTTTTGCCAGAATATTGAATGATTCTATCTCCGAGCGATAGTCCTTTTACTTCTTCCTTATTGCTATCCAAATCTCCAGGATGGATGTAAAGATTCAATAGTTTTTTATTTCTCACCATTCTCTTTAATACAAAAATATGCAATTTATTCGGCCACACTCTAATGAAGAATCCACCTCCAATTGGCAACCCCGGCAAGGATTTCCACGATGGCCAGACTGTAACAGGCAATTCCAATATTGTTCCTTCGTTCATCGGCTTCGAAATATCTGAGAGGTTGGGGTAATATGGGGTCTTGGGGGCAAAAGGTATTCCATATATGGGGGTCCAGCTCGGAACAACGCTTGAATCATAGATGAATCCAGATTTTGCGACCACATCAAGCACCCATCCTTCATCTCTACGAAGTGCAAAATAAGGAGTTCTGAATCCTCGAGGGGGCTTTCCTGTAAGTTCACTCAGCAATTGAAAATCACGCTTGACAAGCGAAGCGAATCTCTCTTTTGGTATCATCCTTGGTGGGACATGCATTGGAGAATGACTTGCAATTTCATGACCATGACGAGAGATGTCTTCTATTATTTTCGGAGCTGCAAGCGCAATCTCTCCCAGAACAAAGAAAGTTGCCTTTATGTCGAGATCATCTAATTCTTCAAGGACTCTTTTTGTTGCTTGTTTGAGATAAGTCTCATCGACATCGGATTCATGTCGATGCATCAATGTAGATGTTGGATTCAATGCCTTCCGCCAATCCTCTAAATCGATGGCTATCACGCCATCTAGAAGATTTTCTGAATCTTCATATTCTGCAGAGGTTCTCTTCAGAGTAATCAGACTTCCTGGGAAAGCAGATTAATCCCGAATGATAAATACTTCTGTAAAAGAATATTGCATCAATCTAAGCTCACTTTTTCAACTATGTAAATTGCAATACAAAGAAGTCTAAACTCCAAATTTTATTTCATTATCTAGGAAAATAGCAATGCCAACCACTTTGATCTCTAGTTCAATTTTCCTTGAAAGGTTAGCTCGAGGAGTCGGTAATACTCAATGGCGTTACGCTCTGTTGCTCGCGAGAGAATTAAGAATCAATCCGACAAACATCGACATTAGTCCCAAAAAGAAACAAAGTACAGCGACTATGCTTGGAAGGAAAGGCAGAGCCTTAAAGCTCATAAATTGGTAAATTGAGTATAAACCCGCGCTCAAACCGAATATAGTCAATATCAGGCCGCCCACTCCGAAATAGAGCAGTGGGTGCTCGTCCCTCACCACTCTGATGATGGATGACAGCACGCTCGTCCCATGCTTCCCCGGCTCAAGCGTCGACGTGTCCAACCCCTCGTACTTGCAGCTTATCGGGATCTCCTTGATCTTCAGCCCGAGCTTCACCGCGTCCCTCACCATCTCGGACTCGATGCCCATCCCCGCCTCCGTCAGCT
>Ga0315288_10012943_pt1 | contig 10462 bp, 9 predicted proteins | sample YL17G11_20_MG_FD_203454 | JGI IMG/M metagenome (GOLD analysis project Ga0315288, IMG submission 203454) | Sediment microbial communities from Yellowstone Lake, YNP, Wyoming, USA - YL17G11_20 | ecosystem: Environmental > Aquatic > Freshwater > Lake > Sediment | place: USA: Wyoming | collected...
TACTTCGGCGCCGGGTTGCTCATGGGGCTGGAAAGCATGATCGCGCCGGTGCCGAGCGAGGCGGTCATGCCGTTCGTCGGGTTCCTCGTCAAGGATGGCAAATGGGATCTCGGATGGTCCATCTTCGCCACCAGCGTGGGCTCGCTGCTCGGTTCGCTGGTCTCGTATTGGATGGGCTACTACGGCGGCCGGCCGTTCGTGCTCAAGGTGGGACGCTACCTCCTGTTGAACGTCCATGACCTGGAATGGACCGAGCACTTCTTCCATCGGCGTAGCGGGACTTGGACCCTTTTCCTCAGCCGCTTCATTCCGGTCGTGCGGCATGTCATCTCGATCCCGGCCGGCACGGGCAAGATGCCGCTTGTCCCATTCATCATGGCTACGCTGGTGGGGGCCACGGTGTGGAACACCTTTCTCCTCTATTGCGGCATGAAGCTGCGCGAGAAGTGGACGCTCGTGCAACAGTACTCGCATCAGGTGGACGTCGTGGTCCTCGCCCTGCTGGCCTTGGGCGTCGCGTGGTTCATCTATAACAGGCGCTACGCCGCCTCGGTTCCCCGATAGACCCGTGGGACGCGATACGAAATGCTCGTGAGCACTTCCCAGGGAATGGTGTCGCACCAGCCCGCCAGCTCGCCCGCTGTGATTTCCTCGCGGCCTTGCTTTCCAATCAGCACCGCGTCCTCCCCAACCTGGACTCCACGGAGCCTCGAGACATCCACGATGGTCTGGTCCATGGTGATTCGGCCCACCACCGGGCAGCGCTGACCGTGGATCAGGATATACGCCCGATTGCTTCCGGCGCGGAGGTAGCCATCGCCATAGCCGGCGGTCAGCGTGGCGACCCGCATCCGGCGCGGCGCCACAAACGAGCCGCCGTAGCTCAGGCGCGTGCCCCGGCCGATTCTCTTCACGAAACTCACGCGGCAGCGGAGCGACAGCGCGGCGCGGACCTGCCGACGCAGGTCGGAAGTCGAACAGCGGGCGCCGACGGGGAGAATCCCATAGACCAACAATCCGGGCCGGACCAGGTTGAACAGCGTGTCGGGCTCGTGCAGCAGCGCGCCGCTGTTGTTGGCGTGAATGCTCGGAATGGCGATGCCGCGGCGGGCGACCTGCGTCAGCAGACGCGCGAACGCCGCACGTTGTGTCTGCGAATAGCCGGCGTCGTCTTCGACCGAGGCGTAGTGCGTGTAAAGTCCTTCCACGCGAATCCCCGGCAGCGCGGCAGCACCCGCCACCAACTCCAAGGCTTCGGCCGCCGGCGCGCCCAACCGGCCCATGCCCGTGTCCACCTTGATGTGCAGACGCGCGATCCGGCCCAGCTTCACGGCGGCCTTCGAGAACCGACGCGCCTCGTCGAGCGACGAGATGGATGGCATCACCTCGTCCCGCGCCGCGGACTCCACTTCGTCAGGCAGGCAGGCCCCCAGCATCAGGATGGGCCAACCGCGGCCCACGCTCCGGATCGCTCGCGCCTCGCCCAGATTGGCTACGCCGAAGATATCCGTGCCGCTCTGCATGAGGAGGGCCGCGATCTGCTTGAGGCCGTGGCCGTAAGCATCGGCCTTCACGACGGTCATGATCTTGACGTCCGGCCCAACCCGATGGCGAATCCAAGCGAGGTTGTTTCGGAGTGCGCCCAGGTCCACTTCCGCCCAACAGCGATACGATGTGCTCATGCGTTCAGATTCCAGGAATGGTGCGGGGCGGCGGCGCTTTGACAAAAGTGGCCTCGCGCAGGTAGATCGGCTCCAGGGTTTCGCCGGAGACGAAGTCCGTCCGCGCCGCCGCCAACTGCGCCAGCGTTGCCGCCTCGGGGTAACTCTGCTGAAGACCAGGCGAGCCAGACTTCTCGCCGGGGCCGACTAAAACATCGCCCACAGCCGCGCGCGCCGCGACTTCCTCCCGTCCGGCCAGGTGCAGCGCCTCGGTTTCGCGGATGGAATCCGCCGCGATCTGGTAGCGGGCCAGGTAGAACTCCCCCCTTTGCGCATCCACCGCGCAGCTCACTGCCCCCGTGAGTCCGCTCGCCTGCGCTTGCGCGGCCAAGCACGCGACGCTGCTGACGCCCACCAGCTTGACCGGCTGCGCCAGTTGCCAGCCTTGGGCCACGGCGATGGTCGAGCGAATGCCGTTGTAGGAGCCCGGCCCTAGCCCGACGGCCAGCACTTCGATCTCTTCCCGCGTCACTCCGGCCTCGCGCAGGGCAACCTCGATGAGTTGGAAGGGATGGCTCTCCCGTCCCCCGGCCTCGGCCGCCTGCCCGCGGACGGCGCCGGCGACGGCAACCGCGACGCTGCGCCGGTCACTGGAAAACTCAAGGGCCAAGATCCTCATAGACGATGCGCCGATCAGTTTCCGAGAGGGGCTCGATTTGCACACTGCGCCAGCGTGCCGGCAGCTCGAGCCGGGTCGGTTCAAGAAAAGCCTCCGCGATCTTCCCAGCGCGCCTTGGCACCCTGAACTCGCTTGTGCAACCTTTTGTTGCACCTGCAACAAAAGGTTGCACACCCAGCGGTCCAGGTTCAGGGGAACCGCCGCGGCCAAACCACCGTTCTGCCCATTCGATGACGGTGACACCCGTCCCGTCACGTAGAAGCTCCTCCAAGCCGACCGCCGCGATCTGGTTGGCGGTCTCGAGCCGGTAGAGGTCCAGGTGAACGAGCGGCAGCCGTCCGCCGGAGTAAGTGTTCACCAGGGCGAACGTCGGGGAATGGACGCGGCCCGGGAAGCCCAGCCCGCGCGCGAGGCCCTTGACGAGTTGCGTCTTGCCCGCGCCTAACTCGCCGCTCAAGCCGATGACCCAGCCCGGCTGCGCTTCCTGTCCCCAGCGCTCGCCCAGCGCTGCGGTCTCCTCAGGACTTCTGGAAATGCACGTAGCCATCGCTGGTCAGCGGACAGCGGCCTTTTCGGTCGATCAACACGAGCCCCGGCGCGTCCGTGATCTTCCCGATGCAGGTGAGCCTCAAGGCGGGGAAGGCCTTCTTCCACGCGTCGAGCAGCGGCACCGCGTCACGCCCCGCCACGGTGAACAACAGTTCGTAGTCCTCACCGTCCGTCAGGGCAGCCGCCAGCGGAGGCTTGGCGGTCGAGGAAGCGCGTGCCGCCTGTCGGGCGGCGCGGCTGATGGGAACGGACGCCGCCCGCAACTCGGCGCCGACCGCGCTGGCATTGAGGACGTGCCTGAGATCGCCGGCCAGGCCGTCGCTGAGATCGATCATCGCGTGAATCGGGCAATGCCTCACGAGCCAGCGCGCCTCGGCCAGGCGCGGCTCGAAGTCCAGATGCTGGCCCGCGAGCGATCCGCCGAGTTCACCCGTCACGAACAGGGCATCGCCCGCTTTCGCGCCGGAACGCAGCGGACATTTCCCTGGGACCACCGTCCCCAGCACCGCCACGGAGAGCCAGATAAGCTCGGGGCTGGTCGTGGTCTCGCCGCCGACGAGCGCGACGCGGTGTCGCTTGGCCAGTGCTTTCATGCCGGCGTAAAGACCTTCGACGAAGGCGAGGTCGTAGCCGAGAGGCAGCGCGAGCGTGACGAGGGCGTGCGTCGGCGTGCCGGCCATCGCCGCGACATCGCTCAAGCACCGGGCGAGCGCCTTGTGGCCGAGGCGCTCGGGCGCGGCGGACTTGTGGAAGTGAACGCCCTCGACCACGGCGTCGGTCTTGAACAAGAGCCACCGATCCGGCAGGCCGAGGTCAAGCACGGCACAGTCGTCGCCGGGACCGACGCGGGTGCTGGCGTTGGTCGGCAGGTTGCGGGTCAGCCGCGCAATCAGCTCGAACTCATTCAGGGCCGGGGCGGTCGCCTTCATGGAGTCATTTGGACCACGACCAGCAAGAAGAAGTTGGCCAAGTTGAACAAGCTGTGAGCCAGGATAGGCGCCAACAGATTACCGGTGACTTCGTAGAGCCAGACGAGCGCGATCCCCAGGACCGTCAGCGGCACGAATGTCATCAGGTTGAGATGGATCACGCCGAACAGGAGGGACGTCACCAGCGCGGCCTGGATCGGCCACGGTTGCCGGAGCTGGCGGCAGAGGATGCCGCGCGTCCACAGCGCGGGGCGTCTCCCGATCTTCTGAAGCACCCACGGATACAGCCGGGCGCGAATCCGGAACGCGATTCCCGGGAAGGCGTTCCCACCCAGCCCGGTCTTCAGGAACGGATACACGATGCCCCGGAACAGGATTTCCTCCGCGACGGGGGCAAGGACGATGGCGAAGAAGCCCAGGTAGAGCCGCGGACCAACCTGCACGGTTTGTTGCAGGGTGGTGACCGCCTGCTGCGCCACGGGATCGAGGTGGATCCAGGTCATGAGCTTGGCCGAGAAGAAACCGAGGAGCCAGGTGATCGGCAGCAGCAGGATCGCCACCCCGAACGCAAGCAGCAGGGCACGCTCGGCGCGCGGCGCCTGGAAGCCGAACGCCTCACTCCAGCGGATCCGGTGAGCGCGCAGGAACAGGCCCGTAAGCACCAGCAGCACGCCGTGGAAGCTGAGCGTGCCGATCACCAGCGCGACAAAAGACTCCTCCTGGCCGCGACGCAACAGCCACGCCACGGAGTTCCCGAACGCCATGCTGGTCATCAGGCCCAAACCCAGCACCAGCACCGGGTCAAGCTTCCACGGTTTCTCCGTCAGCATGGGCTCACGCTATTACAGAGCGCTCCTCGCTGACGACCCAAAAAGCGCCGGGCGGCAGGCGGCGGGCTTGCGGGACGTCCTTCCTCGGGTATCTTGCGGCGGCCTCACGGACCGACCCGCTCCGGTTCCGGATTGAGGTCGCGCACATGAAAACCCGAACCGCGCTCGGATCGTAAGCTGAACCCGCCGTGACTGCCCACGTTCCCTCCACCAACCGGCTCGCCAACGAGAAATCGCCCTACCTGCTCCAGCACCAGCATAATCCGGTGGACTGGTTCCCCTGGGGCGAGGAGGCGTTTGGTCGGGCGTGCCGCGAGGCCAAGCCCATCTTCCTCAGCATCGGTTACTCCACCTGCCACTGGTGCCATGTGATGGAACGGGAGTCGTTTGAGAACGACGCGGTCGCCCGCTTCCTCAACGCACATTTCGTCAGCATCAAGCTGGATCGCGAGGAGCGCCCGGATGTGGACAAGATTTACATGACGTTCGTCCAGGCCACGGCGGGTCAGGGCGGCTGGCCGCTCAACGTGTTTCTCGCGCCTGACCTCAAGCCGTTCTTCGGCGGCACTTACTTCCCCCCCGACGCCCGCCACGGCCGCCCCGGCTTTCTGGCGGTGTTGCAGCAACTCGCCCAGCTCTGGGAATCGCGGCGCGACGACCTGATCGCTTCCGCCGCGGACCTGCACCTGAAGCTCGAGGGCGCGGCCGGACACGCACTTCCCGGAGATCCGCGGCTGAGGACGGAGGTCCTGCATGAAGCGGCCCGGCTCTTCAAAGGCGAATACGATCCGCGGCACGGAGGCTTCGGCAGCGCGCCCAAGTTCCCGCATCCCAGCCAGCCGGCGTTTCTGCTCGGCTACGGCGTCCGGTTTGGGGACGACGAAGCGGTCCGCATGGTTCTCCACACCTGTGAGCGCATGGCGGCCGGGGGTATTCGCGATCACCTCGGCGGCGGCTTCGCGCGCTATGCCGTCGATGCCGAATGGGGCGTGCCCCACTTCGAGAAGATGCTTTACGACAACGCCCAACTGGTGTCGCTCTATCTCGACGCGTTTCTCGTCAGCGGCCAACCGGGCTTCGCGGAAGTGGTCCGCGAAACCTTGGCCTACGTCCTCCGCGACCTGACGCATCCGGAGGGGGGCTTCTATTCCGCGGAGGACGCCGACAGCGAGGGCAAGGAGGGCAAGTTCTATTGCTGGACGCGCCAGGAGTTGGAGCGCCTGCTGTCGCCGGAAGAGTTCAACGTGGCGGTGCGCTACTACGGCCTCACCGAGCCGGGGAACTTTATCGATCACAGCGATCCCGAACCGCTTCCCGGCCAGAACGTGTTGCGTGTCGCCCACCCGGACCTGCCGGCGGGGGACCAGCCGCTGCTCGAATCTGCCCGGCGCAAAATGCTCGCGGCCCGCACCCGACGCGTCCGGCCTCAGCTCGACGACAAGGTGCTCGTCTCCTGGAACGGCCTGATGCTGGGCGCGCTGGCCCGCGCCTACGCTGTGCTCGGGGACGAATCCTATCGTCAGGCGGCCGAGCGGAACCTGGCGTTTCTCCAAGCGAAGCTCTGGGACGCGGAGCATCAGACGCTTTACCATCGCTGGCGCGACGGCGAACGCGACACCGTGCAACTACTGAACGCCTACGCCTTCTTGCTGGCCGGAGTGCTGGAGTTCTACGAAGCCACGCTGGCGCCCCTGCGCCTGGAGTTCGCCCTCGCGCTCGCCGAAGCGATGATCCGGAAGTTCCACGATGCGGACCACGGTGGGTTCTGGCAAAGCGCCGCCGGCGCCTCCGACCTGATCCTTCGCCTGAAGGAAGACTATGACGGTGCCGAGCCTTCCGGGAGTTCGGTCGCCTGTCTCGCCTTGCTCAAGCTGGGCGTCATCACCGGCCGGGACGACTTCCGGGACATCGCCGAGAAGTGTCTTCACGGGCTTGCGTCGCGGCTTCAGCAACTCCCTCAAGCTGTGCCGCACCTCCTGCAGGCGCTGAACTTCTGGCTGGAGCAGTCGAGGCGTGTAGTGATCGTGGGCGCGCCCGACGCTCCGGACACGCGCGCGCTGATCCACGCCACCCATTCGGTTTTTCAACCGAACAAGGTGGTGCTTGGTCATCTTGGCCCGGTCGAGCCGTTTGCGAGGACTCTGCCAATCAAGCCGGAGGCCGCCGCCTATTTTTGTGCCGGCACAACCTGCCAGCCTCCAACTCAAGACGCAGCCCACCTCCGGACACTGCTACAGCAGTCCTGAACCAGAGACGGGAAGGAACCGCTGAAACCGCATCCACCCCCCAGGCAAATCAGGCCTTGGGCCGTTTGAAGACCAAGCGATAGAACTCGCGGTAGTCGGAGTGAGTGCCAGCGGCGCTGGTGGCACAACCGACCAGCTCCCACCCTTGTTCCCCCAAGGTGTTGCTGTAGGCGGCGATGTTACCCTGGGTCTTCCAGTGGCTGATCTCTTCGCCGTTATCGAAGGCCGGATACCAGTCTTCCAGGTGGTAGATGCACTCGATGAATTTGTATTCCCACTTCGGCATCGGTCAGCTCCTTTCCTCAAGGCTCCTGGCGCGCCGGGAAACCGGGAAACCGGGCTCTGAGCGAGCGCACGGCGCGCGGCGGCAGCCTATTTCTTGTTCTCCTTGGGCTCGTCCTTCTTCTCGTCAGACTTGTCCGTGATGGCGGGGAGGTTCACGGGCGCCTTGGCGTTCAGGTCGCTGAGTACCGCGTCGGAGAGGTCATTCTCGCCGTTGCTGTAGATGACCACGGGGGTTTGGTTCGCGCTCTCGGCAGCGGTATCGAGCACGAGAGTGAAGCCGCCGGCTTTGGCTTTGGCGTTGATCACCTCGCGCACGTCGTCGAGGATGCGGTCGCGCATCCGGCGCTGCTGCTCGCTCAACGTGGTGCGGGAGGTGCGGTCGAACAGGTTGACGCTTTGCTCGATTTCCTTGAGCTCGAGCAGCTTTTTCTCGGCGGAGGTCTTCCGCTTGTCCCGTTCCTCGGTGGACAGCACCGAATCATTGGCGCCGTCAACCAGTTTCTTGTACTCCTCGCCCGCCTTTTGGTAATCCTCGACCATGCCTTTGCGGGTCTTGTCGAGTTCGGCGGCGCGCTCTTTTAGCTTGGTGTCAGCCTGTTTGGTCATCCAGTAGCCGTCGAAGACCTTCTTGAGGTCGATCACGGCGATCTTGGGCTGTGCCTGAACCGGCGCCGCAAAGGCAGCCAGGAGCAGTGCGGCCACGGTCAGGCGCAGAAGTCGGTGGATTGGTTTCTTGGTCGTGTTCATGTAAAATGCGTTTCAGTAGCGTCGGTTCCAGCCCACGCTGAATTGGAAGCGCGGCTTGCCGCTCACCGTGTCGTCATGCGTGATGGGGAAGCCGTAGTCAAGCCGCAAAGGCCCCATCTGCGGGATGTTGAGGCGGATGCCGACGCCCCAGTTATCGGCGTAGTTCCGCCCGCTGAAATCCCAGGCGTCGGCGTTCACGGCGCCGATGTCATAGAAGGCCGCGAGGCGCAGCCGTTCGATGATGGGCAGGCTGTACTCGAGGGAGCCCATCCAGTAACTGTTCCCGCCGATGGGCTCGCCCAGCGAATCCTTGGGGCCGACGTCGCGGAACTTGTAGCCGCGCAGGGTGTAGGCGCCGCCGAGGTAGTAGCGGTCCCAGATGTGGGTCCGGTCGGAGCCGCCGTACGCTTCGATCGTGCCGGCGCGGGCGATGAGTTCAATGACGTGCCCTTTGGCCAAGCCCTTGAAGTACCAGGCGGACTCGAGCTCGAGCTTGTAGAAATCCACCTCGCCGCCCAGCGGGCCGCCGGCCAGATACGTGGTCAGTTCGGTGAGTTGGCCCCGGTTGGGTAACATGCCGCCACCGCGCGTGTCGTAGGCGAGCGTCAAGCCGGCTTTCGAGACCAGCCAGTCACCTTCCTCCTGCGCGATCTCAGGCGAGATGTCGGGGGGATCGACGGCGTATGTGCGGCCGTGGCCATCGCCATCGCTGCTGATGATGTAGTTGGTGGTGGTGGTGCTGCTGCCGAAATCGATGCCGATGTCCTCGATCGTATAGCTGACCCCGGCGCGGAGGTTTTCCCGCCAGAGGGCCTTCGTCAGTCCCACTCGCGCGCCGGTCCGGCTCTCGTCATAGACATCACTTAGATAGCCCAAGTTGCGGTGGTAGAGGTCCAGATCGAAGATAAGCCGGCGGCCAAGAAACCAGGGCTCGACGAAGCGGAGCTCGTAGTTCTCTTGTCTGGTGCCGACCGTGGCCTGGAGGCGCAGCTTCTGACCGCCGCCAGTGAAAAAGGGTGGGTTGAACAGGTCGAAGTTGCCCTGGGTCATGCCCACGTAGCCGAAGAGGGATTCGATTGAGCTGAAGCCGGCGCCGAAATAGAAATTGCCGGAGGGCCCTTCCTCGACGTTCACGACCAGGTTCTTCGCGTTCGGCAGGTCTTCCGTCGGCTCCACTTCGGCTTCCACCTTCGAGAGGAACTGCAAGCCCTTCAAACGCTCCTGACTGACCTTCACCCGGACCATGTTGAAGACCTCGCCCGGGGCCACGGCCAGCTCGCGGCGGATGACGCGGTCCTTGGTCTTGGTGTTGCCGCGGATCTCGACCTTCTCGATGTAGGATTTCTCGCCCTCTTCGATCTGATACACAAGGTCCATCGTCCCCTGCTCCACATTGGGCTGCTTGATCGGGATCACGCGGATGCGGTCGGCCTCGTCCTTGCCGATGTAGCCGTAGGCGCCATAGAAATTCTCGATGGCCTCGCGGTCCTTCTCCAGGCCTTTGGGCGTGAAGACGGCTCCCTCGAGCAGGGTAGGTTTGATCAGCCGCCCCATGACGACGATTCCCGAGCGGAGGCGGTCCGACGAAAAAGTGTTGTTGCCCTTGAACTCCACCTTGCCGACCTTGTACTGCCGGCCCTCGGAAACAACAAACCGGATGACCATGCGCGTGGGGCTCAACTCCTCGAACTTCACCTCCCTGATGTCGAAATCGATATAGCCTTCGTCCTGGTAAAACTCCTTCAGCTTCTTCCTGTCCTCGTCGAACTGCTCGTCCTTGAGCTTGCCGCTGCCGGTGACCCAGGAGAACATCCAGTGGCGCCGCGTTTTGATCGTCTTGCGCAGCTTGCCCGGTTTGAACGCATGGGCGCCTTCGAACACCACGTCCACCACGCGAATCTTGGGCGTCTCCTTGACCTCGAAGGTCACGGAGGCCCGGCCCAGACTCTCGTTGGGGATCACCTTGGCCTCCACCCGGGTCCGCTGGTAGCCTGCCTTCTGATACAACTTCTGCATCTCCTGGGCGGAGGAGTACAGCTTGTAGTCATCCAGCGGTTCGCCGATCTTGGCGTTGACCTTCTTGAGCAACTTGCGGTTGCTGTATTTCTTGTTGCCCTCGAAACGGATCTCGGTGAGCACCAGCTTGCCTTGGACCCGGTAGATGAGCTTGAGCCCCTGCTGGCCCCGCTCGGCGGCCACCTGCACGTTGGCGAAGTAGCCCGTGGCCATGAGCGTGAAGATGTCTTGGTCGGTGGCCCCGGGGCTGAAAGTGTCCCCTGGCTTGACGCCGATGTTGGCCCGGATGAGATCGTCGCTGACGGCCGGCGGGCCGACATGTTTGATCTCGATCTTCTCGACGATCAGGACGGGTTGAGCCCCCCGCAAGGAGTCCGCCCCCAGCAGCAACCCGCCCAGCGCCAAGCCGGCAGTGAGGAGACTCAAGACTCCTCGGCTACTCCGGCACGTCTTCGGCGCTGACTTTGGCCGCACTCTCAAACCGCGTATATCCCTTCAAGAAGGTCAACGGCACCTCGCC
>Ga0315288_10012944_pt1 | contig 10462 bp, 9 predicted proteins | sample YL17G11_20_MG_FD_203454 | JGI IMG/M metagenome (GOLD analysis project Ga0315288, IMG submission 203454) | Sediment microbial communities from Yellowstone Lake, YNP, Wyoming, USA - YL17G11_20 | ecosystem: Environmental > Aquatic > Freshwater > Lake > Sediment | place: USA: Wyoming | collected...
ATTGTGAAATGCACATCCAACTTGCAAAAAATCTAAGAAAAAGATCGACTGATGCGGAAAAGCTCCTTTGGAAGTATCTCCGGGCGAAAAGATTGTTGGGTTTGAAATTCAAACCACAGCAACCAAAGGGAATGTATATCATCGACTTCGTCTGCTTTGAAAAAAAGCTCGTGATCGAGCTTGATGGTGGACAGCATGCGATCAACCTCGAAAAGGATAAGATACGTGATTTCTGGCTCGAAGAGCAGGGTTTCCGCGTATTGCACATATGGGATAGCGATGTTTTTTCCAATATCCAGGGTGTTCTCGACATGATCATGGCAGATTGTTCCGGAAAACAAGATGATTGATCACCCCCTCTCCCTGTCCCTCTCCCACTTGGGGAGAGGGACCATATACCCTCGTAGTGACCCCCTAAAAGCAAGACGCCCTTAAGCGGCTTTTTGTGTACATGATGTAGCCGCATACTCGTTCGGTGTTCTATAGCCCAGGGCCGAGTGGATACGTTCCTGGTTGTAGTAATCCACATACCGTTCTATTGCCGCATGGGCTTCCCATAACGTTTCATAGCTGTTCAGCCAGACTTCCTCTTCCTTGATGGTCCTGATCACACGTTCAACAAAGGCATTGTCATCCGGGGCATCATATCCGGTGTATTGACCCTTGATCCCGCACTTGCCCAGATACTCAACAAATTTCCTCGAACATGGCTGGGCTCCGTTGTCCGAGCGCAGAGTAAGTCCAGTACACAGCTCCTTTGTAAAAAGCCCTTCCGATTCCAACCCCATCCGCACCGCCGCAGTCCATTCTCCTGCCCGGCACCGCCGTGACAGTGTCCAGCCCACAATCCTGCGGGAAAAACAGTCAATCACCACGACCAGAAAGAGCGTCGTCAGACAGGAAAGCTGGAAGCTTGTCATGTCAACCTGCCAGCCCTGGCAAGGTCTGGTTGGCGTCATCTTCTCCACACGTCTGGGACGTAACGGGCGATGCCATACCTTGGGCCTGCCAAGCCCCTCTTCCCGCATGACCCGATGTACTGTCTTGTGATTCAGGCAAAGACCATAGCGGCGTTTACACAAGGCCCGGATACGGCGATATCCCCATGTCAGGTGCCGATCTTCCTGGCACAGCGCTCGTATCATACACCGAACCTCACTATCGCCTGACACCGGGCACGTCCTCCTCCGCCGTTCAGCAAAGCCCTGGGGTCTCATCTTTACCCAGCGCCCTACGGTCGATACAGGCTCTTCAAAAACACTGCTTAGACGGCGGACACTCAGGCCATGCTCCTGACGAATCTCGGTCACTGAACCTTCTACCTTATGGTTTTTTTTAGAGCCCTGATCGCCAATGCCTGGTCCCCTGCCAGCTGCTCAAGATCAGCTATCCTCTTCTGCAGAAGATCCACTTCAGCTGAAGGTCTTCCGGGTGGACGGCGCATCCCTTGCCGCAGGATCTCCATGGCCCGATCCTTCAGCTTGTACGCATAGGTGGAACTGATACCGTACTTGCGGCATACTTCCCCGTGTGAAAGCTTCTCTGAAAGAAGGTCCAACGCTATCTCCATCTTCTGTTCATCCGTAAACTTCTGTTCCCGCATGAGACACCCCTTGTTCCCAAGCCAGAGGGCCTATCTCCAGTCGGCCTACGGCCTCCTTCCGCTAGGCCCTCTGGTCCATTATACATCACCCTCGCCACTGTCTCACGCTTATAGGGGGGCAATATAACCCTCACCCCTACCCTCTCCCCCTCAACGCAGGGGGAGAGGGTGCGGGTGAGGGGATGCGCATGATGCATGCATATTGTTATGAAAGAATCAGGGGGACATTCCAAAAGAAGAAACGGTAGACTGCAAAACGGAGGGCGCCTCTCGTACGGGAAGGCGCGTTGCGCCGGGCGGCCTTACCATTCCCCCTTATACGCGGGGAACCGCATGCATGCGCCGCTGATCAGCGCTTTGCCGGGACCACGTAGGCGCAGACGGGGATCGCCTTAAAGGGTCCCCTCTCCCCTCCGTGGGAGAGGGACAGGGAGAGGGGGTGGCATATGCTTGCGCCGTGGGAGGCGAGGATCAGGAGGACATGACGAACGTATGAAAGGGAGACTATGAACCGAGGGGTATCTCTCGTACGGGAAACCTTGAAGCATCGGACGCGCACCCTGCCCCCGCTGGGTGGGGAAGAGTATGCATGAGTCGCGGATCAGCGCTTTGCCGGGACTACGTGCACGCGGATGGGGATCGCCTTCTCGGGGAGCGCCTGCCAGTCGGTGTGGAGGATTATCCTGCCGTAGTTGGGGCCGAGGGGGAGCGTCGGCGAAAGGGTCACAGCGAGCTTGAGCGCTTGGCCCGGTTTGAGGACCGAACCCTTCTGGGGCGAGAGCGTTCCGAATCCTATTGGGAAAATTTCGATCCGGGTAATGGCTATGGGCTCTTTCCGGCGGTTGCGGATGAGGAGCTCCTTCCGGGGGGCGGTTCCCGGCGTGATCGCGTCGAGTAAAAGGGAGTGCGGCTCCACCTGGAGCGGCGCGTAGACATACGCCGTGATGGTCAGGCTCGCGAGCGGTGTCTGCGGATCATTCGTCTCGATCCCAATCACCTTCTTGAGCGCGCCTTCATAGGTGCCGGTCGATTTGGCCAGTTCCGCGGTGATGATGCGCGATGCGCCTGGTTTGACCAGCGGCCCGCCCGGGGCGCTCACCTTCACCCCTCAACAGGGCTTGACGTGGATGGTGAGGTCTGCATCGCCGGCATTCTTGAGGATGAACGCATGCGCGATCTTCTGGCCCTGCGGCACCTCGCCGAAGTCAACCGCGGGCTTATCCACCACGACGCGCGGGGCGGCATGGCCGGCGGCGACGAGGAAAGGCAGAATAAGCATCGCGAGAACCCCCACACGCATCATGATCCTTGGCACCCCGTAGCCTCGCTCCTGCGCTCGTTGCATGGCTCAACGCTCCTTTCGTGCAGCATTACCTATCTCTGCCTGCCTGCGTTCTTATCCATTACCATAGTCTCACGCTGCGGTAAACGAGAAATAGCGCCTTATCCCGCGTGTACATGTCATGCGCTGCTGATGCCAGGGTGCATCCATGGCATGCGAGACAGCTCGCCCCTCTGCTCACCTCATTCTGATGCAGGGGAGATACCGGGATGCCGTAACAACCCTACGGCTTGGCGCGAAACGCCTGCACGAGCCGGGCGAAATCGCCGGAGAACACCAGCATGGTCTGGTTGCGGTTCTCCAGTTCGATGGCCGCCCGCAAGGAGGGCGCATTGATATTCTGGTCGAGGACCCGCTTGGTCAATTTGAGCCCGCCCTGGCTCTTGGAAAGCATGGTCCGGCCGTACGTGAGCGCGGTCTCCATAAGCTTTTCAGCGCTCACGAGAGCGCTCACGAGCCCCATCTTTTCAGCCTCCTTGGCCGAGACCCTCCGGCCGGTATAGAGGATCTCCGCGGCATGGGAGAGGCCTACGAGGCGCGGGAGCAGGTAGGATGTCCCGAGCTCGCCCCCCGAAAGGCCGATATTGACGAAGGACGCCACGAAGTAGGCCTCAGGGGCGGCGATGCGGATGTCGCAGGCGAGCGCCAGGGAAAAGCCGCCGCCCGCCGCCGCACCGTTCACCGCGGCGATGACGGGCTGGGGGATCTCCCTGAGGCCGAGTATGAGGCCGCTGTAGCGCTCCTGGACAGTGGCGAGAAAGGCCTCCGGATTGGCGAAGGATGCGGCATGCGTCGCGCCGGCGGCGTCGATGAGGTCCGCGCCCGAGCAGAACCCTTTGCCCTGACCCGTGATGATGAGCACGCGCACCGTATCGTCCGCGGCGAGCAGGCGGCAGAGCGCCTGGAAATCATCGAGCATGGCGGCATTCATGGCATTGAGCCGCTCCGGCCGGTTGAGCGTCACGAGGGCGATGCCCGGCTCGATCTCGGATAAGGTGATGGTGCTGAACTGGTTTGCAATCGTCTGCATTGTTTACCCCTCCTCTCCATTTCTCGGTCCCTCCGGCGTGCGCTTGGCGACGAATACCGCCGAGCACAGGATCTTGGTTTTGTAACCGGCACCGATGGGGGCGATCTGAGTGAGGAGATAGTATCCTCCCCCTACAACCGCACACACGCACACGATGCAAAGCCCGCCTGCCCATTTACGCCTTGCTGATGCCATGGGATTGCACTCCTTGCGCCTTTGATCGGGTTACAGGCAAACGTTTGTTCCCTGCAAAATCCGATGCTCGTCCCGTCCTCTTCTCTACCACCTCAGGCCTGGAGGCGCACCGCCTTGCCGGGCCGCGCGCGCTGCAGTTGTCCGCCATCGACCACGGGCGTGCCCCCGACGATGACATACGCGATCCCTTGGGGATCCACGGCAGGGTCGGCATAGGTGGCGGCATCGAGAACCGTAGCGGGATTGAAGATGGTGATATCGGCATCTGCGCCCGCGATAATCCTGCCCTTACTTTTCAGACCAAAGCGCTCGGCGGGCATGCTCGTCATTTTATTGAGCGCCTCAGAAAGGGTGATGATACGCTTCTCCCGCACCATGGTCTGGAGCACGCGCGGGAAGGTGCCGCAGCCCCGCGGGTGCGGAGGAAGCCCGGTGACCTTGTCATACACGGCGTCGGAGGCCACCATCACGAGGGGATCCTTATAGATCATCTCCACGAGATCGGACTGCATGGTGTGCCCAATGATGGGGGTCAGGGGAGCCTCCTTGCGGAGCTTCTCCAAGAGCTCCTGGGTGAGGAGCTTGCCCTTGTAGGGCCCGCTTCCAACCTCCAGCATGCCGATGTCGATGTAAAAGTGCTTTTGCATCACCCACGTCATGAGCTTGCCCTTGAGGAAGGGGTCGAGGGCCGCCGCACCCGCGTCGGTGCACCAGGCGGTATAGGGGTGCGCATCTCCGAGTACCTGCACACCTTCCTGCTGTGCGTTGTGCAGCACGGCGAGGCCTCTGTGCGTAAGGTCGTCATACGGGTCCGAGCGCCAGGCGATCTGCGAGGCGAGATGGGAAATTTGAAGCATCGCCCCTGTCCTGCGCGCTGCCGCGACCACCTCCTCGCAGGCGCTCAGCGCGCTGGGCAGGACACCGATGAGCCCTCTGCCGCTGTTCCGGATGTGCGTGGCGCACACCGCGCCCCTTTTTTTCGCGAGGGCGAATAAAGCATTCAGTTCATCCGCGGTGGTGCCGGGGGAGTACTCCAGCCCGAAGGAGATGCCGATGGCGCCGTGATCCATCGCCGCCTGCGCTATAGTGCCCATCTTTTCCAGAGCATCGACCGGTACGGAAGCGTACTTTCCAAAGCCCAGGGCCTTCTCACGGATGTCGGAAGCACCTACGAAGAAGGCGTGGTTGACCGGATAGCCCTCGCGGTCGATGCGCTCGAGGAAGGCGCCTACGCCGAGGTCCTTAGCGTTCTGCATGGACACCGTCTCGGAGGAGCCACAGTTGCCGCCGATGAGAGTCGTCACGCCCATGCGGGCCTCGTGCTCGCCCGCGGTTACGATCCCGTCGGCGTGCGAGTGCACATCGATGAATCCGGGGGATACCACGAGGTTCTGCGCATCGATGACCCGCTTGCCCTTGATCTTCTCGCGCGTCACAGCCGCTATCTTGCCCTTGGCGATGCCGATATTATATAGCGCATCGGTCTTCGAAGCCGGATCGATGACCCTGCCGCCGAGGATAACCAGATCGAACGTACTCTCCGTGGCGCTCATGGCCGGGGTGCCGGCAACGAGCGCGAGCCCTGCCGCGCCGGCCATGCCGAGAAACTCACGCCGGGTATACCTGCGGGGCTTCTTTTTTCTAGTCGTGCGTGCTTTTCCCTGAACATCTAAAGGCTTCATAGCATCCCTCCCTCTTGTAAACAGTCCCGTCAGGCGATATTAACGGATGTATTATGCGGCGCTCTTTGCATCAAATCCCTCTATGAATTCTCTGAGCATACGCACCGTAAGCTCGATCGTACGCATGCTGACCCGGTTGATATTATCATGGATGGAATGCAGCCCCCTGTTGCCGATTCCGGGACGCCCCGTGTTCCCGAGCTCAATGGTCGGAATGCCCGCTTTCGCGAAAGCGATCGCGTCGGTCGCATAGCTCTTATCATCCACGTCGATATCTGCGCCGCTGACGTTTTTCCATGCGGTACGTATCCTCTTCTCCAGCTCGGGGTCCACGTTGTAATATTTAAACCGCGCCCCCACCTTCTTCGGATAGATGAGGTTCCCGTAATCCCCGACTGAATCCAGATCGATGGCATAGACGGGCAACTTCGATCCTCCCCGCTGCTCGAGGTATTTCTTCACATAAGCGAATGCACCCTGGAGGCCCACCTCCTCCCCGCTCCCCAGGAGTATGGTAACATTGGATGTCCTGGGTTTCAATGTGCCGTCATGCATGTCCTTGGCCAGGGCCAGCAGCATCACCACCGATGCGGCGTTGTCCACGGCGCCAAAGCTCTGTTCATGCTTGGCAAGAAGGATGTGACCTACGAATCCAAAGGCACACAGGCACCAATAGAAAACATAGATAATCGCAAGGCATGCGGCGAGGTATCGAAAAACCGGCTTGGTCAATGCGGTAATCTTTTTTGTAAGGAATACCCATAGGGCGAGCAGCGGCCCAACCACAAAGAAGACGGTGATCCATTTATACACCATATAGCGCTGGGCGTGATCCCAGTAATCGGTCTTGGAATCGTAGTGCGCGTTGAAGACAAGTTCCCGCACGGGCTCCGGTGCAGTGAATGTGATGATGATATTCTCCCCCGGCTTGCTGATGAGGGCCGATACGGTCGGTATCCATAGCTCGAACTCCACTATGATGATAGCTGGAATGGCGAGCGCGAAGATGAGAACGGCCAGCGGCTTTCTCTTCAGCACAAAGAAAAGCACAAGCAGCGCGCAGGTAAGACAGGCAATCGCAATAAGATGCAAGGCGTGCGCCCGCAGCGCAAATTCCTGAACAGTAAAGGGGATGCCCCATGCTGTGAGGAGCTCTTGCAGGTATGCCGCCACTTTATCGAGTGCATCGCTGTAATTGGACCTGGGTATGGCAATCCTTTGCAGAATCTGCAGGAGATCCATAGAAACCCTCCTTATTTTTTCGCGGACAGCTTGTCCAGCCTGGGCAGCAATTTCGACTGGTAATACTCCTGCGCGTCGAATTGCGCGAGCAGAGCCTCGCGCTGCGTCCTGTACTGCGCCGATTTTTCAGGGCTGGATGATGCCCACGCCTTTTCCAATATATTGAGCCGATAGATCTCCTGCTCGGGATAGAGGTCGGAGGATTGCACCCCCTCGAGGAGTGCTTGCGCCTTGGCCATTTCCCCCTGATGGTACGCAGCCATGCCCGCGTAGAGGCGGTACTCGGGGACCGCCGGGTTCAGCGCGTAGGCCTTGGGCGCGTACGCGGCCAGGAGATCGATCCGGCCCTGCTTGTATCCGTTGTAGGCCGCCATGAATTGCGCATTGGCGTCGGCGGCGTATTTCTGCGCGAGATTCTCCCAGGCCGGAAGCCTGTCCTTCTCGGTTAAAAGCAGGTTCTCAATCTGGGCCGCCTCCTCTACCACCGGCGCGAGCGGTATCGCGTCCACAACGAGCTCAGGGGGCTTTGAAAAATCATCATGGATATGGTAGACCTTCTGCCGCGCCGCATAGTACTGACCGAGCGCGACGTATGCACCGTCCCCCTTCGGATCGAAGATGATCATCTGCTGCGCCCAGGAGTTGCACACCGCCTCGCGCGAGCCGTACCAGCTGTAGTCGATGCCCTGCGAGGTCTTTTGCGCGCGCAGGAAATCTACGGCGTCCTTCACCGTGTACACGGGCTTGTGGGGAAAACCAGAGGCGATATAGTCGCGGTCGAAATTGCTGCCGGCGATATTTGACCGTGGGGCCTGCAGCTTATAGAGCTTCGCATCGTAGATGCGGTTGAAGTTCCAGAGGAGCGGGGTCTTCAGTTCCTGCGCCGCCCAGCCGTGCGCCGTGAGCTCGGCCACGATGCCCCGGCCCTCGTCGCGGTCGCTCCACACGGTGCCGTAGGCGCCCACGACCGGGTACTTGTCAAAGAGCGGATAGAGCTCTTCGATGCGCGCGCAGGTCTCGAGCGCGATGCGGGCGAGATAGATGATGGAGAAGCCCGCGGGGTTCGGATGCCTGATTTTCAGGGTCTCCTCGGCGAAGGCCAGCCCCTTGTTGTTGTAGCCGGTCTCGATGCCCATGTAGAGCGGCCAGTCGAACTGGGTGATGGAATTGTACCCCTCGGCGTTATACCGGACGATGACCGTCATCTTGCCGATCTCCTCGCCGCCGAAGCCGGTGGCATCCTGGTTTCTTCCCTGGATGACGGTGCCGCCCGCGCCCTTCATGAGCAGCCCGGTGCACATGCCTTCGCCCACGTCATAGAACAGCGAGATGGCGATGATGGTATCCTCCGGCACGCCCGAGCCCTCGGAGAGGCCCTTGAATTCCTCCCGGAAACGCTCCGGCAGCCTTTTGGAAAACTGGATCGCCTTGTATTTTGCCACGGCCATGAGCACGGGGGTTGGAATGCCCATCTTCGCAGCCTGCCAGCGTACGATCTTCTTATACGAGTCGAGCGCGCGCATAATCTCGGGGCGCAGGAGCACGCCGTACTGCAGGCCCATTTCATGGTGATTGCCCGTCACCTCGCAGAACGGCGGCAGGCCGGCATAGCGGTAGGCGACGCCCGCGTGGAAGGCGGTCTTGATCCCCTGCACTTCGGCCTTGTATGCAGGCGTCCTTACCGTACCGGGAAAGGATGCGAGGCGTGCGAAATAGACCACGCCCACGACGAGCACAACCGTAAGTATTCCAATGACATATACGCGAAGCTTGCTTTTCATCATGCCCTCCTGGTTATCTCTTCATCCACGCCTGAGCGTCCTTCCCGCACGCTCACCCGTGGCCTTGCCTGCATCAATCGCAAGCACGCCGTTCACCACAAGATACTTGATCCCCTGCGCATACTGATGCGGGTCGAAATAGGTGGCGCGGTCGTTTATCTCCTCCAGATCGATCACCGCGATATCGGCATAGTATCCCTTATCGATCTTGCCCCTGGCTTGGATGCGGAACTTCTCGGCGGGGAGCGAGGTCATGGAGCGGATCGCCGCCGGAAGGCTCAAGACCTTCTCTTCTAGCACGTATTTCCTGATCTTGCGCGGGAAGGTGCCGTACACGCGCGGATGCGGCTTCGTAAAGCCCTTGGGCACCGTCCATCCGTCGGAGCCCGTGAGGATGTAATCGCGCGCCATGATTTTTTTCACATCGTCGATGCGCATCTCAAAGAGCACTCCCAGCGGAAGCTCGTCCGAGCATGCCATGCGCACATAGACATCAGACGGCGTTACCCCCTCCCTGTGCGCTATCTCCGCGAGGTTCTTGCCCTCGTACGCTTTCTGCTCCTTGTACATGGAAATATAGATCTTCTCCGGCGGCAGATACGAAAAAATCGCCTCGATCGCCTGCTGCACTTCCTTTCGCCCGGCTTGGGTTTTGTAGGTGTCCTTGAGCCCGCCCTTCCCGATGAATTTGTTGGGCAACAACGCCGGGATGTCGCAGGAAGACGCCTCGTAGGGATACTGGTCCGCGTGCACCTCAAGGCCTCTGAGCCGGGCTTTCTCGATGAGCTCCAGTATCTGTTCCACATTGACATCCTGGAAGGGGGCGCACACCTTGAGATGGGAAATCTCGACGGGAATCTCTGCGCGTTCGCCGATCGCAAGCGCTTCCTCAACCGACGCGAGGACGGCGACGCTTCCATCGGGCAGCCGGCTGCCGGACTCATCGCGGATATGCGAGGTATAGATGCCGCCGTATTTTCTCACCACCTTGCACAGCTCAATGATCTCTTCCGTGGGGGTGAGAAACCCAGGAAAATAGAAAAGCCCCGTAGACATCCCGACCGCGCCCTTACCCATCTCGGCCGCGATCCGGCTTTTCATCATATCAAGCTGCTTCGAGCTGAGCTGTCGCGGCTGCTCATTGCCGAAGAGTTCCTCGCGCACCACACCGTGGGGGACGAGATGATATACGTTGGTCCCGAATCCGATGGAGCCGAGCATGTCATACCAGGTGTCGATATGCGCGTAGCCCGAGCCGCAGTTGCCCGTGACCACGGTGGTGACGCCCTGGTAGAGGTAATTGTAGTTGCCCTTCCAGGAGGGCAGGACATAAGCGAGATAACGCTGGATCCCCGAGAGCCTGAAGGTCTCATCGCAGTGGGTATGCACATCGATGAAGCCGGGCGTCACGATGCAGCGCCCGGCATCGATCACCCGCGCGGCGCTTCCGCTGAGCGCGCCGATGTCGACGATGCGGTCTTGCCTGATTCCGATGTCCGCGCGCCGCAACAAAGCTGTGCTCCCGTCGCAGACCAGGCCACCTTTTATGAGGATATCGTAAACACCCTTGCCCGGCCGGGAACAACT
>Ga0315288_10012945_pt1 | contig 10461 bp, 9 predicted proteins | sample YL17G11_20_MG_FD_203454 | JGI IMG/M metagenome (GOLD analysis project Ga0315288, IMG submission 203454) | Sediment microbial communities from Yellowstone Lake, YNP, Wyoming, USA - YL17G11_20 | ecosystem: Environmental > Aquatic > Freshwater > Lake > Sediment | place: USA: Wyoming | collected...
GCAGAGGACAAGTGGGATTCTGGGGACATAATACTTGATTTGTAGTAACCCCAACTGGTACGGGTTTCGCTGAAATTAAATGTAATAATCGTTTCTTGATATGCTAACTTGGCCAGAATAGAATATGGAATATAAGAGAGAGATTGCGCGGGAAAGAACTGTGACAGGAGCGCCTGAGTGTTAGCCCTTACAAACGTTAGATTGATTGACGGTACCGGACATGGTCCTATCGAAAATATGGCCATTATCATTGATGGTAATCGCATCAAAAACGTCGGGCTGGTGACTGGTTATCCTGATAATACGAACGTAGTCGACCTGCGGGGACTTACAGTTATGCCGGGATTCATCGATTGTCATCTTCATCTCGGTGGTCTTACCAGGGACCAGCCTGGAAAAGCAATCGGCAAAGTGTCGTTTATAGACATGGCCTCATTCTTCTGGGACTATTTCCGCAACTATGCTCACCGAAGAAGGCTGGCAATTGAAAATGGAGTAACCACGATAAGAAGTGCCGGCGACCACTACCCCCACATCATAAGGCTTCGTGACAAGATTGCCGCTGGTAAGCTTTCAGGACCACGAATATTCGCACCGGGACCAACCATTACAGCACCGGGAGGACATCCGGCCGGCACCATTTACAGGGGTAACCGTTACATCATAGAAAACGCTACAAGACAGATTGCAGACGTTAACAGCGCTAGAGAAGAAGTCAGGAGACTTGTCGAAGGTGGAGTCGATTGTATCAAGGCCATTTACTCAGACATCGACCCTATGGATATTACTCACAAAGTCCCCAGACTATCCCTCGATGTCCTGGAGGCTCTGGCAGATGAGGCACATCAGCACAACCTCAGGTTGATGGTCCATACAGGAAGCCCAAAGGAAACTATGGATGCCATAAAGGCAGGGGCCGACAGCATCGAGCATGGGATGCTGCCAGGGGCAGACTCCACTGAGTTTAAAGACGATCTGGTCAAGATGATGCTGGATAAAGGAACTTACTTTGTCCCGACCCTGGCTATAGCCTGGGCTTACAAGGAAGCATATCCCGCCGTGTTCTCCTGCCTGAAGCGAACTACCAAGATACTGCATAGTGCAGGGGTGAATATGGCTGCCGGCACCGATTCCGGGACTCCGGGAGTGGTCATTGGAAAGGGGCTTCACAAGGAGCTGGAACTCATGGTGGAGGCAGGGATGAGTCCTATGGAAGCGATAACAGCCGGGACAAGAAATGCCGCTGATAACCTGGGAAAGGCAAACGAGCTGGGGACCATCGAGTCCGGAAAGTCGGCAGATGTCATTGCCGTTTCCGGGGACCCTCTGAAGGATATTAGAGATACGAGAGAAATCCAGCTGGTCATCAAGGACGGGAAGATTCTGGTCAATAGACTAAGTACCTGATCGTGTATCGTTCACTCACTTAAGGAGACGCATCCAGATGTTAGAAGTGTATTTCTTTATCCTCGGACTGGTAAATAGCGTCTTCCTGATTTTCATCTTCCTTATTCGGAAGAACAGATCTGTCATTTTACAAAGAATCGGATGGGTGTATCTGCTCCTGGCGATTCCTGCTGCGTATGGCATCATTTTAGTCGCACAAGAACAGACAACAATTCGATATAGCATCTTTCTAGGGATCTTTCTAGCGTTTTTACTCTTAGAATGGCTATATGATTACGTTTTGAAAATCAATTTTCGGGAGAACTGGAGGAAAAACTGGAAGTGGATGGTACCGTACCTGAGTCTCTATTACGCCATGAACTATGGATTTGTGGTGATGCCATGGAAGATTTCTTTGGTGTGGGGACTCATCATGCTTGGCCTTTTCATTATTCAAATAACCGCAAACCTGAAGAGCCACCCCAAAATGGGCAAATGAAGCATTACTTCGAGTATAGTATCCCCGGCACATAATACCTGATTTGCAGCAGGCCTGATTGGTATGGTGTCCCTGGAATTCTTCCCTAAGAAAGTCTTCGGCGCTATTATGCTTAACCCCCATCCCTTCGCCGACGAAATAAAACGTCATCCTGAAGTCGAAGTGCTCTTAGTAACGAGGGACAATCGCACTGAGGTAATGAACAAAGTCCTAGCGTGGCTAACGGAAGGCGGGAACTGAGCCCCCTGCTCCCTGCCGCTGATCATTCCGTCAAATCTTCACTCCCAAGAAACTGAAGAGGAGCTAGCTTTTATCTATTGATAGAATGAAACATCATACAGTAAGGTATTGACATCACCATACTTTACTATTAAAGTATCGCTAATTATTGGTTTTCTTGAGGTTTATAATGACGAAAAAACTCGTATCTATGGAAATCCCGGAAGGCTTGGCTCTGTCTTTGGATGAGCTAGCGAAGAGAACAGGAAGAAAAAAGAATCTTCTGCTAGCGGCATCTTTGAATAATTTCCTGAAAGTGACTGAAGAAGAACAGGAGAAGATTATAAGAAAATACCTGAATACCTATCACAAGTAGAATCATAAATATAGAGGCAAACGAGTTGTGAGAATTCTGCTCGATACTAACATCGTTATTCACCGGGAAGCCCCCGCGGCAACCGATGAAGACATCGGCGTGCTCTTTAGATGGATCGATAATCTTCATTATGCCAAATGCATTCACTCTGTAACCGCTGAAGAACTCAAAAGGCATAAAGACCCGAAGGTTCGGAAGTCGTTTGAAGCTAAGCTGGCCAGTTATAACGTTCTCAAAACAGTGGCTCCAATGGCAGATAAGGTCCGCCGAATTTCGGCGAAGCTGGACAAAAACGAACGCGACAGAAATGACACTCTAATCATCAATGAGCTCTACAGTGGCAGAGTTGACGCATTGATCACCGAGGACAAGGGGCTTATTCTCAAAACATCTCTGCTAGGCATTTCAGACCTCGCCTACACAATAGACGCCTTCCTGGAGAAGGTGACAACCGAGAACCCGGCGCTGACAGATTATAAAGTGCTCTCGGTTCGAAAAGAGTATTTCGGTAATCTCGACGTCAGCGATGGGTTCTTCACATCCTTCAGAAAGGATTACCCTGACTACACAAGGTGGTTCAACAAGAAGGCAAACGAAGAGGTTTATGTCTGCCTATCTGGAGGCAAACCACTCGCTCTTCTTTATCTCAAGGTCGAAGGCAAAGATGAAGACTATTCGGACAGAGAGCCCCCTTTGCCAAGGAGACAACGACTTAAAGTCGGTAGCTTCAAAGTAGCACTGAACGGCTTTCGACTTGGAGAGAGGTTACTCAAGATCGTCTTTGATAACGCCGTTCGTTTCAGGGCAGAAGAAATATACGTCACGACTTTCAAAAAGCGAATCGAGCAGCAGAGGCTCATAAACCTCTTCGAAGAGTATGGTTTTCATCAGCACGGCTACAAAAGTGGCCCTGGAGGGAAAGAACTTGTCTACGTCAGATCTTTGTCGAGGACAGCTAATCGCTCAAATCCCAGGCTTACTTACCCGTTTTTTTCCATGTCGGCGCCCATTTTCATCGTGCCAATATATCCACAGTATCATACCGAGCTGTTCCCAGACTCGATTCTACGAACGGAATCACCAATAGGTTTCGTGGAGAACGAGCCGCACAGAAATGCAATAAGTAAGGTCTACATTTCACGGTCAATCTACAGGAACTTGAACTCAGGGGACGTGATTCTCTTTTACCGAACCGGCGGTTATTACAAAAGCGTCGTAACAACCATTGGGGTAGTCGAGAGGGTCATTGACCGCATATCAGACGAGGAGGACTTTATTCGACTTTGTAGGAAAAGAAGCGTGTTTACTGACGAGGAATTGTCGAAGCACTGGAATCGGTACCCAAGAAATCGGCCGTTCATAGTTAACTTCCTTTATGTCTACTCGTTTCCAAAACTAACTAACATGAAGAGGTTAATCGAGATAGGTGTGATACCCAGCGTAGATGACGCCCCCCGGGGTTTTACGCCAATAAGTGCGAGGAACTTGCGAGACATATTGCGGGAATGCAATGCAGACGAGAGTATTGTTGTCAATTAAACCCGAGTTTGCGTTGAAGATCTTCGATGGGTCAAAGAAATATGAATACCGACGCGTCATTTTCAAAAGGCGAGAGGTAACCAGGGTAGTTGTCTATGCATCTGATCCGATCAAGCAGGTAATAGGGGAGTTTCAGATTGAAAACATACTTCATGAAGAACCCCAGTCACTTTGGGCGAAGACCAGCCGTCATGCCGGAATAAGCAGAAAGCGGTTCCTTACCTATTTCACAGATGCGCCCAAAGGCTATGCGATAAAGGTGAAGGAAACGCGACTATATGACGAACCGCTACCACTTAGCAGATTCGCGATATCTTCGCCACCTCAGTCGTACATGTATTTACGTTAATCAGGTGGGTAACCGCTGTCGTTCTGGGCGCATAGTACCTGATTTAGAGTAGGCCTGATTGGCATAGTGTCCCTGGAATTCGTAAAATGGTTATGTCTTGGTCGCAAACATGTAAGGAGTGTATACTTAATCATACCGGAGGGATTTCCTAGAGAAATAGAGGCACTGAACAATGCCCAAGAATGACTATTCAAGCTGATCAAAAGAAGACTTAATTAGGAAAGTCAACGCCTTAGAGAAACGCAAGAGGTACGGGCTTGTTTGGGATTGGGAGCGTGAACCGGAAAAAGTAGTCTTGGATTGCAAGAAAGAGCTACCCATTATCAAAGACGTCAAGGAAAATGAAATCCGTTCTGATGATGACGACATTAACCATATTCTTATTGAGGGCGACAACTATCATGCCTTATCTGTGCTGAACTATACTCACGAAAAAGCGATTGATGTGATTTACATCGACCCGCCCTATAACACAGGCGCAAAGGACTGGAAATACAATAACAATTATGTAGATACCAATGACGCCTACCGGCACAGTAAGTGGCTCTCAATGATTTCTCAGAGACTTCTAGTTGCCAAGAGATTACTGAAGCCCGACGGAGTACTGATAACGACCGCTGATGATTATGAGCTGGCTAATATTACCAAACTCCTAGAAGATTTGGGTGCGAAGAATTTGGGGAGGGTCAGTGTCTGTATAAAACCAGAGGGCAGAAGGCAGAGTAAATATATTATGGAAGCACATGAATACATACTGTTTTGCTCATGGGGAAAGCCGACAATGAGAGGCTTGAATGTGGACTTTGGTCTCGATTTCCCTGAACAAGATGATGTATCAAGATTCAGATGGGAAGGTTTTATGCGTCGCGATGCTGGACGAGAAGACAGGCGTTCAGACTATTGGTACCCGCTCTACGCTTTCAATAACGGTGCTGTAGCCATTGAACGCTCTTCAGAAGCGTTGGAAGTCCGGCCCATTAATACAAAAGGCATAGAACGTGTTTGGCTTTGGGATAAAGAACGTGCAAAGGAAAATATCGCCGAATTAAAAGCTACAATTAGAAAAGACAAAGCGACGATCTATTATAAAAGAAGAAAGCAAGGGCGAATCAAGCCAACATCGTTTTGGTTCGGCAGCAAATATAATGCAAATGCATATGGGACTCGGCTCTTAAAGGAAATCCTACCAGAAACAGATTTTGAATATCCCAAGAGCCTCTATTCGGTATTGGATAGCATTGACCTATTCTTACCGAAAGGTGGCATCGTACTGGACTTCTTTGCGGGCTCCGGAACAACTGGCCATGCTGTACTAGCATTGAATTCGGATGACCATGGGAAACGCAAGTTCATACTATGCACGAATAATGAGAATAACATCTGCACCGAGGTCACTTATCCTAGAATCTCACGGGTTATACAGGGTTATAAGAACTCTAAAGGTGAAACGATTGTGGGCCTGGGCGGTAATTTGAGGTATTATAAAACAGGTTTTGTGCCCGCCGCGCCCACTGACAAAAATAAAGAAACACTTACTAAACAGTCAATAGAGATGTTAACACTGAAAGAAGGCACATTCGATAAGGTAACCGAGGGGCCAGAATATGTGATTTATAGAAACGCAATAAAATACACAGGGATTATATTCGACCAGCTTTCTTTTACCAAATTCAAGAAAGAGATAAGCAAAGTAAATAAACCTATAAGTCTTTACATTTTTTCACTCGCGGATGAAGACTTCAGCGATGATTTTGCCGATATGAGAGATTTAATAAAAATATGTGCTATCCCGGAATCAATCCTTAGGGTCTACAGAAGGATTTTCAGATGATTATTTTAAGACCATATCAGGATAAAGCCGTATCAGCTCTGTATTCAGCAGCGACTTATCTATTGCAGAAGACAGGCAACAAAGTAATTGTCTTCAAAGCGCCTACAGGTTCAGGCAAGACAATCATGATGGCCGAATTCCTGAGAAAACTGGTATCAGATAATACTACCGATTCTATTTTGTCTTTTATCTGGGCAGCCCCGCGCCAGCTACACATTCAGAGCCAAGAGAAATTACAACGCTATTACTATGAGAATAAAATCCTGAAATGTTCATCGTTTGAAGACCTTGTGGACAAGCACATAGACGAGAACGAAATGTTATTTCTCAACTGGGAAAGTATAAATAAGAAAGACAACATCTATATCAGGGAGAACGAAAACGATTTCAATCTTTCCAGCGTTTTGCAGAACACCAGAGACCGGGGACGACAGGTTACTCTGATCATCGATGAAAGTCATTTCGCGACCAACACAGAAATAGCTAGTGGTTTGAAAGACATGATTAACCCCAAATTGACCATAGAGGTATCTGCCACTCCAGTTTTCCGAGGGGACCAGCTGGACCAGCTAGTGTCGGTTGACCGTGAAGATGTTATCCACGACGAGATGATAAAGAAATATGTCGTTATCAATCAGGAATTCAAGAACGATATCCTGGCCAAGTCCGCAAATGAGATTTCGGTCAAGCCACAAGAAACAACCAACGAATTTATAATAACCGAAGCATTAAAGAAACGTGAGCAACTGGCCAAGGAATTTGCCAGCCTCTCTTCTAATGTTAATCCTCTTATGCTCATTCAGCTGCCCGATAAGAGAGCGGGTAGCGAAAACCTAAAAGATGAAATCATAGCTATCCTTAAAAACAAACACAATATCACAGTTGAGAATGGTAAGCTTGCCATCTATTTATCCGAAGATAAGAAGAACCTGGAAACTATTAGTATCAATGACGATAAAGTCGATGTCATGATATTCAAACAGGCAATTGCCATAGGTTGGGATTGCCCCCGAGCTCATATTCTACTTATGCTCAGAGAGATGCACAGCTTTGTATTCACCATACAGACCATCGGCCGGATACTAAGAATGCCGGAATTGAAACATTACACTTCGGATGCATTAAACATAGGTCATATATACACGAATATGCCGACATTCTATATCCAGGGTGAGGAATCCTTCGGATACATAGTTATCCAAAGTGCTAAACGTAAGGGCATTTATAGCGATATTGACCTCCCATCTGTGCATTCCAAGAGGCATAGAGAAGAAACTAGACTTTCGCCCCATTTCATCTCTTGTTTTTTAACTGCCGCTGAAGAACTCAAGCTGAAGGATAATATCAACCTCGACATAAAAGGGATTTCCAAGACCTTAATATCAGATGCAAAGGTAGAAGACATTGATAAAGCTAAGACTGGGAAAATGGGGGAGATTGCCGCAGAGTATATTACCGACAAAGGCAACCAAGTATATTTAGCTCAACAGGAGACAGAGATACAACACACCTTTGAATTATTTCTAATTGACTGTCTAAAACCGCTATACCCCGAAGCCAGGTCAATAGATAAAATGAAACAAGCCATTTATTCATATTTTCGGATAGCTTATCCTCTTCAATATGTTTATGGTGACCAGCGTATTCAGTTGATTGTTCTTCACGAAAGTAATTCACAAATTTTCAGAGACGCAATTAACAAGGCTAAAGAACTCTACCTTTCTACTGCGGGAAAGGCCAAGTCAAAATCAATCCCGGACGGCAACTGGAATGTACCAGCGTATTTGAATTACCCCGATAACTACACCACTTTGCCAGTAGAATTATCCATTGTAGAGCCTTTCTATCAAAGAAATGATGCCTCACAGCGTGAAACGGATTTTACCAATTACCTTGAGTCCAAAGCTCATGACATAGAGTGGTGGTATAAAAATGGTGAGAATGACGCCAAGCATTTTGCTATCCCTTATGACGATAAGGGTGCCAACCGGGCATTCTATGTTGATTGGGTAGTCAAATATAAGAACGGCAAACTTGCCCTGTTCGACACAAAATCCGGAATTACGGCTGAAACTGCAAAATCAAAAGCAGAAGGTCTGTATAAATACATCAAGGAGCAGAACTCCAAAGGTAAGAATCTATTTGGTGGTATTGTTATTAACAAAGACGGCAGTTGGCGCTATAACGATAACGAAATCTACGAATACGATAAAGCCAACTTGAAATCTTGGAAGTACTTAGGATAGTGAAAACCCATATTCTGGGGACATAATAACTTGTTTTTAGCAGGACTGATTGGTATGGTGTCCCTGGAATTTCCTTTTGGTGGAGGTTGAGCTGAATGAATAAGTACTGCCGAATTTGTTGGAACACACGCAATTGGCGACTACCTTCGGGCGATGCCAGACTCTTCGAACTTGGTGACTCGTATGTTGCCGAGTATGGATTTGGGCATGAGGAATGGCTGTTCAACTTCGAATGGTTACTTTCTGGGTATGACCCTGACGATCAACACGAGTACAAGTACGGTTTTCTTCAACCCATAAATAAGTACAGAGGTTCGTATGTTGGGCAGACTTTTTCTATTCTCCTTTATACCGTGGATCCAAGCCAGACCACCAGAGCAGTTGCTTGCATTAACAATGCCTATGTCCCAGATGCGGGAGAACTAAGCTGGGTGCTAGAGCGTACTCGCGAAAAAGGGTGGCTTGACTTGATGCGACAACACCTTAGGGAATTGGACATATCTGATGAGCCCTTCGCCTCCCCTAAGCCCTCATCTATCGCAAATATTCGATTTATGCCGGAGAACGTGATGTTCTGTAACCCTATGATAGTTCTCGCACCACCGCATAAGGCTACAAGCATTCATCGTTATCAGCCCCTCGACTGGGACGACAGATTTCAATTGCCAATGTCTCCTTCCAATACAGATTTGTTGCTGGAATATGATAGAGAAGATAACTCTCCCGACCGTTCTGAAGCAGAAAGAACGCGACCCGCTCAGCCTAGTACTGTCGTCGATCCGCAACACTCAATACTTCAAAACCGGTTGCGGAACGTATTGCGTGTTCGCTATGGAATGAACTCCGTCAAGATGGAAAGGGGGTTCGTTGATTTGCAGCTAGTCGAGCCAGGCCGTGTGACATTCATTGAAATCAAAATGGAGAGAACCGTTAAGAACTGCATTCGATTAGCCTTGGGACAACTTATTGAATACGCCCACTATCCCAACTTGCAGAAAGCAAATGGTCTTCTCGTTGTTGGAGATGCCACGCCAAGCGAGAGTGATGTCATATATCTCCAGTTTCTGCGTGACACCTATAAGCTTCCTATGTATTATGCTCAATGGTCTTGGGAACTTGGAGAACTCGGGTCTCAGATATAGACTTGAAGTATTACAAGATTTCTTGAATGAATGTTAAGTAAATCCAGTGATAATGATTCTGGTAACGACTCGAGTCTCATCATATTCCTTATATCGAAATATCCTACCACTCCGAAACCAATGGTTGTTGCAAGGCAAGAATTAAGTGTTTCTTTCCGAATAAAAGTTCGGAAACTGTCCCTCAGGGCACACTTGGGAGGATTCGAACCCCTTCAGTCGTACTTAGATTGAGCAGTCCGGCAAAAGGTTTAAACAGGCGCGATGTCCTCAGGCTTCAAGCAGATGCTCCCGTCAAAAACAGGGATTAGAGACTGGAGATTAGAGATTAGAGACTAGGGGACAAGCTCAAATGACAAAGCTCAAATGCCAAACGAAGCTCAAAATCCAAAGGACAATTGGTCCCCCTCACTCTAACTCTCTCCCGCCAGGGGAGAGAGAATTATAAGAGGAGATTGCCGCGTCCTTCTGCTGAAGGACTCGCAATGACAAAGGGAAGGGGCTCGTTTCATAACTCCCCTGCCCGCCGACGCCAAAGGCTCAGGCGGGCCAAGCCCCTCTGATCCCTTCGGCAAGCTCAGGGCAGGCACTTCGGCTTCGCTCAGGACAGGCCTTAAGAGGGGTAGTGATGCTTTAGAGAGATAACTCGTTGAATGCTGCTCCCGTTATGCGCTGCCGCAACTGCCCGCAGGCGGCATCAATATCTGGACCCCGTTGAACCCGCTGCGTAACCTGGATGCCTGCACCGCGCAGGACTTCGCGGAAAGCGCGGATGCCTTTCGGCGACGGGCCGTGGAAGCCGAGTCCATGGATGGAGTTGTACGGAATCAAGTTCACATGGCAGTTCAGCCCGTGTAGCAAACTCGTCAATTCACGC
>Ga0315288_10012947_pt1 | contig 10461 bp, 9 predicted proteins | sample YL17G11_20_MG_FD_203454 | JGI IMG/M metagenome (GOLD analysis project Ga0315288, IMG submission 203454) | Sediment microbial communities from Yellowstone Lake, YNP, Wyoming, USA - YL17G11_20 | ecosystem: Environmental > Aquatic > Freshwater > Lake > Sediment | place: USA: Wyoming | collected...
TATATTATGGTACATTCACTTAATTTTATAGTTTGGTATTTCGGATAGCTAACTTTTTTATCACAGTTTCGTTAGATTATACTGTATTGAAGCGAAAGGAGACGGGCAAATGAAAAAGAGGTTCGGTTTAATATGGCGCGTCGCGGTAATGCTGCTTGTAATAATCTCAATAGCGCCTGTGGTGGCGCTAAGTGGCTCCTCCCAGGCAGACGAGACGCCGCGGCCGGAAACATATATGAATCCCTTCCCCCAGTATATGAATAACGCTCTAGTCACAGCACTGGGGGTTACAGGGATTACAGGTACATCCCTGGAGAGCCCTGATGATAGGCCTGTTACGGATGTTCAGGTGCAGGTACAGCGCAACAACGATGGCTTCTGCTGGGATGCTACGACGTCTACCTGGAAGGACGATCCAGACAAATGGAATTCAGCATTGGTTGGTCCGCCGGTTGGCACATGCGCCGTTGAGACATGGACTACAGATCAGTGGGCGTGGGCGTATAGAGGAGTACCTGCCCCAGCTAATCTGGATTCAGGCGACACTAAAGGTTATACTGTTCGCGCCAGGGCCAAGAATAACGCTAACTACGTTGACCTCTCCCCATCGCAGCGAACCTTCTGGTATGATAATGCGCTACCCGAAGTCCACTTTAACACTATATTCCCCACCACCATCAACAGCCTTACGACTATCACAGGGACTGCTGGCGATGCTGGTGGCACGGTGGATCAGGTAAGGGTGCAAATTAGGAGAGGCGCTGCTCCTCCCTACAGCTACTGGAACGGATTTGTCTGGAAGACAGGAGCGGCTAATAGAGTATGGCTCAAGGCTCAGGGTACAAATAGTTGGAGCATAAGCACCACCACCACTCCTCCTCTACCCGAGTGGGAAAACGGCCAGACTTACAGGCTGGAAGCGCAGGTTTCAGATAAGGCAAACAACAGGTTTACGATAACGGGCAGTAGTTTCCTATTTCGCAAGAATCTGACAACAGCAACGGTCGATTGCTATATTGACCCTTTCCCCAACTACGCCAATAGCGTGACACAATTCACCGGAACCTCTAGGACAACCTCGCCACAGACTATCGTATCTGTTAGGGTACAGATCAGGAAAACAGATGGTAATGTGTGGTGGAGTACAAATCCCGCCGGCCATTGGGCGACGGGCACAGTCATTTGGGCCGATTGCCCTGCTGCTGTCATAACAGCGATGCCAGCATACGGTCAGTATGACTGGACCCTTGCTGTAGGACCCCTTGGGATAACGTGGGAAGAGGGTAAACAGTATCAGATCAGCGCCCAAGCTACTGATGACACCCTTCCGACAGCAAGAACAGACCCATCATTGACGGAGACCTTTGTATATGATGTGGACAACCCGAACAGTAATATCAATGCCGTACCTGGCGAAGGCGAATATATCCTCAACTCCTGGACCAGTATGACTGGTGTATCTGGAGACACGCAGGGACAGATTGGTGCGGTGATAGTGCTGATACAACGCGTTAACCCCCCGGGCGACAACCTCTACTGGAACGGCGCCGGATGGGGCGCAGCCCCATGGGGCAGCGCCGACGCCTGGGACTGGGTGTTCGCTACCTTTACGGGCGGCACAACTTCGGTGACCTGGAGGGTTACATCCAGCACGGCGCCAGCGCTTCCTCCCATGGTAAATGACATGAATTATCACATCGTGGTTCACGCTATGGACAAGGCAGGCAATGAGGAAACTACCGCAATCCCGGCACCAAAAGACTTCCAGTTCCGTATGGACCTTTCGATCTACACACCACCGGTGCCCACTGCTACCGCTGGCCCAGCCGGGACCGGTGGGCCAACCGAGACCGGTGGCCCTACTACTCCGCCTGGTGATGGAGATGGTGGAGCACATACTGCAGAACCCACAGCAACACATCAACCCACTCCTACTTACACATATGTACCCCCACCACACACTACCGCCCCAACTGCTACTGTGTTGCCAGGGTTCTCCGGCAGCGCCACCATCGGGCCGGCTGGCGGCAAGGTGACGGCTAACAATAACGATGGCAGCCCCCGCGTTACCGCCACTTTCGGAGCCAACGCTCTTAGCGCCAGCGCTGATGTGAGCATCACCGGCAGCGGCACATGCACCGGCACAGCCCCTGAGGGCTATTACTTCGGCAACTCCTGTTTCGACATTACTCCCAGCCAGGCGCTGGGGGCGATGGTGAAGATCTGTGTTCATTACACCGCTGCTGACGTAATGGCTGCTGATGGGGAGGAGGCGAATCTAAGGCTGGCGTACAAAGACGCTGAGGGCAACTGGAAGGTGCTTAAGACCACGCTGGAGGACGGCACTATCTGTGCCGAGTCGGATCATCTGAGCTCCTGGGCGGTGGTGGGTAAGACCGGGGCAGTGACGGAGGGATGGGCATGGTGGTATTACGTGGCAATCGGCATTGGCGGCGCTATCGTTGTCCTGTTGCTGGTGTACTTGATAGCTCGACCCAGGGGTAAAGGTGGCAAAGGTGAAGAGCAGGGCGAGGGTGGGTACGAGGAAGGTGAAGTCTAGAAGCAAGTATTGTAGCGGCCGAAGCAATATGACTTTGGCCGCTACTTAAGAAGAAGACGGGACATTACGAAAGGTGTTGACGATAGATATGGAGTGTGATAGAACCGCCCAATTTTGTAGAGGTACATCTCAGGATGTGTGCTAACCTTTAAGCAGTATTTTCGTTGTATTTAACATTAAACTTATATCAAAGTGAAAGTTATAGTGAAAGGAGACAAGAAAATGAGAAAGAGGCTTGATGTATTCTGGCGTATAGCGGTGGTGCTGCTTGTGGTGATGGTCGTAGCGCCCGTAGTGGTGTCTAGCGGGTCCGCACAGGCAGCCATCGCGCGGCCAGATACGTATATGAACCCTATTCCAGCCTATCTTAACGGCGGGCTGGCCGCAACCGGTCAGTCAGTATTGACACCGGGAATAATCTCGGGGACATCCCTGGACGCTGTGCCAGTCACCCAGCGCGTTGCCAATGTGCAGGTCCAGATAAGGCGCGACTTTGATAACAGTTACTGGAATGACGCTCTACCTGGTCCCAATAAATGGGTTGACGATGCTCCGGACACATGGAATGCCGTTGGTGGTGGGACCCTAATACAGGAGACAGCAGTGGTACCACCGTGGGGAGCTCCAGATCAATGGCGGTGGGTCTATGTCCCAACTTGGACAGCCGCCAATTTTGACTCGGGAAAGAGCTACACCGTCCGCGCCAGGGCGTTGGATAATAGCCTCCCCCAGGGCTACAATGACTCGACCCCTGCCACGGACGTCTTTATTTATGATAATGAGATCCCCGACATCAGTTTCATTACAAGCTTTCCCGGCACCATCTATAACGATAACCTGAGTACTATAAGCGGTACCGCCCACGACGATGATGGCGCGCTGGACCAGGTAAGGGTGCAGATCATACAGGATCCCCTGGGTGCTCCGGCTTACTGGAACGGCTTCTTCTGGCAGGCTACTTCAATATGGATCAAGGCGCAGGGCACCAGCGGCTGGAGCATAAGCACCACCACCACTCCACCGCTGCCCAAGTGGCAAAATAACGTGCTCTACCAGGTATCAGCTCAGGCGGCAGATAAGGCGGACAATAGGAAAATTGAGGGCCCTCTACCACCAGTCACCCCCTTCCGGTACCGCAAGGCTCTCATAGGCGGCACTGGAACTACTGCCTCGAATCATGTGTATGTTGATCCGCTTCCTGTAGCTTCCAATACACTTGCTGCGGCTGCTATATTCACCGGCACCGCAAAGGCGATACCGCTACAGCAGATCGCCGGTGTCCGGGTGGAGCTCAAGGATGTAACCGCTAACACGTACTGGGACAACACAGTAGGCTGGTCTGGCTCTACCACGTGGGCCAACTGTCCTCCCGCTGTGGTTGCACCCGCTCTCGTATATGATCAGTGGGATTGGACGCTTGCTGTCGCCAGTCTCCTCCCCGCTCCCCCAACGTGGGTGCAGGGCCACAAGTATCAGATCAGGGCGCAGGCCACAGACAACGTTCTCCCCACACCTAATACCTACAACTCCAGCAGTGAGAGTTTCACTTTCGATGGCGCTGCCGCGGGCATGCCAGCCCAGAGCAACATAGACGCTTTCGATAACGAGGTTCAAAACACCTGGACCAGCCTGACCGGCAACTGCCAAGATGATATGTATGGCAAGATAGTCGCCGAGGTCGTTATGATCCAGCGCACTGGTGCATATGGCGACCTTCTCTACTGGAACGGCGCCGGATGGGGAGCAGTCCCGTTTACCCTTCCCAATGCCTGGGATTGGGTATTTGCTACGGCAATGAGCAATTCCAGCTTCAATCAAACCAAAGTGTTATGGAGGGTAACATCCAGCACCAACCCTGCGCTTCCCCCATTAGCCAATGACGTGACATATGTAGTAACGGCTCGTTCAATAGACTGGGCAGGCAATGTGGAAGCAACGGCAACAAAGACCTTCACCTTCAGGTATAACATGTCGTCCGGTTATGTTGCACCTAACGTAACTACTCCTGCTAACACCAGCGTACCTACAACGGTTCCCACCAATACTTCTACAACTGTTCCAACCAGCCCACCAGTCAAAACGAAAACCCCTACTGCTACAATACCTCCTGTTGCTACAAAAACCCCAACTACTGTGCCCGCCGGGTTCTCTGGCAGCGGCACCATCGGGGCGGCAAGAGGGACTGTAGTTGCCGAGGATGGCAGTGGAGACACACGCGTCATCGCCACCTTTGAGGCGGGCGCATTCGGCAGCAACACTCCTGTGACCATCAGCGGCAGCGGCAGTTGCAGCGGCGTCGGTCCAACTGCTCCCTCAGGATATAATAAGAATGGGAATTCCTGCTTCGATATTGAACCTGAAGGAGACCTGGATGCCAACGTTGAGGTATGCGTGTATTACACCGCTGCTGATGAGAACGCAGGTGACGGCGATCCCGCCAATCTAACGCTGGCATATGAAGATGGCGGTACCTGGGTAATATTAGCTACCACCGTAGAGGGGGATACCATATGCGCCGAGACAGACCACATTGGCACTTTTGCAGTGCTCGGCAAGGCTGCAGCTGAGGGGGGGGAATGGGTGTGGTGGTATTACCTGTTAATCGGCCTTGGCGCTCTCCTTATAGTAGCGATAATTGTCCTAATCCTGGTTCGTCCGAAGGGCGCAGGGGAAGGAGCTGCTGAGGAGGGTTACGAGGAGGAAGAGGAGATTTGATAATTAGCCTGGCACGCTGAGTGCCAGCGCTCCAAACCGCAGGTATTACAGCGACCGAAGCGACAGTCTTCGGTCGCTGTTTCTTTTTGGCTGTTCAGATATTCTTGCTTCAGGAACGATTTGCTTACACCAACGTCAATGTGAGACCACGGGAGCGTCTCTTCAAGGTCGCGTTGGCGATTTGCATAAAAAGCAGGAGCGAGGCCGCATTCATCGAATGCCTGATGCCACTTTGCATAGTCGAAGAGCTCGCTCCAGGCGCTGAAGGTTGCGCCCAGTTGCCAGGCGCGGTATATGGCCGGCGACAGCCGACGGTCGCCCCGCGCCAGGACCCCTTCAAGATGGCTCATCGCGGGATGTTGCCATGAGAGGCGTAACCCCAACCTCTTCAAGCTCAAGCGCAATGAGTCGATCTTTACTCTTAACTCATCCTCTGCCGTCTGTGGCACCCACTGAAATGGGGTGTGAGCCTTGGGCACGAACGCAGAGACACTTACCTTTACGTGAAGCATTCTGCCGATGTTCCTTTTACACATAGCACTGCTCTGGCGCACCAGCCGGACGATACTTTCAACATCGTCCAGGGTTTCGCCGGGCAGACCTATCATAAAGTAGAGTTTGACGTTGCTCCATCCGCGCTCTAAGGCGGTGCTCAACGTTTGTGATAGTTCAGCCTCGGAGAGGCTTTTGTTGATGATGCGACGCAGCCTTTCAGATCCAGCCTCGGGGGCAAAAGTCAGGCCGGCTTTTTTCCCCGCGGTGATGGAATCCATCAGCTTCACCGAGCGGCTGCCGACATGCAGGCTGGGCAACGATAGTTTAAGGTTATCCTCTTTGTAGCGTCTCGATAGCTCGCCAACCAGCCTCTCGATATCCGAGTAGTCGCCGGTGCTCAAAGATAGCAGCGATAGCTCGCTGTAGCCGGTATTTTTGAGCAACTCGTCGATTGCAGTTAGAACCTCGGCCACGGGCCTTTCGCGAAGCGGGCGGTAGATAACGCCTGCCTGGCAGAAACGACATCCCCGGGTACACCCGCGCTGGATCTCGATAGCTGCCCGGTCGTGTATCGTAGCCAGAAAGGGCACTACCGGCTTCGTCACCGCCGGGGGCATTTTTTCAACGATGCGCCGGCGTATCTTCAAGCTCAGTTCAGGCGATGCCGGCGTTATCTTGGATACAGTTCCATCATCGTTATAATCAACTCGATATAGACTAGGGACATATATCCCGGAGATCTTTGCCATTTCTCGCAGCAGTTCCCGCTTACTCCGTGAGCCTCCAAGCTTCCACTGGCGAAACGTTGACAGCAGCTCTACAATGACCTCCTCCCCTTCTCCAAGGGCGAAAAGGTCAATGAAATCCGCCATGGGCTCTGGATTAAGGGCGCAGCTGCCGCCGGCTATCACCAGCGGGTAGCTATCGTCTCGCTGTGAGGCGAAGACCGGTATACCTGCCAGATCGAGCATGTTGAGCACATTGGTGTAGGTAAGTTCATAGCCCAGTGAGAAGCCGATGATGTCGAATTCCTTCAGGGGGCGACGCGATTCCAGGCTAAACAGTGGAATAGCCGACCTCCTCATCTCCGCTTCCATATCCACCCACGGAGCGTAAACGCGCTCGGCCAGTGACTCAGGTTGGCTGTTAATTATGTCGTAGATGATCGCCAGCCCGAGATTGGACATGCCGATCTCATACAGGTCTGGATAGGCCAGTGCCACTCTGGTTATTACATTGTCCCAGTTCTTAACAACGCTGTTCCACTCGCCACCGATATAGCGGCCAGGCTTGGTTACCTTGCTCAGACAGCTGTCAAGGTTGTGCATGGTATTCTTGTCAATTATAACAAAGCTGCATCCCTTTGACATCTAGCCTGGAAAATGATACGATTGTAAAACCGTGAAAATATAGCAGCTAAGCTGTGGAGGCATTACGTGGCAGCTCCGGGAACAAAAGGTAAAACGTCTAAGAAAAAAGCGACACGGAATTACGCCGTAATTCAGACCGGTGGAAAACAGTATAAGGTTTCCTCTGGCGAAACGATCGATGTAGAGCATATTCAGGCGAAGGAAGGTGACAGTGTAGAGTTGGACCAGGTGCTCCTTGTTGCCGATGGCGAAAAAGTGAGCGTAGGTACGCCGATAGTTGAGGGGGCCAAGGTTATTGCTGAGGTGGTGGGTGATGGCAAGGGTAAAAAGACGATTGTATTTAAGTACAAGTCGAAGGTGCGCTATCGAAGGAAAAGAGGCCATCGCCAGCTCTATACCAGGCTTGCTATCAAAGAGATAGTGTGCTAGTATGTCCGAGTGTAAATAACCCATACAGAGAGTGATTGTGGAAAATTTAGAGACAAGCGAGACCAAACCGAAGGTTTACCAGATATGGGATGTTGCAATATACGCATTCAGCATCATTGCTGTAGTCACCTTCATGTCCCATTTCTGGTTTATTGATACACAAAGCTTTAGTTCCACAAATGAAGACCCACTAAGGTTCATGTATGTACTCTGGGGTATCTCTGGGGCGTTTGCGGTATTATCCATATATGGGGGAATTGTCAGAAGGTCCGAGATCACGGATGATCCTACCAAGAGAGGGATGGCAACCGCAGCAGCAGTCGTCGGTTGTCTTGTACTGTTGGGCTTAGCCGTAAGCGCAACATTTCTAATCGTACCACTACATTTGAATCAAGCAATTACAACTGTTGGATAACAGTTGCGATCCTGATGAAGAGGGAAAATGGCACATAAAAAAGGCGGGGGCAGCACAAGGTTAGGACGAGACAGCCAGTCGAAGAGGCTGGGGGTCAAGCGATATGCTGGCCAGCAGGTGCAGGCGGGCACCATAATCGTTCGCCAGAGGGGAACACGCATACTCCCCGGCAACAATGTGGGTGTGGGTAGAGATCACACTATTTTCGCCTTAACCGATGGCGTCGTCAAATTCGAGCCAGCCTCCGGAGATAGAAGAAAGGTGAGCATTTCCAGCTCGTGAAGAAAGATATCCACCCTAAGTACATCGACGCGCAGGTTACATGCGCCTGTGGAAATACCTTTAAAACCAAGTCGATAAAGCCTGTGATTAAGGTTGAGCTTTGCAGCAAGTGCCACCCCTTCTTTACCGGCGAGAGGCGCATTGTGGATACCGCTGGGCGTGTGGAGCGATTCAAAGCGCGCTACAAGGTGAAGTAGCGCTCAGATTCATCATTCCTCGTTATCTTCCAGCTTACGGTAGAAGCAGCTTCTTTTCCCAGTATGACATACCGGGCCTGTAGTCTCCGCTCGAATGAGCAGAACGTCGCTATCGCAGTCTTTTAAGATCTCACGCACGTTAATATAGTTTCCCGAGGTTTCCCCCTTGTGCCACAGCTTCCGCCTGCTGCGGCTGTAGAACCACGCTTGTCCTGTCTCCAGCGTTTTCTGGAGAGACTCCCGGTTCATATACCCCAGCATAAGGACCTCACCATTTCTTGCATCCTGGATAATCACTGGTATCAGCCCCTTTTCATCAAACTTAAGCATAGTCCCTCCTGGAATTTGCACCTGCACAGAAATTATCTAACCACGTCCAGAGCTCGTTTAAGGTCGATGTTGCCAGTATAAAGTGCGCGACCCACAATCGCCCCTTCCACCTCGATCTGCGACAATCTTTCGAGATGCTCAATTGAAGATATGCCACCAGCGGCGATGACAGGAACTTCGACCTGTTTCACCAGCTCGGCGATGGCATCGAAGTTGGGTTCCGTTAGCGTGCCATCCCGGGCAATATCGGTATAGATGAAGCGTCCCACACCTACATGCGCCATGCGCCACGCCAGTTCAATCGCCGTAACCGTGGTTCCCTCTTTCCAGCCGCGTGTGGCGACATAGCCGTCCCTGGCGTCGATGCCAACGATTATCAAATTTCCGAACCGTCGGCAGGCCTCCTGCACTAATGTTTGGTCTTCGATGGCTGCTGTCCCAATGATCACGCGCGCCACACCCAGGTCAAACGCCTGCGCTATCGCATCGATGCTACGAAGGCCACCGCCCAGCTGTAATGGTACCTGTACTGAGTGCGCTATCGATTCGATTATTAAGGAGTGTTGCGGTTTCCCCTTTGCGGCACCATCCAGGTCGACTATATGCAGTCGCTGGGCTCCAAGCGATTGCCAGTGTCTGGCAACCTCCACCGGGTTATCTGAGAAAATTGTCTCCCTGCTGTAGTCGCCCTGATATAGACGTACACACCTTCCGCCCTTGAGGTCGATAGCAGGTATAATTTCCATCCCGGTCATTTTGTCCTTTTGCGGTCTTTATAATCGAATTTGGGAAAACAGGCTCTGTTTTTAAGCTATACTTATGTCAACCGCTGTAGTGTGATTATGAGTCACTTCGAGTATGGGAATTCCTGTCTACGATAGCGCTGTGCAGCCCTATCGTGATTTGCCTGTGTCGATCGAGCTTTTTAAGATGAGGGCAGCCCCAAGCCCCGCATGGCGACAATGTTCCTCAGGATCTCGGAGGTGCCACCTTGAATAGTATACCCCGGCGAGAATAGGCATGACTCGGCGGGACTTTCGCGAAATGCCTCCGGTATATGCTTGGAACCTTGCCTTAGCTGTCCATACAGCCCCGGGATCAGTGTCGCTACGTGGGCAAGCTGCTGTTCGAATTCAGTGCAGTACGCCTTTGCCAGTGCCGCTTCGGTAGTGGGCAGACGTCCCTGGTCGAGCACCCAAGCCACTCTATAGGTGAGCAGGCGCCCTACTTCATATCGAACGGTAAGGTCGGCAACGCTATTGCGCACTAAGGGTTGCCCCGCCAGGGGCTTCCCTAAATATTTAGTCTGCTTGACGTACTTGATTATGTCCTGGTACAGGGGATAGTTTGTCATCAAACGCTCTACCCCGCTTCGCTCATAATCCAGCTGCTGCACTATCTGATTCCAGCCGTTGTTCTTCTGCCCTACCAAGGTTGACTTCGGGATGCGGACATTATCCAGGAAAACCTCATTATAGTGGTGGCCGCCGGTCATGTCGATTAACGGCCGCACTTCTATGCCCGGAAGCTTCATGTCTACAATGAATTCACTGATGCCTTTGTGCTTCGGCACATTGGGGTCAGTGCGGGCGACGAGGTACAGGTAGTCGATAAAGTGTGCCCCGCTGGTCCATACCTTCTGCCCATTGAGGACATAGCAGTCGCCTT
>Ga0315288_10012948_pt1 | contig 10460 bp, 6 predicted proteins | sample YL17G11_20_MG_FD_203454 | JGI IMG/M metagenome (GOLD analysis project Ga0315288, IMG submission 203454) | Sediment microbial communities from Yellowstone Lake, YNP, Wyoming, USA - YL17G11_20 | ecosystem: Environmental > Aquatic > Freshwater > Lake > Sediment | place: USA: Wyoming | collected...
TGGATTTGCGGATTCCGATGAAAGCGGACACCTGTTCCAATCCATATCGGACACCGTTCCGATCCTGTCGGACAGTTGTCGGAGCGAAGCGACGCTCTGTAATGGGGTCAAACCATAGTCTTGGCCTGTGCGGAGGCAATTTCCTGTCCGTGCTTGCTCCAACCGTGCAGCTTGCTGGCTGCGCTCTTGCGCGTCCCCAGCCGTAGCCGCGCTGCGATCCATCCCACGGTCAGCGTCGTCTCCCGCCTCAGCCGTGCCGCCATCGCCAGCTTGGCCGGATCGCTCTTGCGCCGCTCGCGCAGTTGCGCCTCCGTCCACCCCAAGCGCTCCAGTTCCTGCGCGATGATCCGCTCCGCCCGCACCGCCGCACTCTCCCGCCTCAGCTCCCCCGCGTGATGCTCGCCCAGTTGGCCCTCCATCCGCTCCAGCATCTGTTGCCTGAACGCCTCACTGCCCAAACACCAACCCCGACGCAATGGTTCGCATTCGGCCTCGTCCATCTCCTGCTCCCGCCGCGCCTCGATCCGCCGCTCAAACTCCCGTCGCCCCGCCGCCGTGTCCTCCGCAATCCCATGCTCCCCTAGCAACCGATCCACCCGCATCCACCGCGGCCGATGTTCCGGGACCGCCAGAAACCACCCCAGACTGCTCCACGGGTAGCCCAGCAGTCGATCCTCTGGCCCCAGCAGTCCGGCCCTCGCCGGGTTCAGGTGCACATAATCACAGACCGTCTTCAAATACCCGTTGCCGCTGCCTTCGACCAACAGCGCCTTGTAGCGTCCGCTGAACACGTGCCCGAAGAGCTCGTGCCGGTGGTTGAACCGGATCGTGTAGGCGCTCAAAAGCCAGCGCATCCCCGCCACCAGGTTGGCCTCCGGCGTTTCAAGCACCAAGTGAAAGTGATTCCTCATCAGGCAATAGGCATGTACCTCGAACCCCGTCTTCTGGCAGGCCTCGGCCAACGTCTTGAGAAAATCCTGCCGATCCACCTCGTCCTTGAAGATGTCTTCCCGCCGGTCCCCACGGCTCACGACGTGGTAAATCGCCCCGGGAAACTCCACTCGCAGCTTGCGTGGCATTGGCCGAAACTCTCCCCAATCCCCTCAATCAGGTCAAGACTATGGTTTGACCCCTTTTTTGAATCATGCTCACGCGAACCAGTGCCACGCGAGTGACACCACCGAAGGCGCAGGAGAAGCACAGGCAGACCCAACAACAAGAGACATCCCACTGCCGGTTCCGGCACCACCGGCCGTAGGCTAAAGGACTGCAGGCCGATCAAGCGAGGGGGTGACGTGAGCAAGTCATAGGGGTAGCCGCCTTGGGCGTAGAACAAAGGCGACTCCCCGTAGCCACCCAGACCACGGGCGGCTGCCTCCTCATACGTGGCTCCCATTTGCGCGGCCCAAGCTCGCACTTGCAACCAGGCCCAGCCACCAGGCGGAACGGCAAGGATCGAGACATTATCTGCCTCATCGCGTCCTCCACCGTCGTCTAGAAAGTACCCCGCCGAAGCGCCGCTCAGGAATGGGATGATAACCCGCTGATTGGAGAAACATGTGATGGCCGGACTCAACGAGTCAACGGTGGCCCCGCCCCAAAGCTCGACCAGGTAGTTGGCCCCTTCAAGCGGTGTCCCTTCCGCGTCGAATACCGGGGCATCAATTCCAAAAGCTGGGCTCAGGTTTCGGAATTCGAAAGTGGACTGTCCGAGCCCCACCAAGGGAGCCAAGACGACCAAGACGAACGGATAGACAGATGAGGTTGCTTTCATAGAGGCAGAGCGAGCGCGCTACTGGGGCCAACTGATCCGCACGAGCCGAATGTCCCGGTTGTTCCTTGGAACGATGGCTCCCGGCTCGGGCGAGTAAAAGAGTAGCCGGTTGTCGGTCCAGGTCACGTACACATATTGGCTCTCCGCCCAAGCTCCATCATACTCGCCCACATGGTCTTTCCAGGCGTCTTCCGTCCTTTCGCCCTGCGGCCAAGCTGAATCGTAATGCCAACTCAGGTCCACACCTCCGGGAGGATAGACGGGCTCATACTGGCCGACTGCCAGGTTGTTCGTCAGCGTGCCCGCGAAGACCGGTGGGAAGTTGGTCGTCGTGACCTTGAACTCCGTCCCGAAGGTCACCGTACCGTCCGTGGCAATCGTCGCCCACCGGCCGTACACGTCAATCGACGAATTGTTTGTATCATTCCGGCGGTCATACCAGGCAACGAGAAGCTTGGTACCGTCGGGTCTGACCGCCAACACGGGCATCCACTGGTCGTTCGTGCCTGAGTCGGTATTCACCCGCTCCGGGTTGGTCCAGTTCGTCCCACCATCCGTGGACCGCAGAACGAAGATGTCAGGCCGGCCGTTGGCGTTCATCCGTACTACTCCTGCCGCGGAAAGGATGCTTTGTTCCGACGGACGCCCCAAGCCAGCCCGCCAACACCCAAGGCCAGGAGCAACCAGACCGAAGGCTCGGGGACCGCCGGCCGCAAGCTGAAGGATTGTAGACCGATCAATGGTTGGGGAGGCACCAGAGCACCGGGGTTTCCTCCGACCGCGTAGAACGGTGCCGACTCGCCGTAGCCTCCCAGGCCTCGTGCCATCGCATCCTCGTATGTGGAGCCCAGCCGGGCGTCCCATGCCCTGACCTGCAACCACGCAAACCCGCCCATCGGGACGCTTGGGATGGCGAGCGTGGCCACCGGAGCGAGGAAGTAGCCTGGCCGATCCATGCGGAACGGGATGATGAGACGCTGATTGGCATAGAACTCAATCGCCGGGCTCAGGGAGTCCGGAGTTGCTGCGCCCCAGAGCTCCACCAGGTAGCCCGTGCCCGCGAGCAGGGTACCCGCGGCATCACGAACCGGCGCATCAATGCCATGGGCCAGGTCTTGGTTCCGGAGCTGGAAGGTCGATTGCGCCCACCCGGCACAGACCATAAAAGAGCTCAACCCGAGAGCGGTTCCAATCGTGCGGATCTTCATAAGGACCACCATAGTGTGCTACTGGGGCCAGCTAACCCTCACCAACCGGGTGTCGCGTTGCGGCCTGGCGCAGAGTGTTCCCGCGGCGGTCGATCTGCTGTCGGTCCAGGTCACGTAAACGTAGCACCCTTCGCTCCAAGCGCCGTCGTACTCCCCCACATGATCCCTCCACGCGGGGTCTGTGACGTTCTCGTCAGGCGGCTCTGGCGGCGGCGCAGGCCACGCCGAACCGTAGTGCCAGTTCAGGTTGACGCCCCCGGGCGGATAGACCGGGTCGTAGTGCCCGTCTGACGTGTTCGCTGGCAGGGTGCCGGCGAACACCGGGGGGAAGTTCGTCGTCGTGATCTTGAACTCCGTGCCGAAGGTTACGGCGCCATCCGTCGCAATCGTTCCCCATCGGCCATAGACATCAATCGCGGAGTTGTTGGTATCATTCCGTCGGTCATACCACGCCACGAACAACCGGGTGCCGTCCGGTTTGACCGCCAACACGGGCATCCACTGGTCGTTCGTGCCTGAGTCGGTATTCACCCGCTCCGGATTGGTCCAGTTGGTTCCACCATTCGTGGACCGAAGAAAAAAGATATCCGCCTTGTCGGTGCTGTTGGTGACCTTGTCCGCGTACGCGACATAAAGATGGTTGGACTTGCTCGGGTTCGGGTTGACGGCGGGGACCGGGAACGGGAAGGCTCGGAACGTGTCGCCAGCGTCCGCGGTGTTGCTGCGCTTCAACTCCAAGTTGCCACTGGTCGCATTCGTGGTCACGAGCCGGCGAATGATCCGAGTGTCTCCCAGACTGCTTCCGCGGTTGAGAATCGGCCGCATCTTGAGCCAGTTGGTTCCATTCGTTCCCACCGCAGTCCGCTCGAACCAGAACACACAACTCGAGTGGGCAGGGCCGAGCACCGGAATTGAGCAATTCACCGCGGTGACGTTCGACACCCCCACCTCACTGATCGCCAGCGGCACGCTCCAGTTGTCGAGCGATCCGTTGGTCGAGACGGTCAACCAGAGTCCCAAGGACGATTGACTCGTACTGAAAGTCAGATAGACATCGTGCTGGCCTGTGCCAGCAGCATTATCCACCGCAATCCACGGTTTGTCGGTGTAATTGATGTTCGTGCAAACGTTGATCGGGGGATTCGTGAACGTTAACCCGCCGTCGGTGGATTTCCAGAGCGGGATCCCTTTCCAGCCCGCGTTGCGCGGGGAGGTGCCCGCCAGGTAAACGATTTGGGAGGCTCGATCGACCGCCAGCACCGGGTCGCCGGCATCGCCGTCATCGGAGGTTCCCGCGCCCTGCGTGCTCAAGGGCGGATTGCCTTTGTCTTCGAAGGCCACACCGTTATCGCGCGAAACGGAATAGCCGACGAATCGAGGCGTGGGCAAACCGGGGTAGGTCTCCCAGTAGTGGCCGAGCCCATAGACTCCCTGGTTCGCATCGACGTAGGCCACGATGACGTTGCCGTTGAGCACCGCGCAGGTGGACTCGAACTGCGTGTTCTGTTCGTTGCCGTAGTCCTGGGCCGGGTCGTTCACGAGCACGTTGTAGGATACCTCAAGCGCCTGCAAATCGCCAAGGCCGTCGCCGTTCGTGTCGGCGCTGGTCCAACTGTAGGGGTCGTCCGTGCCTGCGCCGTTGCCGTTCCGGTCCTCGGCATAGTCGGCCAGGCCGTCCCCATCCGTGTCCGCGGGCTGGCTGGATGCGTTCAGTGCCACGTAGTGGAAGCCGATGTCCACCACACTGCCGGCTTCCTTCACCTGGTTGGTCGTGGTGGTGAAGTGATAGAGCCCGGCGTTGGTCGCAGACCGGCTCCCGGTGTTGAACAGGTTGGTCAAGCTGCTGGTTCCGCCGTTGGTCGGGTAGTAGAACGCCCCGAGCACGCCATACCCGTTGGTGGCCGGCCCCGCCTGGTAGCTGATCAGCAAGTTCGTCTTGTTGCTGCTTCCCCCCTGCAACGTGCTCAGGTTGGTGCGATACCCGTTGTTGGAGTTGGTGATTCGCGGCTGGCCGGAGTGGGTGAGACTGTCGCTGTCGAACAGGCAGTCCTTGACGGTCCAAGCGAGCGGGTAGGTTAACGAAGGCGTGTAGAAGTAGTTCGTGCCTTTGACGAAGAGGTTGTTGTAGAAGGTCAGCGAAAACGGCGCGTAGTAGCCCCAGTGCAGGAGCTCCAGCGTGCACCGCTCGAACACGTTGTTCGTCCAGTTCAGGCTCTGATACGTCGAAACCGTCGAGTCGTCCAGGTGGAGGTAGAGGCCCCGCAATTGAGAGTGCGAGATCGCCAGCGGACGCAACGCGGTATTGCCCGAAACCAGGTTGCGCCGCGACGGGCTGTTGCCCATCATGGAAACGTCGGTGAAGGTCAGCCGCGCCTCGGGGTAGGGAGAATTGGCTGAGTTGTTGAAGACCTCGACGGGCGCCGCACCCCAGAGATAGCTCCGTTCCTGAACCGCCTCGTAACGCGCCAACCGGTTGAGGTTCGCCGGCGTCCCCTGGCTGATGAACTTGGCGCCCGTCCGCAGCTTGGTGCCGCTGGCCCCATAAAACCCGACCGCCACCCCGTTGGTCAGGGTGAGGGTTGCGTTCGTGAGATTCAAACCGCTCCAGCAGTAATCGAGCGGGTCATAATGCCAACCCAAATCCAAGGCGTCCGTATCTCTTTGGGTCTGCGGCGACAGGGTCGTGTTGACCGTGAAATCGTTGGTCAAGAGGATCGGCGGATACGTCGTCAGACTCTTGAGCTCCTTGGCCAGGGTCGGGTTGATATTGCTCGTTCCGGCATTGCGGTAGGCGCTGCCAGCCGCCAGGTAGTTCGATCCGGCCCCCACGGTCGCAAACACCCCGTCGCCCGAGTTCGTGGCGTTGTAGGCCCCGTAGAAGGCATAGCTCCAGTTGGTGATGGACACCAACAGGCTGTTCGTCAGGTAGAGCGTGTTGGCCGGATACGCCACCTGGCTGACCTCGCGCAGGGTCAGGTGCTCGCCCGTGGCCGTGGCGCTGTTGAGATGAAACGCCCGGATCACCGCGTTATGGACCAGCAGGTTGCCGGCGTTGATGGTGGTCGCGTAGCCGTAAATCGGGATATTGCATTTGACGAACTGGCAGTGCCGGACCGCGTGCCCGCTCTGGGAATAGAACTGCATCCCGTAAAACGCGTGGGCCACGCGCAGGTGGTGCACGTTGAGCGCGGCCGGCGGACTGTAGAATCGCAGCGCGTAAAGGGCATAGGTTCCGCTCGGATTGCCCGAGCTGCCGCTGATGATTTCGCCGGCCGAGTCATCGTCTTTCGCGCTGAACACCGCCATTCGATACGGACTGGTCTGGCAATCCACCGCGCCCATCACCCACAGCGCCGCCGAATTGGTGTTGGCGAATTTGACAACGGCTCCCCCTTCGATGGTTGTCGTTTGATAGAGATAACTCGGCCCGCTCACGTAATACGTGCCATCGCCCTTGAACGTGAAATTGGTGTGGGTGCTGTTGACGAGCTCGTAATCCAGCACGAATCCCGCGTCCCGCGGCCACGCCGACCGTGGGACGGCCGCCAGTTGAACGTCCTTCGGCTCGGTGCGCCGGGCGAGGAGCGAGGCCAGCGCCCACCGCCCCTGCGTCGTGCGCCGCGCCAGCAGATCTGGAGCCGGTGGCGTCGCCCGCGCCTGCAACCGTTCCAGCATTGGAGCGACTGCCTGATACCGCACGCTCTCGATCAGGAAAACGCGCTCAAGGCCATCGTCCGGGTCGCGGATGCGTTGCCAGCTTTTCTGGACCTCCACACTGTCCAACTCCTGGTGCAAAACGAACGCACGCCCCTCGACCATCTGCATCGAGCCAAAGTCCAGCGTCTCCGATTCCAATCCCTCGGCGGTTCGCAACGGAGTCCGGATCGGCTCCGGCGGATTGAACCACTCGGTCCATACTTCCAGCCGCACGTCGTCGTCCTCCGCGAAACCCCATTCCTGCGGACTGCCTGGGTTGGCCAGGATCACCACCGACTGGTCGAAACCCGCCTTCGTGTTCTTGTACACGAGCGCGGCGGGCAGCGCGTCAAACGCGCTCGGGAAGAGGACCACGTTCGGCTCCACCAGTTCGCCCGGGCAATCCCTGACCTCGGCCAGGAGCACGGTCCGTGCACTGGCGGGGGAGAACAAGCTGAGGCACATCGGCGTGGAAATCAGTCGCTGGCCGTCCGGCAACTCCAGATCCACGGCGCCGGGTTGACTGATGTTTCGGTCAGCGACAATCACGCGGTGTTGGCCGCGCAGCGCCACGAAGTGGCCCTCGGGCGTGACCTCAAACCCCTCGACGGACCGTTCCCATTCGCCAGCCAGAGGATTCTTCAGCCAGTTAAGACCGGTCCCAAGCTCGGTCCAGGTGTTGGTGATCGGGACTGATTGCCCCTGCTCATCGGTAGCCAGACTCACGCGTTGCCAGACGGTGTGATGGGGGCCGGCGTCAACGATGACGGGCGCTTCGGGTGTTCCCTGTGCCCAGAGGCTGAGCGGCAGACTCAGCAGACAAGTCAAGAGAGGTGCCTTCATGGAAGAACTCCTTCGTTCGGACCGCTTCTGCGGAGACAGGCCGGCATCGGCGGCCGATCCGGGTCGCTCGCTCCTGCCCTGATCCATCCCACTGTTGGCGCCAGGCTCTGCATGTTCGCCGTCCGACTGTCAGTCCCAACCGGCAAACAGAACCCGAGCCTTCGGGAAGGCCGATCAGGCTGACATATCAGCGTGAATCTCGGACTCACCTTCCCGGTTGTCAACTGCTCTCGTGGCACGACGCGCCGGTAGAAGGTTCACTGCGCGGCAGGGTCAGGGATCCTTAACCGTGACCGGCGGCGGCTCGTCCTCATGGTCGTCGTCCTCGGAAGGGTAGCCAGGAATCGAGGACGAGGTGTCCTAAGTGTCTGGCGGCTATTCACGCGGGTGCGCCAAGCATGGGGAGGGCGATGGAGTGCCTCAGTCTTCGGTGCACTGACAGACTGGACGGAACGCCGGACCGATGGCTCGCATACGCTCGGTCGGAGGCCGGCGCTCCAGGCCGCACACTCGCCAGGTTTAACTGAGGGGATACAGGGCGGTCGGGAAATCAGTGTCGGGAAATCCGTTGCCAATTCCGCGGGGACGTGAAATCCTCGCCCGTAAGATTGCCCCGTAAAATCGTGTCGCGTAACGAAAGGCCCCTTATGATGACTTCTTCCCTCACTACCCGCTGTGCCGGCTGCCCGCTCAATCGCCGCAGTTTTCTCCTCCAGGGAAGCGCCGCCGCCGCGGGCGCACTGGGCGTCCTGGCCGCCCCGCGTTGGCTTCGCGCCGCCGAACCGGCCGGGAAGACGCGTATCCGGATCGTCTATGCCCTTCACGGCGCCGAGCAAACCGGCCCGGACTGGCCGAACAAGGGCTTCGATTTCAAGCCGGTCATGGAGCGGGTCAACTCGACCCTGACCCGCCAATGCGCTGGGTTCGAGTTCGTCCCCTCGTTGGCGACGGGTGAAGAACAGGCCAAGAAGATCCTGGAAGAAGACAAGACCGCTGGCGGCATCGATGGCTACCTCGTTTACCAGATGAACGCCTGGAACCGCGTCGTCCAGACCATGGCCACGTCCGGCAAACCGGTCCTCTACGCGGATTTCCAGTACGGCGGCAGCGGCGGGTTCCTCGTCTATAACGCCGCCTTCCTCCGGAGCCGCGCTCCGAACGTCGGCTTTGTCGCTTCCTCCGACATCAAGGACCTGGTCGCGGCCGTGAAGTGCTTCCGGGTCGTCAAACAGGGCGGCTCGGTCTCGGACTTTGTCGCGGCGACGGCCCAAGCGCGTCGGAAAACCACGCCGAAGCCTGGGAACCTGGCGGGCAAGAAAGACGACCTCAAATGCCTCCCCGCGGACGAGTGCCTCCGGCGTTTGAAGGAATCCAAGATTCTCGCCGTACGCGATCAGACCGCCGGGACCGAACCGTCCATCGCCGGCATCATGATCGAGCGCATCCCCTTCGCCGCCCTGAATGAGGCGTGGGCGAACGCGGACAAGGACGAATCCCGCGCAGCCGCCGACCGCTGGGAGCGGACCGCCCAGAAGATCGAGGGGGTGAACCGCGAGACGCTGGAGACCTCGGCAGCGATGTATGTCGGCATGAAGAACCTTTTGAAGAAGCACGGCGCCAGCGGCATCACGGTCAACTGCCTCGGCGGGTTCTACGGCAATCACATCCACGCCTATCCGTGCCTGGGCTTCTATCAGTTGAACAACGAAGCCCGCGTAGGCGGGTGCGAGTGCGACGTGCGCTCCGCCGCCACCATGCTCATTGGCACGACCCTGACGCAGGGGCGGCCGGGCTACATCTCGGATCCGGTCATCGACACGGCGAAGCGGCAGATCATTTACGCCCACTGCGTCGCGTCGAACAAGGCGTTCGGCCCGCAGGGCAAATCCAACCCGTTCCAGATCCTTACGCACTCCGAGGACCGACAGGGCGCATCCGTACGGTCGATCTTGCCGGAGGGCTATCTGACCACCACGGTCGAGTTCGACCAGGGGCGGAAAGAAGTCCTCTTCCATCGCGCCAAGGCGGTGGGAAATGATCCGGACGACCGCGCCTGCCGGACGAAGCTTTGCGCCGAACCGGTGGGCGATCTCGAGAAGCTCTTTGCCGAGTGGGACCAGTGGGGCTGGCATCGCGTCACGTTCTACGGCGACCTCAAGGAACCCATGCATGCCCTGGCCGATGCGCTGGGCTGGAAGGTGGTTGAGGAGGCCTAGTCCGTCGCCAGCCGCGAACGCCACGACACCTCCCGGTTCAACGCGAACCTTGCCTGAGCTATGCCCGTACGCCTCGGCTTCGACAACGAGCGGTATCTGGCCCAACAGAGCGCTGCGATCCTGGAGCGGGTGAAAGACGGCACCAGCCGGCTCTATCTCGAGTTCGGCGGCAAGCTCCTCTTCGACTATCACGCTTCCCGCGTCCTCCCCGGCTTCCACCCGATCGTCAAGATGCGGCTCCTCCAGAAGCTCAAGGACGAGTCGGAGGTCGTGCTCTGCATCTGCGCCGGCGACATCGAGAAGAAAAAGATGCGCGCCGATTTCGGCATCACCTACGACACCGACGCGCTGAAGACCATCGACGAGCTGGGGGAATGGGGAGTGACCGTGCGCGCCGTCGTGATCACGCGGTTCGACAACCAACCGGCGGCCGTGGCGTTCAAGAACCGGCTCGAGCGCCGGGACATCCGCGTCTATACGCACCGCGCCACCAAAGGTTATCCGACCGACGTCGAGACCATCGTCAGCGAGGAGGGCTACGGCGCCAATCCCTACGTCGAGACCGACCGGCCGATCGTGGTGGTGACCGGTCCGGGACCGGGCAGCGGCAAGCTGGCCACCTGCCTCGCCCAGCTCTATCACGAGCACCAGCGCGGCCGGCGCGCGCGCTACGCGAAGTTCGAGACGTTCCCCATCTGGAACCTTCCCTTGCCCCACGAGGTC
>Ga0315288_10012952_pt1 | contig 10458 bp, 6 predicted proteins | sample YL17G11_20_MG_FD_203454 | JGI IMG/M metagenome (GOLD analysis project Ga0315288, IMG submission 203454) | Sediment microbial communities from Yellowstone Lake, YNP, Wyoming, USA - YL17G11_20 | ecosystem: Environmental > Aquatic > Freshwater > Lake > Sediment | place: USA: Wyoming | collected...
GTCCGCGATAAACCTTGCGGTTTCGGCGATCTCCCTCAACGCAAGATCAGACACACAATCAACGCCGAGTTTCAGCTTAAGGTCGGCTATGATCGACACGAGGTTCGCGTTGCCGCACCTTTCTCCGTATCCGTTCATTGTGCCGTGCACTTGAATGCAGCCTGCCTGGATGGCAGCGATAGAATTCGCGACTGCCATATCGCTATCATTATGGCAGTGAATACCGAGAGGCGCAGTCACCGCGGCCTTCACCTCTCCGACGATCTCGAAGACCTGCGACGTTAACATGCCGCCGTTCGTATCACATAATACGATCCTTTCGGCGCCCGCGTCTCTGGCGACCCTTAACGTCTTGAGGGCATAATCCTTATTATTCTTATATCCGTCGAAAAAGTGTTCCGCGTCGTAAAAAACCCTCCGGCCTTTTGATTTTAAAAATTTAATTGAATCTTCTATCATCCGCAAGTTCTCATCAAGGTCCACCCTGAAGACATCGCGGACATGCAGGTCCCAGCTCTTACCGAACAGCATTATGAATTTGGTGCCGGCGGCCAAAAGACCTTTCAGCACCTTGTCCTGACTTGCCTTTGTATGGGCGTGCCTGGTGCTTCCAAAGGCCACGAGTTCAGACTTTTTGAGATTAAGCGATCTTGCGTCCTTGAAAAAACTCATATCCTTAGGATTTGCCCCCGGCCATCCGCCTTCGATGAAATGTATGCCGATCTCGCCCAATTTTTCACAGATCTTCAGTTTGTCGGTGACGGAAAAAGAGATGCCTTCCGATTGCGCGCCGTCCCTCAGCGTCGTATCATATAGTTCTATCGATTGCATTTTTCCCCTCTCTTAAATTCACATATACTTTCGATCACTTAATGTAGGCCATCTGCTCTAAGGCCTCTACGCGTTTTCTTATGGGCGGGTGAGTGGCAAAGAGGTCTGCCACCCGTCCTTCTTTTGAATTCACCGAGACCCCCTTCGGGTCAATGATACATAAATGAGCGGTACCCTGACTTATCGAACGCGTCGGCTCTACCCTGGAACTTATCTTCTTTAAAGCGCTCGCCAACGCCATCGGATTCCGGGTCAACTCCGCGCCCGAGGCGTCCGCCAGATACTCCCGTTTGCGCGAGACGAGCATGGCTATGATCTGAGATAATATCGGCGCAAGCATAACGGCTATGAGCCAAATAACCAGAGCGACCAGCGCTATAGCACCTTCGCCTTTGCCGCTGCCGCCAGAGCGTCTGTCTCTCCGAAAAAGGCCGCGGCTAGCCCAGTCTGCGAGTAGCGCTACTGAGCCGACCATAACCGCCACCATGAGCATAAGCCGTATGTCAAAATTTTTTATATGGCTCATCTCGTGCGCCGCCACCGCCTGAAGCTCATCCCGGTCTAACGTATCGAGAAGGCCCTTAGTGACCGCTATAGAAGCATGCTTCGGGTCTCTCCCCGTCGCAAAGGCGTTAGGGTCGGGATCGTCGATCACATAGGTCCTCGGCACCGGTATGCCGGCAGCTATGCTCATCTCCTCTATAACGTTCCGCCACTGCGCTTCTTTTGGGTCGTTCAGATCCAGCCCGACCGCATGCGTAGAAGAGAGAATAAATTTATCGCCGTATAAATAACTGCCGAGACTGGCTACTGTCGCGAGAATGATCGCGATCGCTGTAAAGATGGGCGCCTTGTAACCGGCCCCATAGAAATAATCAAATCCGAAACCTATGAATAAAAAGAATATGACAAATATGATCACAACGAGCCACGTGCTGCGCCTATTGGTCGTGATCTGGCCGTATATATTCATCTATTCTATTTCTTTACGTTTAAATCTCATTTAAGATTCAGATCCACCTTCGGGACTTCTCTGTCTTTGGCATCTGTGATCTCAAATAATTCCGATATCTTGAACCTAAAGGTCTTCGCGACTATGTTAGTCGGGAATCTCTGCTGCGCTATATTGAACTGGGTCGCGATATCGTTATAGAATTGGCGCGCGAAGCCTATCCTGTTTTCAGTCGTCACAAGCTCCTCTTGCAGTTTCGCCACATTCTCATTTGATTTCAAGTTCGGGTAATTTTCTACGAGCGCGAATAATTGACGGAGCGCCCCCGACAGGACATTCTCCTGAGCGGCCTTCTCGGCTATGCCCTGCGCGGAGATCGCCTTGTTGCGCGCCTCTATGACTTGGGTCAGCGTCGTCTGCTCAAACTTCATCACGCCCTTTACGCTCTCGACTAAATTCGGTATAAGGTCATGCCTTCTTTTAAGCTGGACGTCTATCTGCTTCCAGCCGTTAAGCGTCTGATTTTTTAAAGATATGAGACTGTTATACGATAGCATAACCCACAAAGCGGTTACCAAGCCCAATACCAATATTATCAATAGTAACATTTCTACCCCTCCTTTGTTTTAGCCTTGCGTTATTTATGGCAATTCCGCTACTTTTTGCCTAAACCGAACTTTTCGTGTATCGCCCTTACGGCCTCTTCTCCGTGCTTCTTATCAACGACACAAGATATTTTTATCTCGCTTGTAGAGATCATCTCTATGTTTATATCCTTTTCTGCCAGCGCCTCAAACATGTTCGCCGCGACGCCGGAGTGGCTGCGCATGCCTATGCCCACGATAGAGACCTTTGCTATATCTTTATCAAAAGTCACGTCGCCTGCTCCTATTTTTTTAGCTATATCTTTGGCGACCTTAATGGTCTTATTTAGCTCCGACCCTAAGACAGTGAAAGATACGTCTGTTGCGCCTGTCCTGGATACGTTCTGGACTATCATATCTACATTTATACCCTCTTTGGCTATGTCCTTAAATATCTTTGCCGCAATGCCTGGCTTATCAGGGACATCGCAAATGGTCACCTTCGCCTCATCTTTGTTTAAAGCAACACCTGAAACAACTATGTCTTCCATCGCCTTCACCTCCTTGGAAATTATCGTGCCCGGCTTGTCGGAAAAACTGGACCTGACATGAATCGGAACACCGAACTTCATGGCGAACTCTATAGAACGCGGCTGCAGGACCTGCGCGCCCAAAGACGCCAGCTCAAACATCTCTTCGTAACTTATCCTGTCTATCTTTTTGGCGTTTTTCACTATCCTCGGGTCCGCGGTGAACACGCCTTCGACGTCGGTATACATCTCGCAGCATTGCGCGCCCAGCACCTTAGCCAATGCGACAGCGGTCAGGTTCGAACCGCCCCTGCCCAAAGTAGTGATATCCTGATTCACGCTGACGCCCTGAAACCCCGCCACTATGACTATCTTCTTCTTCAGCTCTTCGAATATCCGCTTTGCGTTTATGTCTATTATGCGGGCCTTTGTGAACGAATCGTCTGTGATTATGCCCACCTGCGCCCCTGTAAAAGATATCGCATCTTCACCCAGGGCGTGTATGGCCATCGCCAGAAGCGCGCAAGAGACCTGCTCGCCGGTAGATATGAGCATGTCGAGCTCCCTCTCGGAAGGCTGGTTAGTTATCTTCAGCGCAAGATCTATAAGCCTGTCGGTGGTATCTCCGAGAGCCGACACTATAACGGCCACATCGTAGCCTTCCCTCTTGGTCTTGACGACCCTCTTGGCTACCTTCTGTATCCTCTCGACGTCTCCGACGCTAGTGCCGCCGTACTTTTGTACGATTATTCCTTTTGTCCGTTCCATATCAGGCCTTTTCCTTAATCAATGCTCCCGTTAAAGCGGCTCCGGATTTAAACAGAACCTTGCTCAACTTCGCATTATTCTCACTGAAAACATCGTAACCATTATGCGCAATATTGTGTCCGGCCATAACGAACGGCGCCGGGTCAGACACGTGCGTCTTGACAGAGACCGGCGTCGCGTGGTCTGACAGGACCATGATCCTGAAATCGTCTCTCTCTTTAAAAAACTTCCAGACGGCTCCGACCACGAACTTGTCAAAATTTTCTATGGCCGTTATCTTGGCCCTGACATCGCCATTATGCCCTGCCTCGTCAGGCGCCTCGACATGGACGAAGACGAAGTCTTTTGTCTTTAAAGACTCTATTGCGTACTCACCTTTTCCCTGATAATTGGTATCGTAATAACCTGTAACGCCTGGAACATTTATGAGCTCCAAGCCTATCAGCTTTCCTATGCCATTTACAAGGTCGACCGCTGAGATAACTGCGCCGTCCAACCCGAACATCCCTTTGAACGTCGGCATGTTAGGGTTCGTGCCCTGGCCCCACAACCATATCATGTTGGCCGGGTTTTCCTGAAGATCAACCCGCACTCTATTTATCTCGTGTACATCGAGAAGCGCCCTCGCATCCTGCATTAGCCTTATCAATAGGCCTGCGCCATTACCCTTCGGAAGATTTTTGGAAATATTCTTTCCGGAGATATCATGAGGCGGCGTGCATGTCGTCATTATGAGGTCGTTCATCTCATCCTTGGACCTAGTTTTTACGACCGTCAGGTTCCGGTAGCTCTTGCCGTGGTAGAATTTTATCGTTTCTGTCCCGAGCTTCTTGTTCAAATACTCCATCAGTATTTTAGATTCTTTTTCTGTGATATGGCCGGCGCTATAATCTGCCAGGATATCGTTATTTGCCGTAATGAGATTGCACCTGAGCGCCACTTCATCAGCTGCCAACTCTATCCCCATATTTGCTGCCTCAAGAGGCCCCCTGCCCGTATAGTAGGTCTTAGGATCATAGCCGAGTATCGAGAGATTGGCGATGTCGCTTGCAGGCTTCATGCCTCGCGGCACGGTCTTGACAAGCCCCACCATCCCCTTCTTAACGATCTCGTTCGTATTCGGTATCTTCGCGACCTCAAGCGGCGTCTTGTTATCGAGCTCCGGCAGCGGATAGTCGCTCATTCCATCGCCCACCAATATAGCGTACTTCATATCCCCATCTCCTTCAATACCAGATCCATCTTGGGCTCTAATACTTTCGGCTTATCCACACTCGCTATCGCCCTGTCAGGGTCCTTGAGGCCGTGGCCTGTCAATATGCAAACTATTTTCATTTTACTTGACCCTCTGCCCTTGCCCGATTCCTCTCTAAAGAACCCTTTCTTCGCAAGTTTCAGAATGCCCGCAACGCTCGCGGCGCTGGCCGGTTCCACAAACACGCCTTCTCTTGCGGCGAGCAGCTTATACGCATGGAGTATCTCATCGTCCGACACAGTACCTATCAGGCCCTTCGATTCGTCGCGCGCAGCCTCAGCCTGTTTCCAGCTCGCAGGGTTGCCTATCTTTATTGCTGTGGCTATGGTCTTCGGATCCTTAACAGGATGGCCCAAGACTATGGGCGCTGCGCCTTCTGCCTGAAAGCCCAGCATCTTCGGTAATTTTTTACTCTTGCCTGCGTCTTTATATTCTTTATAGCCCTTCCAATACGCCGTGATATTGCCGGCATTGCCTACAGGGATAGCGTGAAAATCCGGCGCATCGCCCAGAGAATCGCAGATCTCAAATGAACCGGTCTTCTGACCTTCTATCCTATACGGATTGATGGAATTGACTAAAGTTATCTTATGCTTCGCTGTTATCTCCCTCACCAGGTTCAATGCGTCGTCGAAATTCCCTTTTATCGCTATGACCTTAGCGCCATGGATGAGCGCCTGAGAGAGCTTGCCCAGCGCTATCGCGCCTTCCGGGATCAATACTACGCATTTGATGTTGGCCTTGGCCGAATAGCACGCTGCTGACGCGGAAGTATTGCCGGTGGAAGCGCACATCACAACCTTCGAGCCTTCTTCCATGGCCTTGGAGATCGCGACGGTCATGCCCCTATCCTTGAACGAACCGGTGGGGTTCAGCCCCTCATATTTTAGATACACCTCGACACCATCACCGATAATACTGCTTATGTGCGAAGCGTATATTAACGGAGTATTGCCCTCCTTTAAACTTATCACCGGGGTCTTCTCGGTAACCGGAAGATACTTCTTATATTCTTCTATTATGCCCTTCCACATATGACCTACCCTTCCACCCTCACCTTGACGGATTTTTTCTTCATCACATTCAAACTGTCTATTTCTTTTAATGCCTTTGTCATATCCCGCTCAAGCGCGTCATGCGTCATCATTACTATAGGCACGACGCTGGCGCTCTTTCTCTGTTTTTGCGTAACACTAGCGATGCTTATCTTGTATTTTGCCAGGATGCCGGAGATCTTGGCCAGGACGCCGGGTTTATCTATTGCAGAAAATCTTATATAATACCTTGTCGTCACGTCGTCCATCTTCTTGATGGCCTTCACGTCTTTTTTAAACGATACGCATGTCTCTACCTTGGGGTAATCTTTCGGCATGCTTTTAGCGATGGCTACGATATCGCTCACGACCGCGCTCGATGTCGGATGGGCGCCCGCGCCTTCGCCGTAAAAAAGGTTTTCGCCGATCAGGTCGCCTTTAACGAATATAGCGTTATAAACGCCGTTCACATTAGCCAGGAGATGCGATGCAGGTATAAGTGTCGGGTGGACCCTTAACTCAAGGGCGCCCTGGCTTCTCTTCGCGATCGCTAAAAGTTTGATCGCATAACCGGACTCTTTCGCGTATTGGATATCTCCGGGCTCAATATCTACTATGCCCTCCGTATAGATATCGCTCGCTTTTGTAGACACGCCAAAACCGAGCAGCGCTAAAATAGCCAGCTTGTGGCTGGAATCGTTTCCGCTTATATCCAGATACGGCTCCCTCTCAGCGTATCCCTTCTCCTGAGCCAAAGACAGGGCATCTTTAAAACTGATGCCATCTTCTGCCATTTTGGTCAATATAAAATTGCTCGTCCCGTTTATTATCCCGTAGACCAACTCTATCTTATTCGCGACAAAACCTTCTTTTAACGCCCTTATTATCGGAATGCCGCCGCCGACGCTTGCCTCAAACCCTACACACAGGCCGAGGGCATTCGCCATATTAAAGATCTCATAACCTGAATCGGAAAGAAGGGCCTTGTTCGCCGTGACAACGTGCTTTCCTTGCCGCAATGCCTCTAACACAATATCTTTTGCCGGCCTTATCCCGCCCATCAATTCCACAACTATGTCTATATCAGGGTCATACAAGACCTTGGTTACGGATTTTGTCAGGAGTCTTTTATTGACCTTTACAGGCCTCTTGGACTTCAAGTCCTTATCGCATATCCTCGAGATCGTTATATCTATTCCGCTCTTTTCTCTCAAGAACGCTCTTTTCGAACTCAAGACCTTCACCACGCCGCTACCGATGGTCCCGAATCCTACTATGCCGACTTTTATCTTTTTCATACCCTGTCCTTTATTATGGTCGGGGCGGGCGGATTTTCCCGCCTACACACCACTCTTTACAACTCATGGCGGGACCCCGCCATATCCTGCTATTATGTATGTTTAGGCGGGGGAACCGCCGACTCATTGATTTATTATGGTCGGGGCGGGCGGATTTGAACCGCCGACCCCTTGCACCCCAAGCAAGTGCGCTAAACCGGTCTGCGCTACGCCCCGTATCAATATTAGATTATGATGTAATAATATATACTAATTGGAGGCTATATTATACCAAATTTGCATATTTAGAGAAAGTTTTTTATTAAGGGTTAAGAACTAACTATCCTAAGGAAAGATTTTGGTATTGGCTCGCAAGGAATGGGCATATTAATGGGGTTTGATACGCTTCTTTTTCTTGATTCAAATATAATAAAGAGGCCCTTTCATTTCTTAAAGGGCCTCTTCTTCAAATTTTAATTTTTCCAGGTTTAGTGCGCTTCGCTAGGGACAAGACTAGAAGCATGACGCCTTGCCATCTCTTCGACAAACCGTCTGTCGTTCGCATTGGCCTGGACAAGCTCTTCCACGGCTTTCCTGTGAAGTATTTCCTGGTCGGAATATTTCTCAGCCGCATCTTTGAGCAGGTCCGATCCCGGAGACTCCAGGCTCTTCAGTATTTCACTCGGATGCCTGAACCCGTCCCCGCTCAATTCCGATATCTCCTGTCCATTAGCGTCATAGACATGGGTAAATATTACATTGCCGCTGCCGTCGAGTTCATATTTTACATTATAAACATTGACTTGATTGTCTTGCGCCACACCTATCTGCGCATCCATAGCAGAGAGCCGGCCGTTATTGTCGTACTGGCTTGCAATATAATACCCATCAACAAACTTACCGCTTGCATCATAGTTCGCTCTGTATTCGAACGAAGAGATCTTCGCGCCGCTTCCATCCTGCACCTCATTAGATATGCTCTCTTCTCGTAATGAGCCGTCCGGATTATAACTGAGCGTATGCGTGGAGTAGCTTTGCATCATGATGTTGCCGTTACCGTCATATACATAGTGTTCGGCCTTCCCCTCTGTTAATCTGCCCTGCTCGTCATAGCTTTCGCTAAAGTAGTCTAGGGTCAATATGTTACCGTTACCATCGAACAATGCAAACTTACGATTTTCATGCCTTCTATTACCGTTCTCATCGAACGATACGATCCAATGGTCGTGGAAGAGAAGCGTTCCGTTAGGAGCATACACCATGCTCTCGCTATCCTCTTCTTGCAGAGTGCCATTCGGATTATACCTCACTGTAAAATGTTCCGCGGAAACGACATTACCGCTTACATCGCGCGTCGTCTCTGTGGTATTCACTTCTCTTATGGTGCCGTTCTCGTAATAGCTATATTCATGTGAACGGTCATACGATTCCACAAGATTACCGTAGCTATCATATGTGCGCCGCGTAACGTCTATCTTCAGTGGTGCGCCTCTTTCATTAAATAAGGTCGTCTCGCTTTCTTTCACACGCTCTCCGAATGGATCAACATATTCCCGCTCTTTTACCATCCGCCTTATTTCGCCGGTGCGTATATCCACCCCTAATTCGATAGTCGAGCCATCGACGAGCGCGTATTTAAAAGTAATGAGACTGTGATCATCGGTCAACCTCCAATCATCTAACCTGAAGTCATTGATATGCAGGACCTCTGTTAAATACTTTTGGGTGCTGGCCAAGAGGTCTTGGCCTGTCTCTCTACTAACAAGCGCTGTAAGCCTAGCCTTACCGTCTAACGCATAACTATAGGTTAGATTGAATTGCGGGGTAGAGACATTCAGGAAATAATACGGCGAATCATTCCCCCCATATTGTATCCACCACATCTGATATATCTCGTTTATGTGGATCGAGTTCATATTATCGATGTGGAGCTTATCGGCTATCTCATTCCTGACCTTAGTTACAGCGTCCACGATCCTTTGGTCTATGTTTATCTGCCCAGTCGCAAGATTCACTTCAACCGGTATGTCGCTGCCATAAAGCCTAAATATGGAGTCCTTATGGCGTATGTCTATGGAAAGTTTCAGCACCCCGTTATCCAGATACCAGTATGCTACGCCTACATTATTATATTCCGGGTTCAAGAGCGCCAATACCTCGGCCTCTGCCTCTTTCACATAGTCTCTGCCGGTGTTATTGTCGACGAATGAGGTAAGGGTGATACGAACTATACCTCTACGCTCTATAACTATCGTATTTTCGTCTTCTGCCATCTGATAGTACGGCAACCACGGCCCCAGGTAATCATAGTTGAGCTTTAATGTATAATTATTTACGCTCGCAGTTAATTCATAAATAGAGCCGTATGGGTACGGGTAGTTATCAGTTTCCGGGCATAGTTGTCTTATGCCGTCGAGATGCACCAGCTGTATATCTACGCCCATATTCTGAGCTATAGTCTCCCTGGTCTTCAGCGCCACTTCTTTCAAGTCGCGCGGCAACCATGGCGTACCTGTATTTATATCGACGTTCACCTTTACTATCGAACCATCCTTAAGCTTGAACCCGAATCCTATATAATCACCATCGTATCCCCAACTATCCAGGACGAATTCGCTCGGGTTGAAGATCTCTTGCAAATGAGTAATAGCGTTTGCCAGGAGATCCTGACCGGTCTCTTTATTCACAAGCGATACCAATTTCGGTGTCCCCCTCTTATCGCAATCAAAGGTAAGATTAAATTGCGGCGTCGAAACCACAACCCTGAACGAAGGCCATACGATAGTATCATCAAGCCTCATCGGCTCTATAACATACCAATCACTGATCTCGTTAATATGAATAAGGTTCATATTGTCGATGTGGAGCTTGGAAGAGACTTCATTTTTGACATTCATAATAGCAGCGACTATTGCCGGATCGATCCTCACTTCTCCTGTTCTGGGATCCACCTCAACCGGTATATCCCCCATGCGTCTGTGGAAATAAGAGATGTCTTGTCCATACAGGTCTATGTTCAGCATGAGTAGCCCGTTCTGCATATGCCAATAGGTCACTCCTATATTATTATATTCCGGGTTCAAGAGCGCCAATACCTGAGACTCCGCCTCTTTCACATAGTCTCTGCCGGTGTTATTGTCGACGAATGAGGTCAACGTAATGGTGAACCATTTTTGTCCTGGCCAATATCCATCACCGCTTTCTTGATTATGTACTATACCCCACTG
>Ga0315288_10012954_pt1 | contig 10458 bp, 10 predicted proteins | sample YL17G11_20_MG_FD_203454 | JGI IMG/M metagenome (GOLD analysis project Ga0315288, IMG submission 203454) | Sediment microbial communities from Yellowstone Lake, YNP, Wyoming, USA - YL17G11_20 | ecosystem: Environmental > Aquatic > Freshwater > Lake > Sediment | place: USA: Wyoming | collected...
AGAAGACTTTTTTGAATGAGCCAGTTGACAACGATCCAACCCTTTTGAGATATTATACTTCGTACTTGGAAATTCACTCATTCGAGGGAAAAGACCGGGAGATCCAAAAGAATACGATCGCAAGTTGACTGATCGGCAAGAGAAAATAGGAGAAGGATATGAAGAAAGTGGCGGTTGTGGGAATTGGTCATGGAAAGTTTGGGATGAGATCAGATGCTTCGCTGCGAGAACTTGCTTTTGAGGCGATCAAGCTCTGTCTCGATGATGCGGGTATTCCCCTCAAGGAAGTGGACAGCATGGTGACTGGAATTGCGGGAGATGAATTTGCGTTTGCCCTGCAACCCTCCGCACAGGTCCATGACTATATCGGTTTTCATCCAAAACCGAACTTTCGTGTGGAGGGAGCCTGTGCTACAGGAAGCATGGCTCTAAGAACCGGTATGATGAATGTGGCCTCCGGATTGGCGGATGTGGTTCTGGTCGTTGGTGTAGAGAAAATGACCGAGGTGGCAACCAGTACGGCGACTGAAATCATGGGCAAAGCTGGAGATTCCATCTGGGAATACCCCTTTGGGACAACCTTCCCAGGTTACTATGCCATGATTGCCAATGCCCACATGGCTGAGCATGGGACCACCGAAGAGCAGTTGGCCATGGTATCGGTAAAGAACCATTACTATGGCAGTCTCAACCCCTATGCTCATATGCAGAAGCCGATTGATCTACAAAAAGCCTTAACTTCTTTTACCGTGGCCTATCCATTGAAGCTTTATGATTGCAGTCTGATCACCGATGGGGCCGCCGCGGTGATCCTCGCTTCCGAAGAGAGGGCAAAAGCAATCTCTAAGAAACCAGTTTGGATTGCAGGGGCTGGCCTTGCAACAGATACATTAAGGCTTAGTGATAGAAAATCATTGTCCTCTTTCCTGGCTGCTCGAGAAGCAGCGAAGATCGCGTACAAAATGGCAGGAGTGGGACCCGCGGACATTGATGTGGCCACGGTTCACGATTGCTTTACCATTGCAGAGATCGTGGCATATGAGGATCTTGGATTTTGCGAGAAAGGGGAGGGGGGAAAACTGATCGAAGCGAAAGAGACCTATGTGGGTGGAAGAATTCCTGTGAATGTGGATGGAGGATTGAAGTCAAAAGGCCATCCCATCGGAGCCACGGGTGTTTCAATGGCCGTTGAGATCACCAAACAATTGAGAGGGGAAGCGGGTGAAAGACAGGTGAAAGATCCAGAGATCGGCCTTACCCATAACGTGGGTGGAACCGGACAAGTGGTGGCCGTCCATATCTTCAGGAGGGAATAGGATGGACTTCAAGAATTTTTCTCTTAATATCTCTCAAACCAAGGTGAAAAGATTTGTTGATGAGTTGGCAGCGGGTAGGATCATGGCAACCCGTTGTAAGAAATGCGGGAAGACATATTACCCTCCTGTGGCTGATTGCTCAAATTGCATGCAGAGTGACATGGAATGGAAGCAAATTAGTCATGAGGGAACTCTTGCGACCTTTACAAAGATTCATGTTCCGCCAGAGCACTTCGCCGTTCGGCAGTCTCTCATGCCTTTTTCGAGCATTCAATTTGAGCCCTGTCCCATCGGGCTTTTGGAGGTGGAGGGTGGATTGAAGATTATGGGCTGGATGCCGAAGGCTGATGTGAAAAAGATCAAGGTCGGGATGAAGATGAAGGCCATGTCGCAGGTCCTTCCTGATGGAAACATCACGATTGTTTTGGAACCGGTGTAATGCAAAGAGTGTCATGTGTCAAGGATTCGATGGGTCGAGTGACATCACCGATGCCATCAGGAGACAGATTGATGAGACACTATTTGGCATCGACGGACATCATTGATTGGAAGCATCCCGAGGTATCCCAACTGGCACGGCAACTTTCAAAGGGGATGGAGTCTCCCAAGCAGATTGCCAAGCGTTGCTTTGAATGGGTTCGCGATGAGATTTACCACAGTTACGATTACCAGATGAACCCCGTTACTTCTAAGGCCTCAGAGGTCTTGCGAGCTCGCACAGGCTACTGCTTTGCCAAGAGCCATCTGCTGGCAGCCCTGCTTCGAGCGAACTCCATTCCAACCGGTCTGTGCTATCAAAGGCTGGACCGGGATCAGAATGGCCGAATTCACTGTCTGCACGGCCTCAATGCCATCCATTTTGAGGATACAGGGTGGTACCGCGTCGATGCCCGCGGCAATCGAACTGGCATTGATGCACAGTTTAGCCCACCGGTGGAACGACTTGCCTTTCGGATTGAGAGGGAGGGAGAAGCCGATTTGCCGGAGGTCTGGCCAGACCCTATCTCGATAGTTGTTGAAGCGTTACGCACGTACAAGACGTACGAAGCCCTTGCAGCGAACCTTCCGGACGTTCCACTATTGCCCGTCCCTAAAGGCACCTGACTCGTCGCCGAGAAGACGGGCTGTAATCCACACACAATCAGAGAAAGGAGTCGCCCATGAGTAGGGTCAAAGTTCAACAACACGGAAAGATCTCAGTGATCTCGATCAACCGACCGGAGCGGCGGAATGCTATCTGCAAAGACACAGCCTTTGAGTTGCAGGCGGCTTTTGCAGATTTCGACGCCTCTGACCAACGCGTGGCAGTCCTCACTGGCGAGGGCGACGAGGCATTTTGTGCCGGTGCGGACTTAAACGATCCTGCAGAGCTATGGCGGGAATTGTGGCGCTGTGTGCCAACGGTGGGCGTCACCACTGAGAAGCCTATTATCGCGGCAACTGCTGGGTGGTGTGTGGGAGCGGGGCTTGTCCTCGTCGCCATGTGCGACTTGGCGATCGCTGCAGACAACGCCAAATTCGTGTATCCCGAGGCAAAAGTCGGATTATTTGGCGGCATGATTGTCGGCCTTGCAGCAAGAATCCCACACAAGGTCGCGATGGAAATGATGATGCTCGGAAGAACCGTCGACGCACAGCGCGCCTACGAGGTCGGTCTCGTCAACCGTGTCGTGCCGAAGGGACGGCAAGTTGAGGAAGCAGTCGCAATGGCAGACGAACTGGCTTGCTACGCACCGCTCGTGCTGAGAACAATGAAGCGCTTCGTCGGGCAATACGTTCTGCCGAAGGGGCCTTCCGAGCAGACGGGTATTGCGATACGGAACCTCGAGATCGTGAACAAGAGCGAGGACTGTAAAGAAGGTGTAGCTGCATTTAGGGAAAAGCGTACTCCCACCTTTGTTGGACGGTGAATCAACGCAGTCCTGAAGACAATGAACTTTACTAAAAAGAGCGGTACCTCGGAAGTTGTCTAATCTATTCCTAAAGTTAGGCCCCTCCACTCTTTTCAGAGGAGCTTCGATAGAGGAGGCCTCTCGTGTTTCAGAAATCTCAAAGAACTCCTCACCCAAGAAGACACCCAAGAAAACTCTTGACAAGTTTAAGGGGCTGCTATATAAAAGTGGAAACACAGGATGCGGGACGGTGTCCCAAAAAATTCTCTCGCAAGAAGGATTGCGAGGCACTCTCATTGGGGGTGAGTTATGGAGAAGAAACAGGACAATACGTTGGAGTTGCTTGCAAGCCGAACGGGAAAAAGCCTTGAGGCCTTTCAGAAAGCCAAGACAGTGATCCCCTCTGGGGTGATGAGCAGACCCCGCCTCTTTAGGCCCTATCCATTCTTCGTGAAATATGGGAAGGGGTCAAAAATCGTAGATTTAGATGGGAACGAATATATCGATTGTTCCATGGGATATGGCCCTTTGATGCTTGGACACGCACCGGACCCAGTGGTCAAAGCTACCCAGGAGGCTGTCGCCAGGGGGTCCCAATTCGCCATCCCACATGAGCTGGAGTTTGAACTGGCCAAGATCATCCAAGAAGCGGTTCCCTGCGCTGATAAGGTCAGTTTCTGTAATGTTGGGAGTGAAGCAACCTTTCATGCGCTGAGGATGGCGCGTGGCAAAACTGGAAAAATGAAAGTGGCCAAATTTGAGGGAGGGTATCATGGCATCTTTGACACTTTTTGCGCCAGCGTTCTCTTCGACGTGAGCAAGGCAGGGTCTATGGAGAATCCAATCCCTGTCCCTTCCTCCATCGGGATTCCTCCCAGGGTTTTTGAGGATGTTATTGTTCTTCCTTTCAATCATCCTGCTGCTTTCGACATCATCAAGAAGAACAAAGAGGATATTGCTGTGGTCATGGTAGAGGGGATGCAAGGGGTAGGTGGCAACATCCCGGCTAAGAAGGAATTTTTGCAGGATCTCCGAAAGGTTACCCGAGAGTGTAACATCCTCTTGATGTTTGATGAAATTATCACAGGATTTCGGTTAGCCTGGGGAGGAGCCCAGGAGTATTTTGGAGTCACTCCTGACTTCGCAACTTACGGAAAAATCATTGGGGGAGGTCTTCCCGTTGCTGCCGTTGCTGGCCGGAATGACATCATGGACATGATCGCGTATACGGGCGAACGGGCTGTGGATGCGACTCAGAAGGTCTTCTATGGAGGCACCTTCAATGGGAACCTTGTATGTGTGGCGTCAGGTTTGGCGATGTTGACTACCCTTAAACAGAAGAAAGATCATCTGTACGATTATATCAACCGCCAAGGAGATCGATTGAGGAATGAAGTAAACCAGTTCTGTCAACAGAACGGAATGGATGCGAGGGTCACTGGAATAGGCTCTACGTTCTTTACGCATTTCACCAAAAAGGAGATTCATTCTACCCGGGATCTCGCCGGACAGAACTTGGAGGCTCGCGGGGCCTTCTATCCTCACCTGCTTAAAAATGGAGTATTTATCCCGGACGTTCACTTGGGATTTTTGTCGGCCGCGCATAGCGAGAAGGATGTGGATGCAGTCATTCAGGCCCACAAAAAAGCCCTCATGGAATTAAGGGAGTTGGGACTAATTTAGAAAACGAAGAGTATTTAGGCTGCCCATTCAGGTCATGACGGGTTTGCACGGCAAGGATAACCGCACTTTCAACCGAAATGACCACCCGGGCCCCTTCTTTCGTGCCGGGTAGCCTGATGGATTGAGGTTCACTCTGGATTCTTTTTTCTCGGAATATCGCGATCCCTTGTCAGAAATCAGTAGCTATTTCCCATTGATGAGGCCACATAGACAGCAGGCGATGGAAAGGAAGGCGAGAACCCAGTCATCGAAGGCTTTACAGAAAGGGCTGGGTATTCTTCGCAAGTTTGCCTACGAGAAAGAAAACTGGGGTCCCCGCGAAATAGCAAGATCTCTGAACATCAGCAAGAGCAGTGCCTTGCGGGTATTACAGACACTGAAGAACGAGAATTTTCTAAGTCCCGCTGAAACGGACGGTAAGTATTGTATCGGGCCAGAACTTTGGCGTATGGGTGCGGTCTTAAATAGAAAAATTAATCTGGTCACAATTTCAGAACCTATCCTGCGAAGATATGTAGGCGAAGTCAATGAAACAATGTATCTCTTTACCTACTCCAAGAGTCAGTTAACTTTCGACATGACTGTTGAGTGCACTCATTCTCTACGATATCATCTTAAGATAGGGGTTCCCTATGATATCCAAGTGGGAGCCGCAGGCAAAGTCATACTTGCCAGCCTTCCCTCCGAAAAGGTTAAGCGCATATTTTCAAGCCTTCGAAAAGATCATAAAGTGAATGTCGATGAACTGAAACGGAAGGTACAAACAGTGAAGGTAACGGGCTATTCCTTTACCGTTGGTGAGAGAGTCAAAGGGATCATCGGATTTTCTGCGCCGGTCTATGGTTCGAACAACGTCTTTCTGGGTGGTGTCCTCCTTACGATGCCGGAAGTCCGGTATGAGCAAAAGTATCATAAACCCTATGCAGACTTGGTTAAACGGTGCGCGGGTGAGATTGCATTTGTTATGGGTTCAAAAGAACCCCAGGCACTTCAATTGAAGAAATGAGCACAACTCACGCGTTTGCTGGGGACTTGGCCATGGTTGCTTGTAGCAAATCAATGGAGAGGAGAGGAAAATGGAAAAAATCAAAAGGATCGATCATGTCGCAATTGCCGTAAAAGACGCTGATGAGGCAACCCAGAAATTTGTCAAACTGCTCAATGCCGTCCCGATTCGGACGGAAATTCTTCAAGAAAAGGCCGGTCCTGTCAAAGTCTCCTACGTCCAACTTGGGGATAATGTTGTTAGTCTCATCCAATCGATGGAAGAGGACGGATTTGTGAACAAACATATCGCTAAGCATGGGGAGGGGATGCACCATATGGGCTTAGAAGTCGATAACCTGGATGAATTTGTCAAGGAAGCGGAGGCCAAGGGATTCACGATCCCCGTGAGAGATGAATTCAGCAATCGAAAAGAGGTGGTTTTACGCCCCAGGGATTCCGCAGGGGTCGTTTTGCAGGTTTTGGAATGGAAAGGCGGTAGTGACAAGACCATCGAAGACCGCATTCAGAGGATTCTAAGTCTGCAAAACATTCCCGAGAAGAAATAATTCGCCGACAGGAGTTCAGCATGGGAGAAAAGCACCCCTTAGAAAAGCTTTTGAATCCAAAATCCATTGCCATCATCGGAGCCGGGGACAACCCGTTACGGATCAACGGACGGACTTTGATGTTCATGCTCCGTCATCGAAGTGGAGCTAAATTGCTACCCGTTAATCCTAACAGGGATGAAGTTCAAGGAATACCCTGCTACCGTCGTATCCAGGACTTGCCGGAGACCCCTGATGTTGGCATGGTGATTGTAAATAAAGCCCTTGTCTCTGAAGCCATTGAGGAGTTGGGTAAGAAAGGTTGCCCTTTTGCCATTGTCACCAGCGCTGGATATGGTGAGACGGGAGCCGAAGGCCTTAAGGATCAGGAAGATTTGGTCAAACAGGCACGGAAATATGGAATGCGCCTGATGGGGCCTAACTGCATGGGATTGATCAATCTGCAGGGTCCAATCATCCTGAGCTGGTGTGCCACCTTAGAAAGGGAACCAGGAGATCTCCTTTCGGGGGATGTAGGCCTTGTTTGTCAAAGTGGAGCCCTTTTGGGATCCATCTGGGATATGGCGATGGGCCACGGTCTAGGTTACTCCTCCTTGTTGTCGACAGGAAACGAGGCAGATCTGGAGGCTTCTGATTTTGTGGAATATTTCGCTTTGGATGAGAAGACGCGGGTCATCACCGCTTTTATCGAGGGCTTGAGGAATCCCCAGAAATTCCTGGAAGCCGTTGAACTGGCTCACAAGCAACAAAAACCGGTCATTGTTTACAAGATCGGGCGGACTACGGAAGCATCCCGCGCTGCTGCTTCCCATACCGGAGCCCTTACAGGATCCGATTCCACCTTCGATGCCATGTGTCAGGCCCATGGAATCATTCGGGTGGATAACCTAAATGCCTTAGCTACGACGGCGATGGTATTGAGGTCTCAGCCACCGGCCAAAGGGACTCGGCTGGGCATCTTCTCTTGTTCTGGAGGAGCTGCTGGGTTGATCTGCGATCAATTGCCATCCAGAGGCCTCTCTTTGGCTCCAGTGAGTCAGGATCTTGAACAATACTTGACGACCCTTCTTGGATGGGGTTCTCCCCATAATCCCTTAGATATCGGTAAGGGCCCCCTGAAGTCTTTAGAGGTCATTACCCAGGCCATGGAAAGATACATAAAGGAAGAAAGCTTTGATCAGATGATCATCCTTATGACGATGCTGTATTTCATAAAGGTTGCACCTGGTCTTATGCTAGCGGGGCTCAAAGACAAGCACGGGAAACCTGTCATGGGGTGCTGGATTGGTGACAAAATTGCTGCCATTCCCCGGCAAGAATTACTCCAGGGTGGCATTCCGGCTTTTCGTGACGTGGAATCCTGCCTGGACGCGGCAAAGGCCCTCGCTTTCTTGGGAAGATTTCAACGGAAACGAGCCAAGGGACTCAAGCCCAAAGATCCTCCCTCAGGGGCACGGAAAGAGGCGATGGCCATCATCGAAAAGTGCGGGAGACGACTGGATGAAGCTTCATCGAAGAAAATCCTTTCCCTTTATGGATTGCCTGTTCCGCCGGGAGAGGTGGTCAAAACGTTGGAGGAGGCCAAAACGGTAGGGAAGCGGATAGGGTTCCCTCTCGTTGCGAAAGGTTTGTCCCCGGACGTTCTCCATAAGACAGAAGCCGGGGCGGTTCGGCTCGGCATTTCCAATTCGAAGGAGTTGACAGCAGCCTTTAAGCAGGTATCTGAGGGTGTGCGTGCCCACGGGGGCGCAAATTCGTTTCGGGGAGTCCTGTTGGAAAAGATGCAACCCGAGCCTGTGGCTGAGATCATTAGTGGCAGCGTTTCCGACGCGTTCGGATTTCATACGATCCTCTTTGGATTGGGAGGGATTTGGGTGGAGGCCTTGAAAGATACCACCGTTCGCCTGGTTCCTCTTCTCCCCGATGATGCCGAAGAGATGATTTCAGAAATCCGGAGTCACAAAATCCTCGAAGGGTTTCGTGGCAAACCTCCGGCGGACAAAAAGGCAATCCTGGAAGTGCTCATGCTCTTATCTACCTTGGTTTGGGACCTCAAAGATCAAATCAAGGAAATCGATTTGAATCCTGTTTTGGTTTATAGCCAGGGAGCTGTGGCAGTAGATGCCTTGATTGAGTTGAACCACTGAATGAGCACTCTCGAGATGGGGGGAGCACGAGAGTCTCGGAGAAAGGAGGTGCTGCTTCATCCAAGAGATTTTGTGATTAGGTGTCTTTTTTCGATTGCTCGCAGGAAGTCTGACTATGGAAAAGATGTTAGGAGGAAAAGAAAATGGCCAAAGTGATTCGCATCGATCACATCGCTGTGGCCGTTCGGGACGTCGATGAGGCCATTGCGAAATACCAGAGAATTCTAGGAGCGGAACTGGTTGGAAACGTTGACCTCACCATGCAAGGCAACAAAACCCGGGCCGCCTATCTTAAGGTGGGCGACGGCCTCATGGTGATGGACGGGGCAGTGGAACCCGATGGGTTCATCGCCAAGTTCATCGAAAAAAGAGGGGAAGGACTCCACCATATCGCGTTGGTTGTTGATGATCTGGACGGGTATGTGAAGGAGTTAGAGGCCAAAGGGGTGAAGATCCCTCATCGGGAATCGTTCGGGCCCATGAGGCGGGAGATTGTCCTCAGCCCGAAGGACCTTTGCGGGGTAGTCATGCAGGTCATTGAATGGAAGGGAGGTGATGCGGAAACTCTCGAAGAGCGACTCGAGAGGCTCAGGAGATTTCTCGATTCCCAATAAAATTTTTTGAGCTTTTATGGCCGCCGAATTTTCCGAGGCAAGAGGTGCCTTTTCCTATTTGAGTTCGGGCACCGCCCAACAGAGGGCAGGGCAACAAAAACTAAATCAGAAGGAGGGTAAGGACATGAGAAAGTTTTTGACAGTGAGTTTGACGATTGTTTTGGTGTTTCTCTTTTCTTCTGCGGACTTCTGCCAGGGACAGGTCATCAAGTGGCGCGCTCAGAGTGGCTTCGCAAGGGGCGACTTCTCTGCTGACCTCATGCCGACTTTTGTCAAAGAGGTTGCGGAGAAGAGCAAGGGCAGATTAATCATTTCCCACCACTATGCAGGCGATCTGGTCCCGGCGGATGACACCCTGAAGGGCACCACGCAGGGCATCATCGAGATGAGCCAATCCTGTGGAGTGTTATGGTCCGATGTTGAACCTGTATTGGGACTCCAATTTGGAGTGCCATTCGCCTTCAAGGGGACCTTGAAGGAGGTCGAAAACATGGTGAATACGGCTGGCCTTTATAAGCTATGGGAAGAGGCTTATGCCAGACAGAATTGCCAGCTTTTAGGCGTTCACACCTACGGACCTTATCCCGCCCTCGCTTCCAACAAACCCATCCGCAAGATTGAGGACTTCAAGGGATTGAAAGTCCGGGCTATCCTGTCGATCGCAGGTCTGATGAAGGAGCTTGGTGCAGCCCCGGGTTACATTCCGGGAGGTGAAATCTATATGGCTCTCAAACTGGGCACCTATGATGCCGCAACGTATTCTATTGATGCTATCCGCGGATTCAAGTGGCACGAAGTGATCAAATATTATATTCTCCCCTACTGGGTCGATTGGTATTTCGGCGATATCGTCGTCAACAAGGACGCATGGAACAAGCTTCCCGATGACCTCAAGAAGGTCCTGAAAGACGCTATGGTCAATTTCGGCAATGTCAATAAGGAAGTGTACGAGAAGGAGCTCAATATCGTCACGAGTCAGGCCAAGCAACTGGGATACGAGGTTATCACCCTGCCTGATGCAGACGTGGCCAAGATGCGCCAGATAGCCATTGACAAAGTCTGGCCGACAGTTGCCAAGCAGAACGCCGACTGTGCTAAAGCGGTCGAAGGATTCAAGAAGTATCACGAAGTGAATTAGTGACATTCGGAACAGAAGGAAGTCCGGCTCTGGTAATTCTGAAAGGCCGGACTTCCTATGTTCTTTCGGGTTGCTTCAGACACGGTGGGTCGGTGTGAATAAGGAGGAGGTGTAA
>Ga0315288_10012956_pt1 | contig 10458 bp, 8 predicted proteins | sample YL17G11_20_MG_FD_203454 | JGI IMG/M metagenome (GOLD analysis project Ga0315288, IMG submission 203454) | Sediment microbial communities from Yellowstone Lake, YNP, Wyoming, USA - YL17G11_20 | ecosystem: Environmental > Aquatic > Freshwater > Lake > Sediment | place: USA: Wyoming | collected...
GAATATATAGGAGGATGGGGCATCAATTATCGGCTCGCCTACGACTTGATCGAACCGAAGACAGACCCGTTTTCGCCCTCCAACGCAATAATCTTAGGGGTTGGGCCATTGGTCGGAACTCCCTATCCCGGAGCAAATAAATTAATGGCGACCACCAAGATGGCGATGACGGCGAGCGAAGAGGGTCTTCATTCCGTAGCCACATCGACCGCCGGGTCCCTTTGGTTCGGCGCCATGCTGAAAAACGCCGGGTATGATCATGTGGTCGTCCAAGGCCGCTCGGAAACTCCGGTATATCTGAAAATTGATAATGACGAGATCGAAATTTGCGATGCGCGGGATTTGTGGGGGAAAAAAGATATTTATCAGACCGCGGATGAGCTTTCAAGGCGGAATGAGGGTTTTGGGACGCTCACGATTGGAGGCGCGGGGGAGAACTTGGTACGGTTTTCGATGGCCATTGTGGATAAGACTTCTCACCTGGGGAAGAGCGGCTTTGGGGCAGTGATGGGGTCAAAGAACCTGAAAGCCATAATTGCCAGGGGGTCGAAGGGGGTGAAAGTTGCGGACCCGGATCGGTTCCTAAAGATCGTTGAGAGCATCCGCAATATGCCGAAGAATAACCCGGTTGCCCAGGGGTATCAAAATATTGGACTCAGCGCTTCCTGGGAGTTGATTTGGGTGAAGAATTATTACCAGTCCGAATACTGGACCAAAAAGCAATGGAGTCAGTTTTATGGTCTCGACACGGTCCCGGATGTTTTACAGGGGATCAAGGCCTGTATGAGTTGTCCGGTGGGGTGCCGAGCCCACCACATGGTAAAAAAAGGTCCCTATGCAGGAACCGAGACCTATACAACCCATTACCTTTATGCCGCCCTGGTGGGAGCGAGGTTCAAAATTGAGGACCCCGGGACGGCGATTAAATTCATAGACGTTTGTAATCGAGCGGGGATGTGCGCTCTCAACGCCATGAGCATGGTCGATTGGGTGACGAGGCTTTACCAAGAGGGGGCGATTACCGATCGGGAGACTGGCGGGATCCGATTATCCCGGGATATCAAAACCTACTTATTGCTTTTGGAAAACATCGTTCAGCGCAAAGGAATTGGGGAGGCTATGGCCGACGGTTGGTTTGCGCTTTCCAAAGCTGTGGGCAAAGACGCAACGAAGGATTACCTGCAGCAGCACGGGATCGTGAAAGGCGAGGAATCGATCTATCCTCCTCGGGCGGCTAAGATGGACCCCATGCGGATGACCATGCTCATGACCAATCCCAGGGGAGGGCATAGCCCCCAAGGTCATTCGGCTACCGCAGCCCCATTGCGCCCCATTCATATCATCCGGCGGGATGCCGCCAATGCGGGCATCGCGGAAAGCGAGCTAAAAAAGATATTCACGGAGGATGACTTCAATCATGCGCGCCTCACGCGCCACATTGAGGATGCCTATGCCGTTTATAACTGCTTGAGTACCTGTTCTGTCTGGGCGACATTTGGTTACACGAATGTGAAAGTGCTGGCCGAGGCTTATTCCGCTCTAACGGGAATGGAGACGAGCCCGGAGAAGCTTAAAGCAATCGGAGAAAAGGTGATCAATCTTTACAAGTTGTTGAACGTACGGGAAGGATTCAGCAGAAAGCATGATACGCCCCCGGATGTCATTCTACGACCGATCCAAACCCCCGACGGAGAGCAGGCGTTGACGGATTATTATCGAAAGAAGACCTACACGCGAGAGGATCTGGAGGGACTTCTCGACACGTATTATGACGATAGAGGGTGGGATATAAAATGGGGAATCCCCCGGAAAGAAAAACTGATAGAACTGGGCCTGAAAGAATTTGTGAAAGATCTTCCCTGAAAGAAAGGAGCAGCTTCGGTGGCGGAATGGGTTAAGAAAACAATCGGCGAGGCCTTCGATGAAGTCGTCGAAAAATATCCCCGGAAAGAAGCCTTCATCTTCGAGGATCAAAGAATTACGTACCGCGAGATGGGCGAAAAAATTAATTCCTTCGCCAAAGGGCTTCTAAACCTGGGGGTAAAAAAGGGTGATAAAATTTCGCTGCTCATGACCAGCCGTCCGGAATGGATGATCGCCAAATTTGCGAGCGCGAAGATCGGCGCCATTCTCGTGCCGGTGAATACCCGGTACAAGGCGTACGAGTTGGAATACATACTCAAGCAATCGGATTCCACCGTGTTAATTATGATGGACCGGTTCCTGAACATTAATTACTTGCAGATGGTGAAGGAGCTCTGTCCGGAGCTGGAAACATCCTCCACGCGCCGGTTCCGGTCGGAGCGGCTTCCCATGTTGAAACACGTGGTGATCCTGGGGAAAGATCGATTGCCGGGCGCGTGGAGTTTTGCGGAAGTGTTGGAGAACGGGGCCAAATTAAGCCTCGACGCCGAAGTGAAAAAGAATCAGCAAAGTATCGATCCCGAGGATATCGTAAACATTCAGTATACCTCCGGGACGACAGGATTCCCCAAAGGAGCGATGCTTTCCCATAACATGTACGGGCACATGCTTTCCGTGGGAAGGGGAATGCACTTCAATTCGAAGGACTGCCTGATGATTCCCAACCCCTTTTTCCATGTATTCGGAAGCATCTGCGGGATCCTGTTGTGCGTGCTCCACGGGGGGACCATTGCGACGATCGAATACTTTGACCCCGAGGCCTGCCTGAAGATGATTGAGCGCGCCAAGGCGACGGCCATTCACGGGGTGCCCGCGATGTTTCTCATGCAGATGGAACATCCGAATTTCAAAAAATATGATGTCTCGTCCCTGCGAACCGGGGTTATCGGGGGGAGCCCCTGTCCGGTTGAGCTGATGAAAAGGATTATTCGGGAGATGCACCTTCCCGAGCTCACCGTTGTCTATGGGATTACGGAGACCAGCTCATGCACCACGCAAAGCCGAATCGGGGATCCCCCAGAAATTGTGGCCACAACCGTCGGCAAGCCTCTCCCCTTTTTGGAAGGGAAGATCGTCGATCCGCAATCGGGAAAGGAGATTGGCCAAGGACAGCAGGGAGAGTTCTGCGCCCGCGGCCCGATGATCATGAAGGGCTACTATAAGATGCCGGAAGAGACCAAGAAAGCCATCGATGAGGAGGGATGGTTTCATACCGGGGATCTGCTAGTCAAATTGGAGGATGGGAATTACAAAGTCACCGGAAGGGTCAAGGAGATGTACATCGTGGGCGGCGAGAATGTGTACCCGGCCGAGGTAGAAAACTTTTTATCGACGCACCCGAAGATCAAACAGGCCTACGTGACCGGAGTTCCCGACCCAAGATTGGGAGAGGTGGGAATGTGCTTCGTTGAGTTAAAGAACGGAGAGATGGCCACGGATGAGGAGATCATTCAATACTGCAAGGGAGCGATCGCCAACTACAAAATTCCGCGTTATGTGAAGTTCATGAGAGAATTTCCGATGACCGCATCCGGAAAAATTCAGAAATTTAAGCTGCGGGAGATGGGCATCGAGGAGCTGAATTTAAAAGATCAATAGAAAGAGTAGATGAAGATTCAAATTATATCCTCAAAGGGAGGATCGATGAACCTGAAAGTGAATAATAAAATTGCCGTCGTAACAGGGGGTGGAAGAGGGATCGGGGAGGCCATTTGCATGGGATTGGCGAACGAGGGGGCCCATGTTGTGGTTACGGACATAGACTCTTCAACCATCAGAGGGGTTGCCGAAAAAATTCGAGGTACGGGACGCAAGGCATTACCGGTGGAGGCGGATATTTCCAAGCGAGAGAAGGCGGCGGGGCTGATGAAGGAAGTAATACGAGAATTTGGGCGCATCGACATCGTCGTGAACAATGCCGGGATTTCTCCCAAGAAAAATGGGAACCCACCGTTAACGTGGGAGATTGAAGAAGAAGAATGGGACAGGGTCATGGCCGTTAATTTAAAGGGAACCCTATTCTGCTGCCAGGAAGCCGTCAAATATATGCTTCCGAATAAAGCGGGTTCGATTGTGAATATTTCTTCGATCGCCGGAAAGGCTCCCAACGAACCCATGCCCACGGGAGCTCATTATAATGCGTCGAAGGCGGGGATCATCAATCTGACGCAAAAATTGGCGCAAGAACTGGCGGCCTATGGCATCCGGGTCAATGCCATAGCGCCCGGCAGGATTGCAACGCCCATGGCCAAGTTAGCCTCCAAAGAAATCAATCAAACGATGCTCGACTGCACGCCCATAGGGCGCTTTGGAACGCCAGAAGAGGTGGCTAATCTGGTCCTTTTCTTAAGTTCAGACGTTGCGGGCTACATAACGGGAGAAACGATTAATATTAACGGCGGCTGGTTTATGGATTAGCGATATTAAGGAAACGGGTGAGATGGTAGATAAATGGGTCGATAAAAAGCCTCAGAATAAGTCGCAGATGATTGAAATCAAAGCTATTATTTGAAAGGGTCTGGGGGTTTTAAACTGTGCGATCTTGCGATAAATCAGCAAGAAATAAATTCTACGGAAGGGAGGAGTTATGATGAAAAGACATTTAATATGGGTAGCAATCTGCGTCTGCCTCGTGATCGTGGTTCCTTCGGGGTCTTTCGCCCAGTCCTCTAAGGGGAGCATTAAGTTTGGTACGGTCCTGGCCCTAACCGGGACGATTGCCGCCACCGGTGCCGAAACAAAGAGAGGCATGCTGACGGCCGTGGATGAGGTGAATAAAGGGTGGGGAGGGGTAAACGGACGCCCCATTGAAATTGTTTTTGAAGACGATGCCAATGTAAAAACTCAGGCAACCGCCGTTTTCCGGAAATTGGCCGAAGAAAAAGATATTCTCGCTATTACGCTGAGCAGCACGGGTTGTTCCATGGCTATGTCACCGCTCTGTGAACGCTATCGGATCGCCGGAATTTCCCCATGGTCCATCGGATCATGGCCCGGAGGGTTTAATGATTGGACCTTCCGCAATACGATTCCAGACACGGTGATGGTGCCGGAGCTTTTGAAAGCGGCCAAAGAGAAATTTGGTATTAAGCGCGCCGCGATGATGTTTGACTATACGGATGATTGGTCCGTTCAAGGCGTACCCATATTCCGGGATGCCTGCAAGAACGCGGGGATCGAAATTGCACTGCCTCCGCAGTCGTATGCCCGGGGAGACACGGATTATTCCGCTCAGCTCACCAAGATCAAAGCGGCTAATGTGGACGGTATTTTTATGCCCGCGCAGGTCCAAGAAGGATCCCTGATCGTATCCCAATCTCGAAAACTGGGGATCACCGCTCGCTTTCTTGGGACGTCCGGCTATATTTCAACCCAGGGTCTCGGACAGGCGGGTGAAGCCGCCGATGGCACGTTAGCGATGTTGGCTTTTCATCCGGGGAGCAAAAAGGCCGCGTGGGTGAATTTTCATAACCGGTTCAAGAAGTTATACCCAAATGAAAAGGTCCATTCCTATTGCGATGTATGCGGGTATGACGTTGTTTTGTTGTTGGCGGATTCTGCCAAAAGGGCGAAAATCGTCCCACCGATTACTCCGGAAAAGAGAAAAGCCCTTCGAGATGCTCTAGCGTCTACGGCCGGATTCGAGGGAGCAACCGGAGTCTTTAATTATAAGGGCAGCGGAGATGCCCTCTCCCGGCCCGGGGTTCTCGTAACATTTGACGCCAAATCCGGCGACTTTAAAGCAGTGGAATAAGGCTCATCAATCGGAGGGGAATGGATACTACGATTCCCCTCCTCTTCTAAACCGAACGACGCCATGCTAAAAATTCATGGACTCCTCAAGAGCTTTGGTGGGTTAGTCGCCGTAAACCATGTTGCATTAGAGGTCGGAAAGGATCTCTTGACCTCTTTAATCGGGCCGAACGGCTCGGGCAAGAGTACCTTATTCAATCTGGTGGGTGGTATCGAAAACCCCGACGGGGGAAGTATTAAATTAAATGACCAGGAGATCGTCCATTTAAGACCGCACCAAATTGCGCAATTGGGGATCGGCCGGGTATTTCAAATACGACGCCTTTTCGACAGCCTAACCGTTATTGAAAACGTCGTTGTGGGGATGCATAAGAACACCCAAACGAATTTCATCCATTCCTTTCTTTTTCTCCCGAAAGAGAGGGTCGAACGCAAAGAAGTTTATACCAAGGCCGCCGAAATTTTGGACCTTCTAGGGCTGGCCCATCGAATGAACAATAAGCCGGCCGAAATTCCCTATGGGGAACAAAGGCGCCTGGAGGTAGCCCGGGCGCTTGCAATGGAACCGAAGTTGTTGATGCTGGATGAGCCGTCTTGCGGTATGAATCCGAAAGAGACGGAAGATTTCCTTCAGGTCATCTTGAAAATCAAGAAAGAGATATGTTCCACAATATTCATGATCGAGCACGACATGAAGGTCGTGATGGGCGTCTCGGATGTCATCGCCGTATTGAATTTCGGGAAGAAGATAGCCTTTGGAACTCCGTCGGAGATCCAAAAAAATCCGGATGTGATCGAAGCGTATTTGGGCAAAGAAGAGACGAATTAAGATGTTCTTGGATGTCCAGGACATGCATGTACGATACGGAAGCGTGGAAGCCATTCGAGGGGTGTCCTTTACCCTGATGGAAAAAGAAGTAGTCACTATCATCGGCGCGAATGGTGCGGGGAAGAGCACGATTCTTAAAGCGCTTATGGGTATCAATCGGCTTTTTAGCGGAACCATTAATACAAAATTTGGCGGACAGATTCAGAATTTACCTCCGCACCGGATTTCAAGGCTCGGGTTGGGTTACATCCCCGAAGGAAGGGAGATATTAAGCCGCTTAACGGTAGAAGATAATTTGGCCATTGGAGGGTATGTTCTTACCGATAGACAAATCTTTAAACAGCGCTTGGATTATGTTTATGATAAATTTCCAATTCTCAAGGAGAGAAGGGGTCAATTAGGGGGAACCTTAAGCGGCGGAGAGCAGCAGATGCTTGCGATTGGGAGGGCGTTAATGTTATTGCCCAAGATTCTTTTAATGGATGAACCATCTTTAGGCCTTGCTCCGCTGGTTGTTTCCTTGGTTTTCAACATTATTAAGAGTTTTCGGGAGGAAGGCTACAGCATCTTGTTGATCGAGCAGAACGCGAAGAAAGCCCTCCAGGTCTCGGACCGGGGTTATGTTCTTGAGAACGGCGTATTCGTTGCAAAAGACCGCTGCCAAAACTTATTGACCAATGAAAATATCAAGAAGGCTTATTTAGGAGCCTAGCCAGATGGGATTGATCTTTTATTTTCAGCAACTCATAAACGGTATTGGGTTAGGATGTACCTATGCCCTGGTGGCTCTGGGGTATGCCCTGGTTTTCGGGGTTTTGAACGTGTTGAATATGGCCCACGGGGATATTTTTATGATCGGAGCCTATGTGGGTCTTTTCGCGATATTGTTTTTGGGGAACTCCCCTATTTTGGCAATTCTTTTATCCTTTACGGGTACCTTTATCCTGGGCATGGTCATGGAAAGATTGGCGATTCGTCCCACGAGGGGGACCCATCTGGCTCCCCTCATTACTACGATCGGCGTTTCCATTGTACTTCAGAATTCTATTCGTATCACCTATGGCCCTGAACAGCATCGGATGCCCGTAGAATCCGCTATCCTTAGCTTCGGCGATATCACCTTTCCCTTAATTCTAATCATCAACTTGGTCGTATCCATTCTTCTCATGGTCGGCTTGGCTCTGGCCATCCGAAAGACCAAAATGGGCAAGGCCATTCAGGCCGTGGCGGAAAATGCCGAGATCGCCTCGGCCTACGGCATTGATGTGAATCGGGTCATGATGACAACGGTAGGGTTGGCTTCTGGCCTTGGCGGACTGGCGGGGGTGCTGTTAGGAATGACCCTGGGGTCCATCTCTCCCTTTATCGGAATTAATTTTGGGTTAAAGGGACTGATCATTTTGATCGTGGGGGGAGTGGGAAATATTTATGGGGCGATGGTCACGGGCGTTATCTTAGGAATCACCGAAGTCTTTAGCGTGACTTTTTTCTCGAGTGTTTACCGGGATGTAATTGCCTTCATCGTATTAATCATCATTCTCCTTTTAAAGCCGACCGGCTTATTCGGGGAAAAAATCAGGGTTAAATAATATCGAGGAAAATGATCCAATGATCAGTGGGTACTGGGAACAAATTATCGTGTTTATGGGAATTAACTCTATTCTCGCCCTGGGATTTTATATCACTTTTTCTACCGGGCAAATGTCCATGTGCCACGGGGCCCTTATGGGCATCGGCGCATATACATCGGGATTTCTCTCTCTATATGCCGGAATCCCTTTTTATTTGAATTTAATAATCAGCTCGCTCTGCTCCGCTCTGGTGGGGCTTATTGTTTCCTACCCAACTCTGCACTTGAAGCATTTCTACCTGGCCGTGGCCACTTTGGGGTTCGGTCAAATCATGGTGGTCATTGCTACGGCGACTCCAGCCCTTGGAGGGGCTTTGGGGTTGACCAATATTCCTTATAAGACTAGCATCTTAAATGTCTACGTCACCTTAGCGGTCATTTCCCTTTTCTTCTTCAATCTGTACAAGAGCCGCTTCTGGATTGCCTGCAATGCCATTAAGGATGATGAAATGGCGGCGTCCGCATCAGGAATTAACACAGCGCTTTACAAAGCCATTACCTTTGCCATTGGAGGATTCATAACGGGGGTCGGCGGGGTGTATGAAATCCATTACATTTCTTCCACGCTTCCCCACGGGTATGATATCTGGAAATCGGTTGAAATTTTTCTTTTTCCCCTGATTGGAGGAACGGAAATCTTTATCGGGTCCATTTTTGGCGGGTTTTTGTTAACTCTATTGCCGGAAGTTCTTCGATCCGTATTTCGCGAGAGAATGGTCATATATGGAATTATTTTGATATTAATCATGATCTTTCGCCCGCAGGGATTGCTGGACCGGCAGATGATGGAAAGGTTGATTCCCCATCTGAGGCGGAAAAATTTGAATTGGACACGCAAGGAGCGAGGGAGATAATGGAGCTTGAAAAAAAGATTTGTATCATAACGGGCGCGGCCAAAGGCGTCGGGAGGGCAACTTCCCTGCGATTCAGCCGGGAGGGAGCTGTTGTGGTCCTGGTTGATATCCTGGAAAAGGAATTACGAGAACTGGCGGAGCGGATCCATGATTCCGGGCAGGAAAGCGTAACGATGAGAGCGGATTTGTCGGATAGCCATGATATCCGCAGGGCGGTTGAGAGGACGATGAACCAGTTTGGGCGAATCGATGTCCTGGTCAATAACGCGGGCATCGTTGGACCGACAAAAAAATCATGGGAAATTCAAGAGGAGGAATGGGACAGAGTCTTCGGAGTCAACCTGAAAAGCGTATACCATTTTTGTAGATTCGTCGCGCCGTTGATGATTGCGAGAAAGGATGGGAAAATCATCAATGTGGCCTCCATTGCGGGGAAGGAAGGGAATGAAAACCTGGCTGCCTATTCCGCATCAAAAGCCGGCGTCGCCTGTTTCTCCAGAGTGCTGGCGAAAGAAGTGGCGGCATTGGGGATACGAGTCAATAGCATCGCGCCCGCCCTAATCGAAACGGATCTGGTTAAAGAAATGCCCAAAGAGCAGGTGGAGTTTTTGTTGAACAAAATCCCATTAAGACGCCTGGGCCGTCCCGAAGAGGTTGCGGAATTGATCCTTTTTCTGGCCTCCGATCGATCTTCTTTTATCACGGGACAATGCTTTAACGTTACGGGGGGCAGGGGAGATTATTGATGTGAGTCCGGTGGGCAAGGGGGAATTTGATTTTTCGCAAAAGGGAAGAAACGGATCGATCCCAGGGTTGTCCATGCCGATGGATATTGGTGATATCCGGAAAAATCCGGAATGGACCCCGGTCTTTTTGGCCTTTGGGATTCCAACGTAAACGCCATATTGCCGGATGATCCTTCCTTTTTTACCTATGCCGGTGATAATTTTTTTAGGGGCCTTCTCTGCAAGGTATATAAGGACCCAAAATAGAGATCTTTGAAAGCCTTTTAACTGATCATTTTGCAAAAGGAGGAGAAAATGCATACTTACAAAATTTTATGGCAGAGCAGCACTGCGATTTCCAAGATGCCCGACTATCAAAAGGCGATTGAGGCCCACGGGAAAAAAATTCTGAGCCCTGGGTTTGAATTGAAGGTCAGAGGGGTTCAGCAGGGAACCTCGGATCTTCATTTCATGGCCTTTGATTTCTTGAACAACTCTCAAGTATTCGATAGCGTGACGCAGGCTGAAAAAGAAGGTTACGATGCGGTGGCGATCGGGTGTTTTTTAGACCCGATTTTGGATGAGCTGAGGGAAGTAATGACGATACCCGTCCTGAGCTTGGGCGAGGCAGGGATGCTGACCGCTTGTATGCTGGGGAAATCCTTTTCTGTGATCTCTTATGTTCCCCAGAGTAATAACAAACGGTACGCGGATCTGGTCCATAAATACGGGTTAAAGGAAAGA
>Ga0315288_10012957_pt1 | contig 10457 bp, 4 predicted proteins | sample YL17G11_20_MG_FD_203454 | JGI IMG/M metagenome (GOLD analysis project Ga0315288, IMG submission 203454) | Sediment microbial communities from Yellowstone Lake, YNP, Wyoming, USA - YL17G11_20 | ecosystem: Environmental > Aquatic > Freshwater > Lake > Sediment | place: USA: Wyoming | collected...
GCCCACAGTGGCGTAGGCTATGCGCGTCCCATCCGAGCTGGTGCAGAAGCGGATCTGCTGTTCCATGGCGCCACTATTCTACGCTATCGCTGCGTCCTTGCGAGCGCCCTACTCCCATGCCACCTCGTACACCCGCTGGCGGCCGCGGATGCCCTTGAGCTGCTTGCGGCCGGCCTCGCGCAACTCCACGCCCGCCAGCGAGCCGCCGACGGTGCGCACAACCTCCGACACCAGGATCTGCCCGCCCTGGGCCCTGGCGGCGATGCGGGCGGCCAGGGTGACGGCGGTGCCGAAGTAGTCCCCAGCCTCCTCGATGGACTCGCCGGTGTTCAGGCCGATGCGCACGCAGATGGGTTGCTCGGCCGTCTCGTTGTGGTGGGCGAAGGCCTTCTGGATGGCCACGGCGCAGGAGAGGGCCCTGGCGGCGCTGGCGAAGGCCACCATGAAGCCGTCGCCCATCGACTTGACCTCGTGGCCGCCGTGGCGGGCGACCTGCTCCCGCAGGATGCGGTTGTGCTCGGCGAGGAGGGCGTGGTAGGCCTTGTCGCCCAGGCGCTGGGCCAGGGCGGTGGAGCCCTCGATGTCGGTGAACAGGATGGTGACGGTGCCCCGCTCGTCGGAGTGGCGGGCCAAGCCGGGGGCATCGGCCAGGGCCGATGGCAGGATCTGCTCGATGGTGGAGCGGAAGACTCTCTTTGGCCGCCGCGGGCTGGGGGTCAGGCCGGGCGCCACCTTCTCCTGGGCCTGCATCTTGACGGCGAGGACCTTCTCGGCCCTCTGAGGCAGGCCCATCTCCTGATAGAGCTGGAGGGCTTCGTTGAGCATGGTGGTGGCGGCCTCGGCGTCGCCGGGGGCGTCTCTGGCCAGGCGCATCTTGGCGTAGGCCAGGAGAGTGGCTGCCAGCTCCAGGCGGAAGCCCAGCCGCCGCGCCAGGCTGAGGGCTTTCTCGAAGTAGGTGGTGGCATCGTCCCAGCGCCTGCTGACGGCGTCCAGCATGGCGATAACGCGAGGAACGAGATAGGGCCAACGCGACTCTATCCCTCTTCCGTTCAGCTCGCGCAGACGCTGGTAGCAGGCGTCCAGACCCTCCGTCTCGCCGAGCTCGGCAAGGGCCTCGCCACAGGCGACCAGGTTGTATGAACCTCCCACGCTAAGCGGCTCCTCGAATGGCCACTGGGGCCGGTCGGCAAGGAGCTTCCGCGCTGCGGCCATATCCCCTTTCTCAAGGCAGAGGCGGAGCCGCCCTGGCCACGAGCCCGCCATCCACGTACCCCTCTCCGCTGCTTCATAGGCGGCCTGCAGCGCCGCCAGGCGGGCCTCGGCCTGGTCGTAGCGTCGCGTCAGCGTCATGAGCACCGCAGAGTACTCCAGGATCTGCGGCACAAGCCCGAAGACGCGCATCTCGGAGGCCAGAGTGAGGACCTCATCGCCGATGCGCTCCGATTCCACCAGGTCTCCGGCCATAAGACGCTGCCTTGCGTGGTAGAGGGCGGCCGTGTAGGCGGGCTGGAATGCCAGGCGCTCCTCGGAGAGTCGGCGCAGGTCCGGCCACTCAGGGCCAGCGGCGGACACTTGTCCCTGCATGTTCGCTGACAACAGGCTCGGGACTCTGGGGTAGCAAGCGAAGGCCACATCGCCCGCCGCTTCGTATGCGGCCGCAGCGCGGTCGCCTGCCTCCCGGGCCTTCTGAGGGAGGCATCCGAAGCAGTAGAGCCAGGCGAGGGCATTGAACAGCATGCCGAGCGTTCGGGGGTCAGTGACGTGCTCCGCCAGCGCCTCGGCCTCGGCCGCCTCCCTGAACGCCGTATCGAAGCGGTGGAGGTTCAGTGAGGCCTGGGCGTGATAAGCGAGCACAATGGCCCGTTCCGCCCGGTCTGCCGGGCCCACCAGCTCCAACCCCTTTTCGGCAAAGCGCAGGCCGCGCTCCAATTGCCCCTGCCAGCCAGGGAATGAAGCGAGGCCGCAGTAGGCCACAGCCGCCCCGGCCACATCGCCCGCCCCCTCGAACTCCCGGGCGGCCTCTTCGGCGCTTTGGATCATCCCCTCGAGGTCGCCCGCACCCCGCTGGGCCGCTGCCAGGCCCCACAACAGCAGGTTCGCCTTTTCCCCCTGGGGCACGCCCACGGCATCCGCCAGCTCGAGGGCGGAGCGATAGAGGAGCACGGCCTCAGCGGGCGCATAGGCGGCCAGCGCCTGCTGGGCAGCCTTCACCGTCCAGCGGTAGGCCGTCTCGGCGGGGGCACCCTCTCCCGCCTCCCGGTAGTGATAGGCCAGCTCAGCCGCATAGTTCTCCAGGTGGTCGGGGTAGGCCTCTTCCAGGGCATGAGCGGCCCGCAGGTGGAGGCGCTCCCGCCGGGGGGCGCTGAGGCGGCCGTACAGGTTCTCCCGCAGAAGGGTGCTGGTGAACTGATAGTAGGTGCGCCTCTCCTGGCGCTGCTCCCTCACCACCTGGGCGGCCAGGGCCTCCTCCACCGTCCGCAGGATGACCTCTTCGTCCAGGTCAGCAACCCGCTGAGCCAGGGAGAGGCTGAAGCGGCGGCCGAGCACCGCGCCCACCTGGAGCAGGCGACGGCACTCCTGCGACAGGCCGGCCAGCCTGCGCTCCATCACCTCCCGCACGCTCTCGGGCAGGCCGATGTCGGAGATGGCGGCCTTGCTGGTCCAGCGCCCCTCCTCCTGATAGAGGACATCCGTCTCGATGAGGTGCTTGAGGGTCTCCTGGATGAAGAAGGGATTGCCCTCGGTCTCCTGATGGAGGGCCAGGACCAGCGGCTGGGCGACGTCGTGCTCGGCCAGCACGGTGATGAGCTCCTTGACCTCGGACTCTCGCAGGCCCTTGAGGGGGAGCTCCCAGAAGCCGGACTCCCTCCTAAGGTGGGGCAGGCACTCCCGGAGGGGATGGCCAGCTTCCAGTTCGGCCTCCCGGCAGGAGATGGCCACCAGCAGCCGGGCGCCGGCCAGCCGTCGGGCCAGGTGCTGGAGGAGGGAGCAAGAGCCCTTGTCCGCCCACTGGAGGTCCTCCAGGACCAGCAGCAGGGGAGCAGATGTAGAGGCGTTCTTAAGGAACTCGGTGACCTCCTGGAAAAGGCGGTAGGCCTCGGCCTCCGCCGCCACGGGAGGGGGCTCGGGGAGGTCGGGGAGCTTGGTCTTCAGCTCCGGCGCCAGGGGGGCGAGAACGGAGCTTCCCTCGGTCACCGCCAGGCGTAGGGTCTCCACTGACGTGCGGGAGACATAGTCTCGCAGGGCCTCGGCCAAGGGGCCGTAGGGGAGCCTGGCTTCCCCCTCGTAGGCGGCGCCCCAGAGGACATGGGCGCCCCTAAGCCGGGCGTAGGTGGCGAACTCCTGCAGGAGGCGGGTCTTGCCGATGCCGGCGTCGCCCACCACCATGACCACCGACCCCAGGCCGGAGAAGGCGCCGGCCAGCTTCTCCTTGAGCTGCTCCATCTCCCTTTCTCGTCCGACGAAGGTGCCCCAGGCCACCCGGCCGATGGAAGGAACGGCGGCAGGCTCGGCGGCGGCCACTACCTCGCCCTGCTCGATCTGCTCGCGGAGGGATTGCAGCGCTGCCAGGACCTCGCCAGCCGAGGAGGGCCTGTCCTGGGGGTTCTTGGCCAGGAGCTTGAGAATGAGGGCGTTGAGAGCAGGAGGAAGGGAGGGGTTGTGGAAGGAGGGTGCCACCGGCGGCGTATTCAGGTGCTGGGAGATGACGGCCACCGGGTCGTGGCCGGAGAAGGGGGGCCGGCCGCAGACCATCTCGTAGAGGGTGGCCCCGAGGCCGTAGAGGTCGCTTCTGGTGTCGACCTTGCCGCCCAGGGCCTGCTCCGGGGGCATGTAGGCCACCGTGCCCACCATCATGCCGGCCTGGGTGAGGCGGGAGAGGTCGATGGCCACCGCCAGCCCGAAGTCGCCCAGCCTGGCAATAGATTGCCCTGAGCTTGCCGAAGGGTCGGCCGTCAGCCAGATGTTGCCCGGCTTGACGTCGCGGTGGATGATGCCTCGGTCGTGGGCATGCTGAAGGGCCTGGCAGACCTCGGCGGCTATCTGGAGGGACTGGTCGATGGGAAGCCGCTGGTCAGGGGCCTGGTCCACGATGTCCTGGACCGAGCCGCCCTCCATGAACTCCTGGATGATATAGGGCTGGCGGTCCTCGTCGCCGATGTCGTGCACGGTGACGATGTGAGGGTGGGAGCCGAGGCGGCCCATCGCTTGGGCCTCACGGCGGACGCGGGCCAGGCCGGATGCGTCCAGGCCCTCGGTCTTGATCAGGGAGAAGGCCACGTCGCGGTCGAGCCTGGTATCGTGGGCCAGGTAGACCCGCTTGCGGCCGCCCTCGCCCAGGAAGCGCTTGACCTGGTAGCGGCCGGCGGCGAAGGACGTGGGGACGGTGGGGGTAGGCGTAGGCGGCGACGGTGCGACTTCGGCAAGGGAACCGCCGCACTTGTCGCAGAACTCCGCCTCAGGTGGAAGTTCCCTCTGGCAGCTAGGACAGGTTACGGCAAACCGTCCGCCACACTTGAGGCAGAATGTGGCATCCTCACGGTTCTCGAGGCCGCACGACGGACAAAGCATCGTGGTTCGCCCCCGATCCCTACGTCTTGGAGCAACCCAATAGTGCGCGAAGTTGGCGGCGTTGTCAACGTGGCGAGGGTAGGGTGACACATTCTGCCTGGCCCCACCGGCATTTGACTATTTCTTGCGAATGGGAAATAATCGACAGGGTTCAGGGGAGGGACTGGCTGCCGTGGCGCAAGCGCTTCCAGAAGGCACCGTTACTGTCCTCTTTACGGACGTCGTGGGCTCCACCGATCTGACCACCCGTCGGGGCGATGAAGCCGCGCAGGAGATCCTACGCGCCCAGCGGGAGCTGGTGCGTCAGCAGGTGGAGGAGCACAGCGGCCACGAGGTCAAGTCCCTGGGCGACGGCTTCATGGTGGCCTTTGCCTCGGCGCGAAAGGCTGTGGCCTGCGCCGTCGGCATTCAGCGGGCCCTCGAGCAGCACAACCGCCAGCACCCCGACCAGCAGGTGCGGGTGCGCATCGGCCTGAACACGGGCGAGGTGATCCAGGAGGAAGCAGACCTGTTCGGCGAGGCCGTGAACGCCGCCGCCCGAATCGCTGCCAAGGCTAAGGGCGGCCAGATCCTGGTGTCCGAAACCGTGCGGGGCGTCATGGGCCGGGCCAAGGATGTCGAGCTGGTCGACCGCGGCCGCTTCCGGCTGAAGGGCTTCCCAGAGCGCTGGCGGCTCTTCGAGGTGGTCTGGCAGGAGGAGACGTCAGCGGCCCCGGCTCTTCTGGAGCGGACGCCCTTCGTCGGCCGGGAGGCGGAGCGGGCCGAGCTGCGGCGCTGCCTCGACCAGACCGTCCGCGGTCAGGGCGCCCTGGTCATGATCGGCGGCGAGCCCGGCGTCGGCAAGACCCGTCTGGCGGAGGAGCTGGCGGCAGAGGCCCGCCAGCGGGGCCTGCTGGCCCTGACTGGCCACTGCAACGAGATGGAGGGCACGCTGCCCTACATCCCCTTCGTGGAGATACTGGAGGCTACGGCTCGCATCGTTCCGCGAGAGGCTTTTCGGGAGGCCCTGGGCGATGCGGCGCCGGAGGTAGCCAAGTTGATGCCCGAGCTGCGCCGCCTCTTCCCCGACATCCCGCCGCCCCTGGAGCTGCCGCCGGAGCAGGAGCGCCGCTATCTGTTCAACAGCGTTCAGGAGTACCTGGAGCGGGCGGCCCGCGTGCAGCCCCTTTTTCTGGTGTGGGTGGACTTGCACTGGGGCGACGACGCTACCCTGCTTCTGCTCCAGCACATTGCCCAGCGGCTCCCTGAGGTGCCGATGCTCATCGTGGGCACCTACCGCGACGTGGAGCTGGACGTGGCCCGTCCCCTGGCCAGGGCCCTGCAAGAGCTCACACGCCAGCGTCTGGCCCATGACCTGGCCCTGAAGCGGCTCCCCGAGGCCGAAGTGGCGGCGATGCTGCGGGCGCTCAGCGGCCAGGAGCCGCCGGCCTCGCTGGTGAAAGCCGTCTACAGAGAGACGGAGGGCAATCCCTTCTTCGTGGAGGAGGTGTTTAAGCACCTGGCCGAGGAGGGCAAGCTGTTTGACGCCCAGGGACGCTGGCACTCCGGCCTCAGCATCGGCGAGCTGGAGGTGCCGCGGGGCATCCGTCTGGTCATCGGTCAGCGGCTGGAGAGGGTGTGCCAGGAATGCCACCGCGTGCTGACGACGGCCGCCGTCATCGGTCGCGGCTTCAGCTTCGAGGTGCTGGAGACGCTGGGTGAGTTGGATGCCGATGCCCTGTTGGATGCCCTTGACGAGGCGGAGCGGGCGCACTTGATCGCCTCAGTTTCCGGCGGGCCCGAAGCGCGCTTCACCTTCGCCCACGAGTTGATCCGCCAGACGCTGCTCAGCGGGCTCTCCCTGCCCCGACGGCAGCGGCTGCACCTGCGGGTGGCCGAGGCGATGGAGCGGGTTTACGCCCGGGCCCTTGAGGAGTACGCCGGCGACCTAGCCTATCATCTGTACCAAGCCGGGACAGCCGCCGAGCCGAAGAAGGCCGCCCACTACCTGGTGCTGGCCGGAGAGCGAGCCTTTGGGGCAGCGGCATTCGAGGACGCCCTGCGCCACTACGAGAACGCGCTCTCCCTGCACCCCACCGATGACCGGCCAGGGCGGGCTGACCTGCTGCATAAGCGGGGGCTGGCCCTGCGCAGCCTGGGCCGCTGGGAGGAAGCGCTGGCCGACTGGCGGCAGGCGCTGGACATTTACGAGGAGCTGGGCCAGGCCGAACGTGTGGGACGCCTGTGTATGGACATGTGTTACCAATTAGGGTGGGGCGCGCGTCTCGAGGAGTCCATAGAGATCTGCAACCGCGGCCTCGCCGCCCTGGGCGAGCGGGTGAGCGTCGAGCGCTGTCGCCTGCTGGGCAACGTGGGTCGCGTTCTCACCTTGAGCGGCCAGTACGCCGCCGGCAGCAGCATGCTTGCCCAGTCCCTGGCCATGGCCGAGGAGGTGGGCGAGCAACGCCTGCTCGGGGAGATCCTCGACCAGAAGGCCCGCCACTACTATACCCACATACAACACCGCGAAGCAGTCGATGCTGGCATGCGGGCGGCGGAGCTGCTGCGCTCGGCTGGCGACCTCTGGAACTTGGCCGACGCATTGTGGGCCACGCAGTGGTCCCTGCTAATGCTCGGCCGCCTGGACGAGGCAGCCAAGATCGGCCAAGAGCTCGAGCCCCTGGCCACCCGCCTGGGCCACCTGTTCGCCCTCGTGATCGCTCGGGTTCTTCGTGCATTCCGGGAATTGATGCTCACGGGAGACATCGACGCCTGGCAGGAGTTTGCGCGGGATGACCTTGAGCTCGGTCGGAGCATAGGGTTTGGCTGGGTCTCCAACCTTTACATGTTCCTCGGCCTGGGGCATTTCTGGGGAGGCCAGTGGGAGGAAGCGCTGCAAGACTTCCAGGAGGCGGTTAAGCTGGAGCTGGCGACCTTCTACGCGGGGGCCGCCCCAGGGCACCTCTTTCTGTTTAAGGCCTACGCCGGTGACAGCAGTGAGGCCCTCGCTATGCTGGAGCAGGAGCGGCAGAACCTGCCGCGCCCCGGCCAGGCCAACACGATGGGCGCCTGGACGACGCTCTTCACGACGGTCGAAGGGCTAGCCGTCCTCAATGAACGGGAGGAGGCAGCGAAGCTGTACCCCCTGCTCGAGGAAGCCGTCGATACCCGCGCCCTCCTGATTGACTTCGGCGTCGGACTGCTCCAGACCATGGCCGGCATGGCGGCGTCCGCAGGCGGGCACTGGGAAAAGGCGGAGGAGCACTACGAGACGGCCCTGCACCAGGCCCATGAGATACCCCACGTCATCCAGCAGCCGGAGGTACGGCGCTGGTACGCCCGCATGCTCATCGACCGCGACGGGCCGGGGGATCGCGACAAGGCCTTCCGGCTCCTCACGGAAGCCATCGCCATGTACCGCCGCATCGGCATGCCCAAGCATGTGGAGATGGCGGAAGCCCTGCTGACCAAGGTTTGATTGGCCAGCTGTCACGCCTTCAGGGGCAATCTCAGCACATACCTGAAAGAGCACCTGATTCCCCGCCGTCGTGATCCTCGGCAGCAGCCTGCACTACTCTCTGGTGGCGATCTATGTGCTGCCTAGCTAGGGAGGTCAACATTCGCTCGGATATCGTCATCGGGCCTCCCGCTATTGACATTCCAATCGTTTGGCGTAAGATCGAGCTATCGCATGTTCAACTTCTCCTTTTGGTCCTTGTAGTGGTAGGAGGTTAGAGTTATGAAACGATTGCCCTTTAGGCAGGGCGGAGTGGTCGTCCTGGCCCTGGCAGTTCTGGCGGCGGCGGCGATGGCCCTGTGGCTGGTCGGCAGCCACGAGGCGGCTGCGGCCGTTACCACCACCGTCGGAATCGATATGAACAGCTCCGGCAACACGGCGACCTCGCTTGGCACCATTGACCGGTGTGTGCGTATCAACGCCGGCGGCACGGGGGAGATCAATGTGTTTCTAAAGGGGATCCCCCCCACCAAGAACCTCGGCAACTATGAGTACAAGCTCACCTATCCCATTACCGTCGCTCCCATGCAGATCATCGACAAGAACCACACGACCCAGGGCGTCGTGCTCATCGCCGCTGCCGCCGGCAGCACTCCAGTCGATAGCAGCGACGCCGTGCCGGACAGCGACGGCAGCTACGCGGCCTCGGTGACCGATGCGGTCGTGGCCGCGGCCGAGGGCAACCCACCCTACACCGAGGGCGTGCTGGGCCGCTACACCTTAAAGGTGAATGCGGGCGCCGCCCCCGGCATCTACTCTCTCGGTCTGGACACTGTGCACGTGAGGAACAACCCGCCCGCCGAGATCTACGACCCAGCCGGCGACTGGGATCCGGGCGTGGACTCCGACGGCGATACCGGCATAGACGAGGACCCCATTTTCGACAAGGACTACACCCCGCCATACGGTCTGGTCGCGGTCGGCATGGACTGCAGCGGCGTTCCGCCGTCACCAACCCCCACGCCCACGCCCACACCCACTCCCACGCCCACCCCTACTCCAACGCCTACGGCCAGCCCGACGCGGACCCCCACACCAACGGTCACCCCAACGCCAACCCCAACGCCAACCCCGACGCCAACGCCCCCTCCGGGCGCGCTCCTCAACTGCCCACTGTCAGGGAAGTGGGCACTATCGGTGTGGAACGGCCCGACCGGGAAGACGCCCGCTGAGGCCCTGGCCACCTGCCCAGGCGTCACTATCGTCGCCGCCTACTCGCTCGACCGCACCAACAACGGGTGGTTGGTATACTTCCCGGGGCGCGGCACGGACGTCAACACCCTGTTGAGCCTGAGCAGCATGCAGGCGATCTTGACCCTCGCCCAATAGAGACGCGCCCAATTACCAGGGGCATCTGAGCCGGGGGGAGGACGGAGGCTCCGTCCTCCCCCCTTTGCCCGCCAACCCAATCCCGACCCCCGCTGATGTTGACAGCGCCCGCCGCTGTGCTAGTATCTTGGCGTTCACATCAAAAGCACGCCCACAACGCTGACGGCGAGGATCGCTCCTCCGGAGGAAATGGCGATGAAAGTGAAGGTCATCTTCTACAGCATGTATGGCCACACCTATCGCCTGGCCGAGGCGGTGGCGGAGGGTGCCCGCGAGGTGGAGGGCGCTGAGGTGGAGCTTCTGCAGGTTGCAGAGCTGGTGCCTGAGGCGATTCTGGAGAAATCCGGCGCGAAGAAGGCTCGGGCCGCCTTTGCCCACATCCCGATCGCCAAGTTGGCCGATCTCGCTGATGCCGATGCGGTGATCTTCGGCACCCCGACCCGTTTCGGCAACATGTGCTCCCAGATGCGCAACTTCCTGGACCAAACAGGTGGACTCTGGGCCAAGGGCGCCCTTATCGGCAAAGCCGGAAGCGTGTTCAGCTCCACCGGCACCCAGCACGGCGGTCAGGAGACCACGATCACAAGCTTCCATACCACGCTCTTGCACCTTGGGATGGTCATCGTCGGGGTGCCGTACTCGGAGGCGCGGCAGGCGACTATGGATGAGATCAGCGGTGGCAGTCCCTATGGCGCGTCGACGATCACTGGGCCGGATGGCAGCCGCATGCCCAGCGAGAACGAGCTGGCGATTGCCCGTTTCCAGGGCCGTCACGTAGCTACTATCGCCGCCAAGCTAGCTAGGACATGAGAGGGAGAGGAGGACTGGACCATGGCCTACGAGGCGAAGGACTACACCCACCTGATAGGGATGGAGGGCTTCAGCGAGACGCTGCTGCGGAACCACTTCACCCTCTATCAAGGCTACGTCACCAACACCAACAAGCTGCTCGACCTTCTCGGCCAGATGCCCAAGGAGGGGAAGATCGGCACGCCCGAATACGCTGAACTGAAGCGAAGGATGGGCTTCGAGTTCGACGGCATGCGGCTGCACGAGTACTACT
>Ga0315288_10012961_pt1 | contig 10455 bp, 16 predicted proteins | sample YL17G11_20_MG_FD_203454 | JGI IMG/M metagenome (GOLD analysis project Ga0315288, IMG submission 203454) | Sediment microbial communities from Yellowstone Lake, YNP, Wyoming, USA - YL17G11_20 | ecosystem: Environmental > Aquatic > Freshwater > Lake > Sediment | place: USA: Wyoming | collected...
CATCGATGGGAAAGATTAGCATCAGGGTTGCTCCCGTGTTCATTGATGTGCTTGCGTAGGGCGACCCAATGATACCATCAATAAGCCATTTTCACTATTTCACCTTTGAGTCCACATGAGCCCAATCAATACCATTGCTGATCGAAATAGCACATCATCAAGTCGGTGTGCCACCGTTGATCGGGTGAGACGGTCTCGGCTGGGCACCCGAGTCCTCGGATGGCCGGCGCTCGACGACCGAGCAACTGATACTCGGCGAGGATGCTATACACCATGCAAGGCCTCAAAGAAGCCACATTTTCATCGACTAACGCCCAGGTCAGCCGGTTGTTGCCGAGCAGCGGATGGGCTTCCGCATAGCGCACGACCCGCTGAACCTCCGCCGGGGTCGGCGGCCACAGTGGTTTGAGCCACGGGCCGACGCGGTTTTCCCTTCCTGACCTATGGTACCCCTCAGCCTTTGACCGCTTCCACAGCGGGCGCGGGTGCCATGACGGCGGACACGCAAGGCTAAAATGGGGATCTTCAACTCTCTCAGGATCTGCCAGTTCGTCAAGTGTATCTGCCGTCTTGGATGTGATTGATTGGCCTAACAAGGTGATCGGGTGGGGGATGGGTAGAGACGAATTTCTGCGTGCTGGCGATCGTGCTCCAAACCCAAAGTGAATGTGCAACGTACGGCTTGGCCCAAGTCGCCAAGACGACATTCTGCCGGAACTCCTCCTCTTCCAATGCCTCACAGAGGGCGGGGCGGCAGATCATCTGCCGGGGTTGGAACCGATGCTTACGGACTATTACCTGCATCGCGGCCGGACCGCCCAAGGGATACCGTCCGCGGAATATCTTGCCGCGCTCGGACTGGAACACGTGATGGCCGATCTCTGGGTCGGTCAGGAATTTGTCGGACATAAAGTGGCAAACCAACCCTGCTGATGAACATGATCAATTTCCTTTCGCAACTTGCTGTTCGGGCGCATCATCCAACGGCTGGAATGTTGCTGCCCAGATTCGAGAAACGCGGAAACGCCGCCGGAATCCAGCTGGCCATGAGGATAACCAAGCGCCTCCGGATGAATGCAAAGCGCGCGAGGGAGCACTCACCCGCGCATCTTCAGACACGCGACACCCTTTCCCTTCCCAATCCTTTGCCACCGGTGGGTGTTCGCGTGTTCATCCGGCCCGTGTCCCGAAGGAGAGCTTTGTTCGCGCCATCGCTTGACAGAGACGCGGCACGCGCCCAGGCGCTACATGCAGCACTAGGTACGATCCTATGTCAAGCATTGTATGCCGAGGTGGAAATATGACTGCTATTGATCACATTTCTCCGGTGTGGTCTCGCATTGTCCCAGGCTCTCTCGTGGTCGAGCGTGGCGAAGGGGTTTTTCTGTTCAGCGTCGAGGGCGAACGCTACCTTGACTTCACTAGCGGCATTGGGGTCACGAATACCGGGCATGCTCATCCCAAAGTTGTCAAAGCCATCCAGGACCAGGCCGCCATGCTGATTCATGGTCAGATGAACATTGTCCTTCACGAACCCTTGCTCAAACTGGTCGACGAAATGATGACGATCATGCCCACCGGCAAGCCGTCATCCGGAGGTGGTGGTCAGCTTGACAGCTTCTTTTTTAGCAATAGCGGGGCGGAAATTGTTGAGGCAGGAGTGAAATTGGCCAAGACCGCCACGCGCCGGCCTAACGTAATCGTCTTTTCGGGTTCTTTTCATGGCAGGACGCATTTGACTATGTCCATGACGACCAGCAAGACGATCTATCGCGCGGGGTACCAGCCACTTGTTCCGGGGATCTTCGTCGCACCCTTCCCCTGCACGTACGCCCTCAGAATGGACGAGAGGACCGCGAGTCAGTACTGTTTGGACCAGCTCAGGAAACTACTTGGGACTCAGACCGCGCCGGATGAGACGGCTTGTGTGGTCATTGAACCAGTGATAGGGGAGGGAGGATACATCGTTCCACCGCACGCTTTCGTGTCCGGGCTGCGAGCCTTGTGCGACGAATATGGTATTCTGCTGATTGCGGACGAGATCCAGACCGGTTTTGGGCGGACTGGCAAGTTCTTCGCCATTGAGCACTTTGGAATTCTCCCCGATATCCTTGTCATGGCAAAAGGAATCGCATCGGGTCTGCCGTTAAGCGCCCTCGCGACAACCCAGCGGATCATGTCAGCGTGGAAGCCCGGAATGCATGGAGGCACGTTTGGTGGAAATGTGGTATCTTGCGCTGCGGCGGTAGCAACGATTCGGGTGATGAAAGAAGAGAAACTGGTCGAGAATGCAGTGGTGCGCGGCATAGAACTTCTGAACGGTCTCGCTCGGCTCCAAGAGCACTTTAGGGGAATCGGCGATGTGCGCGGACTTGGGCTGATGGTTGCCACTGAATTCTCAAAGAAGGGCGAGCCAGATCCCGACACTGCCAAGGCCGTAGTCAAGGCGGCATTCGACCAGAAGCTGTTGCTTTTGACGTGTGGCACCTACGATAACATCATTCGCTGGATCCCACCGCTGGTTGTTACAGACGAGCAGATTGCACATGCCCTCCAGGTCTTTGCAACGGCGCTCGATAAGGTGGCAATGTAGTTTCATGATCGGCAGGTATCTCAGAGAAGAGTGCGGTAGCGCCCAATGATTCCCCAAGCCCACATTTGGACACATCTTCAAGGCAAGTTGGTTGCGCGGGACCGACGGAGTGCGAGTGCGCATCACATGCAGCGAATTGATCCTTTGCAAGTGAAAACCATTCCAAGCCATCAGAATCTGTGGGTCGCTGCATGACTCCATGATGGGAGGACGTGCTCCTGAGACAAACGGAGTCATTCCTGAAATGGGCCTGCGGAAATCACCGTCTGCAAAGATTCAAGACAGATCTCGTCGAGCATCGCGTGCAAATTACTCCAAGCGCTCTGTGATGTCCTAAATAGAAATGTGCGATGCGAAACCGGCTGGCGAAAGCCGCGCTATGCCGCGGTCAAGAGAACATATCTTTCCTGTTTGCGCCCGGTGTGAAAGGAGGTGTTTTCCTGCGATTGCTTTTCGCTATCGAGTTGGTAGACGGTCGAGGCTGGTCAACCAAGGAGGGAAATCGTGAAGAGGATGAGGATTCACCTTGTGGTTGCCGAGTTTGCTGTCTATGACCCTGATGAGTTGGGCTGCCGAGGCGATGCCAATGCCCACCTCTGTGCCCGCTGCTCCGCTGGTCACGACCGCGAATCAGGTTCTTCCGTCTCCGACCCGGGTTCTACCTTTGCCGACCGCCAGCCCGGCTCCATCCACCGTCACGCGAGTGCCCGCGTCACCCACTCCTGGGCGGTCTGAGCCTCGAGTCAGACTGTTCAGCGAGCCCACAGGACCTGATCCGATCTATCCTGACACCTCCGGCGACAAGCTGGTTGCCCAAAGCATCTTCGGCATGATTGTAAGAAGTGTGCCCGGGAAAGCTGAGGTGAGACCGGATGTGGCGGAAAAATGGACCGCATCTGATGATGATATCACCTGGACTTTGTACATCCGAAAAGGGTAACTGCTCAGGCAGTTGATGCGGGTCGCGTAGCCAAGACTGACGGCACATAGGGTACTCCTTTCAACGCCGACTTCAGCGCATCCAAGACCCGCTGTCTGTTTTTCTGCGCCGTGGAAATGTAACTGCGAACCTCGCAGAAGACCTGGGCACCGCCTTCACTGCGAAAACAGCCCGAGACTTTTTGCTTGACTTTCATCATCCGCAAGTCTCGTTCAGCTTGATTGTTATCGAACGGCACTCGGAAGTCATACATGAACGCCAACGTTTCGCGCTGGTGCCCTTGGAGCCGATCCAGCAAGTTCTTGGGTGGACTCTGCTTGACCCGCCCGCGCTTGGGCGGCATGTGCTCGAGCGATGCCGGGTTCTCACGAAGCCCTTGCTCAATCAAAGCATCGTAACGGGCTTCAAAGGCAGTGAGCCGGGCTGGGGCGAGGTGGTCTTGCACCAAGCGCACTTGATCCACCGTCGTCTTGATGTTCACTAACAACTCGATCATCCCAGCGGCCCAGGATTGTTGGTAGCGTTCGACGATAAACGCCAACTCGCGCAGGTGATGGGCGTTACATAGTCCATGGTCGATCAGATACTTGAAATAGGACTGCCAGTGGTCATGGACGGCGCGGCCCTTCAGCTGCGGCAAGATCCCGATGGCGTCCATCGCGTCCGTGCCCCGTTTGGCATGCAGGGCATACAGGGTCAACAAGGCGGTGCTGGCCGAATGAAACCAGCTCAACTTGCCGTCAACACGGGCACCCGTCTCGTCGAAATGCACGACGGGGGCATGGTACGTCAAGTGTTCTTTGATGCGCTCATTCACGGGGGTGACCTGCTCGGCCACGGTGGCATTGGCTTCGACCAGTGTGCCTTCGCTCACGGGTTGCCCATACAAGTCGTCTAGAATCTGAACCGTGCGTGCGAGCGGAATCAAGTGGTACTGATTCAGATAGACCATCTGCGCTTTGAGGGTCGTGCCGAACTGCACCGGTTGGGTAACCTCTGGCGGAAACTGGGCTTGGGTCAACTCGCCGCAGTGTGGACACCTTTTGATCTCGGCTTGGTGTTCGGTGACTTCGATCTGCACGGGCGGCAGGTCAAAGACCTGGCGCTTGGCATAGTCCTTCACAGGTGCCTCTGTCAATGAGGTCTGACAATGATGGCAACGCACAACTGGATGAACCTGGGTGTGCCTGGGCTTGGCGACGAGTTGAAGCGTGTGCCCAGGATGCCCCGGTTGTCCGCCACTGGGCTTGCCGCTGGAAGTTCGCAAACTGCGTGGCTGGGGTTTCTTGAACCCGTCGCTGGAGGGCGGCTTGCTACTGTTCTGGCTATTCTTGGCGAGTTGATCTTCCAATGCTTGAACCCGCGCCTCCAACGCGCGAATGACTGCGACCAATCCGTTGACATAACTGAGGACGGTTTCTTCGCCCTGTCGGTAAGCAGCGCGCACTTGTTCATCTGTGGGTAACCGTGCCGGTGTCATTGTCTCCAGTATGCCTGATGTAGGTATGCTTTGCAATACAAAACTCGTACAAGTTTGGTCATGCCTGAGCAGTTACCGAAAAGGAATGAAATTCCTCAAGGGGTACGGGGAGGTCACCGCCGAGGATGTAGAATACAGCTTGGAGCACATTGCTATTGAGGTTGGCGGGAGACGCTCTCCAAACCAAGCCTATACTGACATGATCAAGGCTGTCGACGTAGTCAATCCTTACGCGGTCAGGGTAAGACTCATGTGCCCGAATGCTGCCTTTCTGACCAATATGTCGTTCTGCGCCAATATCGTGAGCAATAAGGCATACGGGCAGATGGGCAAGGATGTCGTCAGGAATCCTATAGGATCCGGGCAGTTCGTTCTTGGGCGGTGGTTGCCAGACCAGGAAGCGGTGCTCACGGCGAACCCGGACTACTATGCTGGACTACCCAAGGTCAAAGCCGTCCGGTTCAAGATCATCGAGGATGAAACTGTCGCCGGGATGCCAATGCAAGCAGGTGAGCTCGACACGATTCAGATCAGGACTGGCGAAGTCTACATGCGGTTGAGGAGATCACCACGTTGAGGGTCGAACTGAGTCCAGGTACCAGTATGCGCTGGCTTGTCATGAACGTCAAGCAGCCACCGTTCGAGGGTGTGGAGTAGCGCATGGTTTCTTGGTTGACATCCGGTTGACCGCAGCATTGCAGTGCGACGAGACCATGGTGCCGCATTTGCAGCCGCCGGTGGCTAACTTTTCTCGTTCTCTCCCCGCTTTGGAACTACATGCCCAGCGTGTGCAGGCGCGCCGAGTTCAGCGCAGCCCCGCGGCTGCCCGATACACCTTACGGGCCTGCGCTCGGAAGCTCACCCAGCAGAGGTTGCAGATAATGCCGTGTTGGTGCAACTACTCAACACGCTGGATGACAGTACGTTTCGAATCAGATTCATGGCGCACACCCTTCCGGAGCGGATTCGTTTTGCTCTAGACGCCCATAAGAAAATGTATGTAGCTTTCGTCGTTGGCGATGGTGCAGAAGCCGAAGCAATAGCCTTATCGATTACACGGAACGCCATGGACGCGATTTTGAAGGTTTACTACCACCAGGTACCCGAAGCGTTGGCTCAGCCAACCCTGCTTGGCACTTGATCCGGCGATATGGTCAGTGGTTGGCAAGCGCCTTGTTCCCGTCACCTTTTGTGATCCTGGATCGCGGGCCTGATTGAGGTATCTAACGTGTCCGGTGCCCTTTTGAATATCCTTGTGATTGACTTGACCCGCGTGTTGGCGGGGCCCTATGCCACGATGATTCTCGGGGATTTCGGAGCCAGGGTTATCAAGATAGAGCAGCCGGGTCAAGGAGATGAAACTCGCCGCTGGGGACCACCATTCACGGCCAACGGTGAATCTGCGTATTATCTTTGTGTCAATCGGGACAAGGAGAGTCTGACCCTCAACCTCAAAACCCCGGGCGGACAGGAGGTCTTGCGTGATCTGGCGCGTCGGGCAGATGTGCTCATAGAGAACTTCAAAGTGGACATGCTGAAGAATCTGGGTCTCGGTTACGAGATGCTGCGGGAAATCAACCCATCCCTGATCTACTGCGCCATCACTGGCTATGGACAAACGGGTCCCTATCGCGATCGTCCTGGCTACGATGCGGTCATTCAAGCCCAAGGGGGCCTCATGAGCGTGACGGGGGCAGCGAGAGGCGAGCCCTTCAAGGTTGGGGTGGCGATTGCAGATATCGCTGCCGGTCTTTATGCCGCTGTCTCCATAACAACTGCACTCTACTATCGCCAATGTACCGGTGAGGGGCAGTTCATTGACATCGCGCTTTTTGACGCGCAATTGGGCTGGCTCGCCAATGTGGCCAGCGCCTACTTGGTCTCGGGTGATCCGCCCAAGCGCTTTGGTAACGCCCATGCGACCATTGTACCCTATCAGACAATGCCAACCGCAGATGGATGGCTGATGCTCGCCGTAGGAAATGACCAACAGTTTGCATCGCTTTGTCGTGTTCTTGGTCATCCCGAGTGGGCAAATGATGAACGCTTTGGGATTAATCCGGCGCGCGTCATAAATCGCGAGATTCTGATCCCGATGCTCACGAAAATCTTCCGCACCCTGCCAACCGGTTGTTGGATGGATGCATTGCTGCCCGTCGGTGTGCCGTGCGGCCCTGTGAACGACATTCCTACGGCGTTGAATGATCCACAGGCGCGAGCGCGCGCGATGGTGCAAACAGTCGAGCATGTGACGGGAGGCAAAATCCCATTGGTGGGTCCCGTGCCCAAGTTGAGTGTGACACCCGCGCAAATTTCGGCTCCCCCGCCAGTTTTGGGGGAGCACACGGACCAAGTGCTAAGCGAGTTGTTGGGATACGACGGCGCGCGCATCGCAGCGCTGCGCGCTGAAGGAGCAATCTAGAGATTACCCACAAGGGAGAAAGAACCAGGGACTTTCGTTTGACCCCCGAACAGGAAATGTTCAAACAAAGCGTGCGGGAGTTTGCGGAGAAGAATATCGCGCCGCGTTCACGCGAGATCGATCGCAAAGCCGCAGGAATCCCTGACGACCTTCTTCAAGGCATGGCGAAGCTCGACCTGTTTGGGTTGACGATTCCGGAGCAGTACGGTGGATGTGCAGTGCCCGGGCAGGAATTGGTCTACGCGATGATCGCCGTGCACGGAGATCGGGCGCGCCGAGCTGTCAATGTCCATCCCGGTGTATTGCTTGCTCTGCCTGGGCTGGGGCTATCTTGCGGCTCGGCACGGGTCGGAAGAATTGAAACGCGAGTTGTTGCCGCGCATTGCCGCGGGAAAACTGTTCCTGGGTATTGCGACGACCGAGTCGAGCGGCAGATCAGACCTCGCACGCATTCGCACGACTGCGACGAAGCAGGATGGCAAGTACATTATCAACGGCGAAAAGATCTACATCGGGGTCTACATACGGTTGGTGCAAAGTCCCTTGACAAGTGAAAGAAAATGGAGAGTGTGGAGAGAGGCACAGTTTGGAAATCGTCTCGTGGCAGTCCATGCCATTTCAGTGTGATGAGACCGCATCGCGGCAGCTCAGGCCGTCCTTGTCTGCGTTTTCTTGGCCTTCCCTCGCCTTGCCCTAGCTTTTCGACCATCTCTGGGCGCGTCGAAATCAGGGCAGCCCCGCGGCTGCCCGACACACTTTTCCCGCCGATGCTTGAAGACGCACACCTGTGAGGAGCAGCACGATCCGCTTGAGATTCATCACCACCGCCGTCAAATAGGCTTGAATCCCATAGCGCACTAGCCCAAGGTAGCGACAGCGCCCGAGCCGATGCCACACCTTCCCTTCACCGAACTTGCGCTCGATCTTGTAGCGTTCTTTCAAACCCGCTGGATACTCGGGGGTCGCCGCCAGTGCTTGCCACACTTCCTGATGCTTATCCTTCTTGTGCGTCCGGTACGCATGCAGACGCAGCGCCGAGTGCTTGCCCGCTTGCTCCAGCCGAAAGTGGAGATCGGTATCGTCGTGGGCCATGTCGCCGGTGTAGGTGTCAGTTGCCACTCCAACCGCTTCATCGTGTTCCAGCAGGCTGCGGAACTGGAGATTGTCTGCCGCACGACCCGAGGTGGGAACGACGCTGGTGATCAAGCCGGTCTCGGCGTTGAGGCTGACATGCGCCTTGTAGCCGCGAGAGTGGATCTCCTTGGTCGTCACGTGACCGTCTGGCTCGGTGATCGTGCGTCTGCCTTTGTGGACGACGGTGGCCTTGGCATCCCGCGGTGGTTTCCCGTGCTCTGGCCGGCGTCGGTCGGCCTTGTTATCGACGGGGGCGACGGTGTGCACACTATCCACGACTTGGATTTGGCCGAGGGGGATCCCCGCTTGGATGGCCTGACGCAACACGGCATCGCTGACCGTTTGGAAATAGTCCCAGCGGCCCGCTTCGCACAAACGGCGCTTGAAGAGGGAGAGCGTGCTATGATCGGGGGCTGCTTCGTCCACCGCCAGTCCGACGAATTCTTTGACGGGGAGTTGGAAATTGACGACCTCCTCGGCTTGGCGCTCGGAGAGATGATAGAGATAGGCGATGATGAGGATCTTGAGTAAGACCACCGGCGAATAGGGCGGACGTCCCTCGACCGCCAAGCCTTGGTAAGCCGACAAGAACTGCGGGACGAAGGCTTCCCAGTCGACGATTTGATTAAGCTTAACCAAGAAATGATCGCGGGGGACGATGCGCAGGTAAACCAAATCACCGAAGAAAGATTGAAGGCCGAGATTCTTGAAATGTGGCTGCGCCATGGAGCACCTCCGTCAATGATGATGACTCCATTCTAGTACATTTTCCCGAAAATGTCCAGAGTTTTTTGGACTTTCTCCACACTCTCGATACGCTTCGCGGTTGACAGCTTTCCGGGAGTCGAAACTACATGCTCACCCTCTTTCATCGGCTGACCCAACTGTTCATCCGCTTGTTCTCTTCCCTCGAACAAGCTTTCCTCCATCGCACCCAACCTGCCCGCTATTCGGTTGTTCTCAGTAATGCCGCCGACCTCACGCGTAGCAAAGCCGACCTTCTTGCCGAGAACGCTCCGCTCCGGCAACAACTCATCATCCTCCACCACCAAGTCAACAAACCATCCTTTTCTCAATCCGATCATCTCTGGTTCGTCCTCTTGGCCAGCCGCGTTCGGAACTGGAAGGAAAGCTTGCTGATCCTCAAACCCGACACCCTGTCAAAAGATATCACCAGAGTGCGTCGAACCTTGCCCCTCTCTCGGAAGAAAGTTGCCATCACACTTCGCGGCCTTCGCCAAGTTTCGCCTTGACGAAGTTTGTTCCTTGACCCCAAAAACAGTTTGTCAAAATTGCTTCCGATCTGGCGCGACACCTCTGCCCAACCCACAGCATCCTTCTGCCGGTGTCGAGGGATGCGTACAAAGCAAACGCCCGCCCAGGTGCATGACCTGAGCGGGCAACACAAGCTCGAACCAAATGGTGTCCGCGTCGGCACCAGAGCAGTCAATCACATTGTCATGAGAAGACATTCCGCAGCCCGCGGGACGAAGAAAGAATTGATGTGCCACTATTATACTGCTAATCCACCAAATCACAAATTCTCGATCTTGGAATCAGAAAAACAAAAAAGACGCCGATACATTCCAACCGTTTGCAGCATGCTGGCAGAAACAAAAAAAGAACTCCCGCATTCGCGCGGGATGTGCAATCGGGATCGAATGCTCGATCCCGATTGCATGCTTCATTAGAAGCCCAGACCACGTTCTTTGAGGCTAGTCCACTTCCCCGTGCCAAGAACAAGGTGATCGACGACATCAATATCAAGCAACCTGCCTGACTTGACCATCTCATGTGTGACCGCGACATCCTCGGGCGAAGGCGTCGGGTCACCGGAGGGATGATTGTGCACGACGATTACCGCCGCGGCATTCTGCCGCACAGCA
>Ga0315288_10012963_pt1 | contig 10454 bp, 10 predicted proteins | sample YL17G11_20_MG_FD_203454 | JGI IMG/M metagenome (GOLD analysis project Ga0315288, IMG submission 203454) | Sediment microbial communities from Yellowstone Lake, YNP, Wyoming, USA - YL17G11_20 | ecosystem: Environmental > Aquatic > Freshwater > Lake > Sediment | place: USA: Wyoming | collected...
CCCGTCCAGTGATAGTCAAACTTGTCAATGTGGGCAGCTTCATCAACGATCAGGAGAGACACAGCTTCGGAACGACCTGCGTCGTCGCCGGTTGGGATAGCTGTGATTCTAGAACCGTTTGTGAAGTTGAGGTAACGAACAGAATCTTCCTTGAGAGTTGGCATGATAAGCCACTTTGGAAGACCATCAAACATCTGACGTACTTTACGAAGGAAGTTCTTGGCAACATCCAAACGTGTAGCGATAACCAAGACGTTCTTTTGACGTTGAAACAGAGCAAACCACAGACAGTAAGCAGCTGCAACCGTAGAAAGTCCTAGCTGTCTAGACTTTAGAATAATGTTGAAACGGTGTGATTCAAAATCTCTGACACACTCATCCTGGAAAGGAAAGGTATCAAACTTGATTAAACCTCTGTCGGGATGTGAGATATAGACATATCTCTTCATGAAGTAGATTGGATCTTGTCCACACTTCACGATTTCGTCGGAACGGGCTTTGCCCTTTAACTCAATATCTTTTGCCATAACCGAATTACCTATTTCTTAGTCAATGTCAACTAAGCAGCTTAGACGGTAGTAGGCAGTCTTCTTTGGGTTATACATGGAATGAGACAAGAACTCATATGAGTCAATGACAGAGTCATCAAGAATCTTGAGAGTTACCTTTTCATCAGTAGACTCTTCGTAATCTTTCTTGAGTCTTTCAATAGAACCCTTAACCATACTCATGGCTTCGTTCTTAAAACGGTTTGCCATCTCACGAACCATGTTATCAGAACCGAAGTTGACGATCATCATGAAGGTCACCTTTACAAGTGTTTCATTGTAGAGTGCCATCTTGATAGACTGGTTCAGCGTCTTGGATCTGTTTGTTGCAGAGTCACCAAAGGTAGTGTTCATACACTTGGCGAGATTTTGATACTTCTTAAAGTCTTGTACTGGCATGGGTAATCCTGCTTACTGTTTATTAATTAGTGCTCTTTGTTTGTTACGTGCAATATTGTCTGGTCGTTTGCGACCTTTGTTTGCTTTACCAATTGCCAATTTCTTCGCTTCACTACAAGGAACTTTAGGTACTCCGCAATGTGCTAAACGAATTTTTTCTTTGGTTTCTTCTGTATGATGTTTTCCCAGCATACCAACACGATTAGCCATTATACGTTCATGTGTCAATTGTGGGTTTTTGCTAGTCTTGCCTTCTCTAGAAAAAGCTCTATCACAAAGATTATAACAATTGTCTTGTTTATCATACCACTTATTCAGATACTCTTGTTCTTTTGCAAGCCTTTCAATTTTGTCGGCAATAATATCCAATATTTCAAATACAAAATTTCCAGTATCATCTTGTTTGAAAGCATTGAGAAGATAAGTGTTTGTATGTTTGCCAGACTCGAGTTGTCTGCGATGTTCAGCCCAACGTTGTTTGAATTTATAGGTTGATCCAATATAAAATTTCCCACTTTTCACATTTATCAACTTATAAACCCCAGCTTTGTTAGCATTTCCATTGAAATTAAATTGCATAGAATTCTCCAATAGATGTTGAGGTATTATATCAATCATCTGAAATGTAAATAGGGTTTACTTAGCATTTCCCTCTCTTTGATGTACTGCTTGAAATTTTCGGTCTGGGTATCTACCTGCTCTGGCTCAGAATTCCAGCGTAGCAAGCACTTGTCGCAAGTTCTTGTCTTGCGATAGGCAATACTGTCATCTGCGTTTTTCAGAGGGAATTTACACAGAGGACAGAACAGAGGAACCGTTACATCTTTGTCAAAGGGTCTGACAATGAGCAACTTGCCATCGTGGAGTACTTTCATCTCTCGGTAACTGTCAAAAATAAACCACTCGTCTTGCTGTACTTCTTCGGTCATGGTTCGTAGTTTGATTTATATCCACCAATATGGCTTGTTGGTCTTCCAGGTTGCAAATGCAGCCTTCTCATCCATGTAATACTTTCTGTATGCTTCCACATAAGAGCCAGGAATTCTACACTCCTCTGGCATACACTGCGGAAAATCAGTCAGCCCAGTACAAGGCAAGGATGGATTATGGTGTAAGATCCAGTCAATAACTTCACTGGTCTTATGTATCTTCCCATAACGAATGCAGTACTCGTTCAGGAGAGCACAAGCAAGACGAACAAGCCAGTCAAAGTTCTGTTGACTTGTCCTAGTCCAGACTGCACTTGGATGATTGTAGTGGGTTCGTTTGTAAGGAGCTGTTCCGGGAGGATACACAGAACACAGGAGTTGTGTGGCTTCTACTATTTGAGACAAGACGTGTTTATCACAGTGAAACTGTGCTGCTAGTGTTGGATCTTTGTCAAGGACAAATATTTGCATCTAAGTTTCGGTAAAACTCAGCTACTTGGCTTAGCTGTTCTACGGTAGCATCAGTTTTGATTCTGTTGGCCAATGAAGATACTATAACAATGTTATCTACTCAGCTTTCTTCCACTCAGTAACAACTTGAACAGGAATCGGTGCCTTCTCTAAATAGCCAAAACCTTCACAGAGTTGACATGGGGGTGGAGTGTTACTTCCCCAGAGATTCATGGCAACACCAAATGATTGTAACCCTTGCTGAAATCTGCCATCTCCGTTACACTTGGGACACTTATGAGTTCTACCAATCTTCGCCATGTCATATGGTTTGACACACAGTGGATGTAGAACAATCAAGCAAAAGACTTCTCTGTCTGTCTCATACTTGATGTGACTGTCGCCCTGAACTACATCCCAACACTGGGAACAAACCATCTTACCTGTGCCGTCAGCAACATTTGGTTGACAATGCATTCTCATGCTACACCTCTACCTTTGATTCTAGTCCAAGATTGTTGATTTCAATTATTCTGTCGGCTACCTCTTTGATAGCTGATACGTGGCTGATAACTAGAATCGTCTTGAAGTTGGTCTTCATGATGGAAAGAAGTTGCATACACTTCTGGATGCCTTCTTCATCCAACACGCCAAAACCTTCGTCAATGATGAAGATGTCTGGCTTGGGAAGTGAACTAAGATTGATGAGAGCTACTCTCAGAGCAAGAGATGCAATCATTTTCTCCATGCCGGAAGCTAGTTCAATGATACGACGGCTGATAGCGTCTTCCAGAAACACGTCCATCACATTTGAGTTGATGTCTGTCTCTAGAGTAATCTTGAAGTCAACCACGTTACTCAAGAGCTTTGAGAGCTCAAAGTTGATGGCTGGGAGTTGTGTCTTCAAGATCATTGCAGGGATTCCATTCTTGCTGAATGCAGCTTGAATAGAATCGTAGATCTTAAGCTTCCCAAGAAGCTCAATTGATTCCGCTTGGTCTTTTCGTAGAGTCTCAAGTTTGGCATCGTGAGTGCCGATGTTAACCAACGTGTTGTTCCTCTTGTCTTCTAGGGTCTTTAGATCTCCCTCTTCCATCTTGAGAGATAATTTCTTGGCTTCGTATGCGCTAGATGCAGACTGACTCATGCGTTCTAGAAGTTCAGATTCTCTAGACTTAAGTCCAAGAAGTTCCGTTTCATGGTTAACCTTCAAGGTTCTGGTGGTTTCCATCTTGGAAATCTTCAAGTCAAGTCCGGACTCAACCACTCGGAGGTTGTTCTCCATCTTCTCAAAGTCAGTAATCTTCTGCGCTAACTTTTCCTGTTGATAGAGTGTCAAGGTGTCGGTTACAGAGTTCAACTGAACAAGTAGCTCTTTGACGAACGCCCTTTGTTTGTCAATTGACTTCTTATCTTCATGACTGTCCTTGATGAACCTGCACTCTGGAAACTGATCTCCACAAGGAACTGTAGCTAGTTTCTTGACTGACTTCTCTTGTCCTTGAAGTGTGTTATCGCTGTCCTTGTAAATCAAAGACAGTTCACGTACCTTTGCTTCAATACCGGACATGGTCTCGCTCTTGAGACGTAGATCTTCAATATTGATTCCTTCCAACAACAAGCGTGTAGAAGCAATGGTTTCATTGTCTTGTTTGATTCCAGCGGACAATCTTTCTTCATGAACAAAACAGTTGTCTAGGTCAAGTTGAATCTTGCGAATTGAAGATTGAACTACGGAGAGTATAGCTGGATCTATTTCGTTGCCTTCACTCTTATTTTGGAGAAGCCAGAGACGAAGATTGTCAATCTTGGATCTGCGACCCTTGATCTCTTCCTCAATCTGTTGCAACTGTATCAAGCGTTCTTCGCGGGACTTCTCTATGGACTTGATAAGATCATCAAAGGAACCAGTGGTGAACTTGGCTGTCTTGTTATTGACAATAACACAGTCATCTTTTGCCATGTTGAACAGTCTCTCAAACAAATCCAAGTCAAGGAACCTGTTGAGAATGGACTTGCGCTGAGTAGCTCCCTCTTCAATAAAACGATTGATGCCTCCCTGATTAGAGAAAGCTGTAAGAAGGAAGTCTTCTGGTTTACCTATCAGTCTACGAATTTCCTTGTCTGTGTCATCTCGGGTGACGCTGTTCAAAGGCAAGAGAGAACCGTCTGGTTGACATCTCCAGAGGCTGAGCTCTGTGGTAGTCTTGTCAATGTCAAAGCTATCAATAATCTTCTTTCCCTTACGCTTGGGTGGTTCTGCTCTCTTGGAAGCACGCTGAATGATGTAGTCAGTTCCGGCAACGTTGATACGAATACGGGCATGTCCATAGTTCTTGTTGTAGTTGATGATATTGCCATTCTTCAAGGGACCACGGTCAGTGGTGTTGAACAAGCCATACATCATGGCTCCAACGATTGAGCTCTTGCCAATACGGTTAGACCCAAACACTCCGACAATGCCTTCAAGCTTCTCAAAGTTGATTGAGTTACCTTCTCCATAACGGAAGAGGTTGTCAAACTCCATACTCTTGATGGACCACGTAACATCTCTTGGACTCTCGGCTTCGGAAGCATTGAACTTGTTGAGATACTCAGTAATCAAGTCTTGAGCTTGATCTACTTGGTCTCCCGTGAGAGGATACTTGGAATTGTTGTTGTACAGGAATTCCCTGTAAAGCTGCTTGAGAGTGTGAACATCATTGCGAAGACTGGTCTTGGCAGCGTGCACAGAGTTCGTCTGAATGGTTTCAACCTTCGTTGAAGTCTCAAACTTGAACGTTAACTCAGAAGCGTTGTAAACGTCTTTCAGTTCGCTCTGGAGTTGTCTAGATTCCATCTGAGAGATGGTGTTGCTTGAAGACACACGGAATCTAGTGCCAGGAATAAAGGCTCTATTTTGACGTGTTTCCTTGATGAACCCTACAGTGTCTTGAACTGTGCCTTTCCATGGAACTGTCACGAACGGTTGCTGGTTATCAAGCTCAACAAACTGAACATCCCAGTCATCCTTGTCGCGGATGTCCCAGACAAGGAAACCTTTGAGTTCGTCTTCTCCAAAGTTCTGCTGAATCATAGAACCGGGATAAGCAACCCAAGGCTTTACTCTGTTGTTCTTGTCTGGTCTTGAAGCGATCCACTGTTGTTTGTGAATATCCCCAAGCATAGCAAAGTCATAGCCTGAGAAGAGCGTGACATCTTCTTCACCTTCCTTCATAACCCAATTGGTATCTGTCTCACAACCTGAGATAGAACCGTGGTACATGGCAATGTTGAGAGATCCGGCTTCTGGATAGACCTTGTGCCAGTTGTCCTTGTCAAAACACGACATGACACAGAAGTTAACCTTGACAGCCTCTTTGGTTGATCCATAATCTGGAATATCAAAGCCGATGTCACTTACATGGTAATTCCCACTCTTCTTGTACAGAAAGATATTAGGATGATTCAGGGCATGCAACAAAGGGGAGATAGCATCTTGGCGATCTTCATTTGCTAGGTTACCGTCGTGATTACCAAGAATCACGTGAGTTGGAACAAGGTCGCCCATTTCACGGAACATCCACACCATCTTCTCAATGACTTCTGGAGAGATGCCTTGGGTTTTGGTGTGAAAGATATCTCCACCGATGTAGAGAAGATCTGGCTTGATTCTTTGAATGTGTCCAAAGAGCATTTGAAATGCCCTTGTATATTCTTCGTGACGAGCAATTCCTCGCCAGTGAAGATCAGCGATATGAAGAATCTTCAAACCCATATTATCCCCTAACAGTTAAATGGAGGCTATCCTGTGACGAAGAGAGTCTTCCATACTAAACAGCTTTGCATTTGGAATTAGAGAAATAAACTCCTCTTTCGTCATCTCACCAACATCATGTGTATTGTCAGGGAGAGAATAGAGTCTGACTGTTATTCCGTATTCCGTTAGCAACTTAGCTGTTCTCAGTGTTTTTCTAACAGCGTCATCATCAAATGCAAGAAGAACTGGTGTGTTGTTCTCAATGATTCTCTGGAAAAGTTTGTACTTGAGTGTGAGTTCTGATCCTAGAACACAGGTAGCATTTTCATTGCACTTTACTAGGTCAAATGGACCTTCTACCAGAGTAAGTTCGCTTGACCAGTCAATGTGAATCTCATTGAATATGATCGTTTCTCTGTCTAATTTTGGATTGAAGTACTTCGGTTTAAGCCTTCTGCTTATGGCTCTTGACGTAAAGTAGTTCAGGTTGCCTTCTGCATCAAAAGAAGGTATGATGACTCTGCCTTTGTAAGCTGGATCATCTGTTGTGATTCCGAACTTAAAGAACCAGAAATCCTGGTAGGTCAATCCTCTGTCAAGTAAATAGGTCTTCGCATACCTTAAAAACCATTCAGTATCTTCGTCGTGGAAACTAGTTGCCAGAAGCGTAAACCCCTGTGGTAGTTTGAGAGCCTCTTCTTTTGGCAAAAGGTCACTTTCATCATATACGACGATGCATCTACCTCCCTTGTTATCTCTAATGCCAAAGACAGAATCATATTCAGCAAGGAAATCTGGGTGGTATCTCTTAATAAGAGAATAAATAGATCTTGACTTGTACCCACACACCCAACAGTGAGTGATGAAGTTGTCTGTACGAATGGCCAGCTTTCGTTTAGTCGCGACTTCCTTGTTCTCATCACAGATAGGGCAAATTACATTTGCATTTAACCCATTGTTAGTGAGCTTTGTTGTTCCAAATACCTTTTGGATGAACTCAATCGCTTGACCCTGAGTGAACATACAACCGTAAACTACAGGGTAGCAGGTGCTTTATGTGAAATAAAGTGCTTTACGGATTGAGGACTTGCCCGCCGCGAGCAATCTTCATTGCGTCAGCAATTTTCTTCTTATGCTCTGTTGACAAAGGGTTAGTTTTCTTGCCTTTGTTCCATGGAATTTGTCCCTTATGAGCCATAGACAATTTGTTTTTATGCTCACTTGAAAGTTTCTTTCCAAACCATGGTGCTTTATTACCCAAATGGGACACACTCATTTTCAGTTTGGTTTTATTGGAAAGTGTCTTTCCTTTGTGAGATTCACTAAGCTTTCCTTTATGACTTTCAGTAGCAGGTATACCCTTGTTCCAAACGATCCTGCCTTTGTTAGACAGACTTATTCTTTTACGCGTTTCTTCAGGAGTTGAAGACCAGCATGAACGTTCACGATCAACTGTTTTACGAAAATTATAACACTCTTTTTGTCCGTCATAGAACTGTGCTATCCAATATTCTTCACGTTCCTTGCGTTGTTCTTTAGTTGAACTCGGCATTGCTTCCAAAACATGAAATTCCAAAAAATCCGTATGTCCCAATTCTTCAAAACATTTCTTGAAGTCATTGAGTAAAAATTTGTTATGTCCCTTATTTTTTGGAAGATGATTGCTGTAGTCATACCAACGTTTCTTGAACGTTCTGGCTTGACCAATGTATACACGGTTGGTATGAGTGTTGAGGATTTTATAGATGCCGGAATTGTTGGCATGGTCTTGATATTTGAACTTCATACCTCATAGTATCAAATATAGGTCCTGTTTTGTTTACGGATTTAGTATTTGTCCGCCCCTAGCTATGACGAATGCATCAATTTCATCAGCTACTTCAGCGTTCATGACAGACTGACCTTTGCTCTTGCCGGTTTTAGCAACATGTGTCTTAATTGGGAATTCAGGGTGAAGGTTAACAACAAACTCTCTGACTTTCTCTTTTACAGTTCGCTTGTCTAACCTGTTGTTCTTATAGCCAATCCTTGAACGAGCAGATGTTACGTTAACGTCTGTTACTGGTACGTTAAAGAACTTGTGAGACAGGTATGAAACCAGAGCATTCATCTTGGCAAGAGTAAGGATAGTGTCTGCGCTAGAAAATCCTGGAGTGAACATCTTAGCGTTTGCTTCAACGAAGATCTTCTTTATCTTGTAACCATCACATCCTGTAATCAAGCGTTCAATGGTCCAGTCAACCTTGGTGAACAGGTCAGGAAACTTCACTATGTTGAGCTTAACGTGGTCCATCTTGACCATGGTACCATTTGGTTCTAGAATAACAAACCCAACTACGGCTGTTGAGATGTCAAGCCCGAGGTGGTATTCTTTGGTAACTTGGTTTTCGCTACCATCTTGTTTAACTTGCGAATCTTCTCTATTAATTGATTTGTTCATATTGTTTTACTCTTTTACTATACGTGTTGGTATTACGATGACATTTAACACATAATGTTCTACCATTTGTCACTATCCATAATTCATTACACAACAAAGCTTCATCAAGTGTTTTAACTTTCAATTTATCCATGAGAACACACAAAGGAATAACATGGTCAGCATTCAAATTGCCTCCACGATTTTTACATAATTGACATGTAAAATTGTCTCTTTCAAATACTTGTTCGCGCCATTGTTTGTAAAAGGCACAATTTCGTATGCTTTTATATAAAGGAGTTATCTTGTTTGGCTTCCATGCCGGATGATCTTTGCCGTATTTACCAAATGCAGGATTTAATTCCCCAGTTCTGGTAATGCTTCTTTGTAATCTCAATTCAGGATTTTGTTGAGCAAGAGCACTGGCCACTCCTGGTTGTCGTAACTTCACATTAACATCAGCCAATCTTCTACGAACAGCGCTTCTAGAGCAATTAAGCAGTTTAGCTATGTCAACCATTGATTGCTGTTCATCAACATACTTTATTTTGATCCACTCAGCATTAATTGATGCTCTTTTGAAGACCGAACATTTTGACATTTTTTCACCACTTCATTTATCTTTTTGATCTTTCCTATCAATGTATCACACCATAGTTCGTATATTGCTCCGTTTTGTTGACACCACTGTCTACCTGCTTCCGTCTTCTTCATAACCAATGGGTTGGTAAGTTTATCGTTTCGCTTGACTTCAACCATGACCCTCTTACCATCTTGGTAGGTCACAAGGAAGTCAGGAAAGTAACGTCTCACCTTACCAGTTCGGATATTGGAGATATACGGTATTATGATTGTTTCGTATTCGTACGAAACAACACTCGGCTCGTGGTCAAGGTACTTACACACTTCAAGCTCCCAGCCAGACCTGTAGTCTATAGGTTTACTGGCTTTTGGGCTTTTGTGGGTGCCCGTTCTATATCTCCCCTTCTTACGACGCTTGCGTTTCTTGGGAGGGCTCTGTTGGGCTTTTACGGAATTCTTCTTCTTTGGTTTCTTTTTGGCAACCATAGAGTTATTATGGCTTATGATGTCTGTGGAGGATTACCAAATAGAGGGAGAGGAAGAGTTATGTCTTAGGTAGAGCTGAGAGATCAACGCCTAGTTTGGCGGCTGTCTTTGGCCCGAATCCATTATCAACAGTCAAGAGATCGGCTGGGTGAGACTTGTTCCAACTTACCTGAAATAATTCAACAGCCTTTGGACCGGAGAATCCCAGACTTTGCAGTCTGTGCCAAGCGTCCAAACCAATCATAAAGGTTGCATCAGGGAATGGCTCTGACCACACAAGCATGGTGTCAAAGGAAGTTAAACAGTTAACAAGATCTGTCAGATCCCAGTAGTATCCCTGAATGGTATAAATAACAGGTCTAACTAAGTTCTTTGGTGCGAGTCGTGCGTTAAGCTTTACCCATGATTCATCAAACCACTTCCAGCACTTCTCATAGGCGTCCTTACCCCACTGGTTACGCCAGTTGTTGCAGTAGTATTGTGGAGCTCTGATATCAATAAACTCTGCTGACTCTTCCCACGGGAACATACTCCAGTGAAGAGTTGGAACTGGCCAGGGTTGGTCAATGGCGAGAGCATTTGGAGCTTTAGCTCTAAATGTATTTCCCATGAGCTTTGCCTTTGCTTTATCAGCTTGTTCATCTTCCCAGGCACCTTCCATGTCAAACACAACTCCATCACAATCAGGAGCGTTTGCGAGGTCACCAATCCAGTTACCGTAGTCAACTGGACGAGTGCTGCCGAGACCGAAGGCAGCTAGAGACTTCATGCCTCTGTCCTTACAGAGCTTAGTTACCTTGGCAAACTCAGCTACACTGAGATCTCCAACGAATCCGTGCCAAGCAACGCCAGTGACACCAAGTGCTTTCCACTTGTCCATGGCAGCTACTAGCTTTGCTGTC
>Ga0315288_10012966_pt1 | contig 10453 bp, 13 predicted proteins | sample YL17G11_20_MG_FD_203454 | JGI IMG/M metagenome (GOLD analysis project Ga0315288, IMG submission 203454) | Sediment microbial communities from Yellowstone Lake, YNP, Wyoming, USA - YL17G11_20 | ecosystem: Environmental > Aquatic > Freshwater > Lake > Sediment | place: USA: Wyoming | collected...
CACTCGTAATTGTCTCCATCAGTAAGGAGACACCTCCTGTCTTCATCGAAATGGAGGTAAAAGGAGTGGGGCTTGATCCCATTGCACAGACCCCAGTCGTCATCCTTACCGATAAGGAGGGCAAAAAGGCCCTTCCCATCTTGATCGGGATTCTTGAGGCAGATGCGATCGATAAAGAACTAAAGAACAACACCTCCCCAAGACCCATGACACATGACCTTCTCTATTCTATTCTGGGACAAGCTCAAGTGAAGGTGAAAGAAGTAAAAATTGTCGATTTAAAAAACCATACCTACTATGCGAGGCTCTTTCTAACATCAAATAAAAAGTTGATCGAAATTGACGCTCGACCGAGCGATGCGATTATCATCGCATTGAAATCTAAAACTCCGATCTTCATCTTAGCCACGATCCTCGATGCCCAGGGAATCACCCTTGCCAAGTCGAAAAGACCCGACCACGGGAAGAATATGGGAGAGCGATATGGGATTCGAATTCAGGAACTCACACCTTCTTTAGCCTCCCACTTTAATTTCAAAGGCCAGAAGGGTGTATTGGTTTCAGAAGTCATTTCAGGCAGTGCTCCAGAGGTCTCTGGAATTAAAACAGGGGATATCATTACCAAAGTCGACCTCAAAGAGGTGGGGAATGTTCAAGAATTTGAAGAAGCCTTTGAAGCATTCAAGGAGGGCAGCTCGGTTCGAATTACACTTTTTAGAGATGATACATTCCAAGAGGTAAATTTATTGCCAAAACCTTAAACTTTGCAGTTAGAAATTCGGATCTCGGAATGCGGATTGCGGAATTATTCAGTTGTCTTTTTAAGTCTATTCGCTATGCGCTATGCTCTCAGCCCTTTGCCTCTTTTTGTTTGGGCCTCAATTCATCATTCGTTTGATGATCGGAACTTTAAAGAATTGGACCCCCTCTTCCTTTAGGATAACCTCCTCCTCCGTTGTTGCTGTCCCTCTAATATTCCTCTTTTCAGTTTCATCGTAATGAATTTTGAGAGCCTCTTTGTAAAAATCGGCCCCTACGTCTTCAAAATGTTTATCGATATAATCGTTAATTATCTGAAGTGCTTGATAGGCCTGTTGGGGATCTATCTCCTCTCTCTTCTTTTCTCCATTCTTTTTAATCCTAAAGGGTGAGAAGGCCTTTTCAATCTGACTATCGTTACAGATAGGGCAGGTGATCAAGCCAGTAGACTTCTGTTCCTCAAAAGAGGAACTGTCTTTGAACCAGCACTCAAATTTATGGCCGTTTGAACAGAAAAGATCGAAAGCAATCATTTTTTACCTCAATGATAATTTAACATCTCCCTATTGCTTTGGCAAGCCGTTTTTATGGAAGCGATGGGGATATCGGTTTGGGATTTTAGGGATTAGTTCCTGGGCCATTTCCTTTCATAACTACTGAGGATAAAGGGGTTTTATTAAAGGTTATCAGGAGTATGCATAGGAGAAAACCGGTTAGGGAAACGATAAGGGATAATTGAAAAGAACCTGTTAAATCTTTTAAATATCCACCGGAGGTCGTCCCTAAAAACTGCCCGATGCCATGGATCAGAGTAACCAATCCATAAACAGAAGCCCTCTTTTCAACCACCTGATCCCCAATCGCCGCTGCGATGACTGTAACCGTTCCTAAAAAAGTGGCTCCAAAAAGAAAGGCTGAGAAACCAAGAAAGAAAGGCTGATGGAGCAGAAGAGGAAGAAGGACGGAAAAGGCAATGATTCCGTTGTTCCAGAGCAGGGCTTTTCGTCTTCCCAAACGGTCAGAAATATACCCCCAAATCAATCCACTTCCCATACACATCCAACCGAAGATAGCCCAAATATTTCCTGCGGTTTTTTCTGAAAGTCGGATTTCTTCAACCAGGTAGGCGACAAAATAGGTGGCATAGATGTTATAAGCAAATCCAAAGAGGAAATAGATGATATAGATTGTTTTGAGGATAAGTCGATTTCTCTCCCCTGTGAAGGGAATGGATGGCTTACCTCCATTAGGAATGGAAGGAAGGATTTTTATCTGGTTCGGTTTTTCTCTGATTAATATCCATGCGATGACGGCAACCAGAAAAGTGATCAAAGCCAGGAGGAGCCAGCATTGTCTCCAAGCCTCTTTATCCAAATTGAACAGAAGATAAGGAAGCAGAAGACCTGTAACAATAATGCCAAGGCCTGTTCCACCTGTCACGATGCCAAGGGCTCTCCCCAATCTCCTCTCTTCAAACCACGCCATGGGTAAAGTGGTCATAGAAATGTGAGCCCCTCCGGCCCCAGCACCCATGACAAAGGTAAAGAAGAGAAGGAGGATAAATTCTGAAAATCGGCTGAGAAGAAACATGGAGATTGTACTGCAGAGAAGGGAAACAATCACGACCCTTTTAGATCCAAACCGGCTTGCAAGTGTTCCTCCGATAAAGGAGAAGAGGAGGTATCCAAGAAGTATTCCTCCACTCAAAAGTCCCATCTGTATGTAGTTGAATCCAAGCGATCCTCTCATATTGGGGATGAGCATGGGATAAGCAAACCGGCCAAACCCTAAGCCTGCCATCTTGACAAGAACACCCACTCCAACAATTACCCAGCCATAGTAAATCGATTTCATCGCCATTCAAGCTAACTCCCTCTATTGACGATGTCAACCCTTTTTGGTATGAATGGAAAATAGCGAACCTTCGTACAGGAGGATAGACACGATGATAAAAACAACGGTATATCAATCAACTTTGGAAGTCGTCCAAGGCGATATTACCCATCAGGAAACAGAGGCTATCGGTAATGCTGCAAACTCTGCATTGGCAGGAGGAGGTGGAGTGGATGGGGCTATTCACAGAGCCGGTGGGCCTTCTATTATGTCTGAACTGAAAGCCAAATATAAAGGCTGCCCTACTGGATCAGCTGTGATCACAGGAGGCGGGAATCTCAAGGCAAAATATGTAATCCATGCGGTGGGTCCAAGATATTCTGGATCGGCCAAAGATGCTGAGCTTCTTTTCAGCGCTTATCGAAAGAGTTTAGAGTTGTGTACCCAGAACAAGATTTCTTCGATTGCTTTTCCCTCAATCAGCACAGGAATTTATGGCTATCCAGTGGAGGAGGCTTCGCGTATTGCCTTGAAGACCGTCATGGACTATCTGAAGGATCACCTTGAAATCAAGCTCGTCCGATTCGTTCTCTTTGATTCAAATACCTACCGTGTTTATAAGGAAACCCTGAAGGAACTAACCCAGAATCTTCTTTAAGGTTTCTTCGGTTTTTCTTCCTCTTGGCCCATCCCCTGGAAGATAGAGCATCACCCCTTTTCTACCCCTTATTGGGATGATCTCGATCTTTCCTTCTGATACCATCTTGCTTGTGAATTCGATCGGGTCTTTGTTGAAGTGTTTTCGGAAGGCTTCATTGAACCCGCTGAAGACGCTGCTGATCCCTTTGTAAGGTTCTTTTCTCAATTTTTTTATTCCCTCGATGATAAACTCTTCTTCAGAAAGGTTTCGATTTCCGGGCTCCAATATCAACTGTATGATCTCTTCTGCTGAAGGTCTTTTTGGAGCTTCATTTGGAAGAAAGAGCATTGCCCCTCCCTTAAAGGGCCTTATCTCTATCTTTCCCTCAGCGGCCAATCTGGAAGTCGCCTCGACCGGATTGGTTCCAAAATATTTCCGGAATGCTTCATTGAAGCTACTGTAGACACTGTGGATGCCACGGAAGGGCTCTTTTCTCAATCTTTTTATCGCCTGGACGACAAATTCTTCCTCGGTCATCTTCCTTTCCTCTTCTGCCATAGGCCACCTCCATACCCCAAAGTAAGGGTAAAAGATTAAAAAATTTTAATCCAATTTTAATCTTCCTTTAATTTAATTAGTGTACATTAACACTTAAATAGAAGAAAAAAACTCTGACCTCCTCTTAACCCTTTAACCTAAAAGAATCCACCGAATTCAATGAATTCGGTGGATTTTTTATTGCTCATTTCAGTCTTTTAAAGTCGAAACCCTCCTCCAGAAGGGAATCCTTTAGTTCCTTCACATCGATCTTTTTTTCGATGGCGTTCAGTATCTCTGAAACACCCTGAGTCCTTCCAAGGAGAATGCAACCGATGATTCGATTCTCTTTAAAGGTTACCTTGCAATAATTACACTTCTCTCGATCGCTTCTCACTACGCATTCTAACTTTCCCTCTGGATCGATCTCGCCTGCAGCAGTGAGATCGATACCCACGACTTTCAGTCTATTCGAAACAACTGTCCCTTCGTAGACTAAATTTCCTCCTGCCATGTTAACGCCAGCAATCTCCCCTTGCCTTTGGGCAGCGGGCCAGATTCCGTAGCAACGACCTCGATGCTCTGCAACATCTCCTGCTGCAAAAACCCCTTCCCTCTTAGTCTCTAATCGGTCATTGACCAAAATTCCATTCTTCGTTTCCAAACCCACTGTTTTAGCAACTTGAATGTTTGGCTTTACCCCTGCCGAGATGATCACCATTTGGCCCTCAATGATTCTGCCGTCTTTGAGGCGTAATCCTTCCACTTTTTCCTTTCCGAAAATTTCGTCAGATTGCCCATTGATGAAAAAGGAAAAACCCATCTCTTCCATTCTTCCTTGCAGTATTTGAGACCCCTCAGGATCCATCTGTCTCGGAAGGATTCTTGGATTATACTCAATGACCGCCACCTTCACTCCTCGTCTTAACAAAGCCCCTCCGGTCTCCAATCCGACCAGTCCTCCTCCGATGAGAATCGCTTGGCTCACCTTCCCTGAAAATTCCTTTATATTAATCGCATCCTGCATCGATCGGAGGGTGAAGACACCTTTTTTCTCCACCCCCTTAATCGGGGGCACAAAAGCGGTTCCACCCGTTGCTATGAGGAGTTGGTCATAAACATAGGTCTTTCCTTTCCCGCTGACGACCTCTTTTTTCTCAGGATAGACCTCTTCAATCCGCTCCTCCAAGTGGAGAGAGACCCCCTTGTTTTGATAAAACTCTTGGGTATGGATAGTGAGGCCTTCGATCGTCACTTCTCCTGCGACGAATTCAGGGAATCGTACCCGGTAATAAAACGGATAGGTCTCCTCTGTGAAGATTTGGATTTCACCGTTTGGATCTGTCTCCTTGATCCTGACCGCCGCCCTTGCACCAGCAACACCATCTCCCACAATAAGATAACGCTTCATCCTTATCCTCCACTCTGTAGAAAAATAAAAGTCTTTTGTACAAGGGTTAAGGTAAAGATGCCAGTTTTGTCGATGGGCTATGTCACTGGTCTTTAAATCTTTACACCTAACCCTTTAACCCTAAACCAAACGGGCTTCCTAACCCTAACCCAAAGGCTATTTCCATGGATCTGGTTGATGTACCCCTCATAGGTAGTTATAAACTGGAAACTATCCTTCAGTTAAGGGGCTTTCATACCATCCCGAAGTTCCCGGGCGAGGAGCTCTACGGTGCCCCTTGTTCCTCCTGCCAACTTTTTCCGCCACTCTCCATCGGTCTCAAACCGTCCCTCTCCGATCCTATCACCCCAAGGTTTGACCGCTTCTCGAATTCCAAAATGGTCAAAAGGATCCTTCTTCAACTCTTTAGATCGGGCCATCACATCCGGACTCACTCGAATAAAGGCCCGGAGAGCAGCTCCGGTCTTAATACTATATTTTCGACCTGCCCAAGACTTTGGAAAAAGGGTTTGAATAGCCTTAAAGTAGTTCAGAAAAAAACGTTTCCCATTTTGCTCGAATTCCTTGAATCGGCTCGTCCCTCCAATCTTCTCGATATTGCTAAAAAGGTCTACCATCTCATCAGCGAGTGAGGCCTGAGAGACCCGCCCCTTCCCCACACCCAATATTTTGATGTCTCCTCGCAATGGAGAGTCTTCATCTTCATTAAGTCGACGAATGATGTCATGGGCTAAGGCCTGATGGAGATCGGCATAGAGCCTTCGTCCGGCCAAGGAGATCAGATGGGAGGGGTTAAGCCTCGTATGTTTTGCGTTGATTGTGACAAAAAGTTCGACCGTCTGGCGAGGGTCTAACGTATCGAAGACAACAGCAGGGACGTCGATCTCTATATCCTTCCCCGTTTGGGCGCTGAGGGCTAACAGTCGGTGCTGACCATCGAGACATCGCATGATCCCAGGATCCTCAGGAATTTGAAGCATGCCTAAGTTTGGATTTTTCCCGACAGGTGAGAAATTGAGTCGTTTTTCTGCAATCATGATCACGGCTCCTGGGATTGCAGGCAGATTCTGGGCCTCCTGACAATCCAAATAGTATTGGACTAATTCCCGAATCTTCTTTCGAATCATTGGTCTCTGAAAGGCAGCCTCACTCCGCGCGATTCGTTTCTCCAACATCTCCCAGTTGACAGCCAATGTTTTGAGAATCTTTCGTCTCTTTTCTCCTTCCTCTATGGCCGGGTAATTTAATACCTCGAACTTCACCAATTTCTGAATATCCCCAGATGTAAAAGAGGTCTGATAGAATTCCACACCAAATTGCCTTACTTTAAGGGCTGGAACAGTAATCATGATCAACCACCTCCTTAATCATTTTTATAATCGCTAAGAGCTTAGCGTCTTTCTCCTATTTATAGATACCAAAATTTCTTTATCTAAACAAGGGGTTTTTATTATCTAGCCTTGATTTCAGGTGATTCACCTGTTAAATTTTTAACATGATATTCCTCTAAATGGAGGGTGATGATGAAAAAGATATTTTTCTTTGGAACAATATTCATTTTTTTAACCATCGGGGCTACATTAGCCTCATCTGCCGATGCTCCAAGGATGACAAAGGAAGCACTCAAAGCAATGCTTGGGAACCCCGATTTGATTATCTTAGATGTTCGGCTTGGCAATGAATGGACAGAAAGTGACTTAAAAATTAGGGGTGCTTTTCGAGAGGATCCCGAAAATATAGTATCCTGGGCTAACAAATATTCTAAAGATAAGATCCTCGTTCTCTACTGTGCCTGACCGAATGAAGCGACCAGTGCCTGGGTGGCACTAAAATTAATAGAGATGGGATTTACGAAGGTCTATGCCCTCAAGGGCGGTTGGAAGGAATGGCTTAAAGATAATTACCCAACCGAAAAGAAGTGAGGAAATATCTTAATAAATCGTATCATCCAGTCTCGCTTTCATGTGGCATTCGTCACCCGTTATCCTCAACGCAGGGGATCCATCTAAAATTTCATTAGAACAGCCCATCGATATCGCCTTGACTCTTTCGATGGCCGACCTGAAGGCACGGTTTATCGAGGGAGAGAGTGGTTCTATTCATTACAGGGGGATTCGTGGCTCCGAGGAGTTCGAACGATACAAAGAACTCACCAAGGGATTACGATCGTTCGACCTCTGGAACCTCAAGACAAGGGAGCAAAGGCTCGCATTCTGGATCAATATCTACAATACAGCCGTGATTCACGGTGTGATCGAACTGGGTCTCAAGCGATCTGTCAAAGAGTTTCCGCGGTTTTTTGGTCGGGTAACCTATGAGATTGGAGGATTTCGTTTTACTCTGAACGAGATGGAACATGGTATCCTTCGTGGCAATCGAAGACATCCCTATCGGATTCTGAGACCGTTCTGGAAAAACGATCTTCGGTTAGAGTTTATGGTCATCCCTCTTGATCCACGAATTCATTTTGCACTGGTGTGTGGCGCTCGTTCATGTCCACCCATCGGCTTTTACGAAGCCGAGCAGATCGATTTCCAGCTCCAGCTTGCGGCCTTGAGTTTTATCAACAGTTCACATGTAAAAATCCTTCCTCAAGAAGAAACACTTCTCATTTCAAGGATCTTCAAATGGTATCGCGCCGATTTCGGGGGAAGTCGTGAGGCAGTGCTCGATATGCTCCTGAATTTCCTCGACGAGGGAAAGAAAAAGGAGTTCTTCAAAAAAAACAGGAATCGAATTCAAATCAGGTATCAGCCTTACGACTGGAATTTGAATCAATGAAGAGGTGATTAAGCCAATACTCCTGCTGTTCCCTTCTGTCATTGGTGGAGAGGGTAAACCCCGTTAGAAAGTCTTCTACTTTCTAATGGGAAGACTCATACGGTGCATTAAACCCCGTGTTTGCTGAAAAAGGAATAGCTATCATCCCCGCTGCTCGCAGCGGGGCTTTCTAACGGGGTAAACCCAAAATAGAATAAAAGAACTTACTCCAGAACTTGAAAAAAAGAACCCTTTCAGTTAAAAGAATTTAAAATTTTATGATGGGCAAATGATGTCTATTCGAGATGACTGGGGCCAAGATCCGTCCGTACAAAGAATGCGGCGGGTGTTTGCACACATCGAAACAACCCAGGGAAAACTCTTGAGGCGTTTAAATATTTCACCCTATGACAACAGGCTCCGGCGATGGCGCGAGGAGACCCGCACATTATTCGACCGAGCCTGTGCCCTGGCAGCCAAAAGAGGCGTCATTATGAGTGAGGAATATGCTGCCTCTATCTATTTACACTGCTTGGGACAGGTGATGAGTTTGGACGGGGTTGAAGTTCCGAGTGATGTCTTGCCGCGTGATGAGGGTGTTATCAGCCTTTTTTCTGAGGGGAAACCATGATTCGTTTACGCTTATTCGGCCGTTGCCGTATCTACCACGACCCCGTCAGCCCTGTGCTCCAGGCACCGCCCCATATTGGGTGGGAGGCCTGGTTTCGCAATATAGACCTGGTGACGCCCCAGAAGCTGAAGGGGGAGGAGCTACTCTTACGTACACGTGGCTGGTGGACGGTTGAACCTAATGATGTGGCTGATGTGGTCAAAAGGCATGGCCGCCTGGTCGTAGGCGAAGGAGGTGAGCTCATGGTAGAGCTCACCGATCAAAAGGCCGCCGAGGCACTTTCGGCTGCCTTGTCCGAACGGTTTGGAAACCAGGTTCTAATAACCCCCTGATTTTAGGATGGTCTAACATAGGTTATCCAGCCAACCTTCTTTGTTCCGCAGGAGGCATTTATATGAGAACCAAACCTTTTCGAATACATCGGAAACGACCTCAAAAGGTAGGCAGTTACCAATCGATTGATAAGGTTCTTGAGGAATTGCAAAAACCTGATTCCAAAGGGAGTGATTACAGGGAACGCTCACTCAAGATACATGGCCTCATCTGTGCCAAGTGTGGGAGAGAGTTTGATGAGAAAGCAAGGCATCTCCTAACGGTTCACCATAAAGATGGAAATCACATGAATAATCCCCCTGATGGATCAAATTGGGAGAATCTATGCGTCTACTGCCATGATGACGAACATAGCAGAGATCTCCTCGGTGAATATCTAAAAGATGAAAAATAAAGAGGTCTCTGAAAAACGACTCTCTCCTCACACTGAAGATACCCGCGAAGCAGACAGGTGGTTTGAAGAAGTTTTAGACCTGCCTGCCGGTAGGCAGGGCGAAACCTTTGACCGATCAGCACATATGCCCCATATCTCCATAAACACTCAACCTTTCATGACGAGGAAGGTTACCAATAAAATTAAATCGAATCGCAATTCTAAAACTTCGGAAAGCCACGTGGCTGCTTCGACTCCAGATTTTCTGACTTTTTCAGAGATCATAAAGGAAGGATTGGAGCAGGAGGGATTACAATGCAACGCGGTTCAGAAGGGTAATCCCGGTATAATAACAACAGCAGGTGCTATCAAAACTATTATCGAAGACCCTCTTCTTTCCATCCTGGAATTGGATCCGAACAAAACATAATCCGCCGGGCAAATCAGAAGACCATGTTTCAATGACAATTCCACCTCCCCAGGATTTATATTTTTTATGAAAAACCTTATCCCCGACGTGAAGGTAAGTGTGTTTCTCACTTACCCGCTTTCTTTTTTGAGGGACTTCTATATGCTTCTGTGGCAGGTTATTCAACATGCCTTCTCCCCGGAATCGAGTCGTACCGACTTTTAAAAACAGTATGCCATTTCCCAAGGCGAATGTCATGCCCCATGATGTCTTTTATGAACTCTTCTTTTTCTCTCCCATCTCCGATGCACCCAGAACCATTGATCAGGATACTGGCGGATCATTGATTCAAGGGTATGATTGATAAGCTGGGTGTTAGCCTCCACATCTTTCTTTACATTTCCGGTATGAATCAATTCAAGCGGTTCCTTGATCACAAGACGATGCTTTTGAAATCCATTTCTTATCATGAAAACAGGCAGAACAGGAGCTCCGGTTTTTAATGCCAACAGGGCCAAACCAGGAGTTGTCGGGGCCTTTCTTCCGAAGAAGTCAACCCATACCCCTTCGCTTCGCTTCGCCCTTTGATCGATCAAGATCCCAACAGCTCGATTTTCAGCGAGGGCTTGGATCACCTTTCGGCTTGCCTTTTCAGGAGGAATGACCTCAAGACCGGCTGCCTGCCTTATCCCCGTGATAAATTGATCGACATATCTATTCTTCATGGGTTTGGCAATGACCATGATGGGATTTCCGATCACCTTCGA
>Ga0315288_10012968_pt1 | contig 10451 bp, 9 predicted proteins | sample YL17G11_20_MG_FD_203454 | JGI IMG/M metagenome (GOLD analysis project Ga0315288, IMG submission 203454) | Sediment microbial communities from Yellowstone Lake, YNP, Wyoming, USA - YL17G11_20 | ecosystem: Environmental > Aquatic > Freshwater > Lake > Sediment | place: USA: Wyoming | collected...
GGATCGTGACATGGCATTCGACGCCCGGCTAGAGACCGGCCAGGTGGTGGAAAAGACTTTTGACGTGCCTCGCCTCGATCTGACCCTGGTGGGTCCACTGGGCGATACCTACAAACCGGAGACACCGGTCCCCTTTTCCTGGAAACCATACCCTGGCGCTGCCTCTTATTTGTTGACCGTGTATGGTGAGCAGCGCAACCTTTGGGGTGGCGAGCCGACGGTGGTGGCCTATCAGGCGCGCCTGCCGGCTAATCAGACGCAGGCGACCGCTTCTTTCTCGCCGGATCCAGTGAAAGGTATCTATCTTGGCCAGCCGCTCGAGTGGATCGTCACGGCTCAGAATGCCCGTGGAACCATCATCGGCAAGTCCAAGGGTGCCTCCTTCGCCTTGATACCTTGAGATTGCGCATAGGGCGCGGCTCGGCTGGCCGGGCAGCCCCGCTTGGGCAAGTCATTCTGCGGGAAAGGGGTGTGGCTGCTACAGAAGGTGGCCTTTAGAGCCGATACGGTTCAGGTAGCGTGATAGAGTCGAGGCTTTAGCCGGTCGCGGAGCGTGCCCGCCTAACCCTAAAGGGGGCTTGGCACAGGCTTGACCTAGCCTTATCTAAACCGCATTGCCTTTCAAGCCGGCTCTCAGAGCGCCTGGATGGAAAGGTGGGACATGTTCTGTCGCGCAAGTGCAGCATGGCCTGTGGCGGCGCAGGCAGCTTTTGAGCTGCCGGTGCTGGGGCCGCTCGTCCAGCCCGGCTGGATGACGTGCTGCCACGACAGCATGTTGCACTTGCGGCGGGCCGTCCAGTTGGACGGGCTGGTGCGGCAAGGCGTGTGGTGGCCGCGCTGGTTGCCCGCCTTGGTGTTGGGCTATGACTATCCTCTCTTTAACTTTTATCCCGCCCTCTCTTTGCATCCCTCGCTGATTTTGCATCGTCTGGGCCTGTGCCGGTTGCAAGGCTGGAGTCTCTCCATGGCTTGGAGCGTTCTGTGCGGGCATGTATGATATGATGAATGGGCAGCGCCTGCCGGCGGCCTCCGGCGGCGATGTGGTCGAGTTGGGTTACGTCTAAGTGTAATTGCGCTCTCCACACCCCCGCGCCCCTCTCCTCTCCCAAGCCTGGGAGAGGAGAGGGGCGCGGGAGAGAGATGAGGGCTTGGAAGGAGGAGACATGACTCGCCCCATTTTCACGTATACCGTTGCTCCCTCATTGCCTCCAGAGCTGGAGCGGCTGCGTGAGCTGGCCTACAACTTGTTGTGGGCGTGGGACCACGAGCTGATCGAAGTGTTCAGGCGGCTGGACCGCGACTTGTGGGAAGAGACTCACCACAACCCGGTGCACATGCTGGGCAGCATCAAGCAAGATCGCTTGGAGGCGGCTGCGCGCGACGACGCTTTTCTGGCTCAGCTTGACCACGTCTACGAGCACTACCGGGAATACATGGATACGCATGCGAGCTGGTGCCGCAAGACGCATGGCATGTCGTGCGACCAGCCGTGCGTCGCGTATTTTTCGGCCGAGTTTGGCCTCACCGAATGTGTGCCCAACTATTCCGGCGGGCTGGGCATTCTTTCCGGCGATCATCTCAAATCGGCCAGCGACCTGGGCGTCCCGCTGGTGGGTGTGGGCTTGCTGTATCAGCAAGGTTACTTTCGCCAGTACCTCAACGCCGACGGCTGGCAACAGGAACGTTATCCGGAAAATGATTTTTACACGCTGCCGGTCCAGTTGAAACTGGGCGCGGATGGCAAGCCGGTCATCATCCTGGTCGAGTATCCGGGCCGGAACGTCGCCGCTCAGGTGTGGCACGTCCAGGTGGGGCGGGTGCCGCTCTATCTGTTGGATACCAACATGCCGATGAATGGGCCGGGGGATCAGGACGTTACCGATCAACTTTACGGCGGCGACCGCGAGACGCGCATCAAGCAGGAAATTCTGCTGGGCATCGGCGGCTATCGCGCGCTGCAGGCGGTGGGATTGCGGCCTGCGGTCTGCCACATGAACGAGGGGCACGCCGCGTTCTTGTCGCTGGAACGCTGCCGCGAGCTGATGAAAGAATACGGCTTGTCGTTTGCCGAGGCGCGCGAGGCCGCCGCCGGCCTGGTGTTCACCACTCACACGCCGGTTCCGGCCGGCAACGACTATTTTGCGCCCGAGCTGGTGGACAAGTATTTTGCGAGCTATTACCGGGAGCTGGGCCTTTCACGCCAGGAATTTTTGGACCTGGGCCGCCAGAACCCGGGCAATGACCGTGAAGATTTTTGCATGACCGTGCTGGCTTTGCGCATGGCGGCGTTCAGCAACGGCGTCAGCCGGTTGCACGGCCAGGTTTCGCGCAAGATGTGGCAGAACATCTGGCCGGGCGTGCCGGCCCAAGATACGCCGATCACTTTTATCACCAATGGCGTCCACGCGCCGTCGTGGATCAGCGGCGACATGGCTGGCCTGTTCGACCGCTACCTCGGCCCGCGCTGGCGCGAAGACCCCGGCGATCCCAACCTGTGGAGGCGTGTCCACCAGATCCCCGACGAAGAATTGTGGCGCACGCACGAGCGACGGCGCGAACGGCTGGTAGCTTTTGCGCGCAGCCGCCTGCGCGATCAACTGGCGGCGCGCGGCGCGCCGCTGTTCGAGGTGGCCCAGGCCGAAGAGGTGCTCAACCCCGAGGCGTTGACGATTGGTTTTTCTCGTCGCTTTGCCACGTACAAGCGATCCACGCTGCTCTTGCGCGACCCGGAGCGCCTGGCGCGCATCCTGGGCCATCGAGACCGCCCGGTGCAGTTCATCTTTGCGGGTAAAGCGCATCCGCAGGACACTCCCGCCAAAGAGCTGATCCGCCAGATCATTCACTTTGAGCGGCAGCCCGAGGTGCGACGCCGCATGGTGTTTATCGAAGATTACGACATGGTCGTGGCGCGCTATCTGGTGCAGGGGGCCGACGTGTGGCTCAACACGCCGCGCCGGCCGCTGGAAGCCAGCGGCACCAGCGGGATGAAGGCCACGCTCAACGGGGCGATGAACTTGAGCACGCTCGACGGCTGGTGGGCGGAAGGCTATACCGTCAACGCCGGTTGGGCGATTGGCTCCGGCGAAGAGTATAACGACGAAGCTTACCAGGACGAGGTCGAATCGAACGCGTTGTACGATTTGCTCGAAAAAGAAATCGTGCCGCTGTTTTACACGCGCGGCGCGGACGGCCTCCCCCGCGCCTGGATCAGCCGGATGAAGGCCGCCATGCGCGCCATCTGTCCGACCTTTAACACGAACCGGATGGTGTGCCAGTACACCGAAGAGTTTTATCTTCCGGCGATGAAACGCTACAACGTTTTGGCCGAGAATCAAATGGAGCGCGCGCGGGCGCTGGCGGCGTGGAGGGCGCGCGCGCGGCAAAGCTGGGCGAGCCTCAAGATCGTCGAGGTCAAAGCCGAGACGCGCGACGATCTCAAGGTGGGCGACCTCCTGACCGTGCGCGCCTGGCTCGACCTGGGAACGCTCAAGCCGGATGACGTGGCGGTGGAGCTATACCAGGGCCTGTTGGACGCCAATGGAGAAATCCTCTGGCCCAAGGTCATCCCGATGAGCTTTACCGGCCAGGTGGACGGCGCCCGCCACGAGTTTGTCGGCGCGATTCCTTCTCCGGCCAGCGGGCGGCACGGCTATACGATTTGCGTTTTGCCTCAACACCCCGACCTGGGCGATCCGTACAAGCAGGGGTTGATTTTGTGGGCGAATCCGTAGACGCGGCATCCCCATGCCGCGCCGGTCGTTTTGACGCTACTTGTTCGTGATGTTATACTATCGCGCAGCATACTGGGTGAGGTGACACTATGAAACCGATCGTCGAATGTATCCCCAACTTTTCCGAAGGCCGCCGGCCCCAGGTGGTCGAGGCCATCCTGGAAGTGATCACGGCCGTGCCCGGCGTCACGCTGCTCGATCGCCATTCCGACGCCGACCATAACCGCACCGTCGTCACGTTCATCGGCGAGCCGGAGCCGGTGGAGCGGGCGGCCTTTGCGGCGATTCGCCGCGCGGCGCAACTGATTGACATGAATCAACATCGCGGCGCGCATCCGCGCCTGGGCGCCACGGACGTGGCGCCGTTCGTGCCGGTGACGGGCGTCACGATAAGCGATTGCGTCGAGATGGCGCGCCGGCTCGGCGCGCGTGTGGGCAAAGAGTTGGGCATCCCGGTGTACTTGTACGAAGCGGCGGCGACGCGCCCTGACCGCGTGAACCTGGAAGATGTGCGGCGCGGCCAATACGAGGGCCTCAAGGCCGAGATCGAGACGAATCCCAATCGCGCGCCGGACTATGGCCCGGCCAAGCTCGGCCCGGCCGGCGCGACGGTGATCGGCGCGCGGCCCTTTCTCATCGCATTCAATGTTTACCTGAACACGGACGACGTCGAGATCGCCAAGACGATTGCCAGGGCGATTCGCCATTCCCACGGCGGGCTGCGCTACGTCAAGGCGATGGGTGTGCTGGTCGAGGGCAAGGCGCAGGTTTCGATGAACCTGACGGACTTTTACCAGACGCCGATTGCGCGCGTGGTCGAGATCGTGCGGCGCGAGGCGGCGCGCTACGGCGCGAGCATCACTCGCACCGAGCTGGTCGGCCTGGCGCCGCAAGCGGCGCTGGTGGATGCCGCGCAATGGTATTTGCAGCTCGACCACCTCGAGCCGAACCAGATTCTTGAAAATCGTCTCGGCGAAGGCGAAACGCGGTTGGCTCCGTCGGGCTTTTTGGATGCGACGGCCGCCGGCACGCCCACGCCCGGCGGCGGATCGGTGGCGGCATTGGCAGGCGCGCTGGCGGCGGCGCTCGCGGCCATGGTCGCGCGGCTGACGGTGGGCAAGCCCAAATACGCCAAGGTAGAGACTCGGATGCAAGAGGTCCTCACTCAGGCCGAGCAATTGCGCGCCCGGCTGACGGCGGCCATAGATGCCGATAGCGCCGTGTTCGACGCGGTGATGTCGGCGATCAAATTGTCGGACGATACGGAAGAAGAAAGCGCCGCGCGGCAGGCGGCCATCCAGTCGGTCACGCTTCACGCGGCACAGGTGCCGCTGGACGTGGCCCGCGCCAGCGTGCAGGTGTTGGAGCTGGCGCAGGTGGTGGCGCAATCGGGCAACGTCAATTCGGCGACGGATGCGGCGGTGGCGGCGTGGATGGCGCGCGCCGCCGTGGAAAGCGCCGGGCTGAACGTGCGCGTCAATGCCGCGTCGCTTTCGGATCCGGCGCAGGCTCGCGCTTTGCTGGAGGAACTGGGCGCGTTGCGCCTGCGCGCCGCCGGGCTGGCGGATCAAGTCCTGGCGACGGTGGAGCAGCGCGGCAAGCTGCTTTGATTGCGGATGGCGGAGCTTGATACAAGACCAGGAGGAAGATCAAGATGAACAAGCCAGGCCATTGGGCATGGGGCGCGATTGCGCTGCTGGTAGTGGCGACGCTGGCGTGCACGTGCGCCGGGTCGTCATTGCCGTTCGTGGGGGGCGCGTCTGCGCCGACGAGCGCGCCGGGTGGAAACGTCAGCGCGACGCCGACCAGGCCATCGTCCGCGCCGACGGCAACCTCTGCGCCGGCGGGCGGTGGAGTCGCCGCCGGCGGGGGCGGCGGTAACACGGGTCTGGCCGCTTACAAGCTGGCCTTGCCGGTGGCAACCAAGTGGAAGTCGGATGCGGTCCTGGTAGAAATCCAGACGGCGCCTCCCGCGCCGCTATCGCCCGATGGCTCGATCAAGCCGATGATGTGGATGGTGAATTTCTACTCGCCCTCGGAGGGCGCGACCAACAACGTGATGGTGCAGGGCGGCAAAGCGATACTGGGCAATCCAGCCGCCAACAAGATGGCCGACGATCGCACAGTGCCCGATCCCACCTCGCTGATGGACAGCGATAAAGCGGTCAGCATCGCGGAGCAGAACGGCGGAGCCGATGCGCGCAAGCAGGGCGCTACACAGGCGCAGGTGTCACTCATCCATCACGCGCTGGGCGATCTCCGATGGGTCGTGAACTATATGGGCGCGGATTTCAAGCTCATGTACGCTGTACAGATGGACGCCAAGAGCGGCAAGGTGTTGTTCACTGGCAAGTAGAGGCAAGCCTTGCGCCGGCCCAAAAGCGCCAGGCGCCTTTATTGGTCGAGCCAGCGCGCGAGGGTATGTTCCAGTGTGCCATCGGCTTGGACTTGCGCGAGCGCCTTGTTGAGCGCGCGGAGCAGATCGGGCGCGCTGGCGCGGACGGCGATGACGTAGGGACTGCTCGTCTGGCGCGGGCCGATGCGCAATGTTGGATGCGCGGCGACGTATTGCCGTGCGGTCGCCGTGTCCGTCAGCGACGCGTCGGCCAGGCCGGCTTCCACCGTCTGCATCGCTTCAGCAGATGTCTCGCGCGTGAGCACGCGCAATCCCACCGTGCGCCGGGCCAACCAGCGCGCGCGCACGTCACCCTCTGAGCCGAACTCGACGACGATGGCGCGTCCGGCCAAGTCGCCGCTGAAACGCGACGCAGATGGCACGACAAACACCAGCCCTTCGTCAAAGTACGGCGCGGTGTAAGCGAAATCCCACGTGCGCTTGGGATCGGGCATGAGCGCGCTGATGATCGCGTCACAGCGCCCCGCGGTCAGCGCGTCGTAAAAGCCATCCGAGCCGACGACGACCAGCTCGGCGCGTAAGCCTAGTCGCAGCGCCAGTTCGCGCGCCAGGTCTGCGTCCACCCCCGCAAACTCGCCGGAAACCGTCAGCCCCTCGAACGGCCAATAGTTGGGATCCATCCCGAATCGCACGATGCCGCTGTGTTGGATTTGTCGCCACGTCTTGTCCTCCCGGCGCGTCATCACCAACACAACTATCGCCGCGATCACAACGCACGCAACTGCGATCCACCACCATTTGACGTTTGACGGCCTGCCCCCCGCGTTGTTGGGGGGTTGACGTTTGTCGTTGGCCGTTCTCATCGCGTTGCCCATTCTCGAACCTGGGTGTAAATGGGGCGCGGCTGAAAATCCACTCCCACGAACGCAAAGTTGTCTTGCCAATTGCGCATCCAGTCCGGGTAGCGGAACGCCCACATTGCCAGCATCTTGCACCACGGCCAATGTTCCTCGGCCCAGCGATAGGCGGCGAGGGTGTACTCTATTCGCTGCGCCGGGCGGACGGAGGCGTGCCAGCGCGCGCTGTCATTCCAGCCGGCCTCGGTGATGTAGACCGGTTTGGCCTCGTCGCCGTTGCGAACCATCACCTCGCGCACCAGCTCGGTGCGGCGAAAGTTGATGCGGTCGGGCGCGGGCGGCTCTTGTGCGGGTGACTGGAAGCCGTAGGCGTGCGCGGACAGTGCATCAAAGTAAGGCGCAGCTCCAGCGTCGTACATCTTTTGCAGATAGACCAGGTCGTTCATCGCCGTCGGGCTGCCCTCCGGCTCGAGCGTCGGCGCGAGCGCGCCCGCCAGCACGATCATGTTCGGGTCGGCCTGCTTGGCGCGCGGATAGACGGCGCGCAGCAATGCGGTGTAGGCCACCGGGTCCACCGGGCGAAAGCCCCACTCGAACGTCAGGTTCGGCTCGTTCCAGATGATAATGGCGTGCACGCGACCCTTGAAATGCCGGACGAACTCGTAGACAAAATCGCCCATTGCGTCGTAGCCGGTTTCGTCAATATAGTTGAGCGTGGTGTCCTGGCCTTCGGGGTGCGGACGCGCCCAGCCCGGCACCAGGCCGATGCGCGCGATGACAGTGAGGCCTTGCGCGCGCGCGTGCTCCACTACCATGTCCGCGTGCTCAAAGTGATACTCGCCGGGGTAATCTTCCGAGTAAGCCCAGGGAAAGAACTCGACGATCCACGGGCTGCCCATCTCGCGCACCATTTCGAGCGTCCGGTGGACTTTCCACGGCTCGACCTCGTCCGTCAGCCGCGTGTGGACGCCGACGATGGGATGATTCGTGCGGACGGTTTGCGGCGACGGCAGCGACACAATCGGCTGCGGCGGCCGCTCTACGGACCAGAGAAAGATGAGGACGATTAGCAGGCGCAGGGTGAGGTGACGAGCATGATGAAGAGCGTAAAGCGTAGAGCGTAGAGCGCGCAACGTGATGCGTGATGCGTGATGCGCGATGCGTGCTAGCAACATGATAAGCGATGACCGATCAGCAGAAGGACGAGGCCGATGCCATCGAACGCGATAAAGCGCAGACCGGTGGCGCGCAGCGCGTCGTGACCGGCGGGCAGCGCGGCGAGCATCAGCGATTCGCTGACCAGCCCGATGACTTGCATTGCCAGGACGCACGCAAAAGCGACGCGATTGCGCGCCGGATGAAGGATGGCGGGAATGAACGGCACAGCCCACATCAGAAACAGCACGCCGAACCCGCGCACGGCCACCTCGCCCGGCGCGCCGGTCAGCTCGTAAGCGGCAACGTAATCAGCGGGGCGAACCAGGTAGGGAATGGCTGCGCTCATGTTGGCAGCCAGGACAGCAATCAGTGTGGCGCGCGCGATGTGATTTCGCAAGTCGGAGGTCAGAGGTCGGAGGTCAGAGGTCGGAGGTCGGTCGGTGCTTGTCTTCAATTCAGGCTCCGCGATCCGCAATCAAAAATCCGAAATCAAGTCGTTCGTCATGCGTCATTTCAAGAATCGCTGCTCGATCAAGTCTACCAGCCCGGCGGCATCATCCAGGTCGAACTGGGGCACGTCCATGTCGAATGGCTGGTCGGTGGCGAGGGCGACCAGTTCCTCGCGGGCACACAGTAGCTTGGGGCCTTTTTCCGCGCGGCTGACTTCGATTTTGGGCGCCGGCCCGCGCTTGTAGCCTTCGGTCAGCACGATGTCGGCGTCGGTGATTGTGGCGACGATCTCGGCCAGCGTCAGCTCGCGCTCGAGGCGCTGAATGTGCGCGATGCGGTTGGGCGAGGCGATGACGACGTGATCTGATCCGGCCTGCGCGTGCCGCCAGGTATCCTTGCCCGGATGGTCAATCTCAAAGCTGTGTGCATCGTGCTTGACCGTCGCCACGCGATAGCCGCGCGCTTTGAGCTCGCGGATGAGTATTTCCAGCAGCGTGGTCTTGCCGGCGTCGGACTTGCCGACGATAGAGAGGACGGGGATCGTTTGCATCTTGATCTTTATGCGGGATCACCTTTCAGTCATTCTGAGCGGGCCGCGCCCATTATAGCATCTTCCGGTCAGTTCGGGGTATAATAGCGCGTATCGCAAGGATGAGAGGAGCGACGATGCCTGAACCTGTTGGCCCGCGCGTGATGGGCACCTGGCGCTCGGCGGGCGCGCGACCCGGCTGGCGACGACACTTGCGCGCCAGCGCGCGTGACCTGTCGGTGCTGCTGCGCGAGTTCCGCATCACGCTGCTGCTGTTTGCTGTGTTGATGCTGGTGGGCACGGTCTCGTTCTGGCTGCTATATCGGCAGCCCGGTACCGGGGAACAGTTGAGCGTTGACGAGGCTATGTACGGCACGTTTTCGCTGGTCTTTTTCCAATCCTCGCTCGAGTTCCCTCATCAAGCGTGGCTCGAAGTGCTGTATTTCGTCGTCCCGATCGTCGGGCTGGGCGTGTTGGCCGATGGCGTGCTGCGCTTTGGCGTGATGCTGTTCAACAAGCGCGCGCGCAAGGAGGAGTGGCAAATGGCGCTGGCTTCAACGTATCGCAATCACGTCATCGTGTGCGGACTGGGCAAGCTGGGCTATCGCGTGGCCCGCCAGTTGATGGACTTTGGCGAAGAGGTGGTCGGCGTCGAACAATCCGCCGATCGTCCCTTTGTCGGCATCTTGCGCGAGATGAATGTGCCGGTGGTCGTTTCCGATGCGCGCCAGCGCGAAGTGCTCAAGCAGGCCGGCGTGGAGCACGCCTCGGCGCTGATCGCCTGTACGCAGGATGACTTGTCCAACCTGGACATTGCGCTGGACGCGCGCGAGCTGAACCCCAACATCAAAATCGTCATGCGCATGTTTGACGCCGATCTGGCTCGCAAAATCGAGCGCGGCTTTGGCATCCACACAGCCTTTAGCGTGTCGGCGCTGGCCGCCCCGGCGTTTGCCGCCGCCGCCACGCGCGTCAACGTGTCGTACTCGTTTTACGTGGACAACATGCTGCTCAACGTCAGCCAGGTGACGATCCAGCCTGGCTCGCCGCTGGTCGGCAAGACGCTGGCGCAGATCGAGCGCGAGTTGGAGCTGACGATTGTCCAGCACAAGAGCGCCGCCAGGATGGACTTGCACCCTGACCCGAACATTGTGATTGAGGGGAATGACTGCGTCGCCGTGTTTGCCGAGTTGGAGACATTGGGCAAGCTGAACGGATTGTGCCAGCCGCAAGGTGTGAATAGCCGGAGGGGCAAATAGTCTGACCGGGCTGTTCCATGGTCGTCGTGGGGCCGCGCGCGGAGGCGATGATAGAGTTGATCAAGAAACGGTAGGGCAAGACGCCATCTTGTCCTACGATTCTTACCGCCC
>Ga0315288_10012970_pt1 | contig 10450 bp, 13 predicted proteins | sample YL17G11_20_MG_FD_203454 | JGI IMG/M metagenome (GOLD analysis project Ga0315288, IMG submission 203454) | Sediment microbial communities from Yellowstone Lake, YNP, Wyoming, USA - YL17G11_20 | ecosystem: Environmental > Aquatic > Freshwater > Lake > Sediment | place: USA: Wyoming | collected...
CGTCGCCTACGGTATTATCGCTTCCGTTGGTGGGATCGCGCTGGAAGATCAGGGCCATCGAATCACCGGCCGCCACTGACGACAGAGTGAGCGTGATCGAGGTAACAGTCGGATATCCAATCGTGCCCGGACAGGCCGTCGTGACCGACGCCCATCCGCCTCCAGCGTTCACCGCGTCCAGTGATGTCATCACTGTGCTGTCGCCGGGGGTGACCGACTGCACGGCAGCCCGCCAGACGACATTCTTCGATGAGTTAGTCCCCGCCGGATACCAGTGGAACTTCAGCGCTCCGCCACTGGCCCAATTCACTGGCAGTCGGAAGCCGAAGGAAATTGACTCCCTGACTGTGTCGTCGAATGCCGCCACGAACCGACGGAACGGCGGATCGTCAGCGTCGGTTGACGTGTGCAGACTGATGGCTGGAAATCCGAGTTCGGTCGATACCCCATCCGGACCTTCTTCCGGTATCGCCCCACTGATCGGGAGAATGAGTGTTCCTGTTGCCATGTCAATCCACCTCTCCCGGCAGCGCCTTGCCCTGGTGTGTCGGCGAGTAGAGCGCCTTGAGTTGCGCGACAACCGCGCGTTTCGTCAGAGCGTCCAGATCGACGGCCAATGTACTCAACGCTGTCGCCGCGCCAGTGGGCATGAGCGCCCCGAGACTGTGCGCGACCGCCGCCGCCTTAATCTGTTGAATCCGCACATTCGCCGCAGTCACTTGATCCATCGCCTGGGCGAATGCGTTGAGACACGTCTGTAGTTGCTTGCTTGCTGCTAATGGCATGGTCACTCCGCTCGTGCGATTGTCGTTGCCTCAATCTCTGTCCAGAAACAGCACACCGTGTCGCCCTGGGCGTCGATGTACCCCCATGCGGGGATCCACTGGCCACTGATCTTGTCCATGTGGCCGTTGATCCCGATCCCGTTTAGTGACAGCCGATCAGGCGCTACCGCGTTGATCGTTTTCTTCTGGCACGCACTCAGCGCCACAAGAGCCGTCAGCAATACGGCGATCCCAATCCTTACGAATGTCAGCATCGTATTTCTCCCAACAGGTTTCAGAGCATGGCCAGATAGACGGGCCGTAACCACTCCCGCCAATCTCTTTCTTGCACACCGGACACATCTGCATCATCCCTGATACCTCCTTGGATCGCGCCCATAGGTGTTTTCCTCGGACACGCGCCCCTTCTGATTGCAGATTCGCAACTGGCAGAGTTCTTCGTGGTCTTCCCAGCGCGCGCGGCAGTAGGCGCGGGCGGCTTTCTTCGCCTTGGCGAACGTGGTTTCGTTCTCGGCCCCGAGCGGGCAGAAGACGTTCTCCTTCCCCCGCGTCAGGAGCCACGCATGGCCGTAGGCCCAGCGTAGCCGCAGCCAGTAGATCACCCGCTTGGGCTTCATAGCACTACCGGCTCGGCTTTCTTGATCCAGAGCTTCGAGAAGATCGAGTTGAAGCCCTCGACCACTGCGTCGATCACCAAGCTGATGACCTTGGCCTCGATCCACTCAGGCAGCAGAGGAATGTCGATCAACTCATTCAGGACCGCGACCGCCGCCTCTTTCTTCTCGGCACCAGTCAGCTTCACGCCCTCCAGCGCCACTTCCTCAACGGTCTTGATGACCGGGCCGAACAACTTGGCGATTGCAAGCAACCCACGCGCCGCGACTAACTCGCCGTAGGTCGCCGCCAAGCGTGTCTTCACCAGCAAGGTGAAATCGTCTACCGATCCCATCGTACCTCCTGCGTTATGCGTTTCTAATTCCCTTGGAGATCGCCGCTCTCTTCGCACCGATCCAGGCGGCCCACTGTATACCGAAAATCAGAATCGTGCCGACGATAACCGCCGACCACGATGGGGAAAGGGACAGATAGCAGTACACCGCCGCCCACACAAACCCCACCACCGGATACCACACCGACTGAATCAGGTTCGGGGCAAGCGTCTTGATTGTGTTGATCAACCCCCACGTGGTACCGACCCCTGCTGCGAACCAGCCAATCGGCAGCCCGAACAATTCGCCCATGCGCGTGAACACCGCTACTGTCGTGCTGTCAACTGGCATATTACCTCCCAAGCTGATCCCTGATCTTGTCGATCAGCGCCGAATTGCGCGCCGCGATAGTTTGAAGTACCGCGACATTCGAATTGGTAATGGCGATAGATTCTCTCAATGCGTCCGACTGCAACTGGAGCGACTCTACTATTTTCAGCAACCCACTGTCAGTCTCTTTCAGTTGTGCGAAGATCACCGAGTTCTGTGCGAGGATCGCGTCGTTTCGCGAGACGCCAAGTTGCCAACCCACCATCATCATGACCGCGCCCGTAATCAGCGCAGCCGTTGCCATCTTCCAGATGCCATTTCCGTTCTGCATGTGCTCCCCCTACACGACCTCGGGATTCTGTACGTTGTAGTCTTCGGCAAGAAGACCCTTGGCTCCGCCGCTCTGGGTCCATCTTACGATTATCCGATGGACCTCCTCTGGTTTTGTGGCATCGATCAGTATATTGTCCGCCGGAAGAAGAGGGATTGACAGCTTGCCACTCTCATCCAGATAGGTAGCAATGGGCGTCAGCGCCGATGCGTTCCGGCCATTGACCACCGTATTGTTTGTGTCGCGATTGCGGATCGTGAGCGTCAGTGCTGTGACGGTCGATCCAGGAACCGGAACGGAACCCTGCTCGATTGTCGCCGTAATGTCCCCCGTGGTGTCGAGGTAGATTTTTCCCTGTGGCACTTATCCCCCAATCTCCTTGATCCCGAATCGCTCCCCCACGCTGCGGGGCCTTACCTCGGTGCCTTCGGCGACCGTGCGGGCTTTCACTTCTGATCCCTCGGAGACCGAGCGGGCTTTCATCTGAATGCCCTCCGCCATTGAGCGTGGCTGGAACGCCACACCCTCTCCGCGTGATCGCGCGGCCACGCAAATGTTGAACGCAGCGCTCGGGCGCTGAAGCCCAACGTCGCTCGCCGCCCAGCCGATATTTTGTAGCCACGCCAATCCCATGCTACACCTTCACCAGGATGAGATTGCTCGGTTGATGCCGCCGGTGTTCGACGCCCATGATCTGAAACGTCTCAGTCCCCGTGTACCCCATGTTTTCATCCTTCAGCGTGCAGCGCAACAGCGGCAGGTAATTGGGATCACTCACCGCCTCGATCCGTACCACGTCGTGACGATCCTTGCGCCAAACTAAGATGTTCTCCGCGTAATCGCCCGCGATCAGTTTCGGGATGAACCGATTATCGAATGTCTTACTCACACGCTTGTTGCCCGCGCTCGATGCAGTGTCTTCGATGCGCGCCCTATCCCGGTCATCCAATTTACTCAGAGATTCCCGCGGCAAGAGCACCCAGAAGGTGAAGTTGTCATCTTTGACGAAGACGCCGATGAAATTCTCGGGATTGATCGCGAGATATAGACCATCCGTCGGAGCCCGAAGCGTGCTGTTGATGCTCTGCGCCGTCGCCTTCGCCGTGCTGAAACTGAAATTCGCCCCTTGCAGTTTGTAAAGATCGTAGGTCGTCGCGGATATGAAGACCACCCGCCATTGTGAATTTTCTCCAGGCGCACCAGAGACGGACACCCAGTCCATCTTTCCATCCATACCCACGCTGGCCTCATTGTAGCCCTTGACAATCGCGCTTGGCCGATCTTCTGACGTGGCCGCATAGGGATAGACTGTCACGTCATTGATGATCGCCTCGAATCCCCGCGTCTGGATTTCGGCCTTGATCACGTTGCGATTGTCGGAACTGAAATTGAATGACGCCGCCCCACTGGTAACGCGGGGCTTGAAAATCAGCGTCCCATCAGGGGCGTAGTAGTGAACGAATCCAAATCGCTCGGCCAGTAGTGTGCGCAGTTCCCAGAATGATAAGCCGGAGAGGTCCAGCAATTCAATGAAACCAGGATCGAAGTTCGCGTACTGACAGAGGATATACCGCCCCGCCAGGTGATCGGCCCCGACATCGATATAATCGTTCGCCGACATCCAAAAGAGTACACCCTTGGGGCTATCGGTATCCGGGTAATTGCGAGGTGTCGAAACGATCATTGACCCCAAGCCACGATCCGAATTGATCGGGTCGCCAGCGCCCCGCGGGGGCGTATACGCTGGTGGATCCTTCGGCGTCTTGTTCGCCCGCCACAATCCGGGCGAACCCCAAACCGTCAGATAACTCCAAAGGACATTCCGGCCAGCCTCAACGAAAAATGTTTCCGGGGAGGTCGTGCCCACATCGCGGGCATGTAAGCCCTCCAACCGATTCTCCTGGTCCTTAATCCCGTTGTCGAAGCTGGTTGCAAAATAACCCTCATTTGTAGAGAAGCTATTGGCCAGTGCCGACGCGAATCGGTATCGCCGTGTTTCACGATTGAACCAGACGGCGGCGATCTGAGGTGAGGTCGGTGCGTCCTTGTCGTGATGCGCCAGTTCGGTGATCATCCACGCCTGGTTGTTCCCGGTCGCGCCGGAGATGAATGTGATCTCGGTCCATGTGGTGGTGGATAGATCATAGTAATACGTGTGCCCGACAGAATAGACGTTACCCGCACCGTTGACTTCCTTCCATTCCATCTGGCAGCAATAGAGACGTTTCTTCCAGGTTGCGTCCTGCGGGGAGTAGAGGAAATGCGGGACATGGGCGGACACGGACTGCAACAGATAGCCGGGGAAGGTGTATGTGTACAACTCAAAGAACTTCAGCCTGTACAGATTCGCGCTGTCCCACACATGGAAGTACAGCCTGCCACCGGCGTGATAGATATTGAGGGAGCATGAGAACATGCCCCCGCTGGGATACATGAGGCCCATCGGAATGGCGGGAGGCGTCGCCACGGTGCATGAGGCCTTGTTGTAACTGCGATCAACAGTTTGTGGAGGAGCCGTCGTGCCGATGGCGAAGTCTGTAAATATGGTCGCGGTGGTGTCGCTCTTCACGATTTCTTCGGTCGTCCCCGATGCGAGAATGTCGACGCGGCTTCTGAATTGGGCAATTGCGTTTTCTCCGTTCGTTATCCCCCACTTCCCCAGATATGTAGAATACGAGGATGTGGTTTGATCGCCTTCCCGGCAGTTGTGCGTGCCGGGGAAAACGTCGGTTCCCAAGGACGTTTCGTTGGCCAAAACCGCATAGGCGCCCGTGCCCGTTGCATCGAGTACGGTACACCACGCAGTCGCCACGCGCGACGCGAGCCCCGCGTAGGTCACCATGTCGCACTGCACCAGTACGATCCGTTTGTTCTTGCCAGCGGAATCCGCCTCAGTCGTGTAGAATGCCCGCTGCACGTCCCGGCCAGCGGTCAGCGTATTGCGCAGCGTATAGACATTCGTCAGCGGCGTGTAATCGTAAATCAAATGTCCCACGCAGCAGACCAGAACGTTGCGCTCGGGGTTCCAGACCAGGGCGCGGCAGCGGTCCGTCGTCCAGCCCGTCGAAATCGCCGGATCGTCCGGGGGAATATTGCGTGTGGTCGCAATCTCCCGATCGTCAGCGCCTCTTGTGCCGCCGACGGGCATCTCGGTCATCAGGCGGTAGCTTCTTGTAATATCCGTCGCCAGATCATCCAGGGCCCACGCGGTACGTTCGATGATGTCTCCGTAGTGCCGGTCTTTGAACCAACCGAAGTATAATTGGTTGTCTTCGGATTCTTGTTCGCGCCATCGGTAGAGATTCACGTTGCCGGTGGCAGAAGCCGGATTGGAGGTTGTCCATGTGGCCAGAGCGGTTTTGTCTGTCCCGCCCAGTGGGTGCCGCTCAGCCGTCACGCCATCGCATATCTGATCCGACGCCCTGGCATCCAGCGAGATTGTCTCGATGATCACCGTGCGCTTGTGCGACGACGGCTTGCAATCCCGCACCAGGCCAACACCGATGACCTTGCTCTCATTGTCGCGCACGTCGGTGATCCGCACCATGCGCTTGTAAATCCCCTTGCCGTAGGGCTCCGCAGAATTGTAGAGTTTCCCATCCAGCACATCGAGGTTGTCGAATCTCCCGTCGGTGTTGTCCAACTCGATCCGCCCGATGCTCATGCGGAACGCGTTGGGAAATGCGTTTTCCTCGATGGTCGAACCGATCCCGGAGAAATCCACAAGCCGGTCGGTGTAGTCGGTCCAAGCATAAGCGGACCCGTTCCATGTGCGAAACTCCAGCGTGTAGTCAATCGCCGCTTTGCCGGTCTGTGCGATGATCGCCTGGGTTGTCGTCATCAGTATTCCGTCAGCCTGAGCGATCCGGAGTAGTTGTTGCTGTTGACACTCGGTGAACTCATTCGCAAATCGAAATTGTCAGTCATCAGCACGGCGAGATAGGTCGGCAGGTGCGGGAGATTTGGCTGCCAGCGCAACGGTGTATCGAGCAGCCAGAGCGATTTCAACGCCCTCAACTGTGTCAGTCCGATCAGTCCGAAGTTGAGATCGTATTCGTGTTTGGCCGCATTTCCCGCGCGCGGGCGGTGGCGCAAAAGCCGGCCGGCCGGCGTCCGCTGATATGTCCGGTTCGGGACCAGGATCCTCGGTGAATCCGGCATCGCGGCATTGACCGCGAACGTGTACGTCGTGTAAAATTCGGCCTCATCGAACTGGAGGTCGGGATTACCGGTGGCCGTGCAAACACAGTCCACCTTGAGCTTATATGCCGCGGTGAGGGGCGATCCGGGAACGACCGCGCTTGTGTATTGCGTCCAGGTCCCCGTCAGCGAAACCGCCGATTCAATGATGGTATCCGCAGAGACCGGCGTAGTGATGTCTTCCTGGAGCGCCTGCATGGTCAGTCGAATCGTCACAGTTCCAGTCCCGGCATTTTTCGCCCAAATCGTAAATGCGAATGGCCGCGCCGCGTGGCCATTGACCTCATATCGTTCGTTCCCCAGGAGGCGAGCGACCTGGGAAATCGTGACCAGTTCATGCGCCCCGACCGACGTATACTGCACGCGGTAAACGCGCGAACCGCTGCCGCCCGTCCTTGTTCCGGACAGCATCGAAAACGTTCCGTCTGAATAGGGATTGAGCGCGGCCCAACCGATGGGGCTGATTCCATCGACGTCCAGCGCACTCCCGTCGAATTTCCCGCCGACCAGCATCGTGTCGAAGTTGTCCCGCGTGGACAGGCTCCAGTTGTACCTGGTGTCCAGCACCATGGGATCGCCGAAGGCCACTTACTTCCTCGCCCTCTGGCTGACATCCACATTCGCCGTGCGCAGATTCTGGAGATTCGCCTCATTCCAGAGCGCGAAGAAATCGCCGCGATCAAGGATGCTTCCGTTGACCACCAGCGTCGCGTTGTAGTAGAGCGTCACTGGCCCCTGGGACACGAGCGTGCGGCCGGTGGAGCTACCCTCACCGCCAGCGGAACCCGCGATGGCTGCGCCGCTGGTGCTCTCCATGGCGGATTGTTTCTCCTCGAATGCCGACCCGATAACTGCGAGTGCTCCCGCTCCGGCACCCGCCATTGCTGCCGCCGTGAACTTGGCGCCCGCCTCGGCTTGTTTGCCGGGAGTGAACATCAGGGCGATGCCTTCCGCGGTCCAGAGGATCGCCTTTGCCAACAGTTCCGCCTCGATGCCCGCGATGACCGCCTGGAGCACTTCCCCGACATTCTTCTTCTCCAAGAGCAACATCTGCGCGGCACCTTGGGCGATTCCCACGACCCTCATCTGATTCGCCGTCAATATCGCTTTTTGGTGGGCGGCCTCTACTTTCTGCACTTTCCCGATTGAACCGATAGCCACGTCCGACATTGCCGTGTACGCCACCCCTTGATCCAAAATGGCGGAATTCGTTCCGCGGAGGAGCTGCTCGTATCCAGTTTCTATCTCGGCTCGCCTGTTGAGGAATTCCCAATTCGCGGTGGTCGGACCCGCTGCTGCCGGACCGCTTGTTGGGGTTGGCGGACCGAACGGAGTCGCCGTCCCGGCCTCGATTTCTTTTCTCAGGAGAAGAATTGCTTCGCGGAGCTTGTTGACCTCGATCCTACGCTCTTTCGTGGCATCCAACGAATCCTGAGTAATGATCTTCTGCGCCTTCTCGGCGTCATATAGCATCCCGATTTCGCGGGCCTCAAGCGCCAATGCGCTCATGCGGAGGGGGGTGGCTTCGAGAGCCAGCAATTGCACTTCGAGCAATTCGAGTCGCGCCTTTTTATCTTTCAATGCGGCTTCGAGGGCGCGACCAGCGGAAAGCGACAGGGCATCATTGGCCTCTACCAATTGTCGCAACATATCGAGGTTGGGCTTCCATGCCGCCGTGACGGCATCGACCGAATCCTTTTTCTTCAACAGAATTGTGGTGAGCGCCGCCGCCGCAATCGCAACCCCGCCGATGACGGGGGACACCATCAGCATCGACTGGCCCAACATGCCGATCATGCCTGATGCTCCACTGAATCCCGTGGTCATGGAAATGGCCTGCGACGATAGAGAACCGAACGCCGCCCCCAGCGCCGGAGTACTGCGTTTGGCCAGCATCCCCATCGCGCCATCCATGCGCGAGAATCCAGCCGACGCGTTGTTGCTCGCCGCCAAAATCGCCCGCGCCGACTCGCCCATCTTAGTATCGAGCGCGGCGAGATTTTGGAGCGCCGCCTTAGTCTCGGCGGTTATGCGTATGGAGGTGTCGACATCGGCCATCAGCTACTATTCCTCTTGAACTTCTTCACCGACTCCAGTTCGCATTCACTCACGATGTTCAGCGCCCGGCAGATCAGCGCCCACTCCTTGACCGGCAATTCCTTGTAGCTGGTAGTCCAGAGCGGCTGGTGCATTTCGCGGGCAACCTTGAACCGCGAGAGGAACCTGCGCACGTCGGGCCGCACCTTGGGCCGCTTGGCGATCTGACAACCCGCGCGCGCCCGGCAGCCAATACAGAATACCTGCACAACGGGGCAGGCCATACAGACGGATCGCTCTGGCGGATCCCCAGCGTCGATCCAGAACTGACACCCGGCCCCGGTAAGGGGATCGAGTGGGTAACACCAGTTGTCGGTGATCGGCTCAAAGCTCCACCTGATTTGCTTTTCAAGGTTACGGAGCAAGGCTTCAGACGCAGCGAAAGTATTTGACGTGCTCCAACCAGAGCTTGGTCAGCACGTCTCCTTTCAGCGCCTCAACATTCTCCGGCGTCACAGGGCGGGAATCGGACCAGCCCTCACTACTGTACCTGTGCCACATCCCGAGCGCAGCCCCGACGTTCAGGATCATGCGCTTGGTGAAGTCGCCCATCTTGATAACGGTGGGTACGTCACCCTCTTCGGTCGGGGCCATCCTCAATTCCAGAGCAAGCTCATCTGCAATGCGGCGTTCTTCCCCGACCGTGATTGACCGTAGTCGGAATGTGACCCCACCGATTTCGGTCATGATAATTTCGCGCTCATCATCGACCCAGCAATTCTTGGACTTCGGCTCGGCCGCTTCGGTCTGCGGATCGATTGTGTCTGTGACTTCGGTCATAGATTAAGCCCCCGCCCCGTCGTACGCTCCTGTCGCCGTTACCGGTGCCGCCTGCGCGTCCTGGACGTTGATGGATGACGTCGCCTGATCCAGATCATACGCGACGAATGGGATTTCCTCAAAGAGCATCCCCTTGTCACTCGCATTGGGCGTCTTGCCCTCGAACTTGACGACTCCCAGCGTGATCAAGAGGGAGTAATTGGCATCGGATGGATTGACGAACGTGAATTCCAGTTTTCCAACCGTGCCCGCCAGAAACTTGGCGTAGAACTTCGATACCTGGGTCGCGTCCTTATAGTGGCGCCGTTTCACCGTGCCCGTGACGCCGTAGCCGGTGCGCGGCAGCAGCGTGCGCGCCACGGTTCCAATCGCATACGACGAATCATCCGACTCTGCCAGCTCGTTGAGAAAATCAATCGAGAACTCGGTCATCGGTTCGACCACGTCGTCGATCTCAAATGCTCCATGCTGGAATAGCCAGTATGGTGTCCCCGCCAGAAGAGTTGGAAATGTCGGCGCAGTCACCGTGGCAATCTGTACCTCTGTCCTGCCGACAATGTCCGCCGTCCATTCCAGCGGCCCACCAGCCTTGGCTGAAAGTTTCAGGGACTTGAACTGGCATCCGTGTGAGACATACGTTGCGTCCCCCTTGTTGATCGCGAGAGAGAATCCGACGAAGAGCTTGTCATTCCATGTGTAAGTGTGCGAATACGGCGCGGCCGCTCCAACGGACACGACCTTCCCGATCGCGTTCTTGAAGACGATCCCGAAGTCGCCCTTGCACGGCACCACGCCCCCGAATGAGCCCTGCACGGATTCGATCCCGAGCTGGTCGTCCTCTTGCTTCATTCCCGCCGTGCCCCTGATGTGCTCTGTCTTGATCCGGGCCAGCGTCTTCTCAACGCTGATGTTTGGCTTCACGGGGAGAACGTAGCGCGTTCCCGTGCTCAGGTCCTCCGACGAACCGTAGGTCGCCGATTCCTTCAGCCAGAGCGCCT
>Ga0315288_10012971_pt1 | contig 10450 bp, 11 predicted proteins | sample YL17G11_20_MG_FD_203454 | JGI IMG/M metagenome (GOLD analysis project Ga0315288, IMG submission 203454) | Sediment microbial communities from Yellowstone Lake, YNP, Wyoming, USA - YL17G11_20 | ecosystem: Environmental > Aquatic > Freshwater > Lake > Sediment | place: USA: Wyoming | collected...
TTCGCTGTAGACCACCTGCGCACCGGTGTTCTTCTGAATGAAGGAGATGATGGTCTCGATCCGGTCGGTGATGCCTCCGGTCCCCTTGAGGACGCCGATCACCTTCGCTTCATCGTAGGCGATCGCGAATTCCCCCAAAGTCCCGGACCGTCCCCCCATGAACACCACCATGTCGCAGGAGCGGATGTTCTCGATCTCACGGCCCATGAGTCCGCTGCCCGTGTAGATGATGGCGTCGTAGCCGTTGTAAGGAGACGCGTACTTCATGGCGTGCTCCTCGAAGTTCAGGGCGGGTGAGATCCCCACCACGATTCCGCCCGCCGACTTGGCCCCCAGGACGGCCTGGTGGGGCAGGCCGGGGCAGGCGCCGGTGATCAGGACGCACCCCCGCCGGGCGATCTCCTGGCCCATGCAGTAACCCTTCTGAAGGGTCTCCCGGCTGATGTTTCCGCCGGCGGATCCCATGACGCCCACGCTGATATTCAGGATGTCACCATCCGATTCGCCCCTGCATCCGCTCATCGGGCGCGGAGTCTAGCACAGTGGTCTCCGCGTCCGCCAGGAATCTGCCGTCCCTCCCCCATTTGACGCTTCCCGACCCCCTCCATATAATGCGCTGCTCTCGGGGAACCCCCCGGCCTCTCAGGCGGACCTGAATGAGAAACGCCTTCTCACGCGCTGCTATTCTCGCGGCGGCGCTGCTTCTCGCAGCTGCCGCCCACGGCTGCGCCCCCTCGGGCACCTTCGTCCCCCCCGACGATCCCCTGGTGGGGAAAACGGCCCCCCCCTTCGTCTTCCACAGCGTCCACCAGCGGTCGTTCCCCTCCGACAACTTCAAGGGGAAGACCCTCGTGCTGATCTTCGTCAGGGCGGGGCAGCCGGAGGTCCAGCTGCTGCTCCGGGAGATGGAGCGGATGTATCGGGATCCTGCCTTTGCCGGGATCCAGTTCGTGGCGTTCGCCCCGGAGCAGGACCCCGTCACCGAGCCGTTCTGGATCGGCCTTCGGAACTCCCTGCCGCTGGCGCTGGACTACACCGACGTGGCCTCCCGCTACGGCGCCGGCTCCCTTCCCCTGATCGTGGTCCGGGACTATCGCGGCACCGTGCGGCTGAGGCTGGGCGGCTTCGTGGGGAAGGACTTCTATCCCAGGCTGGCCGCCGTCCGGAAGGTCATCCAGGAAGCCGAGGAGTTCCGGGGCCGCCCGGCTCCCTCCACCCCCTGACAGCCCGGCTTCCCTTCCCGGCCCCGCTCACTTCTGTTCCCTCTCTTCGGTCCCGATCCCGTAGCGCCTCCGGGCGAAAGCGCGGAGGGCAAAGTAGGCCGTCGCCAGGAGCAGGAGGACCAGCACCGTGCTCCGGGCCCGCACCAGGTGGATGAGGACGGCCTCCAGGTGGGGGCCGGCGAGATGGCCGATCAGGATGAAGAGCGGGACGCTGATGAGCGCCCCCGCGAAGTCATAGAGGAGAAACCGTCCCCGCGGCATCTCCAGGATCCCGGACGCGATGAAGACGGGGCCCCGAAGCCCCGAAACGAAGCGTGCGAAGAAGACCAGCTTCTCTCCGTATCGGTCGAACTTTCCCCGAATCCAGGCGTACCTTTTCTCCGGGAGAATGCGCGAAAATAATCGATGACGGACGACCCTCGGGCCGAAGTGCCTCCCCAGGGAGTAGCCGAGCTGGTCGCCCGTGAGGACGCCCAGGATTCCCACCGCCACGGCGGGGATCGGGTGTACCAGGCCCTTGTTGATGAGGTAGCCGGTGGCGACCAGGGTCAGGTCTTCGGGCAGGGGCATCCCCAGGGCGGAGAGAAGCAGCATCAGGTAGATGCCCAGGTAGACTAAATGGGGGCCGAATTCCTGGATTCTGTCGACGGCGTAAGAGAAATCCAAGGCTGGTTTGACTCGGTGGGAGTCCTCTCCTAGAATCTGGCGACTTTGCGAACTATAGCACACCCGGGGAAAGTCCCATGGCCCGGTTCCGCGCTCCGGTCTCCAGGAATCCGTTCCGGCGGGCGACCGCTCACGTTGTCCTCATCTCTCTGCTCCTGGCACTCCTCGCGTCCGATCGGCTGCACAACCACCCCCGCGCCGACGATCACCTGACGCTGGGTGCCCCAGGCACTTCGGGTGTCCGGCTCGCCGCCGCTCCGGGCCCCACCGTTCCGGGCCGGGCGCTCCCCTGTCCGGCCTGCCTTTACCATCGCACCTTCTCCGTGGACCCTTCCGAGAGGGCCCCTGAGGGGCGCCAGGTGGCGGTCTCCCTGGCGGGCCGGGTCCCCGTCGCGGACTCTCCTCCCCGCGCCGCGCCGGTCATCGCCCGGACCGGCCCCCGGGCGCCGCCCGCCTGATCCTGACCTCAACCGCCGGGGCCGCGATCGCGTTCCGTATTCCTCATGTCCAATCCCCGCGACGCGGGATGGTCTTCGCACAGCATCTCCGCGTGGCTTCATCTGCCCGGCCCCACGAGCCGAGCCGATTCTCCCGCGTTGTTGGGCGTGGAAACCGAGAAGGAGTCGTTCATGGTGAGACTTTCATTCCGGGCCGGGGCCGCCCCTTTCGCCCTGCTGGCCCTTTTCTCCCCGGCCTGGGCGCAGAGCCAGCCGGAGCCGGCCTCCGCCGAAGAGGTCCAGGCCCTTCGCGACGAGGTCCGGGCGCTGGAAGCGCAGGTCCGCTCCCTCAGGGACCAGCTGGCCGCTCTGGCGGCACAGCCCCTGGCGACGGCACCGGCCGCGCCGCCGCCCGGGCCCGCCCCGGCGGCGCCGACCCGAAGCCAGAACCTCATGAACCCGGCCATCAGCGCCGTCTTTCAGGCCATCGGCAACACCTCGCTCCGCCGGGAGGATGAAGCCAACGGCTTTGATCTGAGCGAGGCGGAGATCGCCTTCCAGTCGGTGGTGGATCCCTACGCCAAGGTCGACCTCTTCGTGAGCTTTCCCTCCGGCGACACCCCGGAAGTGGAGGAGGCGTCCGTCAGCACCCTCTCCCTGCCCGCCTCTCTCCAGCTGAAAGGAGGGCGGTTCAAGAACGCCTTCGGGAAGTGGAACACCCTTCACACCCATGCCTTCTTCACGGTGGATCGCCCGGACGCCCTGGTGAACTTCTTCGGGGAAGAGAGCTTCACCACCGACGGGCTCTCCCTGAGCGTCCTGATTCCGAATCCCTGGGACCTCTATCTGGAGTCCACCACCGAAGCAGGGACGGCCCTCGGCGGGACCTCTTTCAACGATGCGCACCACGACTGGACCGGCCTGCAGCGCCTCTCCGCCTTCTTCAACACGACTTCGAACAGCACCGTCGAGGTCGGGCTGAGCGGAGCCTGGGGGAAGGCGGGCCCCTCCGAGACGACCATCCGGGAGATCGAGGAGGCCGGCCTGTCCGGCTCCCTGCAGCCCGCGGACGTTCTGGACTCGGCGGTGGCGGGGCTCGACGTCACCTGGAAGTGGAAGCCGCTCCATCAGAACACCTACCGGTCCTTCGTCTGGCAGACGGAGATGCTCCGGAGCCGGCGCGACGTGGAACTCCTGGTCCCGGGACCGGCGCTGGAGCAGGAGACCATCTCCAGCCTGGGGGGATACAGCTACCTGGAATGGCAGTTCGCCAAGCGCTGGAGAGGCGGCCTCCGCTATGATTGGTCGGGTTTCCCGGACAGCGAGACCGACGGGGAGCAGTCGGCAGTGGCGGTGGTCCGGTTCCACCCTTCCGAGTTCCAGGAGCTCAGGTTCCAGATCAAGCAGACGCGGCGGAACGAATCCGCGGCCCTGAGGCTCAGCGCGGACGAAGAGGACACCCGGATCTACTTCGAATGGATTCCCGTCATCGGCGCCCACGGCGCCCACAAATACTAAGGAAGGCCATGAGCGGTTCACGGCATTTCGCACTCCTCCCCGGCCTGGCCCTCGCGGCCATCTGCGCGTTCCCCGCCGCCTCCTTCTCCGCCGGAGGGCGGGTCCGGGTGGTGGCCACGCTCCCCAACCTGGGATCCATCGCCTCGGCCGTCGCCGGCGACCGGATCGATCTGACGACCATCGCGGTGGGGACTCAGGACGCCCACTTCGTCGATCCCAAGCCCAGCTACATGGTGAAGCTCCGGAATGCGGACCTCCTGCTGGTGAACGGGCTCGACCTGGAGATCGGCTGGGTGCCGCCCCTGACCCAGGGGGCCCGTAATCCGAAGATTCTCCTGGGCGCGCCCGGCTACTTGGACTGCTCCTCGGGCATCCGGGTGATGGAGATCCCGTCGTCCCTCAGCCGCGCGGAGGGGGATGTCCACCCTTACGGCAATCCCCACTACCTCACCGATCCTCTGAACGCCGAGGTGGTGGCCGGGACGATCGCCGAGGCCCTGAAGCGGGTGGACCCGGCCGGGGCCGAGGCCTATGAGGCCGGGCGGAAGGCGTTCGTGAAGAAGCTCCACGAGGCGGTCTTCGGCAAGGACCTGGTGGACCTGGCGGGAGGGGCCAAGCTGTCCCGGGAGGCCGCGGCCGGCACCTTGGACGGCTTCCTGGACGGCACCTCCCTGGGGGGGGCGCCGCTGCGCAGCCGCCTGGGCGGATGGCTGGGGAAGATGCAGGCGATCCGGGGAAAGCCGGTGATCAGCTACCACAAGGACTATTCTTACTTCGCCGGCCGGTTCGGGATCCGGGTGGTGGAGTACGTGGAGCCCAAGCCGGGAATCCAGCCCTCCGCCAAGCACCTGGAGGACCTCGTCCAGCTTCTTTCCCGGGGCGAAATCCACCTCATTCTCACCCGCCCCTACGTGGAGCACCGCTCCACCGACTCCCTGGCGGAGAAAGCAGGAGTGAAGGTGATCACGCTTCCGCTGGAGGTGGGAGGGGCGCCGGAAGCCACCGACTACTTCAGGCTGTTCGACTTCGCCACCGACCGGATCGTGCAGGCCCTCGACGGAAGGCCCTCTCCGGGGGGGAGGTAGAGTCTTGTCCCAGCAGCTCCAGGTCCTCTTCCTTCCCTTCCTGGCCTGCCTGGTGGTGACGGGGATCCACGTCTACCTGGGGATCCACGTCATCAGCCGGAAGGTGATCTTCGTGGACATCGCCCTGGCCCAGATCGCCGCGGTGGGGGCCACGGTGGCCTTCCTGCTGGGCCACGATCCCAGGTCGGAAGCGGCCTATTTCTTCTCCCTGGGCTTCGCGATCCTCGCCGCCGTCATCTTCGCCCTGACCCGGACGAAGCACGAGCGCGTCCCCCAGGAAGCCGTCATCGGCCTGACCTACGCCACCGCCGCCGCCGCCGCCATCCTCCTGGCCGACATCTCCCCCCACGGCGCCGAGCACCTGCACGACCTGCTGGCAGGCAGCATCGTGTGGGTCACACCGGGACAGATCCTCAAGACCGCGGTCCTCTATGCCGCCATCGGCATCTTCCACGTCCTGTTCCGGAAGCGCTTCCTCCTCATCTCCCTTCGGCCCGAGGAAGCCTATGCCCAGGGGATCAACGTCCGGCTCTGGGACTTCCTTTTCTACCTCTCCTTCGGCGTGGTGATCACCTCCGCAGTGCAGATCGCCGGGGTCCTCCTGGTCTTCTGCTACCTGGTGGCGCCGGCGGTCTTCGCGGTGATGTTCTTCGAGGACCTGAAGCGCCGGCTCATCACGGGCTGGGCCATGGCCACGGTGGTGAGCGCGGTGGGTCTCTTCTTCTCCTATGACCGGCCTTCGGGACCCACCATCATGGTCTGCTTCGCCGTGGCCCTGGGCCTGGGAGGCCTGGCCCGGGCCATCCACCGGGCCCCGAGCCGCTCCCGGGCGCTGGCAACGGCCGCGGCAAGCCTCGCCGTGGCCGCCGGCTTCGGCTGGTCCCTCTTCTATTTCCGTCCCGCCCATTCCCCGCACGCCGGGGACGAGGTGGAGGCTTCTCTGTCGCTTGCCGGCTCGCCGGAGCACAGCGTCGGGCAGGGGATCGATGAGCTGCGCAGGGCGCTTCGGGACACGCACGAGAACGTCCGCGCCCGGGCCGTGACCGACCTGGCCGCCACCGGCGACCACCGGATCGTCCCGGACCTGGTGGGGGCCCTTCACGACCAGTCGGCCGCCGTCCGGGAGAGCGCGGCGTCGGCCCTGTCGCGGCTCGGGGACCCCTCCGCCCTCCCCGCCCTCAAGCACGGGCTCACGAACCGGGACGAGGACGAGTGGGTGAAGCTCCAGATGGCCGAGGCGGTGGCGGGAATGGGAGGCAAGGATGGCGTCCCCGTCCTGCTCGACCTCGCCCGGAACGCCGACGCCATGCTCACCCGGCTCCAGGCGCTTACGTTCCTCTCGAAGATCCTCACGGTCCCCGGCCCGGTCCCGCCGGAGCCCGACTCCCCCGAAGGCGACGCGCGCCTCCGGAAGATCGAGGAGCGGTGGAAGAAGGAGGGAAGCCGCCTGAAATGGGACGCTCCGTCCGGGTGCTACCGGGAGGAGCATTGAGGCCCTCGACTCCGTCCCGCTCCCCGGCCCGGCACGGTCCCTCTTCGGCCTACGCCGCCGTCGGAGTCACCACGCTCCTGTGGAGCGTGAACTACTCCTTCGCCAAGATGGCGGTCACGGAAATCGACCCATTCGCCGTGGCCCTGGTCCGCGTCCTCGTGGTCACTCCCCTCTTCTTCCTGGCGCTGGCCCGCGGGGGGGGCCTGGTCCGTCCCACCCTGGCCGAGCTGCGCGTGGCCCTCCCGCTGGGGCTCACGGGGGTGCTCGCCAACCAGGTCTTCTTCATCACCGGGATCCGGCGCACCACGCCCGCCCACTCCTCGCTGGTGGTGGCCCTCCTCCCCATCCTGGTCATGATCCTGGCCTCCTTTCTCCTGGGAGAGCGCCTCACCCGGCTCAAGATCGCCGGGGTCGTGGTGGCCTTCGCGGGAGTCGCGATCATCAGCGTCCGGGATGGCTGGAGCTTTTCCCGGGAGACCCTCGCCGGCGACCTCCTCACCCTTTGCGGCGTCTGCGCTTTCGCCTACTACACCGTGGCCGGGAAGGAGGTGATTCCCCGCCTCGGGGTCCTGAGGACGACCGCCTTCGTCTTCCTGACGGGCGGGGCGCTGATGGTCCCCCTCGTCCTCCCGGCGGCACTCCGGCAGCCCTGGGGATCGGTCAGCGCCCGGGGATGGCTGGCGCTGGCCTACGTGGTCTTCATCGGGACCTTCCTCTGCTACCTTCTCCACTACTGGGCCCTCGCCCGCATCGAGTCGGGCAAGGTGGCCGCCTTCACCTACCTTCAGCCGGTCCTGGCGGGCATCGCCTCCTATCTGATCCTGGGCGAGGCGATTCAGGGGCATTTCGTCCTCGGGGGCCTCGCGATCCTGTCCGGCGTCTATCTGGCCGAGCGGGGCTGAGCTCCGGCTCCGGTGGAATCCCCCCGGAGTCTCCGTTATGATGGCGCTCTTTCATGGGGGAAAACCTTCGTGAGACCCGATGGTCGAGCCGGCACGTGGATCCTAGCGCTCCTGATGACGGGGCTCGCCCTCGTAATAACGGGGCTCGCCCTCCTGATGACTGGGCTCGCCGGCTGCGGCGGTGCTGAAAGAAAGGAGACGGTGAGGCAGGTGGATCTCATCCTCGTGAACGGCCGGATTCACACCCTCGATCCGGCCGCCCCCGAAGGGACCGCCGTGGCGATCGTGGGCGACCGGATCGAGAAGGTGGGATCCGATGCCGAGATTGCCGCGCTGGCCGGCCCCGGGACAAAGAAGGTGGATCTCGGCGGCCGGACGGTGATCCCGGGGCTGGTGGACGCCCACCTTCACCTGATGGGAATCGGGAAGTCCCTTTCGGAGCTGGATCTCCGCGGCGCGGCCTCGGCCGCGGAGGCGGCGGCGAAGGTCGCCGGCGCGCTGGCTCAGACCGCCTCCGGGGCCTGGATCGAAGGGTGGGGATGGGACCAGAACCTCTGGCAGGTTCCGGAATTTCCAGCGGCTTCCGACCTGGACGCCGTCTCGGGGGACCACCCGGTGGCCCTGAAGCGGGTGGACGGCCACGCCCTGTGGGTCAACCAGGCGGCCCTGAACGCCGCCGGGATCGACCGCACCACGCCCGACCCGAAGGGGGGAAAGCTGATCCGGGAGCGGGGCACCGGGAAGCCGACCGGAATCCTCCTGGACGACGCCATGTCCCTGGTCCTGGACAGGATGCCCCAGCCCGGCCCGGAGACGAAGCAGAAGTGGATCGAGGAGGCGGCGGCGAAGCTCCTCTCCGCCGGCATCACCTCAGTCCACGACGCCGGTGTCGACCCCGAGGACATCGATCTCTACAAGATGATGGTGGAGGCGGGGCGCCTTCCCATCCGGGTCTACGCCATGCTCGGCGACACCAACAAGAAGCTCCAGGATTACTTCTCCATTCCGACGGTCGTCGGTTACGGTGATCGCCGGTTCACCTTCCGCGCCATCAAGGTCGGGGTGGACGGAGCCCTGGGCTCCAGGGGAGCGGCGCTCCTCGCCGCCTACTCCGACGACCCCAAAAACTGGGGCCTGACCACGATGCCCCAGGAGCAGCTGGAGCAGATCAGCCGGGAGGCGCTGCGGCGCGGCTACCAGGTCTGCGTGCACGCCATCGGCGACCGGGCCAACCGGATGGTGCTGGACGCCTTCCAGAGGGCGCTGAGCCTCGTCCCCTCGGGCGATCCCCGCTTCCGGATCGAGCATGCCCAGATCCTCTCTCCCGACGACGTCCCGCGGCTCGGCCGTCTCGGGATCATCGCCTCCATGCAGCCGGTGCACGCCACCTCCGACATGCCCTGGGTGCCGGCGCGGGTTGGTGAGGACCGCCTCGCGGGCGCCTATGCCTGGCGCTCCCTCCTGGACTCCTCGGCCCGGCTCGCTTTCGGCTCCGACGCCCCGGTGGAGCACTGGAACCCCTTCGACGGCCTCTTCGCCGCGGTCACCCGCCAGGACCACGATCTCCGGCCCGAGGGAGGATGGCTCCCCGGAGAGAGGCTCTCGCGGGAGGAGGCGCTGCGGGCCTACACCCTGGGCGGTGCCTACGCCGCTTTCGAGGAGAAGGAGAAGGGGACGGTGACGCCCGGGAAGCTGGCGGACCTGGTGGTGCTGGACGGGGACTATTTCGAGGTGCCGGAGGCCGAGATCTGGAAAGTGTCCCCGGAGATGACGATCCTGGGCGGGAAAGTCGTCTATGCGCGGCCCGGGGCGCCCGCGAGCTGACCTACTGCCCCGGCTTCTCCTGCCGGCGCGCCTCCTGCGCCGCGATCCGGGCTTTCGCCTCGGAGATTCTGCGCTTCAGATCGTCGATCTCCCTCTGGCGCCGGTCGACTTCGGGCTGCATCTCCCTGCGGACCTCTTCCCGCGCCGCCTCCAGCGCCTCCTCCTCGGTCATACGGTGACAGCCAGCCGGCAGAAGGAAGAGCAGCAGGAGCGCGGCGGCGAGCCTCCTATTCATCGTCATCGCCGGAGCCGTCCCGGTTGTCCCCCGCCTCCCTCTCTTCCAGGCGGCCCAGCTCCTGATTGAGCGACTCGATGCTCCGGTCCAGGGCCTCCAGAGTCTTCCGGATGGCCCGGCGCGTCTCTTCCCTCGCCTTCTCGAGGGCCGGCTTGCTCACCTTGACGCCCCGATACCAGATCTTCTGGCTCTCCTTGCCCACCACCTTCCCGGCCTGTGCGGCGCTCTTTCCCACTTCCTTCCCGGCCTTCCCGATGGCCTTTCCCATCTTCTTGAAGGAGTCCTTGACGGAGTCGTCGCCGGGAGCGGCCGAGAGGGCGGTGGTGGAAAGGACGAGGGCCAGCAGGGTCAGCAGGACTACGAGGGGGATCCGGCGCGCGCCGGGGTGACGCTTTTCCATGGGCCTGCCTCCGGCATAGAATCGTGACGTCCGCCGGGTCCGGAACCCCTTCGGGCGGGTTCTTCCGGGGGCCCTATTCTAGCAGAAGGGAGCTGGATGCGACGCGCCGCGTTCCGCCGGCTGGTGACTGAGGCGCTGGAGAACCTGCCGGCCGAGTTCCTCGAGAAGATGGACAACATCGAGGTGGTGGTGGAGGGGCTCCCCACGCCGGAGCAGGAGGCCTCCGCCGGAGGGGACCCGGAGGAAGGCCTGCTCATGGGACTCTACGAGGGGATCCCCCTCACCGAGCGCACCAGCTCCTACGGCGGCGTCCTCCCCGACCGGATCACCCTCTTCCAGGAGAACATCGAGGCGGTCTGCGAGACCCCGGAGGAGATCCTCGAGGAGGTCCGGAAGACGGTCCTCCACGAGATCGCCCACCACTTCGGAATCGACGACGACCGACTCCTGGAGCTGGACTACTGAGAGGCGAGGGTGCCGGCCATCCCGGCGGCAGAGGGCCGGGCAGCATTTTCATTGACAGGCGGCCCGGACCGAACCTATAATTTTCCATCCCCGAACGCTCATGCGGCGCCGATTCGAGTTGTCCATCAGAAGCGCCGGCCCACCGGGAACAGGATGCCGAACCAGCCCGAAATCGATCGCCATGCCCTGATCTTCGACTGGAA
>Ga0315288_10012973_pt1 | contig 10449 bp, 3 predicted proteins | sample YL17G11_20_MG_FD_203454 | JGI IMG/M metagenome (GOLD analysis project Ga0315288, IMG submission 203454) | Sediment microbial communities from Yellowstone Lake, YNP, Wyoming, USA - YL17G11_20 | ecosystem: Environmental > Aquatic > Freshwater > Lake > Sediment | place: USA: Wyoming | collected...
GTTGTCTTTCACGATAATTTGCTCCGCAGCCATAGACAGCTCAAGCCTCTGCTGCTTAACCAGGCTTTCCTGGCAGGCTTAGGCAACATCTATACGGATGAGGCGCTCTTCCTGGCCCGGCTGCATCCCCTCACTTCTTCCCGGGACCTTTCCCCCCTCCAGGCGGAGGTACTGTTAGCCAGCATCCGCCAGGTTCTGCAGGAGGGCATCCAACATCATGGTGCAAGCATCGATTGGGTTTACCGCGGCGGAGACTTTCAGAACCATTTCCGGGTTTACCAACGCACCGGACAGCCCTGCCAGATTTGCAGCACGCCGGTTCAGCGCACCGTTGTCGGGCAGCGCGCTACCCATTACTGCCCCAATTGCCAAAACAACCCTCAGAAAGTATGATCCTATGAACCTGTTTCTCTTCGTCATCCTCGCTGTAGTCCTGGTAGTTGCCGGTTTCATCCTGGCTTTACTGGTTATCCCCCTGCTGGGATTGGAGGATAAATCAACCAAGCTGCCAGCTTACAGGGACGCATCCTCAGAGACATCCAAAACCGTAACCCTGCCCCGAGTTGAAACCCGAACCCTTCGTATATGGAGTGATCCACAGAAAGATAAGCTGGTAGTCGAGATCGACGGCCGGGCATACGATGTTGTAACTGAATTGAGCCAGGAACAGCGCCGTTTCTTGAGCACGACTGCCACGGAACTGGTGGCCTGGATGAGCCAGGCGGTGTTAGAGCCTGGCCTGCCGGCTCCGGTTGAACAACAATTGCGGCTATCCTCATCAATCGACATGCTTCCCATCGAACCAAAGCCCGCCCCTGCGGACCGCAGCGTGATCAATGCCTTTTTGCAAGCGCTTCAGCCGGGCGGTTCCAAGGGCCGTCCTCAACCAAAAAGCCTGGCAGCTCAGATTGATGAAATTCTACAAGAAAAGCTGGCCCTTACAGGCTTCTCCCAGCACACCATTCACCTGGCCGAACTGCCCAATTATGGGATGTCCGTCCAGGTAGACCGGGAGCAGTATGAAAGCGTCGACTCAGTACCCGATGAGGAAATTCGTAAGTTGATCCGAGAAGCAGTGGAAGAATGGCAGAGGCGCAGTAAACTCGGAAGACCGTAGAGGCCCTGGCGCTCATTTTCTCAATCGGAATGATAAGGCGGAGGGGGTCGTTCCTGGTTATCAGACAGGAAATTCTTCTAAAAGCCGTTTTATGAGAACCTGACGCTCCGGCTCGGGCAGGAAAGCCGCCCGCGCAGCGGAAAGCAGCCTCTCGCGTAAGGTCTCCAGCGAAAAGCCCAAATCTTCACAAAACTTGCGGTATTCATCGCTCAAGCAGATCTGGCAGATGCTTGGATCATCCGTGTTGAGGGTTACATTCAAGCCCGCTTCTAGCATTGCCCGGATTGGATGATCTTCGAGCGAGGCAGCCACACCCGACTGGACATTACTGGTCACACATACGCAAAACGGGATCCCCTGCACCCGAGATAACTCCACGGCTGCCGGGTCTTCCATCACACGCACACCATGACCAATCCGTTCCGCGGAGAGATGCAGAATTGCCTCGGAGACATTTTGGGCTACGCCCCATTCCCCAGCATGAATGGTGATGTGCAGCCCAGCCTGTTTGGCTTCGCGGATGACCCCGGCAAAGGGTAATGCCGAGAATTGGGATTCGTTCCCAGCCAGGTCGAGGCCTGCCACCCCGCGACCCATTCGATCCACCGCCAAACCTGCGATCTGTTCAGCAATTTTAACGCTTTCGTGGCGGTTCAAGCTCACAATCAAACTTGTCCAGATCCCGTTCTTCTGGCTGGCTGTTTCGACGTTCTCGATCACCCAGTCGAACACATCAGCCAAAGGGAAACCCTGGGCGGCGCTCAGGGCCACCGGGGTAAAACGCAGTTCCAGATAGCGGACATTGTCGGCCGCGGCATCAGCCACCACTTCCCGCGCAAAGCGCCCAATGATCTCTGGAGATTGATGAAAGGTACGCAGGGTATCAAACTTCGACAAGAAGTTCCTGAAATTGTATGGCTCACCATCATTCACCTGCACCAGGGAACGAATCTGGCTGGTCCCTTGGATACGCATCCCTTGTTGGCGCGCCACTTCGACCATCGTTTCCAGGCGCAGCGAGCCCTCCAGGTGCCGGTGCAGTTCCACCTTAGGTAGCGATTGATAAAACTCTTTGGGACGACCAGGAGTGAGGGTGTCGTGGGCTGTCATACCATTCCCCATCGGGTGAAGTTATAGATGTGACTGGTTTCCAAAAGCGTACCACATTTTATACAAATGAGCAAACCCTCTATCTCCGCCGCCGCCGGCGCTTCTGACTGCGGCTCAGGCTGTTATCTGTCTGGGCTAGTTCAGTCTGATCCTCTTCCAACTCTCCCAGTGTGGGTGAAGATTCGTCAGTTACTGCCTCTTCCATCACAGCCTCGTTGTCGGAGGTTTCACTTTCTCCAATGACTTCCCGGACAGCGGATGTGCGCTTCAATCCAACCTGCAGACCGGAGGTATCGCGCGGGCGGAAGGTGAACATGCGCACAGCCACCCCCAGGCGCATTTCACTGAGCAAATTTGAGAAAAGCTCTGAAGCACGGCTCTTATACTGCACAAGCGGATCACGCTGCGCGTAGGCCTCCAGGCCAATCGAGACCCGCAGGGCTTCCATCTGGGTCAGATAGTCAACCCACAGCTCAGAGATGACCGCCAGGAGGAGCTGGCGATAGATCTCTGTCAGCGCCCGGCGGCCCAAAAGATCGATCACCAGTTTGATCTCTTCAGGGTCCAAACTTTGCAAGGGTTGGTTCTGCAGGATTTGGCAGTTCTCTTCGCCCAGGACACGCAGCAACCCAACTTGGGTAGCCTCCTCCAGGTCAGCCCAACTGGCATTCGCCAGGCGCGGCCATTGGCTGAGCCCATGCGCAGCCCGCAGCGTAGCCTGAGCCTTCTCCAGGTGATCCAGGACATCTTGAGTAATCTGTTCCGCCTCGCGGCCGTCCAGCATTCCGGCTGCCATAAAGGTGTAAGTCAGGCGGGTGGTGTGCTGCCAGACGCGCCGGTGGGTCTTTTTATCAAAGCTGGAACGCGACCCCTGGGGCATCATCATCAAGAGACCCAACAGGTGATCGGTGCGTACCGGACCGGTTATTTTAGCCAGGGCAGCCTCCAGATCCTTGCCAATCTGATCCCCCTCACCCACCAAACGGGCCTGGCGTTTATCCAATAGGCTTTCCACAGCCGAAGTCACCTGCTCTTCCAGCAGATCTAAATCTTGCCCAGCCAGTTGGCTTGCATCCAGCTCCAGGGATTCATCCAGCCTGCGTTCCACGGCTCCCAACAACCGGGTAATTGCCTGCTGTTTCAAAACCATTTCCACCTGTGTGCGAACCACCGGTTTCACCTCTTTGGGATCGTTGCGCAAGGTGCGCAGCTGCTCAGGAGCAAGGCGCAAGGGGATGCGTAGCAAACCGGTCAGCTCATCAGCAAGCTCGCGCGGGCTGCGCTGGGCGGTTTCATCTTCATCCTTAAGCCCATCAAAAAAGTTATCCAGCGTTTCCTGGCTTTCCTTCAACTGGGAATCCAGGCGGTTCCAGACTCCCTCGAACAGGTTTTTCACGGTATGCAGCAGGTGTTCTTGCTCGGCCTGCAGCGCCTGTCGAGCGATCGAACCCAACGCCTGGTGGATATCCTGAACGGTTTTCAGGGCCGCTTTGTTTTCCAGGATGCGATCCAGGAGCAGTTTCAGCGTAAAGGAGGGGAAAAGTGTGGCTCCCAGATCCAGGGGCGGCTGGATTTGGTCGAGCCAGGCAACCAGCTTCCAGGGGCCTTCGGAATCCTTCATGGCCTCGGGGACGCGCCGCCCAACCTCGGCGCGCAGCATCTCGCTGACATCCTCGCTCAGGTCATCCTTGGTAAAGATCCGATCGCGCTGCTCGTAAATGCGTGAACGCTGCGAATTGAGCACGTCATCATACTCGAGCAAATGCTTGCGCACATCGAAGTTAGCGCCTTCGACGCGTGTCTGCGACTGCTCGACGATCCGGCCTACCAGGCCAACTTCTAGCGGCAGGGCATCGTCGATGCGCATGCGCTGCATCAAGCTGTCGGCCTGCTGTCCGCCGAACAGGCGCATCAATTCATCTTCCATCGATAGATAAAAGCGCGACGAACCCGGGTCACCCTGGCGAGCAGAACGGCCGCGCAGCTGATTATCGATCCGGCGTGCCTCATGCCGCTCAGAACCGATCACATGCAAGCCGCCCAGTTCTTTGACGCTCTGCATATCTTCCATGTGCTTCAAGAAGTACTCCACCTCCACCTCATAAATCCCATAGTCCTGGCCCTTCAATTCTCGGACGGCCTGCCAGCGCTGTTCCATTGTCATATCATAAGGATTTTCAAATCCTGCCCGGCCCAGGACGCGGTTGACAATGGCCAGAACTTCTTCGGCAAGGTCACCGCCCAGTTTGATATCCACACCGCGACCGGCCATGTTGGTGGCAATGGTTACACTGCCAAAAGCGCCCGCCCCGGCAATGATCTGGCTTTCCTCCGTGTGCTTACGAGCGTTCAAAACCTGGTGGGGAATGCCCGCCTGCAGGCTGGCCACCAGGCGTTCCTGGTTTCCCACAGGCAGGTCCAACACGGCTTCCAGGCGAGACAACGACCTGGAATCCTGGAGCAGCTTACGGGAATCTTCAATAACGAAAGCCATTTCTAGCTCGCGCCCCATCTTGCGGATCGCGGAGATATCCAGCCTGTCCAACGGCTCGTTCAAGAAGGCCAGCTCCGGGACCTGCCGCCCGTCCTCCTGCTGGTTATGGTGTTCGAACCAGGCATCCCGCAGCATCAGCACCTGGGACATCCGGCGCAGCGGCTCGGCCTTGAGACGGTTAGACAGCCGCTCAGAAAGCTCGACTGAAGTCGTTCCTACCAACACCGGGCGGCCCAAGGTATGACACTGGAGGATTTCACGAGTCAAAGCCCTAAACTTGGCTTCTTCTGTACGGTAAACAACATCAGGGTAATCCTTACGTTTCCAGAAGACTGGCGCCTTCATCAGGTCATCTTTGTGGGCGTAATAACGGTACTTGTACCCCAGGTCATCCTTTTTTTCTAATTCAACCAGGATTGCATCTGCCCGGACAGCCTGGTATTCCAGATTCGTGGGGATGGCAGACACTTCTAGCTTGTAGATCTTGTGGAATTCTTCCGCTTCGGTGATAGCCGTACCGCTCATTCCGGCCAGCTTTTCGTACATGCGAAAATAATTCTGGATGGTGATGGTGGCGTAAGTGACATTTTCCGCCTGGACGCGCACCCCTTCCTTGGCTTCCACCGCCTGGTGCAGGCCATCGGACCAGCGCCGTCCGGGCATCTGGCGGCCTGTAAACTCATCGATGATGATCACCTTGCCGCCAGTCACTAAATAATCCTTATTGCGCTTGAAGAGGAACTGGGCGCGCAGCGCCTGCTCCAGATAACCCACCAGGCGCGCCTGCTCGGGGGTCACATCCTCTGGACGGTCGGGGTCGCGCAGAGGGATACCCAACAGGTCCTCCACGTGCGTCTCGCCGATCTCGGAGAGGGTTACATTGCGATCCTTTTCATTAACCTCGTAATCTTCGGCACGCAGTTGCCGGACGACTTGAGCCATGCGGGTGTACCATTCCGTGTCATCCGTGGCAGGGCCTGAGATGATCAGGGGCGTGCGGGCCTCATCGACGAGCACATTATCGACCTCGTCCACGATGGCGTAATAATGGCCGCGCTGAACGCGGTCATCCAGGCGCATGGTCATGTTGTCGCGCAGATAGTCGAAGCCAAACTCAGAGTTCGTGCCGTAGGTGATATCGGCAGCATAGGCCTCTTTACGCGGCACCATGCGAAGCTGGTGCTGGTCTTCGTGAGGCGAGGTGCGTTCCAGGTCAATCAGGAAGGCTTTCTTGCCGTTCTCGGTGCGGGCTGCCATTTGCAGGACGCCTACGGACATCCCCAGGGTATGGTAGATGGGCGCCATCCAGCGGGCATCGCGGCGGGCCAGGTAATCGTTTACCGTGACCAGGTGCGTACCCTTACCCGTCAGGGCATTGAGAACCAGCGGCAGGGTCGCCACCAGAGTCTTGCCTTCACCGGTGCGCATCTCTGAGATCGTGCCCTGGTGCAACACGGCCCCGCCGATCAATTGCACATCATAATGGCGCAAGCCCAGGGTGCGTTTGCTGGCTTCCCGCACAACCGTAAAGGCTTCTACCAACAGATCATCTAACGTCTCCCCCTCACTCAGGCGAGCACGGAATTCGCTTGTTTTCCTTTGTAACTGCTCATCGGTGAGCGCCTCGAACTGTGCTTCCAGGGCGTTCACCTGCTCGACCACCTCGGCATATTTGCTCACGGTGCGCTTATTCGAGTCGCCGCTGAAGAGAGTGACAAACTTCTTTAACATGAAAAATCCCTTTCCAGTGAAAATTATACTATGCCCAGGGAAAATTAAGCTTAGCAGGGGATTAGGGGATGGCTTTCTAGCCTTAGCTCTGTCAAGTGTTAAGAGACCCAATTTTTTAAGCCAACCGTAGCTTTCCCGTCCGCCCATCCGTGCTATAATCTTTTTGTCGCCATCATCAAGCTAATTCCCTGACAATTGAAAACTGGGCCCGGTTCATGTCCTTTGTCCACCTGCACGTCCATTCCGAATACTCGCTGCTCGATGGCTTCTCGAACATCAAGAAGCTGGTGAAGCGCGTCAAGGATATGGGCATGCCCGCCGTGGCGCTCACTGACCACGGCACCATGTTCGGCGTGATCGACTTGTACAACGCAGCCATTGCAGAGGGGGTCAAGCCGATCATCGGCGTGGAGGCCTACCTGGCCTCGCGAGGCATGAAGGAGAAGGATCCGCAGGCAGATAAGAAGTCCACCCACCTGCTGCTCCTGGCGGAAAACGAAACTGGTTATAAAAACCTGCTGCAGATCTGCTCTGCGGCCCAGTTAGAAGGCTTTTACTATTACCCGCGCATCGACCACGAATTCCTGGAGAAGCACGCCGAGGGCTTGATTTGCACTTCGGGCTGCATGTCAGCGGAGATCCCGCGCCTGATTGCACAGGACAACCTGGATGCTGCCCGCCGGCAGATGGATTGGTATTACGGCGTCTTTGGGCCAGACAACTTTTTCTTAGAGCTCCAAAAGCACAATATCAAGGATCTGGAGCGCATCAACAGGGCTCTGTTGGAGATGGGTCCACGCTACCAGGCGCGCTACGTTGCCACGAACGATGTACACTATATCAACCCCGAAGACTCCCGCCTGCAGGATATCATGCTGGCGATCCAGACCGGCAGCGTGCTCAGCGACCCCAACCGGATGCGGATGACGGACCCGTCTTACTACCTGCGCACGCCGGAGGAGATGAACAGGCTCTTCGCCGAGGTGCCGGAGGCACTCAGCAACACACTGCTGGTTGCCGAACGCTGCGCGCTGGACCTGGGCTTCAAAGGCTACCACCTGCCAGACTTCGAGGTGCCCTCAGGTCACACCCCCGAGACTTATCTGCGTCAGCTCTGCGAGGCAGGTTTGATCGTCCGCTATGGTGCCCGCACCAACGCTCCCGAGGTGCGCCAGCGCCTGGAATATGAGCTGGGCGTGATCCACACCATGGGCTTCGACACCTACTTCCTGATCGTGGCAGATCTGTGCAGGTATGCGCGTGAAAGAGGCATCTGGTACAACGCCCGTGGCTCAGCGAATGGATCCATCGTCGCCTATGCACTTGAAATCACTGTGGTCGAGCCACTGGAGTATGGCCTGATCTTTGAGCGCTTCTTGAACCCGGGACGGATCTCGATGCCCGATATCGACCTGGACTTCCGCGACGATCGCCGCGCCGATATCATGGAATACACGGTCCAAAAATACGGAAGCGATAAGGTGGCCCAGATCATCACCTTTGGCACGCTGGGAGCGCGGGCAGCGATCCGGGATGTGGGGCGGGTGATGGATATCCCGCTCAGCGAAGTTGATCGCGTGGCAAAGTTGATCCCGAATATCCCCGGCAAGCCGGTCACCGTCCAGCAGGCGCTGGAAGAGATCCCCGACCTGAAAGCCCTTTATGAGTCTGCCGGTTACCTGAAAGAGCTGATCGACACCGCCAGCGAGATGGAAGGCGTAGTGCGCAACGCCGGCACGCACGCCGCGGGCGTGATCATCACCGACAAACCCGCCATCGAATACATGCCCATGCACCGTCCGACGGGCAGCTCTGCGGAAGATTCACCGGTCAAGACCGTCTCTCAGTTCGAAATGTCCGTCATCGAATCGCAGGGCTTCCTCAAGATAGATTTCCTGGGCCTGGCAACGTTGACGATCATGGCGCGGGCCTGCGATCTGATCAAGCTGCGCCACGGGGTTGTCTATGATCTTTCCAATATTCCCACCGATGATCCCGCTACCTATGAGCTGATGGGGCGCGGTGAAACGGCGGGCGTGTTCCAGGTGGAAGGCTCGGGCATGCGCCGCTGGCTGATGCAGATGAAGCCCAAGCAGCTTGAAAACGTGATCGCCATGGTGGCGCTCTTCCGCCCGGGTCCTATGGATTTCATCCCCGGGTACATCCGGCGGATGCACGGCGAAGAACCCGTCACCTACCGGCACCCCACCCTGGAGCCGATCTTCAAAGAGACCTATGGCTACCCGGTGTACCAGGAACAGCTCATGTTTGCGGTGATGCAGCTAGCTGGTTATACCCCGCCTGAGGCGGATGACTTGCGCAAAGCGGTGGCAAAGAAGATCAAAGATAAGCTGCTCAAACACCGCGAGAAGTTCGTCAAAGGGGCAGTCAAGAACGGCATTCCCGAAGAGACCGGGTACGCCATTTTCGACGACTGGGAAGAATTCGCCCGTTACGGTTTTAATAAAGCTCATGCTGCCAATTATGGCGTAGTGGCGGTGCAGACGGCTTACCTGAAGGTGCATTACCCGGTCGAGTATATGACCGCCCTCCTCTCGGTCAACCAGAACGATACCGACAAAGTAGCCTTGTATGCGGCAGACTGCCGGCGGATGGGTATCAAGATCGATGCGCCGGATGTAAACTGCAGTACCTGGGATTTCAGCATCGAGGATCATGAAAATAACAAAGCCTCCATCCGTTTCGGCCTGGGGGCGGTCAAAAACGTCGGCTCGGGGCCGGTCGAGGCTATTCTGCAGACCCGAGCGAAAGGCCCGTTCAAAGACATCAACGATTTTGCCCGGCAAGTCGACTTGCGTCAGGTAGGTAAGCGCGCCCTGGAAAGCCTGATCCGGGTGGGGGCGCTGGACCGTTTTGGCCCACGGCCTTCGCTGCTGGCGGCGCAAGACCGGATCATGTCGATCAGTGCCACACACTTCAAAGCTGCTGACATGGGGCAGATAAGCCTTTTTGGTATGCACACGGGCATCAGCGAGGAAATCATCTTGCCTAAGGTGTCGGGCGAGGTCAGCCGCCGCGAAATCCTGAACTGGGAGCGCGAGCTGATTGGCCTGTATGTCTCAGACCATCCTCTCAGCCCGGTGATGGATGTGCTGACCCAGGCAGTGACCCACTTTTCCGGGCAGCTTTCGGAAGCCAGCCCGGATGAGCGTGTACGCGTGGCGGGGCTGATCACGCGCATCCGTCCGCACCAGACCAAAACGGGCAAGGCCATGGGCTTTGTCACGCTGGAAGACATCCAGGGCAACATCGAGCTGGTGATCTTCCCTCGTACCTGGGACCAGGTCTATGAGATCGTGGAGCCTGACCGGGTAGTGCTTGTTGAAGGGCGAGTGGACGCGGCCAGCGGTGAGCCGAAGGTGCTGGTAGATACGATCACGACAGAGCTGACCGCTTACACAACCGTTCCACATCCTTCCAGTCCAAAACCAGCGCCGTCAGATTCCTTCTTTCCTCCTGAACCTGAAGAGAAAGAAGAACCGCTGGAACCTGTTGCAAGTCTCGCGGCCTCCTCCAAGGCCAACAAATCAGCGGTGAGCGACCCGCCTGCCGACTGGGATGGGAGCATCCCACCCCCTCCGGATACCTTCCCGCCCGATTGGGAATATGAAATTGTACCCGGTGGGTTTGTTCTGGATCCGCAGCCCAAAACAGAGGCTTCGTTTGAGTCACCCGGGCTTCCTGAGGTTGAGGCTTTAATGGAACCCGGCCCAGATACCCAACCGGCCAAGGATGAACCTGTCTCGTTACAGGCAACAGAGCCGCTGGCAAGCTCTTCCAGCACAACAGCAAGCCTACCGGTGGAAAGCGAAGTCGAAAAGACGAAGCCGATCTTCCCCTATATCCTCACCCCCATCTCGCCAATCACTTCCGAAGATGTTCACATGATCACGGTCCTGATGCGCCAATCGGGGGACAAGGTGCGCGACAACCTGCGCCTGCGACAGGTGTACGGTACGCTCATCACCTATCCGGG
>Ga0315288_10012974_pt1 | contig 10448 bp, 8 predicted proteins | sample YL17G11_20_MG_FD_203454 | JGI IMG/M metagenome (GOLD analysis project Ga0315288, IMG submission 203454) | Sediment microbial communities from Yellowstone Lake, YNP, Wyoming, USA - YL17G11_20 | ecosystem: Environmental > Aquatic > Freshwater > Lake > Sediment | place: USA: Wyoming | collected...
TTTTAAGTTTCTGCCAGTGCGGGGCATCGCCCCGGAGCCGCCCGCTTTCGCCCGGCGGCCAACCGCCGCTCCACCGCCGACCGACGCTGGCTCTCGCACGGGCGCACTGGCGCGCTGCCCAGCCCCTGGACGCCGCTTTTCGCTCAGGGCTGGCCGCTGCGGTCGCCGCCGCGCCCGCGCCGTGCGCGGGCGGACATAAGCGCACAGTCGGGCGCGGCGCCGGGTGCCGGCCTGGCGAGCACGGCGCGCGCCGGCTCGACGAGCAGGCCGTCCGGCACCACGACCCACCCCAACGCATTCTTGATCGCCGCCATGCGGTCGGCGAGGGTCTCGCTCGCGTACCCAAAGGTTGGGGTGGGCGTCAGGGTGGGCGGCGTTTCGCGCGCGCGTGAGCGCGCGCCGACCTCGCCCGGCACCGCGCCCTCCTCGGGAGCGCCGGTGGCGGCCCGCGGGCACTTGTCAGCGCCCGCCACATCCGCGGTGCCAAGTCGAGGCGGCGCGGCGGCAGCGTCGGAAGCCGGGCGCGGGTCGCGCGGCAGCGTGGGGGTCGGCGCGGGCATGGTCTGCCGGCTCGGTGGCGAGCGGGGGCCGCAGATGCCGCGCCGTGGACCGGCTGGGGAAGGCGTCGCGGCGGCAGTGTTGCCGCGGTGACAGGCGCGCGAGAGAGAGAGGCAGGCGACCCGCTCCCACACTCGACCCCACGGGCCGGGGCCCGCCCCGCGCCCCACGCTCACGGTCGCCCGTTCAGCGCAGTCCGCGGCCCCAACCGCCGACCCCACCGCCCTCGCCCGATCCGTGCCCCGCCATGCTCGCCGCGGCGACCCTCCTCAAGGTGTGTGTGCGTGGAGCGGTGTGTGACGTGGGCGTGCCCGCCGGCGCGAGCGGCGGGGAAGGCGCGGCAGCCCGGGGATTCAAGCGCATCTTGCCCGCCTGCGCGCCGCGCCCCGCCCTCCTCCCCACCCCAAACTCTCGCCCTCAATCCCCGACACCGCCCACCCGGCCCTCAGACGCCCCTGCCCGGCGGCGCGGCGCCGAGCCAGCCGCCGCCGCGCCGCGCGCGGAGCGTCGCGGCCTGCTTGCTTGTAGGACACGGGTGGAGGCGGGCGTCCGGCAGCGATTGCGGCGACGAAAGGGAGCCGGCCGCCAACCGCCCTCTCCTCCTCTCCCTCTCTTCAGGCTGCCGCGTCGCTCGCGCTCGCCGCCGCGTCGCTGCGCCCGCCGCCCCAGCACGTCCTGGTGCTCGACGCGGGCAGCTCCGGCACCAGGATGTATGAGGACAAGGGGGGAGGGACAGGAGGGCGGAGGAGGCGAGCGCGCGCGCCGACCCCGCCCCCCCCTCCCTCCTCTCCAGCCACGCCTTTGCCGTGCGGTCGTCCCCTGGCCGCCTGCCCGCCGTGACCGCGATCGCGCCCTCTCGGCGGGCGGCCGCGCCGAGGCGGTCGGCGGCGCCGGCGCTCGACCGGGTCGAGACGGCGCCCGGGCTCGCGGCGTGGGGCGACGCCGCGGCGGCGCTGTCCCCGCTCCTCGCCTGGGCCGCGGCGGCGCTTCCCCGGCGATCCCACGCCGCCACGCCGGCGCTGCTGCTGGCCACGGCGGGCGTGCGCAAGCTCCCTCCCCTGGACCGTGCCGCCCTGCTCGCCGACGCCGCCTCTGCCCTCGCCGCCTCCCCGTTCGCCGCCGCCCCCCCGCGCGTGCTGGCCGGCGAGGACGAGGCGGCGTACGCGTGGGCGGCGCTGAATTTTCGGGCAGGCACGTTGCACCAGGCGGCGGCCTCCCGCGCGCCGCCCGTCGCCACCATCGCCGTGCTCGACCTGGGCGGGTCGTCGTTGGAGACGGCGGTGGCGGTGGAGCGGAAGGAGAGGCGTGGCGGGGCGCCCACCGCGGCGCCCCCCCCACTCGCGGCGTCGCGCCATATCGTCGTCGGCGCCTCCTCCCACGACGTCGCCGCCACCTCCTACCCAGGCCTCGGCCTGGACGACGCGTGGCGCGGGGCGGAGAGGGCGTGCGGTGGGGGAGGGGCGGCGTGTGCAGAGGCCGCGCAGCGCGCGGCGGCCGCCGTCGCCCCTCTGCCCCCCAACACTCGCGTCGCCGCCCTCTCGGGCTTCGCGGTCGTCGCCAAAACCGCTCGCCTGACCGACGGCGCGTCCGTCGACGCGTGGAGCGCGGCCGCCGGCCGCGCGTGCGCCGACGCCGACGCGGCGGCCGACGGAGAGGAGGCGGCTGATGGTGAGGCCGACGCCATGCGCCCGTGTTTCAACGCGGCCTACGCGGCCTCCCTCCTCCATCGCGTGGCCCCGGCCTCTGTCTCGCACCGCGACGGCGGCGGGTGGCCGCTCGGCGCGGCGTTGCTCGACGGCCTGCCGTTGGTGGCGCGGGGAGGACGGGGCGCGGACACGGTGCGGGTCGCGCTGTGGGCAGGGGCTGTGGCCGCGGCGGCCGTCGGCGGCGCGCTCGCGGCGGCCGCGCTCGTCGAGGGAGGAGGGCGGCGGCGCGATTTGGCGGCATGAAAACTCTCTGTCTCGTCAGGATATGTGCGGCGGTGGGACGGCGTTGCGTGGGGGAGATAGCAAAAGGAGGCGGGAAAAAGGGGGGCAGGCGCGGCGGGCGCGCGGTGCTCGCCAGCGACGACGCCGACAGCCGGGGCCAGGTCCGACACGTCGGCCGCGGGCGCGGCCTCTTTGCCGGCGCCGACGGGGGCCGCGCCGCGGCCGCGGCCGCCGCGGCGCCCCCCGTCGGCGCCAGCCGCGCGCGGCGGCGGCGGCGCCGCCGCCGCCGGCGGCGTCCGCCGGCCGCGAGTCGGGGAGCAGTCGTCGCACACCAGGCACGACGACCCGAGCCTGGCGCGAGGAGCGGTGGGTCGCGGGCGCGGCGTGAGGCTCGGGCGGGGTCGAGGGACGCGAGCGACGCTTTCGCCGCGGCCGCCGGGGCGCCACCGACGCTCTCCGGCCGCCCCACGCCCGACACCGGCACGCCAGCGGGTCACACAGTCGCATCGCGGCACGGCCAAGGCACCCTTCCCAGCGGCAGCAGCCGCGGCGCGCCGCCATCGCACGGTCACTCTCCGCCATGTCGACCGGCAAGTCGAGCTCCTACCGCGGGGTCACCCTCTTTAAACCGTCGGGGAAGTGGCGTGCGCAGGTCCGTTGAGGGGCCTAGAGTGGGGGCGAGGCGGGGCACGCCGGCCGTGTGGGAGCGCGTGTTGGATGCGGCCCGCGAGCGCCCGCCCCGCGGCCGCCCGCCCCCGCGCCGCCACCGTCGGGCGTCTAGCTCGGCGCATGGCCCTCGGCGGCGGCATCGGCCGCGCTCGCGCCCCGGGCGCGCGCCCCAGGCGCCGGCGGCGGCGGCTAGACCGTCGCCGCCCTCGCCACGCGCCTCTCGCGCGCCCACCTTCCTGGCGCCGACGCGTGGACATGCGCACTGTCGCGCCGGCGGGCGAGGCGGGCGCCGGGGTGGGCGGCGGGCGGCGAGCGCGCTGGCCGCCAACCGCATGGCAAAATGTGGGGTGCCGCCCCGCCGCGGCCGCCGCCCGGCCCAGCCAGGCTTGGCGTGGCGGTGCTAGCGCCATCGCGAGGGCCGGCCGGGGGCGCGGCGGCGGCGGGAGGCCGCCGCCCGCGCGCCGCTCGGGCAGCAGGGGGAGCAAGCCGCGGCGCCACCCACCCACCGCCCCGGGAGACGCGCCCGACGCTCAACCGCCCCCAACCCTCCCCTGCAGATCTCGGCAGCCGGCAAAACGACGTCCCTGGGCGACCACGAGTCCGAGGCCGCCGCCGCGCGCGCGTTTGACCGCGCGGCGATCAACAAGGGCGGGGCGGCGGCGCGCACCAACTTTCCTCTGGCCGACTACGCGGGCGAGGTGGACGAACTGATTCGTGAGTCGGGAGACGGGGGGGAGCGGGGGGAGGAGGGGAGGCGCGCGCCGCGCGCGGCCCGACCCGGCGACCCCCCCCCCCCCCCCCCCCCCGCCAGGCATGCCGACCCCGGAGCTCGTCGCCCTCCTCCGCGCCCGCGCCCGGCGCCAGGGCGCGCAGACGTCCCGCCACCGGGGCGTGTCCCTGCTGCGCCAGACCGGGCGCTGGCACGCGCAGATCAACGTCGCGGGGCGCCAGGTGCACCTCGGCTTTTTCGGCCGGGAAGATGCGGCGGCGCGCGCGTACGACCGGGCCGCGATCTTGAAGGGGGCGGCCGAGGCGGGGAGCAAGATCGTGACGAATTACGGCGTGGCGGACTACGAAGCCGAAATCCCGCTCCTGGCGTCCGTCCCCCCCGCCTCCCTCGTCGCCGCCCTCACCGATGACGGCACGCGCAAGGCGGCCATGGCCCTGCTGTGCGACGGGTTTGGCGAGGCGCGCGTGGTGGCCCTGTTTGGCGCGCGGCCGGCGGGGGCGCGCCGCGTGGCCGCCGCCGACCTGGCCCCCCGCTGCGAGCGCGCCCCGCCCAAGCACACCTCCCTGCGCGGGCCGGGCGTGGGCGGCCTGGGCGGCCTCCTCTCGGCCACCCGCGCCGCGACGCCCGACCGCGGCCGCGCGCCGCCGAGCGCGCCCAAGTCGCCCGCCTCCCCCGCGCGCCCCCCGCGCCCGCCGACCACGCCGAGGGCGGCGCCAGCGCTGGTGGGCGCGTGGGAGGACGGGCCCGAGGCGCGCGTCGCGCTCGCGCCGCGCGCGACGACGGCGCGGCAGACGGCCGTCGCCGCGCGCCGCGGGGTCGTGGCGGATATGCCTGCTTCCCCCGTCCTCCCTTCTACGCCTGCCCGCGGCGGCGCCCCTCCCGCCCCCCCTGCCACGCCCGCGGTCGCGCCCGCGCCGCGCGCGCCGCGCTCGCCCGCCGGCGGCGCGCCCGAGGAGGAGGCCCGCCGCAAGCGGCGCAAGGGGGCGCCCACGAGGGCGGCGGTGTGAGAGAGGGGAGGGGAGAGAGGGGTGTTGGTGGTGCCGCGCGCTGCTTTCTTGTTTGTTGGGCGCACGCAGAGACCCCTTTGGGGGTCCGCTGGTGCAAAAACCGCCGGCCGCACAAAGACCCGCATGCTCCCGCCCGACAGCGACTACGACAGCGAGGACGAGTGTGTTGTGCGGTGGGGAGGGTGGTGGCGGCGGCGGCGCGCGGCGTGCGCGCGCCTCCCACCCTCTCCCCTCTCGTCTTCTCTCTCTAGGCGCATAGCCGCCCGCAGAGAGGCCGCCGCTTATCTCTCTGACTTGCGGGCGCGTGGGTGGGCCGAGGCGGCGGCCGCGGCGGCGCACAGGCGAGGGGACCCGCGGGCGGCGAGGCGCGGACACAAAACGGCCGCCCCTTCCGCCGCCGACTTGTGGCCCGCAAACGACACACAGGGACGCCCAGCGCCGCCGCGGGAGCGAGGGCGCGTGGTGGGCGCCGGAAGAACCGATTGCTCCCACCACGCTCTCCGCCTCCGGCCGCGCCACGTGGGCGCGCCTGGACGCCGCCTGGGCCGCCCTGCCGCCGCGCGGGGTGGCGCCGGAAGACGTGCCGTGGCCGCCGGACGAGGAAGGAGGTGGGGAGGGTAATGAGTTGACGGGGTGACAAAAGAAGAAGAGCGTCTCTCTTGCTCTTCCCTTAACACCCCTAACAGTCGCCCACACCCCTCCGCCCAGGCCTGCTCGCGTCCGCCGCCGCCGCCGCGAGCGCGACGGGATCTTTGCCACCCTGTCTGGACGCGGTCAAAGCTGCGTGGCGGGTGGCGTGCGTGCGGTATCACCCGGACAAGCTCGCGCCGCGGCTCGCGCGCGCGGGCGACGCGCGGCACCACGGCGGCTCCACCTCCCCCAGCCCTGCCGTCGCCGCGGTCCTGGAGCGCGCGGCGGGCGTGGTGGCGGCCGCGGGCGCCGAGTGGGGGGCGTGGCGGGCGGGGGGGGGAGGGGTGGGGGCGCGCGCGCGGTGGTGACGGGCGGCCGCTGGGGCCGCGCCCCCGCTCTGGTGCGGCAGCCACGGGAGAGAGAGAGAGACGCTATGCGCCACCGCCGCCCCGTTGCAAGGCGGCCCGCAAGCTCAACCCTCCAACCCTAGGGTTTCTCCCAAACCCCAAAGGGTTTGGGTCTCCCCCCCCCTCCCCCCCTCCCCACCCCGCGGCGCGCGCGCTCGCTACAGCTCCTCTCGTCCCTCTCCTTCCCCTTGCACCACCACGCCAAATCCCGCCTCCTCCAGCGCGGCCCGCACCGCGCCCGCCCGGGTGGCGGCGGCCGCCCCCGCGACCCGGACTCGCCCCTCCCTCCAGTCGACGCTGGCGGCCGCGCCGGGGCCCGCCGCGGCGGCCGCGGCCGCCCGCGCGCGCTCGCCGCAGGCGGCGCACTTGACGCCGGTGAGCGTGAAATGGAGAGACGGGGGCGTGAGAGGGGGCGCGCCGCGCGCCGACGCGGCCCAAGCGCGCACCCCGCCAGCCTTGCCCACCGCCGCCGTCCACTCGGGCGACGTCGCCAGCGCAAGCATGACACTCAACCAGACCACCGTGCGCCGCTTGCTCCTGTGCCGACCGTGAGCCGCCGCGAGCGCGGCGAGCCCGGCGGCGAGCGCGGGCGCGCGCCACGCGTCGAGCGCGGCAAAGCCGGCGCAACCCAGGCCAAACGCGTTGAGCGCGAGCTGCACGAGGCAGCAGGAGGAGGCGAGGAGGCCGCCAGCGAGAGCGGCGAGGGCGGGCGGGAGGTGGACGGGCCGCATGCGGCGAGAGAGTGCGAGAGAGCGGCTTCGACCACTGGGACCGTCACGCCCGCCCAACCACCCCCCCTCCCCCTCCCGCCCCAACCAGCTCCACGCCCGCCGCCGTCGCCGCCAGGTATGCCGCCAGCGCGAGGGGGGCCGCGGAAAGGACGTACAACCGCACCACCAGCCTCGCCAGCGCGCGCGACAGGCCTGCCGGCCCGTCGCCGCCGACCGCGCCGCGCGACGGGCGCAGGCGGGCGATGACGACCAAGGTCTGACTTGTAGGGCTCGCAGCTTCCATGAGTAGGACCATGGCGACTAAAGGGTCGGCAGGGAGCGCTCCGGCCGCTCGCAGGGCGGCGACGATTCCCACGCCGGCGGCGGGCAGCAGAAGCAGGCGCACGGTGGCGACGGCCGCCACGGCGCGCGTCAGGGGTCGGCGGGACCAGGAGGAGATGGAGGTCCAGGCGGTGGCGAGCAGGTTGAGGCGCGGGGCGGCGGCACCGGCGGCCGCGCGCGTCGACGCTCCGCCGCTTGCCACCCGCAGCGGCTGGATGTTGCCCACCGGCGCGCCCGCCTCGGCAGCAGCCCCGGCCAAACTGGCCCCCAGCACCAGCACCTGCACGCCGAGCGCCGCCGGCGCCAGCAAGCGAGCCGCGCCGACGGCGACGCGCGCGGCGGCGACCGCCGCCGCCGCTTCCGGCGGCAGCGACCCGGCCGGCGCGTCAAGGAACAGGGTCGGCCCCAGAGGCGAGAGCGAAAGCACGACCGCTGCCGCTGTGGCGGCGAGCGGGGGGGACGCGGCGCGCGTGAAGGCGGCGGCGGCCGCGCGGCGGAAACGCGCGGCAGCGGCCCGGACGTGCGGCTTGCCCACGGTGGCCGCGAAAGCGGCGGCAGCGGCCAGCGAGGTTTGGGAGGTGGCGGCCGCGGCGGCGGCCCGCGCACCGCCCCCTCCCCCACCCCCCTGCGCCCGCGCCGCCGCCGCGTTGTCCACCATCCCCACCCCCGCCGTCCACAGCAGGGGCGACCACCCCAGCGCGTACAGCGACACGTAGGCCGCCGCCGCGCGAAACGCGGGCGGCGGCAGCAGGGCGGCGAGGAGGACGAGGGGGAGGGAGACCGCGTTGCCAAACGCGCAGGCGCACGTGACGAGTTGGCGCCCGCCCGGCGGGGTTGGGGGGCGGGCGGGGGGGGGGAGGAGGGCGGGGGCTGCCGCGGGGGCGCCGGCGGCGCGGGCGAGGGCCGCGGCGGCGGCGCGGGCCGACGCGGCGGGCGCGGCCACCGCGTGCCACGCCGAGCGCCTCCGAAACAGGCTCCCGTCAGCAACCCGCCCGGCGACCGCGCCAAAGCCAGCGCCCAACGCGACGTGCGCGGCGGCCGCCAGGGGGAGGACGGCGAGGCGCCAGCCGGGGCCGTCGGGGGCGGTCGCCGCAGCGGCGAGCGTCGCGCCGACCGACGAAAATTGGAGGCTCGGCAGGAGCACGACGAACGACACCCGGGCCAGCACGTCGGCCGTGGTTGCGGGCAGCATGCCAGAGGTCACCAGGCGGGCCGTGGCGGCGACGGCGGCCCCGACGGCGAGCACGGCGGCGGCGGCCGCGCCGAGCGCGGGGTCGGAGGCTGCAGAAAAGGGCGAGGAAGTGTCTGTTGAATTCCGTCTCGTTCGTTCCTTTCCTCGCTCTCCTCTCTCTCGCTCTCCGCCGTACCGGCAGCCCGCGCGGCGGCGAGCGCGGCCGAGCCGGCCGCGGTCGCCGCGGCGGGGTCGAAGGGTGGGAGCCACGCGGCCGCCGCCGCCACGGCCGTGGGTCGCCGCGATCGTCGAAGCGGCTTTGCGACAGGCGGCGAGGCCTGGCGGCGGCCGGGCGGCGCGCAGCACCGGGTCGGCGCGCCCACGGCGCGCAGCATTGGGCGCGCTGAGGCCCGCGGCGCCTCCTGCGCCTGGTGCGCGACCGGTTCGCCTGACGGCGGTGGCGAGCGGCAGTCGGCGGCGGCACAGAGTGGCGACGCCCGCCGTCGGCATCGCGTCCCCCACTCTCACACCCCCGCCAGCGTCCCTTTCCCCCCTTTTGACGCCCGGGCGGCAGCGCGACACGCGTGGCGACCCCGCCCCCACCTCCCGCCCCGCCCGCGACCGCCGCCTGCTCCGCCGGTTCAAATGGCGGCGCCCGACCCGGGCCCCTGCGCCCCGCGCCCGGGCGACAAGGAGAATGGCGGGCCGGCCAGCATCAAGACCATGTTCGAGGAGGGGGTCACGGGCATCGACACTCAGCGGTAGGAGAATGGGGGAGGGGGGATGGTCGGCCGCGCGCCGAGCGCGTCGCTGGCGCCGCGCGCCCGGCTCCCGTCGCGCTCGCGGTCGCGGCGCGGTCGCACGAGACGCGTGGCGGCGGGAGGACGCGGCATGCGCCCCTCCCTCTCCCCCCGCCGCGCGCGCGGCATCCCGCCGTTTCGCGCCCCGCCCCCAACGGTTACGTCCGCCGCGCGCTCCAATTCCCCTTCCACCTCCTCCGCCTCATAGCTCTGCCGACGTCTTTAAATCGCTGGAAGGCCGCGCGCTCACGGCCGAGGAGCAGGCCATCGTCGACGCGCGCGTTGCGCTCCAGCGCCGCATGCTCGCCGCCTTTGAATCCCAGGAGCGCGCCCGCAAGATCGGCGACATCCTGGAAGTCTGCCCCGACGTGTCCGAAGCGGACGCAGGGCGCGCGCTCGACCTGTGTGGCGGGCACGAGGCCGACGCGGCGGCCGCGCTCGCGGGCGACCCCGCGTTCAGGCGCCGGCTGATGGCGCCGATGGGGACGGCGTCGGGCAGGCCGGGGAGCGGTGGTGGCGGCGACCGCGACCGCCCCGCCGCTGCCTCGCGCCACCGCCAACCGTGGGCCGCGCCGCTCGGCCCGCGCGCCAAGCCGGTCGACCCCGCGGGCCTCGGCGACGGCGTCTTCATCGGCAAGTTTCGCAACGGGGCGGCGTACCGCAAGCCGGCTGGCGGCAGCGCGCCGGGGTCGCGCGCCGCGTCGGCCGAACCCTCGAGCGAGGACGCGTCGGGGTCCGGGTCGGGCGCCGCGGCCGCCGCCGCCCCCGCCGCTCCTCGCCCGCGGTCGCGGTCCGGGTCGCGGTCGGGCAAGCGCAAGTCTTCGGCGTCGCGCGCGCGCGCGCCGCCGCCCCCTCCCCCCCCCCTTCCGGGCGCCGTGCTGCACCGCCTGATGAAGGCGCTGCCCGACGGCACCATGGTGCCCGCGCTGCCGGGCGAGGTCGAGGCGGCGTGGGCGGCCGAGGCGGCCGTGGCGGCCGAAGCCGCGGCCAAAGCCGCGGCCGAAGCCGCGGCCGAAGCCGTGCCCGCGCCGTCGGCACCGTCCGCTACCGCTACTTCGTCTTCCTCTGACGACGACGACGACCCCGCGTCCGTGGGCGCGCTGGCCGTGCGCGCGCTGGCGACCGCCCCCCTCGCCAACGCGGTCACGCTCGCGGGCCGCCTGCCCGCCGCCGCGCGCGAGGCGGCGCTGGGCCTGCTGGCGGGCGAGAACGCGGACCGCGCGCGCGAGCTGCGTGACGCGCTGGCCGTCGCGCGCGCCCCTGGCCCCAAGCGCGCCGCCGCCTCGCCCCCTCCCCCCCCGCCCGCGTCCCGCAAAGCGGCCAAGCCGCGCCCCGACTCGCGCCCGACGTCGGCGGCCGCGGCGGCCCCCCCGCGCGGGGGGGGGGGGGGGCCGCCCGCCCGCGGGGGGGGGGCCCCCGCCCCCCCCCGCGGCCGCGGGCGGGGTCCCCAGCTTGACGCGCGCATTGGCGCGCGGTTACGCTCGAGGGCGCGGGCG
>Ga0315288_10012975_pt1 | contig 10448 bp, 10 predicted proteins | sample YL17G11_20_MG_FD_203454 | JGI IMG/M metagenome (GOLD analysis project Ga0315288, IMG submission 203454) | Sediment microbial communities from Yellowstone Lake, YNP, Wyoming, USA - YL17G11_20 | ecosystem: Environmental > Aquatic > Freshwater > Lake > Sediment | place: USA: Wyoming | collected...
GGCTGGTCAGGACGATACGCGGAGGAGACAGACCCAAGAATGCCGAAGATGAGTTTCCGGGGGTCTGTGCCCTCCCGAGGGGTTGCTACGAACCATGGGGGATATTCAGAAAACCTATCCCAAAGGGAATGACTGTGGGCGAGTGCCTACGCAAATTCGAAACCGGTGGACTGCGTCGTCCTGCTACTGAGAAACCATTCTGCGATGTGATAATCAGTGAAAGAACTTCTTTGAAGGAACGCGAAATCACTGGTCATCCGAGTGCTAAACCACAGGGGTTCCTGAGAGAAGTAGTCCACGCGGTCCTGCCCCTCGGCAAAGGGATACTGGCTGACCCCTTCATGGGTTCCGGCACTACTGTAGCGGCGGCCAATGCACTGGGCCTGTCATGCATCGGCGTGGAAATCCAGGATGAATACTATCAAAAGAGCATAGAGGCTATTCCAGTGTTGGCATGTCTGAAAGTGGAAGCCCCCGCGAACCAATTGCGTTTGTTCTAACCCCTGAAATCAGGTGCTTTGAATATCCAATTCTTCATCATCTTGCGGTAGCCAGATTCCTTCACGCTCGCAGTAATCGTGCGGCGGCTTGTCTTGGACCGTCCCGAATATACCCAGTCTTTCTTGCTTAGTCGCGCCCCAACCACCGCCAGAAACCTGAACGGTTTAGCTGCGACTTTATCGCGGATATCCGTCGGCCGGTTGCTGTCGAAGATGAAAACGAGAAGCCATGTGTCTTCAGGGTTGTGCCCCTGCCAACCGCTCTCGTAGCGAGATGCCTTTATCTCTATACCCTTGTTCGTGTGTTGTACGGCGTTGTCAACGAATGCCCCGGCAGGAATCAGGTCTGGGTGCCCGTTGTGATATTGGTTCCTCACTACTGAACTGCAATACTTCGGGATACTGGTCGCCATGAACTCCCCAACAAGACTGCTGAAGTTCGCAGGCATCATCATGGATTCGAGTCTCGGGATATTCCTGGTGTGCAGTTGTTGGTTCACAAAGCTCAGAAACTCTATGAACTCGTTCATTGCTGACTTGATACTATCCGCCGTGCAGCCGTACGGGATCTCTGCTTTGGGGTTGAACGCCTTCGAACTAACAGGTTCAGGTTGGCACGCTCTCGACTCCGGCGTTTCACTCATGCCTCACTCCTTCGTTGTGATAGCCTCATCCACTCGTTCAGCCCTTCTTATCGGTGCAACCTTTGATAAGCTTGAGCAGGCCTGGAAACAGTCCCCCTCATTCATTTTGCAGGAAATGGGAATTGTGTGGCGGGAAGGGTATGTGGTAGAATACCAATAAGGAGAGGGACGGCTCATCATGGAAATAGCAGATACTGGTTCTGTAGCAGGCAGAGTGAGTCGAGTCGCCTTCGATTTCACTGCCCCGCCATTAGTAGAAATCAGCGTAAATATGGATGATACGCTGTTCTTGGTTCCACCGTCTGTCATGGGTCGTGTGCAAGCAGCAGATTGGGTTAACCTCGCATACACCCAAGAGCCCAGCGGCAGATACATAGCCACATCACTCATCGTAAACAAGAAAGAAATACTCCTCTTTTCAGCAAGAGACCTCGATACCGTCACCGAAGCCTTGAACTTGAGAAAACTTTATGAAATGGTGCCGGTGAGCGAGGCCCAATCCGTCCTTAGTTCAATCAAAGATATTGGCAAGGAACTCATGTCATACCTCGGAAAGAACCCTGAGAAGATGCGTGAAATGCATCCCGATGCTTTTGAAAAGCTTGTGGCAGAACTGCTCGCGTCGATGGGATTCCAAGTGGAGTGGATTGGTCGGAATAGGGCTACATCCGGTGACGTGATCGCATTCAAGAAGGATGCGTCTTCGGGGCTTTCCCACAACTACTTGGTTGAATGTAAGCGGTACGCCGAAAACAGGCCAGTCAAACTAGCCGTCGCATACGCATTGTTCGGCGCAAAAGAAGTAGGGCATTACTCAAATGCAATATTGGCAACCACCTCATATTTCCAAGCCGGGATTCGCAAGTTCGCCCTTTCCCGATGGGACTTTGAGTTGCGAGATTTCAAAGGGTTGTTGGAATGGCTTAACCGCTATCGGCCTAGAGAGGACGGCCGATTGTACATGGAAGAAAACAAGCTACGAGTCGTCCGGCCCCGACATAGACGCTCGAAATAGGACACACATCTGATCGGAGGATCGGGCCGCTTACCTGTCATCCATCAAGCTGGCGACTCCAACGCGTAGTTCCGTTTCATAACTCCGGCCACGTGACAATTTTTGTCACATCTGCACCATAATGTGACAATTTTTGTCACTTTTTGACCCGATTTTAGGGTCTGCATTTTACCATTGGAGTTACAACTTCAAAGAATCTTCCAACCCCATATCATTACGACACATATAATCTTCAGAATATCTGTAATTATCGACCCTAATGGCACACGGTTTGCTTAACATTTCTCCGGTGGACTTTGTCTGCCAACGGTAGGGGGATAGGACCTCCGTTTGTTCTGGTTTCTCTCCCCTGCCGCGTTGCTCTTTGTCATGCTGTGCCGTGGCCTGTACCCACCCCAGGCCCGCTCTCTTCCCGCATAGACCACATGCCACCCAAACCGCCAAAATTATGAGATTTCCCATTTCTCCCCATTTTCCGCCCGAATTATCGCGCCCTAACAAAACCCTTATGAAATCTCATAACCCCTTACTCTGCAAGCGGTTCCGTTTCCGATTATACCACAGCAGATTGGGTTCGTTTGGTAATTTTGCTTACGCGCAGACACCCTGCTCAGCTCACGTCTGCCCCGCTCAAGCTCATCCGCAGATTCACACTTGCCAAATCTGCTCCCCCGCACTATGTTTCAGGTATCAGACTTTCAGGAAAGGACATCGTCATGGACTTACTGCCAACCATAGAAATCTGCGGGCGCAAAATCACAAGGCTCATCTGCGGCGGAAACCCCTTGAGCGGCTTCTCCCACTTCTCCGAGGAAATGGACCGGGACATGGTAACGTACTATATCATGCCGAAACTACAGGAACTCTTGAGCGAATGTCTCAAGAACGGCATCAATACCTTCCAGTCACGAGGCGACCGGCACCAGATGCGCATGTATCTCGAACACAAGCTCGGCGGCGGCAAGATTCAGTGGATAGCTCAAACCGCATCCGAATTCGCCGACATCAAGGCGAACATAAGCGAGATAAAGCGCTACGAGCCGATAGCGATTTATCACCACGGCACGCACGTGGATAACTCCTGGCACAGCGGCAAAATCGACCAGGTGGCGGATATCGTGAAGGCGATAAAAGACACCGGCCTGCCCGCGGGCATCGGGTCGCACATACCTGACGTCATCAAGTACGCGGAAGACAAAGGCTGGCCGACGGATTTCTACATGTGCTGTATGTACAATCTGGCGAGGCAGTACAAGTCTGCTCCCGCCAAAGACCAGAACGCGTACGCGAAGGACAAGTTCCCGCCGGAAGACCCTCCCGCAATGACCGCGGTGATGCGCCAGTTAAAGAAGCCGTGCATCGCGTTCAAGATAATGGCGGCGAGCCGCAACTGTTCGACGCCGGAATGCACCAAGGCCGCGTTCCAGTGGGCGTTTGACAACATCAAGCCGATTGATGCCGTGGACATCGGCATGTTCCAGAAATACCGGAACCAGGTCGCGGAGAACGCCGGATACGTAAGAGGAATACTTGGCGATGGGACGAAGAAAGCCAAGAAAAAGTAAGGGGGAAGGTCGGGAGGAGAGGACGATGGCGAGAGCGATAAGCAAAGTGGCGCCGGGATGGTGGGACTACACAACGCTCGACCGCGAGATACTCGACGATGCGGCAAAGCTCACGGTAAAGGACGTGGAACAGCTATCTCGCCCCGGCTTCAAGGTGGTGATGTACGACACTCTGCTGGATTTTTATCTCGCAGAAGCGCTCGAATATATCACGGCATGGAGACAGGCGACCGCGGCAAAACCTGCGGGCATCTGCGGGCCGATAGGGCCGACTGAACAACTGCCGCTCGTGGCGCGCATCGTGAACGACATCGAATTGAGTCTCAAGAACTGCCATTTCTGGGGCATGGACGAATGGGTGATGGACGGCAAGCCCGTCGCGCCTGACCATCCGCTCAGTTTTCAGAAAGCGGACATGGAACTATGCTTCAACCGCATCAACAAGAAGTTAGTGATGCCGAAGGAGAATCTGCACTTCCCCGGCGGCGACAACAAAGCGTATTCCGCGACGTACGACCAGTTCCGGTGCGTGACGATGCAGGGCGGGCAGGGCGAAGTGAAGCACTGGGCGTTCAATGACCCGCCGAAACGCGAAGGCAAGTACAAGGACAATCCGCCGACTCCGAAAGAAGCACGCGCGCTGGCGGCGCGCATCGTGGATCTGCACCCGATGACGATTATTCAGAACGCGAGGACGTCGGGCGGCGGCGTGGTGACAAGCGTGCCGACTCAAGCCGCGACGGTGGGGCCGGTCGAAACGTGGAAGGCGGAGAAGGTTTCGATATGGCAGGCGGGGAATCACGACAACCCGTTCGGCCAGAGACTCACGGCGCTGATGATATCGAAGAAGCTGCCTGACAGCGCGGTGCCGATGTCGCTTTTGGCCGACCACCCGAACGTGCAGTTTAACTATTTCAGGTTCGGCCTCGGCACGTGCGAAGCCGAGATGCATTAGACGTATAAGGAGGGAAGAATGGGAAAGAGGGCACTGGCGGTTGCCGCGCATCCTGATGACATCGAGTTCATGATGTCGGGGACGCTCATACTGCTCAAGGAAGCGGGCTGGGAGATTCACTACATGAACATCGCGGACGGCGATTGCGGGACGACGCAGTACGATTCCGACACGATAGCGGGCATGCGTTTCAGGGAAGCGCAGAACGCCTGCAAACTGATAGGCGCGGTGCATCATGCGCCGCTGTGCCACGACATCGAGATATTCTTCAACAACGATTTACTGCACAGGCTGGGGGCGGTCGTGAGAGAAGTCGCGCCGGAAATACTGCTCGTGCAATCGCCGGAAGATTACATGGAAGACCACACGATTTCGGTGCGGCTGGCGGTGACGGCGGCGTTTTGCCGGGGGATGAGGAACTTTCCGGTGGAGCCGCCGCGGGCGCCGGTGATGAACAACGTGACGGTGTATCACGCACTGCCGTATGGCCTGCACGACGGTCTGAGATGGAAAGTCGGGGCGGAGTTGTTCGTGGATATCACGAGCGTGATGGACGCGAAGACGAAGATGCTCGCCTGCCATGAGTCTCAGAAGAAATGGCTGGATGAAAGCCAGGGGCTTGATTCATATCTCATCACGATGAAGCAGATGTGCGCGGAAGTTGGGAAGATATCGGCCAAGTTCGAGTTTGCGGAGGGCTGGCGGCGGCACAACCATCTCGGCTTCTGCGGGCCGGATGACGACCCGCTGAGGGAAACACTCAAGGGGAAGGTGATTGTGGAGAAGAAGTACGGAAGGACGCTGATATAGCTATGAAACTCGCGTCTGCGGCGTTGTTGTTGTGGGCCGGGATGGCTTTTTGCGAAGATGCTTCCGGCGCAGGAGCGATTGTGGGCGTATGGAACTTCAACGCGGCCAAGGATGGCGTCGTCGAGAACAGCAGGCCGGGCGGCGGCGGAGTGAAGGCTGTGCTTAAAGACTTCGACGCGAAAGTGCTCGCAGGCACGGACGTGGATATGGCGGATTTTTCTGTCGCTCGCGGTGGTACGGAAACCACGGTGAAAGTCGCGAAAAGCGGATGGGCGACGTTTGCGAATGTGCCTGACAACGGGCTGATGGCAGGCGTGAATACTCCAGTTGGCAAGCAGGCACTCGCCATATTCTCGAACAACCCCGGCAACTGGGTGCATTTTCCGGGGCTGGCGACGGAAATGGTCGGCAAGCCCGGTGGAAGCGTGAGGACATTCGGTATCGGCGTGTGGTACTTGCTCCAGACAACGGGCAGAGAGCCGCAGTTCGCAAACGCCGGAGTGAATTGCCTGTGGCGGTTCTGCCAGACCGACGCGCGGATACAGACGTTCAATGCGATTGACCGTTTCTACACGGAGGACGTGGGGAATGGGCTTGGCGGAGGGTATGGGTACAAGATTCCAGCGCCGAGAACAGAAGCCGCCGCGGCGAGATGGGTGCACGTGGTGATAAGCGCGGATGGAACCGCGGACAAATTTCAGATGTGGGTGAATGGAGAAAAGGTGCAGTATCGCAACGGCACCGAAGACGCGGTCGCGTGGCCGAAAGGCGGCGGGATGCAGTTGAACTTCGCCCCCGGAGAATTGACAGACGGTGCGGTGATTGGTCGATGGCTGGGCGGCGCAGGAGCGTCGGGCAAGACGATGGGGCTGGCCGCGGTGGTTGTAATGAAGGGCGAAACGATAGACCAAAAGCGCGCGAAATATCTCTATGAACTTGGGAGACGCGGAATACCGTTCGATGGGAACTGGCTTAGCCAGAAAATAGAAGCATCTCAGGCGGAACACTGATTGGCGCCAGTAGGTCAGCGTTTCTGCATGATGACCACTCGCTCGCCATCCGTATGAACGATGGCGAAGCCGAATTTGCGGGCGATGTAGTCGAACGTGCTTCGGTGATAGAACGCCACATGCGTCGGGTCGCCGGGGTAGTACCAGTTCCGGAAATGTTCTGATGTCTTCCACATTTCCGTCATGACGACGAGATGTCCGCCGTCGTGCACCAGTCCCGCGACCTTAGCGATGTCTTTGGCGGGATGGCGGAAATGTTCAAACGTTTCCGTGCTGAAAACCGCGTCGTACGGAGGAGCAAGCCCCGCGTCGCGGAAGAACGGGTCGTAGTCGTCGCAGGTCAGGCCTTCCTTCTCAAGCAGGAGAGACAACGTCGGGCCGGGGCCGCAGCCGTAGTCGAGGCATCTTGCACCTTTCGGCAGAAAACGCACAGCGGGAGTGATAGCTTGATACAGGAAATCGACATAGCCTTTGTCATTGATGCTGTTCTGATGGGCGGAGTACCTCGCTTTCTCCTGTTCGGGAGTGAGGAAGTGCTTCGAGTCAGCGAGAATGATATGGCATTGGGGGCAGAGCAGGTATTCGCGCTTGTCCCGGCCTTTGACGCGTTCGATACCGGTTTGATTCAGGCATAGTCTGCACGTATCCACGAAATGGTTCTCCCGAGCGCCATTTTACAGCGCATTCGGGGTGAGACCGCGTAAGAAGCCCTACAGGATGCGTTCAAAGCGGTCTTTCTTTGCTTTGCAGACCGGGCAGATTTCAGGCGGGTTATCACGTGCGCAGATATATCCGCAGACTTTACAGCGATAGATTGGATACTTGAACGCCACGGCGCCGGTGAAGACCTGCTGAGGCGTTGGAAGAGGCAACGCCCGGCCCTGCATTTCGCGGCGTTTTTCTATTGGCGGGCGGCGTTCGGGTATGGTGCCGATTTTCTTGAGGCCCTTCACGACGGCCGTCGAGACGTACAGGCCGCAGTAGCAGGTATCGTAGTCGTTCAAGTCCGGGTCGCGGTAATCGCATGGGCAGATGATGTCGAGGTCTTCGGATTTGACGCCGGAAGCAAGGCGGCAGGGGCAGGACCAGTATCCGTAACGGCGTTCGTTCACGAGCAGACCCTGCACGAGGTCTTTCGTGAAATCCACGTCGGGGTTGAGGTGGTAACCGCCAGACTCGGCTTCGTCGTACAAGCGCTTGTAAAGGGCGTCGATTTCAGTCGAGGTAGGTTCGTTCATTTTCCGATAGCCTCCCTTATCTTGTCTTCATCAAAACCGATAACGCAGTCCTTGTCATTGATAACGATGGTGGGATACGAAGCGGCTGGGTTCCATTGGCGCAGGCTGGTAGTCACTTCATTCTTGGTGTCACCCGTAAGAGTATCAACGTCAACGTAATCGTAGCCGATGCCGAGGCTGTCCAGCAGGCGTTTAGTCCTCTTGCACCAGACGCATGTGGATAAGGCGTAAAGGAATACTCTGCCGGCATCCGCGCCGTCAACGTGGACAATGTCCGATGGTGTCACGCGGCGCTCCTTTCATATCCGCCCCACTGCTACAGTATTATGCCGCGGATGAAGGCAAAGTGCCGGAGGGAAGAACGGGTGTATCTTGCACCGCGAAGTAAAAGGTGGACAATAAGCGAACCATGGATTTCGGCAGGATAATCTACACACTTGCGCTCCTGGCAGGTCTGATGGGAGTGATACTTGCGGCAGTCGGCGGGATATCCGCCCTGCTCGACGGCGGCTCCGCGGGCACCTGGGCATTGCTCGTCACGGGGATGGCGTCTCTGCTGTTTCTCGGGCTGGTAAGGCTGGTGTACCGGCAACCCGGCGAAATGCAGATGACGCGCCGGGACGGGGTTCTCACGGTTGTGATTTCATGGCTCGGTCTGTCGGCAATTGCGGCACTGCCATTTTACCTGTCAGATGCAATCCCTTCGTACCTCGACGCGTACTTCGAAGCGGTAAGCGGCCTGACGACAACCGGAGCGACAATACTCGTGGACGTAGAATTGTTGCCGAGGGGACTGCATCTCTGGCGCAGCACGACACAGTGGCTCGGCGGCATGGGAATAATCGTGCTGTTTGTGGCGATACTGCCGGCGCTCGGCGTCGGCGGATACAACCTTTACCGGGCGGAAGTCTCCGGCCCGAGCAAGGAGCGGCTGAGGCCGACGGCACGCCAGACCGCGGTTTTGCTGTGGACTATCTACTCGGCCTTTACGGTCGTCGGCATAGTCTCGTTGCGTATCGCGGGCATGCCGTGGTTCGACAGCGTCTGCCATACGTTTGCCGGAGTGGCGACGGGCGGGTTCGGGACAAAGAATTCGTCAATTGGTGGTTATTCGCCGCTGATACAGACAATCATCGTGGTATTGATGTTCGTCGGAGGAGTGAACTTCGGCCTGTGGGCAAAGTTGTGGCTGGGAGCATACCGGCGCAACAGGCAGATGATAAAGGAGGTATTCGGCGACGAAGAACTGAGAACGTATGTCGTCCTGCTGATTGCGGGCGCGGCGGCGATGTTTGCCATGCTACACGCCGGAAATGCCGGATTTCTGAAGGGAACGGAGCAGCCCGTTAACGATCAGGCTTCGTTTGCAAAGGACGTGCTCGCATCTGTGTTCCAGACAGTGTCAGTGATGACGACCACGGGCTACGTGTCCGAAGATTACGACAACTGGCCGGGGTTCTGCCGCATACTGCTGGTGATGCTTATGTTCGTAGGCGGATGCGCCGGTTCGACGTCCGGCGGAATAAAGGTGGTGAGACTCCTGCTTGCCGGAAGGCTTATGCGGAAGCAGGTCCACAGCGCGATACAGACGCGGATGGTGGAGAGCGTCCACCTGAACGGCAGAGCGGTGCCGGAGGAAGTCCTTACCGGAGCGATGGCGTACATCATGTTCTACATCGGAACTTTCGCGGTTGGGACACTGCTCGTGGCGCTGTCGCTCGACGTCTGGCCGTATCCCGGAAGCGCCCAGTACAAATTCGAGACTGCGTTCTCCGCGATGGCAATGACTTTGTCGAGCACAGGGCCGGGTCTGTCGGGAGTGTGGGCCAACTGCGCGGACATACCGGTCATGGGGAAGGTCGTGCTCATTGCATCGATGCTTCTCGGAAGGCTCGAAATAGTGGGGCTTCTGGCCTTGCTTTCATTCAGGACGTGGAGGCGCTGAGGTGGTGGACGGGGTGAGGTTCTTCTTCAGAATGTTCGGCCCGCGAAAGCGGCGGTTCACTTTCAGGTGGATGACTCTCGTCACTGCACTGCTGATACTCGGCAAGTCAGCGGATGCAAAGCAAGGGACGCTGGCGGCGTTCTTGTATGTCATGGCCTTGCTCGCACATGAAGTCGCGCATTATGTCATCGCGGGACGTCTCTTTCCAGGCTTGGACAGGCAGATGGTGATGGCACCGCTCGGCGGACCGGCATCAGTGCCGCCACAGTCGTCATTCAAAGTGGTCGCCGCGGCGCTGGCTCCGGCGGTGGTTTTGGGAGGAACAGCCGCGGCACTGGTTTACGCGGCAGGTGTGAAAGGAACACTTGCCGCGTTCATGCAGATACTGCTCGTCATATCCGCGGTGAACCTTCTCCCATTTTTCCCTCTCGACGGGCACGTGTGGCTGACGGGAATTGTTAGAAGGACAAGCTTCTACTGGCGGTGGCCCGCATGGAGGGAGTATTTCTCAGGGGTAGGGGGATTGGCGGTATCAGCCGCCGGAGTGATTTGGGACCCGCTCGGGATGGGAGTCCTGCTTCTCCCCGCCGGGATAAGCATAGTGTTCGAGAACGTGTACATGCTGAGACTGCGCAACCGGCCCGCGCCCGCGCGTTCCACGGGGATGCCGGACGAAGGCCGTGTCGACGATGAAGACAAGCGCAGGATGGACGCAATACTCGAAAAGATAGCGCGAGATGGAATGACGGCCTTAACGAGCGAAGAA
>Ga0315288_10012976_pt1 | contig 10448 bp, 7 predicted proteins | sample YL17G11_20_MG_FD_203454 | JGI IMG/M metagenome (GOLD analysis project Ga0315288, IMG submission 203454) | Sediment microbial communities from Yellowstone Lake, YNP, Wyoming, USA - YL17G11_20 | ecosystem: Environmental > Aquatic > Freshwater > Lake > Sediment | place: USA: Wyoming | collected...
GTCTTCTGCCAGGCAGCCTCGATCTCTTCCTTGCGAAGCGGCAGAAACCGCTTGACGTCAAGCACGCGAAGCCCCGGCTGCTGCCCCAGGCGCCGCGCCTGGGGTGCCAGGTGGTAGCCCCCGAGGATTACCGCTACGCGCTTCCGGGGAAATTGCCGCGCTGTCTTGACGATGTTCTCAGCGATCCTGTCATCCCGACGGACCTGGTCAGGATCGGAGCTCTCCTCCTCAAGCTGTTTGTAGGCCGCATCAATTCCGCCTGGGCGTTCTCTGAATAGCAGCCCCGCCTGCCAGTCCCCGATGGAGCGGGCTGTTTCATCCATCTGCGTGCGGCGCGCTGGCACATTCGTTGTCTTCCAGTGATTCCTCAGTCCCACGCAGGTCCCGTCATGGTCGGAAAGGCTATCCGAATCCACCCCAAAGACAGGAATGCCCTTTGCGCTCGCGTAGGAATCGGTCACGCAGTATTCGGGCAAGAAGGTCCAGAAGCGCTTTCCGGCGGCCTGCCACTCCGGGAGGTTCTCGATGGCAATTGCCTGCGGGTTCAGCTTCGTGAGCAGGGCTCGCAGGTGGGCCGGCGAGTAGTCCGGATCGTACAGGTAAGCAAGGTGGTTGCCTCCGAGCAAGGCGATCTCGGTGGGGGAATCTGTCCGAAGCGCACAGCCGGCAATTGTCAGAACCAGGAGAGCCACCACCAGGATGGTGCGACGCAACCTGATGGCCCGGCAGACTTCGAACCCGCAATGAACGGGGCGGCCTGCCCGATGACCGATCGCCTGCAGGGTCCTCATCTCGAGTTAAGCCCCGTACCAGAGTATACATCTCAGCGACGCTCGAGGATGCATACTGCTAAGAAGTTGCGTCTTCATGCGGTTGCGGCCAATTCCACCCTGAACGGCAACCTGAGTGCGTTCGGAGCGTTGCGCCCCCGCGCAACCAAACCCTCCACCTGATAGGCCCAGTCCCTCAACGTTTTTTCCCCCGCCAAGCGCCGTCGCTACGCCAACAGGCTCACCTCGGCTTGCATTTAGATCGTTGCCAATAATTCGTACTTCGATGCAAGAGGCTCAACGATCTTCCGGCGTCCATGCCCCGGATTCGTTTCTTCATAGGTTTTCACGAGTCCGAACGAGAGCAGCACCTTGACATCCCGCTTCACGGCGGTTCGATCTCTCTTTAGGAGCCGTGCAAGGTCTGATACCGGTGCTGGCTTCTTACGCACGGCATGCAGTACACGCACTCGTTGTGCCGTGAGCAATCGAAGCAGATCAGCCGGGTCCTCAAACGTCAGCCGCATCTCAGCCGGGAGGGCCTCCCCACGGTCCAGTTTACGAGCACGAGTCAGCGATCTCTCAAAGAAGGCTTCCGGTGTACCGGTACCCACGCTGAAGTTCTTAGGCGTTTTCTTCATCTTCTTTTCTCCACAACTCCCGCACTTCTTCCTGGAAACGAGCGGCTAGCGATTGGTAGTCGTCGAATTCGACTGGCTCAACTTCACCCATGGAATGCCGGTGGTGATGACCATGACGGTTGTCATACCCAAGGACCCGGCCATTGTCGGCCGGGCAGACTAGGGGATTGATGTAGGTCAGATTGTATTTGGTCACATTGCCATCGTGCGTCTGCCAAACTTCCTCTCTCAGGCTGGCACCCCGTCTGGGCCGCTTCAATATGACCCTGTCGTCTACGACCTTCTCTCCAAGCGGTCTGTTCGGCGTGTTCTTCGCCACATCCAAAAGCGTACCACAGGAGGGACGTGGCACGACCCATCTGATCTCGCGACGACCAGGGTTGTGTTGGGTCCCGGCGGCTTTCTTATAACGAGTTTGCCGGAGTCAACAAATCAGCCTGATGCGAAATGGTGACTTGAGCATGTTCGGAGCGTTGCGCGCCCCGACAACCAAAACCGGAATCCCGGCCTGCCACTGCCGCCTACCCTTCGATGGCTGGAAGCAGATCCGTCCGGCTGAAGCCGGTCCCTTTGAACAATACGGGTTCGCGCAGCGCCTTGGCCAAAGCGTACGTGAAGCAGTCGCCGAAATCCAGGCCGGCCGGATGAATCCCTTTGCCGAAGGAGCGAAAGGCTTGACGAGCCAGCCGAATCTGCTGCTCCGTGACCGGCTCCAGCCGAATCGAGAACTCCTCCAGGAAAGTATCCAGCATGGCGCGCCGAACTTCATCCCCGTGACGGTCCACGCAAATCGCCGCCTCCAGGTAGCTGGCCACCGACATGCGGACCGAATCGGCATCCTCGATTGCCTTGGCGAATGCGGCCGCCTCGGTTTCCCGCAACAAGATGGCGAGCAACGCGGAGGTGTCCAGAATCATCGGGGCAAACCGTCGTCACCATACAGCAGGCCGGCATGATCGGTGGAAGCGCATCCCGGCGGCACGCCGCGAGCGAATCGGCTCGCGAACCCCAGAATTCTCTCGGTTGTCGTTTCTTGCCCCTTCTTTTGGCGTTCCTGTTTCAACCTCTCTTCAAGCGCCCGGATCACGGCGGTGGTAAGGCTCTCCCCGGTCAACTCCGAGAGCCCGGTCGCAAGCTCGTGGGCACGAGGATTCTTCAGGTTCAGGCTCACTCCACAGTTCTACCTCATTGAGGTAGAACAAAAGAATCGCCCTTCGCGGGGGCGACTTGCGCTTCGCCGCGGGAATCTCAAGCGTCTCTACGTCTCCGGCACTTCCAGTTTGGTGAACCGGTACCGCCGGGCGTCGCGCGGTTGGGCGTTTTGGCTTCGGGGACGCGGTTGTGGAAGGATGGGCGACGAACCATTCTGCTTCGAATGTTAACCTGACCGTTGGTGGTAGAAGCTGCTAAAATGAGTCGGTAATTCCGTCCCGAGGAGGACCCAAATGAGAATTGCTGTTTTCGCCCTTGTGTTGTTCGCACTTCTGTCGGCATGTGCTCTCGCTGTCACCTTCGGCGAGCCCGACCTTGGCCGCCACCCCTACGTCGGCACCCTGTTGTTCCAGACCGGCACCGGCTGGTATTCCTGTTCCGGCACTCTTATCGCTCCCACGGTGGTCCTCACGGCCGGCCACTGCACCAAGGAGGGCGGCTTCCCCAACGTCAATACTTTCGTCAAGTTCACGCCCTCCATTTCGCTCGCCGATCGCCCGGAAGGCGTTTCCCTGCTTTCCTACCTGGAGAATTCCAAGAACGGCTGGGTCAAAGGTACCGCCATCGCCCATCCCCTGTACGACGATTACGCCCAGTTCCCGAGGACCTACGACGTCGGCGTCGTTCTCCTTGCCAAGCCTGTCAAACTCAGTACCCACGGTGAACTCCCGCCAGAGGGCTTTCTTCAGACCCTCACTGCCACGAGCAGCCAAACAGACAACAGATTCACGCTGGTCGGCTACGGAATGCAGGGAGTCATCCGGCCGTTCGCCTCGGACATTTGGGAGCGCTATCAGGGCACCGTCCGCCTCATCGAACTCAACAGCGCCAACACTGGAGGACAGAGCGCCAAGTTCACGAACAATCCCGGCCTCGGGGGCGGCTCCTGCTATGGTGACTCCGGCGGCCCCATCTTCTACGGCAACACCAACATGATCACCGCCGTCGTGTCTTGGGGGATCACCCCCTGCATCGGGAACAGCTACGAGTTCCGCATCGACACGGCCGTGGCCCTCGATTTCATTCGCCGCTGTCTCTCAGGCGGATGTTCCGCAAGACACTGACAGTCTTGCTTGACGTCGCGACATGACGGAGTAGTATCGGAATCACCGCAGTCCGGCGTCGCCGGTTCCGCGGTGATTGGGGCCGCGTACTCGGAGACGCTGATCGCCGGGTATTCGGAGACAATCCGCCGCGCGGCCGTCGCGCACGCAACCGGCGGATCCACCGCCGCGCCCTACAGCCGCGGCGGATAGCGGTTGAACAGGATCTCGCGCTTCTGCCAGGGCACTTTGTTGACGGTCAAATTCTCGAACCAGTACTGGCCGGTCTTGCCCGCCATGACGATGTCCAGGTCGCCGTCGCCGTCCAGATCCACCATGCGGAATTGCATGCCCGCGCCGGCGATCGAATTGAACGCGATCGGGTGGCGGGTGAACTTGCCCGCTTCGATGGTGTAGTAATCGATGTTCAGGGGGTCGAAAGATCCCGGGTCCTTGCTCGTTGTGGCCGCGGTAGCGCTTGCCCGCCAGCAGTTCCAGTTTGCCGTCCCCGTTCAGATCCACCAGTTCCAAGGTGTGGATCTGGGAAGCGGAAAGGTCGATCGCGTGCTCGGTCCAGGCGCGCTTGCCGGCGGCGTCCTTCTTCTGTTCCATCCAGAACAGGCCGTAGCCGTGGCCGCGGCTGTAGATGAGATCCGTGAGGCCGTCGCCGTTGACGTCGATGGCGCAGATGCGGATGCCGGTCTCCTTGACGTCGTAGTCGGGATGGTATTCCCATTGGTCGCGGGCCAGGTTGACCTGCCGGTACCAGCCGCGCACGGTGAGAATGTCGGGCTTGCCGTCGCCGTCGATGTCGGCGTAGCCCACTCCGTGGCCGCTGCCCACCTGTCCCGCCGGCCGCTTGACGAAGCCGTCCTTCTTCACCTGGATCCACCACAGCGGCACGTTGCCCCAACTCGAGGGCAGGATGTCGGGCGTGCCGTCGCCGTCTATGTCCACCGCGATGGTCCCTTCCAGGTTCTCCGTCTCCGTGATCCGCACTTTGGTCCACTTGACGCCCAATTGCTTGGGATTCTCGAAGTGGTACAGGCCGTCTTTGCCCCATCCGCCGGAGATGATGTCGAGGTGGCCGTCGCGGTTGACGTCGATAGCGTGCTCGCCGGAATTGGCGACGAACTCGCCATCCACGCGGGCCTCGCGAAATTCGTGCCGGGTCCACTCCGGCCCTTTGTACCAGTAGGCGCCGCTGGTCACGTCAAGCTGGCCATCCCGGTCCATGTCGAAGACGGCTACTCCCTCGGAGCGGTCCGTGCCGATCTGGTGGATCAGGAAAATTGGGTCTTTCGCGCACACCGCGGAGGCAAACAAAAGCAGAATTGCCACGGTGGCACAGCCTTTAGGCTGTGAAGGGGCACACCCTTCAGGCCGTGGGGAAGATGGGGAATGAGTACTCCGTCCCCGGTTTTTGCAGTGGAGTTTCATGACGGTTTCCAGCGTAGCACGAAGAACCGTGTATATTCGATCTAGGAGAAGATAACGCCCATGCATCGCCGTCATTTCCTTCAAACCGCGGCCGCCCTGCCGGCCGGCGCCAGCTACGCTCTCGGGTACGCGGACCAGCCGCCGAAACGCGTCGGCCTGATCGGCTGCGGGTGGTACGGCAAGTGCGACCTGTTCCGGCTGATCCAGGTGGCGCCGGTCGAGGTGGTGTCGCTCTGCGACGTGGACAAGAACATGCTCGCCCAGGCCGCCGGCATGGTGGCCGCGCGGCAGGTTTCGAAGAAGAAGCCGCGCACGTATGCCGACTACCGCGAGATGCTCAAGGAGAAAGACCTGGACGTGGTCCTGATCGGCACGCCGGACCACTGGCACGCGCTGCCCATGATCGCCGCCGTCCAGGCGGGCGCCGACGTGTGGGTGCAGAAGCCGATCAGCGTCGATGTCGTCGAGGGACAGGCGATGCTGGCCGCGGCGCGCAAGCACCAGCGCGTGGTGCAGGTGGGCATGCAGCGGCGCAGCACGCCGCATCTCGAGGAAGCGCGCGACCGCTACATCCGCGAGGGACAACTGGGCAAGATCGCGCTGGTGGAGATTTACTGTTACCACCACACGCGCGGCGACACCAACCCGCCGGACGCGTCCCCGCCGGACTATCTCGACTACGATATGTGGACCGGACCCGCGCCCATGCGGCCGTATAACCGGCTGGTGCACCCGGGAAGCTGGCGTGCGTTCATGGAATACGGCAACGGAATCGTGGGCGACATGTGCGTCCACATGCTCGACATGGTGCGCTGGATGATGGGCCTGGGCTGGCCCGCGCGGATTTCCTCCACCGGCGGCATCCTGGTGGCCAGGAACACCAGGTCCAACATCTCCGACACGCAGACGGCGACCTTCGAGTTCGACGATTTGCCGGTGGTGTGGCAGCACCGTCGCTGGGGCGACGCGCCCGACCCCAAGTACCCCTGGGGCGCGACGTTCTACGGCGACAAGGGGACGCTGAAGGCCAGCGTCTTCGGCTACGACTTCAACCCGGTGGGCGAGCCGCAGGCCGTCATCCACCGCGACGTCACTTACGAACTCGAGCAATACCCCGAAGACAAAACCGAAGAGCGGCTGGAGCGTCACTGCGCCCCGGCCATCCGCTATCACATGAAGAACCTTCTGGCGGCCATCGCGAACCGCGGCCGGCCGGTTGCCGACATCGAAGAGGGGTACATCTCCGCGGCGAGCTGCATTCTGGCCAACATAGCCATGCAGTTGGGCCGGACGCTGGCCTGGGACCCGCGGCGGAATCAGGTGGTGGGCGACGAGGAAGCCAATCGCCTGTTGCGCCGGCCATACCGCGCGCCGTGGGTCCACCCGGACCCGGAACGGGTGTAAGTAGGACATGCTTCAGCTTGTCCTCTTGATGGCCGCGATCACCGTCGCCGAGCCGGGCTGGAAACACCTCTCCACCAGGAACGGAGATCTTCCGGCACCGAACCCCGGCACGCAGCAGACTTCCGCCACGGTTTTCGACATCGACAAGGACGGCATCAACGACTTCGTCATCACCGAACGGACGGCGGCGCCATCGGTGGTCTGGTACCGGCGCGGGAAGGCTGGATGGACCCGGTACGTCCTTGACGCGGGGCCGTTGCGTCCCGAAGCCGGAGCCACGTTCGGCGATGTGGACGGCGACGGCGACGTGGACTTCATCGCCGGCGCCGACGGGGGCGGCGACACCGGCAACCAGGTGTGGTGGTGGGAGAATCCATATCCCAACTTCGCCCCGGACACGCCCTGGAAGCGCCACGTCATCAAGCGGTCCGGCGAACGCAAGCACCACGACGCGATGTTCGCGGACGTGGACGGCGACGGAAAACGGGAACTGGTGTTCTGGAACCAGCGCGGGCACCGCCTGATGCTGGCCCGCGTTCCCGCGAATCCGAAGGATGACCGGGAGTGGCCGATGACCGCGATCTTCAGCTACACCGGGGACGGCGAGATGCAGCAGCGCGCCACTGCGCCACCCTTCAAGAGCATCAACGAACACGAGGGCCTGGCGCTGACCGACATCGACGGCGACGGCCAGCCGGACATCGTCGGCGGCGGTTACTGGTTCAAGCACCTGGGCGGCGACAAGTTCGCCGCCAACACCGTGGACGCGGGCTATCACTTCTCGCGCGCCGGCGCCGGACAGTTGATCGAGGGCGGGCGTCCCGAGATCGTCTTGGTTGTCGGCGACGGCGAGGGGCCCTTGGTGATGTACGAATGGGTCAAGGGCGTCTGGAAACCGCGGATTCTCATCGAGCGGATCGACAACGGCCACAGCCTGGCGGTCCTGGACTTCGACGGCGATGGACACCTGGACATCTTCTGCGCGGAAATGCGGCTCAACGGCGGCAACCCGGAGTCGAAGATCTACCTTCTGCTGGGCGACGGCAAAGGGAACTTCCGCAGGACCGTCGTCGCCACCGGCTTCGACAGTCACGAGTCGAAGGTCGCCGATCTGGACGGCAACGGCACGCTCGATATCCTTGGCAAGCCCTACAACCACCGGACGCCGGGTCTCGACATCTGGCTGAACAAGATCAGGTAGGGGTCGGATTTATCCGACCCCTACAGACCGCGTCGATCTTGCGTAACTGCTTCAGCAGGCCGCCGAGAAGATCCAGCCGCAAGGCGTTCGGCCCGTCGGAAAGCGCGCGCTCCGGCGCTTCGTGCACCTCGACGAACAGGGCGTCGATGCCCACGGCCACGGCCGCCCGCGCCAGCGGCTGGATGAACTCGGGCTGCCCGCCCGAGGCCGTTCCCGCGCCGCCGGGCGTCTGCACGCTGTGGGTTGCGTCGAACACCACCGGCCAGCCCGAGCCGCGCATCAGCACCAGGCCGCGCATATCGACCACCAGGTTGTGGTAGCCGAACGACGTGCCGCGCTCGGTCAGCAGGATGCGCGTGTTTCCGGTGGAAGCGACCTTTTCGGCCGCCAAATGGATGTCGTGGGGAGCGACGAACTGCCCCTTCTTGATGTTGACGATGCGGCCCGTGCGGCCGGCTTCCACCAGCAAATCCGTCTGGCGGCACAGGAAGGCCGGGATCTGGAGAATGTCCGCCACTTCCGCGGCGGGGGCGGCCTGCGACGGTGAATGGATATCGGTCAGCACCGGAAAACCGGCGGCCTTCACCCGGGCCAGTATCCGCAGGCCATCTTTGAGCCCCGGCCCGCGGTAAGAGGCAACGCTCGAGCGGTTGGCCTTGTCGAAGGAGGCTTTGAAGACGTACGCCCCCGCGATCTCTCCGATGGCGCGCGCCAGGAACAGAACGTGCTCTTCGCTTTCGATGACGCAGGGTCCGGCAATCAGCGCCAGCGGCGCGCCGCCGCCGAAGCGAATGAGGCCGCCGCGCGGCGTCGTCAGATCAACCGGCATGGCTGGCTTGCGCGGCGACGCCGAGCCGCTGCCTGCGGTGCTCATGGGCCGCGCCGATGAAGGCGCGGAAGAGCGGATGCGGTTCCAGCGGCTTGGATTTGAACTCGGGGTGGAACTGGCAGCCGAGGAACCAGGGATGGTCCGCGATCTCGCAGATCTCGACGTAAACGCCGTCGGGCGTGCAGCCCGTGACGCGCAGACCGTTGCCGGTCAGGATCTCCTCGTACTCGCGGTTGAACTCGAAGCGGTGGCGGTGGCGTTCGCGGATCTCGGCGGCGCCGTAAGCGCGCCGCGCGAAGCTGCCCTCGGTCAACTGGCAGGGATAGGCGCCCAGGCGCATGGTGCCGCCCAGTTCGTCGACGCCCAAAAGTTCGCGCAGTTTGTAAATCACCCGGTGCGGCGTCGCCGGCTCGAACTCGGTGGAATCGGCCTCGGCGAGGTTGCACACGTTGCGGGCGAATTCGATCACCATGGTCTGCATGCCGAGACAGATGCCGAAGTACGGCGTCTTGCTCTCGCGCGCGAAGCGGATGGCGTGGATCATGCCCTGGATGCCGCGCTTGCCGAAGCCTCCCGGCACCAAAATGCCGTCGAAACCCTCGAGAACTCCGGCGCAAGAGGGCCACTCCAGATCCTCGGCCTCGATCCACTCGATCTTGACCTTCAGGTTGTGGGCCAGTCCGCCGTGGAGCAGGGCCTCTTTCAGGCTCTTGTAGGCATCCTCGTATTCGACGTACTTGCCCACCAGACCGATGCGCACCTCTTCGGTGAGGCCGTACAGCCGCTTCACCATTTCGCTCCAGCGCGCGAGGTCCGACGGCGTTGCCTCCAGGCGCAGCAGGCGCAGCACGATCTGGTCGACGTTCTGTTCGGCGAAGACCAGCGGCACTTCGTAAACGCTCTTGACGTCGGGCGCGTTGATCACGGCCTCGACGTCCACGTCGCAGAACAGCGCGATCTTGTCCTTGAGCTCCCGGGCCAGCGGGCGCTCGGAGCGGCACACCAGAATGTCGGGCTGGATGCCGATGGCGCGCAGTTCCTTGACGCTGTGCTGGGTGGGCTTGGTTTTCAGTTCCTGCGCCGCCGCGATCCAGGGCACCAGGGTCACGTGAACGAACAGCGAATTCGCGCGTCCCAGCTCGTGGCGCATCTGGCGGATGGCTTCCAAAAACGGCAGGGACTCGATGTCGCCCACCGTGCCCCCGATTTCCACCAGCACCACGTCGACGCCCTCGGCCACCCGGCGCGCGAAGGCCTTGATCTCGTTGGTGACGTGCGGAATCACCTGCACCGTCTTTCCAAGGTAGTCGCCGCGCCGTTCGCGCGAGATGATTCGCTCGTACAGACGGCCCGAGGTGAGGTTGTTGTTCTGCGAGAGAGGGGCGTGGGTGAAGCGCTCGTAGTGGCCCAGATCGAGATCCGTCTCCGCGCCATCGTCGGTGACGAAAACCTCGCCGTGCTGGAACGGGCTCATGGTGCCCGGATCGACGTTCAGGTAGGGATCGAATTTCTGAAGCGTCACCTTCAGGCCGTGGCTTTCGAGCAAACAGCCGATGGAAGCCGCGGCGATGCCCTTTCCAAGAGATGAGACCACTCCGCCCGTTACGAAAATGTACTTAGTCATCGCCACCGCCAAACAACTTGGTAACTCGTGCCAGATCCGCCGGCGTGTCGACGCCCAGCGATTCGTATTCGGTTTCCACCACCCGGATCCGGTAGCCGTTCTCGAGCGCGCGAAGCTGCTCGAGCCTCTCGGCCCGCTCCAGCGGACCCGCCGGCAGAGACGAATAACCCAGAAGGAAGTCGCGCCGGTAGACGTACAGGCCCACGTGCTTGTAATGAAATCCGGGAACGCGTTCCCCGCGCACAAACGGAATCGGGCAGCGGGAAAAGTAGATCGCGTTTTCC
>Ga0315288_10012978_pt1 | contig 10447 bp, 7 predicted proteins | sample YL17G11_20_MG_FD_203454 | JGI IMG/M metagenome (GOLD analysis project Ga0315288, IMG submission 203454) | Sediment microbial communities from Yellowstone Lake, YNP, Wyoming, USA - YL17G11_20 | ecosystem: Environmental > Aquatic > Freshwater > Lake > Sediment | place: USA: Wyoming | collected...
AAGGCCAAGAAGCTCAAGGGCGGGAAGGACCTGGAGGGGCTGACCGAGTCCGTCCGGAACGCATCCCGGTCCCTGGAGAAGGCCAGATACGACTTCCTTAGGACCAAGGCCAATGAGGCCCTCATGGCGCTCGAGGAAGAGCTCGGGAAGATCGATAACAAGGACGTCACGATGCTTGATTTGCTCATCAAGAGGGCCCGGGAGCTCTACGACGAGAAGAGGTACGACCGGGTGAGCAAGCTTTGCAAGCGCGGGCTCGAGCTCATCCCGCAGTTGCCCGAGCTCGTCGAGGAGGAGCTGGTCGAGGAACCGGCCCCGGCCCCCGAGGGCCAGGACGAGGAGGCGGCCAAGGAGGTCCGGAAGGCCGAAAGGACCATAGCGGCCGCCGAAAAGACGGGCGTGGACCTGGCCGAGGCCAAGGACCTGATTGGGCAGGCGCAAAAGGAGCTTGAGTCCGGTAATCTGGACATGGCCAAGGAGCTGGCCCAGGAGGCCGTCAAGTCGGCCAACGCGGCCAAAGCTGGACCAGAGCCCGAGGTGAAGAAGGGCCCGGACCTGCTGCTGAAAGAGATAGATGCGCTCGAGGCGCAGTTGGGTGACGCCAAGGGCGAGGAAGCGGACTCGGCCAAGGACTTCCTTGCACAGGCCCGAGACGCCTTCGGAGAGGGCGACAAGGACATGGCAGGGGACTTCGTGAATCAGACCCGGGAGATCGTTGCGAAGCTCAAGGCAGCGGAACCCAAGGATGAGCCGAAGAAGGTCGTCCCCAAGCGCAAGGTCAAGAAGGACGACTCGTCCCGGTGTCCGAAGTGCGGGAAGAAGGTGCGGTCCGAGTGGACGAACTGCGCCTATTGTAGGGCGAGCCTGAAGTGACCGTTGAATCCTTTTGGTCAAGGTAAGTCTTATCTTATCTGAGGATTATTGCACGCATGAGATTCTATGGCCAAAATCATCCGGTTTGACGAGTTTAACCATTTTCTCATTACAGGTATTTCCCTCGTCATATGCGGAATTGCTATCTTCGTTTATATATATACGCAAATCACAGGATTTTCTATTTCGGATTGGATCATATTTGGGTTTTTAGAATCTAGCTGTTATTGTTTGGGTGCGTTGGTCTTGTTCGATTACAATATATTTAGGAATAGGCCGAGCCTCCTCGTGGAGACACCAGCGGAATATGCAACTAGATTGTTCTTCTCCAAGTTCGTTCTCACATTATTCACAGGAGCCAAGCGCCGAAAGGATTTAGAGAAGAAGCCAGAGGAAATGTGTTTCGAATTATCTAGAAAGGATTACCAAGACATGTTGATTATTGTTACCATGAAAGTGACTCCCAAGATGGGAAAGATGTATTTCGAGATGGCGTTCAAACGTGGCGATAGGAAGAAGTTTTGGGAATTATGGTCCCTGGTCTGCTGGTTCTGGACAAATAGCGATAAACAACTGGAAGAGTTCGAGAAGACAATAGATGAAGAGATAGTTGCCCGCGGGGGAAAGACGATTAGAAGTAAGTAGATCACTTGTTCTGTAGCGCCAATAGGTCCTCGGTGCTGAGCTTCTGGCCTTTCTTGAACTTGTCGAGAATCTCCTTCTGCTGCTTCTTGACGTCCGTGTCGCCCTTGGTCTTCTTGACGCGCCGGAGCTTCCGGCGCATCCCGAAGATGAGCTTGTCGTAGTCGTGGACCTGGCGAATAAGCGCGATGTGATTCTTGTGCTCCTCGTCTGCCCTGCTCTTGGTGTCCACGAGGGACTCGTGAATCTTGTTGAGCTCCTTGCGTAGCTCGTCGCTCTTGGAATAGAGCTCGACCATGTGGTCGTGCTGGGTCTGGGCGGACTCGGCAAGCGTACCTACTAGTGCGTGCTGGGCCTCGGCGTCCTGCCGGGCCTTGCGGGAATCCTTGACGGCGTTCTTGACGTCGTCGTTGGCCTCGAGCTTGCTCTCCCGCTCCTTGATCTGCTCAGACATCTTCTTCATCTTGTCCACGAAGTCGCGCTCGGCCGCGACGGACATGTTGGAGGTCTGGTGCTTGAACTCCATGTCCCGAAGCTCCTTCTTCATCTTGCTGATGGGAGGGCCGTCGTCCTTGGGTAGGCGCTCCTTCTTGAGCTTGTTGACCCCCTCGTTGAGGTCGTTGGCCCTCTTGTTCAGCTCCTCCCTGAGGACCTTGGCCTCCTGGACCTGGAGGTTGAGCCTGTTCCGCTCCTCCTTGCAGTCGTTGGCCTCCTTGACGAGCTTGCGTATCTGGTTGTTGACGCCTTCCCGTTCGCGGATGAGGGACTTGGTCTGGTCGTTGAGCTTGTCCCTGCGGAACTTGTGGTCCTCGGCCTTGGCGTTGAGCTTGTCGCGCTTCTTCTCGAGGTTCCGGATGTCCTCTTCGGTCAGCTCGTCGGGCTTCAGGATCGTGCCGTCGACCATGACGACATTGCCCTCGGCGGTCTGGCCCGAGATGACACTGTCGAGGCCCGCGCTCTTGATGTCGTCCCAGTCGGGCTCGCCATCATTCTCGCCCTCGGACCTCTCAACGGAATCTTCAGATATGTCCTCGAGGTTCAGTTCAACTTTGCCGGTGGGTTCGCCCTTGGGCGCTTCTGCAGGAGCCGGGCTGGGGCTCTGGGTAACTGGCTGTTCAGAAGAAGCAATAATTTCCACTTTGCCCTGTTCCGGGACTTTTTCCTCACTGGCTTTGGCTATATCTTCACCCGCGACTTCCTTAGAGGGTTCCTTGCCGTCTCTCGTTGGTTTGCTTTCCTCACTCATCTTTCCAGAACCTCTTTCGCGTTCTCAGCCAATGCCAACCCATGTTTCAGGGCGATGTATCGTGATGATTAATAGCGTACCACGCTGCGATTTACCTAATTCTGGTATTGTTTATTAACCTTTCGGTTCTTGATATAAATTGCACTGTTTAATATTATGATAATTTAGAATAAGAAAAGGAAAAGGAAAAACTGGTCACGCTCATTTCACGAGCGTGTGGAACTTGTAGGCCTCGAAGTCCTTCGTGAAGCAGAAGTGGATGGTGTTGAAGTCCTTCCGGAACTCGATGACCTCCTTGCGGACCGCCTCGGGCTTCTTCTTGTCTATGGCGAGCTTCTTGATGAGCTCCGCCACGTAGTCCATCTCCTTTTCCTTCATGCCGAGCCGGGTCATCTCCTGGGTCCCGAGCCTTATGCCGGACGGGTCTTTGGCCGTGTTGACATCGTCCCATGGGAGCAGGTTCTTGTTCGCTATGATGTTGGCCTTCTCCATGTCCTCGACGACCTTGGTCCCGCCGCCGTTCTCCTTGACGTCCACGGCCAGCGTGTGGCTCTCGGTGAACCCGAGGTCCGGGCAAAGGACCTTGAAGCCCCTTTCGTAGAGGGCCTGGCCCAGCGCCTTGGAGTTCCTTATGATCTGGTCGGCGTACTTCTTCCCGAAGGCCAGGCACTCGGCCAGGGAGACCCCCAGGGCCGCCATGGCGTGCAGGTGGTGGTTGCTCAGGACGCCCGGGAATATACCGTAGTTGAGCTTGCGCTCGAGCTTTTCCTTCCATTCGGGATCGTTGATGGAGGTCGGGTTTGCCAGGATTATCCCGTGCTGGGGCCCCGGGAGGGTCTTGTGCGTGGACCCATTGATGATGTGGGCCCCCTCGCGCAGGGGGTCCTGGAACTTCCCGCCGGCTATGAGGCCCAGGACATGGGCCGCGTCGTACACGACCGGGCAGTGAAGCTCGTCGAGGGTGTCCTTCAGCTCCTTGAGGGGCGTCGGGAACAGGTAGACGCTCTGGCCAAACAGGCAGAAGCGGGGCTTGGTCTCTTTGAGCATCTTCTTGGTGGCCTCGACATCGATGTTCATGTTCTTGATGTCGAAAGGGTAAGTGATGGGCTCGAGGCCCCGGACGCCCACGGCGCCGAACTTGGCGGAGCTTATATGGGCCCCGTGGGGGACGTTGACCGTCGTGATGGTCATGCCCGGCTTGGCCAATGCGAAGAACACGCCCAGGTTCGCATTGGTCCCGGATATGGGCCTCACGTCGGCGTAATCGCACTTGAACAGGTCCTTGGCCAGGGCCGTGACCTTGCGCTCGACATCGTCGACGTACTTCAGGCCCTGGTAGTACCGCTGGCCCGGCAGCCCCTCGGCGTACCTGTCGTGGAAGTCGCAGACGAGCAACTCCCTCGCCAGTGGAGAGATCAGGTTCTCGGAGGCTATCATGGGTATGCATCCCGAGAACCATTCGTGGTGCTTCTTCACCTGGTTCTTTATCCAGGCGGCCTCCTTCTTGTAGTCCACCATACGATCACCAAGGCCAGAATAGGCCTCAATGATAAAAAGGTTCGCGCAAATCCGGACAATAAAACGTGCCAGACCTCAGATGAGGTCCGCGCTGTCCTCGTCGCCGAGGTCGACCATCATCTGGAGGCTCAGGATGTCGTCCTCGATCTCGGTGATGCGCTCCGGGTACTGGAGCTTCTTGCGTATCTCCTCGAGCTCCTTCCTGGGACCCATCTTCTTCTCGAGCTCATGGATGTCGCGCTCGAGCTCCTTGAGCCAGAATATCTCCTCCTCGGTCTTCCTGAACAGGGCCAGGGCCAGCTCGCGGTTCCCCTCCATGGCCTGGACCAGCCGGTCGATCTTGTAGCCCTCGTCCAGCCAGGCCTTGATCTTGCCCACGACCTCGCCCCATTCGTCCACCTCGCCGACCTCGACCTCCACGCGGGCCTCCGGGAGCTCGCTGTCGTCGATGATGAAGAACATGGGGAAATAGTCGTCGAGGCCCGAGGCCAGTATCTCCTGTATGTGGGCCGTGATGAACTCCTTGGCCGGCGCCCGAAGCCTCTCCTTGGCCCCGTCCTCGCCCAGGAGCCCCGACAGGGTCGCATGGAGCTTGTTCAGGAAGGCCTCCAGAGCCTTGTAGCTGTCGGGATGGTCCGGCATCATTGACTTGATCCTGAAGTCCTTCTGTATGAGAAAGAACATGATCTTCGGGAAATCGTTCTTGAGGGCCCTCTGGGCCAGCCTGAGGGTATCCAGGGTCAGCAGCCGCTTATTGACGAGCAGCACGGTCTGGACGAGCTGGATGTAGATGTCGATCCTCCGGAACTGGACGACCTCGGCGACCTCCGTGACCTTGGGCTCCCCCTCGGCTGATTCGTCGCGGCGAACCGGTATCTTCTTGACCTTTATCTTGACGGGCCTCGACGACGCCTCGGCCTGGACGGCCTCCTTGCGGCGGTCCTTGATCTTCTCCCTGAGGGCGTAGACCTCTTTCCAGATGAGGTCCGTCCGCTCCATCTGCTTGACCATGCGCTCCACACGCCGGACATCGGTCTCGAGCCCCACCGCGTCCATCTGTTCCAGGGCCAGCCGGACCTTGTCGAGGACATTGATCTTCTTCTCGAGGGACTCCATGGTGGACGTGACCTTCTCCAGGTCCGCCTCGTTCTTCACGAAGGCCTCGATGCGCCGGACCTCGTAGCCCGTGTCGGCCCAGTCCTTGACCATTTTAAGGAAGGGCTCCCGGTCGCGGCCGCCGGCCTCGGGCCTGACCCTGGACTCCAGGGCCGCCTTCAGGCCCTCGTAGGTCTCCTTTGCCTCGTCCATGGCGTCGGTATCATGGAGCTTGGCCCGAAGCTCGGCCACCTTGGGCTCGAAGCCCTTGGAATTGAGAAGGGATAGTTCGAGCTCGATGTCCTTGAGGGCCTTGACCTTCTCCTTGAAGACTATGAACCCGGACTTGACCTTCCGGATGTCGGGCTCGTTCTTGATGAGTTCCTCGGTCGCCGCGGTGCCGTAGCCTTCCTGCGTCCATTGTTTGAGACGGTAGAGCATCTTGTCGCGCATGAGCCGTTCCCGCTCGGGGGTGACCTGCTCTTCTATGGCCATCTCAAGGCACCTCGCACACGCGCCCTTATTGGGCGCCCGATATATGTTTGCTCATTATGTTCTTTGTATAAATGTGTTATCTAAAGACCGCTTTATTCACCCGAAAAAGTTAGGTGAAATGTCCAAATGCCAGTCGCAGAGACCCTGGATGCGGCTCATGAAGATGTTCTTGACGCTGAGTGTGACGCCCCCACCTGATGCCGGACCGGCCCTCCCCGCCACAAGGACAGCGGATCGCTCGATGGGTCCGTATTTCCTAGGACGTGATATATATGCATTATTTTACAAGAATCGAATAAAAATAGTTGGGGGAATATATGATGAATATTCCGACGAGTAGAATTTTATCCGTTTGGATGGATAAAAATGGAACGAACCCGGCGCTGTAGTGCCGCCGTGCAGGATGTCGGGCCCGTCCATTAAGAAAAGATTAATATACGGTGTTCTATTCCGTAGTGCACGCAGGATAACATCGCGGGCCCGTAGCTCAGCTAGGTGGAGCGATCGGCTCTTAACCGATTGGCCAGGGGTTCAAATCCCTTCGGGCCCGCCTCTCATTTCCCTTTTTCGAGCTCGGCCAGTTCCTTCTCGATCATCTCGGCCCATCCCTTGTTGCCAAGCTTCTTCAGCAGCCCGATGGCCTCGGCATAAGCAATCCTGGCGTTCACGAGATTGTCCTGGCCCGCGAGCACCTCCGCCTTCAGGACGAGAATCTCGCTCTTGGCCGCGTCGAGACCGTCCCTCATGGCCAGGCTCTCCGCTTGCCTCAACTCCTGGAGTGCGAGATCGGACCGTCCCATCAGGAACTGTATCATCCCGTGGACGCCCGTGGCCTCAACGATGCCTTCCTTGTCGTGGGCCTTTCCTAGGTCCGCGAGTGCGTTGTTCGCGAGTTCCATGGCCCGCGCCGTTTCCCCGCCCCTCGCGTAACAGATGGCCAGGTAGGTCTTGCTGAAGCCCCTCGATGAGATGTTCCCGACCTCGTCCGCGGTCTCCACGGCCTGCTCCAGGAACAGGAAGGCCTCGTCGATCTGGTCCAATTTGATGAGCGAATCCCCCATTTCATAATATGCCTTTGCGAGCGGCTCGCTAGGGCCCTTCACCGAGAGCAGCTCGATGGCCTTCAGGAGACCATCGACCGCCTCCTGGAGCTTTCCCCCGGCCTTGTCGATGGATGCGAAGCTTATGATGACCTGCCCCTCGGTGCCCGTGTCCCCGGTCTCCTTTGTCAGGGCCAGAGCACTCTTGAGGAAGTCCAGGGCGAGCTCGGCCTCGCCCATGTTCCAGCTGACGTTGCCCAACCCCTCGAGGCACATGGCCTCCTCGACCTTGTCCCCGACGACCTTGCTGAGCTCGAGCGCCTCCTGGTAGTCGGCGACCGCCTCCGTGAAGCGCGTCATGCGCGCGAGGGCATGGGCCCTCATCCTGTGGGCCATGAGGAGCTCGCGCTTCGTGGAGTCGTCCTCGCCTTTTCTAGTGAGGATGACCGCGTCCATGGCCAGCATGAGCTCGGGCCATTTCCCGTCCTCCATGTGGCGCTTGGCCTTTTCAATGAACGATTTGCGGACGTCGCGTGGATCAGCTGGCATCGGACCATTATCAAGGGACGCCGATTAAAGCATTATCGGTCGGCCCGGAAGGGGACCTAGGGCCCCTTCGACCCTCCGATGTCATCATTGCGACGGTATCGGCTCGTCGGTGAGGATAAGCCTCAACAGCCTCTTGGCCTCGGCCAGGGACTCCAGGTTCCCGTCCCATTCGGCGAGCCCGTTTATGCACCTGACCGCTATAAGCCGCACAAGGCTTGCCATCCTTGCCTGGAGCGCTGCCGTGTTGGATATGTCCGTCACAATGGCGATATAAATGTATTGTCCATTCTCGAGCAGAATGCGGTTGTTCGCGTACCTTATTTCCTTGACGGTACCCGGCGTGCCGTCAGAAGACGGGAAGCTCCTGCTGATAAAGTCCTGGATGGCCGTGAGCATCCCGCCCAGCAGGTCCTGGTCGACCTCTGGCTTCAGCCTCCTCGCATCGTGATGGATGAGGCGACCGTCCCTGTAGACTAGGAAGACGTCCTCGATCATTGCCTGGGGCTGCGGGGCCGGTTGAATCGGCTGCGCCACCTGTACCGCGATAGGGGCCGGACCGGCCTGCGCGCCTGCCATCGGCTGGGAATAGGATTGTTGGACCATGACCGCCGACCGCTTCCGGGTCGCCACGTAGGCGACGACCGCGACGACAACGACGATGACGACCACGACCGCGATGAGCCCGATCATCATCATGCTGTTGCCGCCGCCATCCCCGTTCCCTCCGCCGGGGGCGTATTGGTAGTCTATAATCGTCACATAGCTGTCCTGGAGCGCGGGGCTGAACGAGAGCTTCACGAATTCGCCGATCTGTGCAGAATACCAGTAGTTGATGCTGCTGCCGGTCTTGTTCATCGCCGTGATCCGGTAGCAGTCCATCTGGCCGAGGGATGTGTCCAGGGATTCTATGGCCGCCACGGTATATGTGAGGCTCTCGTTGGTGACCGTGGTCTTGGCGACCCCGTTCACGGTGTTGACCGTCGTGATAGTGAAATTGTCCTCCCACTCCTTGCCCAGATCCAAGGAAATGTCAACAGTAGCAAGTTTCAATACCAAATAGGACTATATATGGGCAATAATGAACCTGTCTGATTGGGCCCATCAAAATGGTATCGGCTATAGGACGGTATATGAATTATTCCGCTCCGGATGTTTTCCTCGGCCTGTATGACAATTATCGACATGTATTATATTAGTTCACGATGACATAGACGCACAAAAATGAGTAGTTTCACCTTACTTTCACATTACTTCCACTCACCCGTTTGACCCCGGCCCCGATGGTTTTATCGACGGAAAGACGCAGGGGAGACCCCGGTTTTTAAGTGCCCAGGATGAGTAGTTTCGCTGGACCCCCCCATTAAAGAATATATACCCCGAGGGCCCAGAGATAAATAGCATGGAAGTGCCCCGGACGGGAAATGTGAAAAGAATGGACATGGTGGTTAGCAGACGCCCCGGAGGTCTGTATCAATGAACATCCTCAGGGGATATCGGACGGAGCTCGACCCGAACAATGTCCAGCGAACGCTCTTCCTCAAGTCCGCGGGAGCTGCCAGGTTCGCATACAATTGGGGGCTCAGGCGGAAGCAAGAGGTCTATGCCATGAACCAGCTCCCGGTCCCTCATATCAAGAACCCCACGGCCATCGATCTACATCGGGAGCTTGTTCGGTTGAAGAGGACGTATCTTCCGTGGTTCTATGAGGTCTCGAAATGCGCTCCACAGGAGGCCCTGAGGAACCTTGACAAAGCGTACGACCGTTTCTTCAAGGGTCTGGGAAAATATCCCAAGTTCAAGTCAAAAAAGAAAGGCATCGGGTCCTTCACGATATCCGGCGGTTCCATGAAGGTATCGAGCAACCACATACAGATACCGATGGTCGGTAATGTCCGCTTGAAAGAGCGGAATTATATTCCCATGGACGTCGAGATCCAGTCGATGACCGTTTCCGAGAAGGCCGGACGATGGTTCGTATCTGTTCTCGTAGAAGAGGAGACCGGGGAACCGGTACCTATAGCAGGCCCCGTTGCAGGTACAGACGTTGGTTCTATGAAGCTCGCAACGGTATCCGACGGAATGGTCTTCGAGAATCCAAGGGCGTTCAGGAGGAACGAGAGAAAGAAGGCCCGGTTGCAGCGCAGCCTGGCGAGAAAGAAAAAAGGCAGCAACAACCGCCGCAAGGCGAGAAGGAAAGTGAGCCGAATAGATGCTCGAATCGCGAACATCCGGAAGAACGCCATTCACGAGCTCACGACGTACCTGGCGAAGACCAAGTCGGTGAACGTCATAGAGACACTGAACGTGAATGGCATGCTGAAGAACCACAACCTGGCGAAATCCATAGCCGACGCCGCGTTGGGAGAGATCGGACGGCAGATGGTGTATAAGTGCAAGTGGTACGGGTCATTGCTGTTCAAGGCCGACCCGTTCTACCCCTCCACGAAGAGATGCTCTGGTTGTGGTCATGTCAAGGAGGATTTTCCGCTGGATGAGAGGATATATGAGTGTGAGGTATGTGGCCTAGTCATAGACCGTGACCTCAATGCCGCAAGGAATCTCGAGCAATACTACACCGAGAACCTTGGTCCTAACTATGCTCTAACGGTCGCCGCCAGTTCGACGGAGACGATAAACGCCTGCCATAGGCGAGAGGTTGCAGGTCACCGGGAAACCGGTGGCCAGTGCTCGCCGGTGAAGCAGGAATTGAATGCCATTGGGAGAAAGTCCTAAATGGGTAAATTTCAGGGAACGGAAGTTGACCACCCGCTTCGGCGGGTCGTAGGTGGTTTCGGTCATCTTGAGCTTGCCATTGTCATTAGTGGTGGACCTGGTCTTGATGAGGCTGAAGTCGTCCCGGCCGTAGTAGTCCGTCCCGGTGACCGTGGTCTCGATAGTGCCGAGCTTCATCCTGATGCTGTAGTCCAGCATGAAGACCGAGTAGGTGTTCGGCCCTACGGAGACCTCGCCCTTGCCCGTGACATTCAGG
>Ga0315288_10012979_pt1 | contig 10447 bp, 8 predicted proteins | sample YL17G11_20_MG_FD_203454 | JGI IMG/M metagenome (GOLD analysis project Ga0315288, IMG submission 203454) | Sediment microbial communities from Yellowstone Lake, YNP, Wyoming, USA - YL17G11_20 | ecosystem: Environmental > Aquatic > Freshwater > Lake > Sediment | place: USA: Wyoming | collected...
GAGGTCGCGCCGCTTGAATTGACACGTGGCGTCGCCACGTGTCAGGTCGTGTCTTCTCCCAAGTGCACCGGCAGAGTACCACGCTGCCGATCCAGGCCCTCTTCGATCCAGCCTGCGGATGGGTCAATCTCAGGCGGACGCGTGGGCGCTGACGGCGTCAGAGCGAAGGACTCGGACGGAGGCGGCAAGCTGGTCGACACGGGCAAGACGTTGCGGGGGAAGCACGTGGCGAGCGCTGGCCTAATAGCCAGCAGGGCAGCGAAGGGATCACGGACCACCAAGCTGGATCGGGCTAAGGCGTCGGCAGCGTAAGCACCCATATGGCGCGGTCAACCCAGGATGTGAAGGCCACACGCTTTCCATCGGGTGAGACCAGCCAATCGCTGTTGGAGATCGGAAGCGACGTTCGTTGCGGATCGGTCAGCTGCACGGCCCGTCCGGCGGCGGGATCGACCTCAAACAAGGTCGGCGACAGCGCTTCGGTCATCGGGATCAGGAGCAGCCGCCCCTCAGCGCGCCAGCGGTAGGCACCGAAGGGCGTGACCTTGGAGAGCGACGTCCCATCCGTGCGCAGCACCCAGAGACCGTTCTGTCCGATGTCGCCGGTGAACGCGGCATAGAACGCCAGCCACCCTCCGCTGGGCGAGACGACGGGATCACGGGGCCGGTGGACCTGGTGGAGCAGTCGCGGGGCTGAGCCATCCAGGGCAATGGCCCAGATCCCTTCCTGTCCTGTGGCGCTGATGCGTCCGGTGACGATCACGGCCGCCTCCCCCTCGGCCCAGCCTACGAGGCACCCACCGATGACCGTCGCCAACTTGCGTGCTTTCGTGCCCGTGATCTCCGCCACCCACAGGGCGTGCTCTCGCACATCCGGGTGCGGTATGCCCTTGGAGACCGAGTCCCACGCCACGAGCGTCCCGCTCGGCGAAACACGCGGCTCGCGTCCGGCATTGGCAATCGTCCAGGACCTCCCGTCCGAGCGGCGTGTCAACCGGACGCGGTCGCCCGCCCGCTCAAGAGCAAGCGCGCCATCGGGCGAGAGGGACCCCGGCCTCTCCCAAACAACCGTCCGTGGGCCTCCAGCGAGAGCCACCGCCATCAGCGCTGCGGCGGTGTCCGGTTTCGGCTCCGCCAATACCAGGATCGACGACGAATCCGCTAACCACCCGGTGAGGACACAGCAACCCGGCTCGGTCGCCCGCTGCAGCCCTTGCAGTCCGATGGGTGTGGGCGTCGGGCCCTCGGCTCCGACCTCGGTGGATCGCAGCACAACCGCAGGAGGCGCGGCTTCGACCGGTGGAAGTATGCCCAGGGCTGCCGATCTCAGCCGATCGCCGGCAAAGGGAGCGAGGATCAGCGCGGCAACGACGCCGATCGCCGCAGCCGTCCGGCGCGAAGCGAGGCTACCAGTCAGGCGGCCAGGTCTGCGCATAGTTGTTCAACAGTGTCTCGCCGAATTTGATCGACGGCTGGTCGCCCATCTCGGTCCATTGCACCAGATTCCAAGCGTCGATCTGAAAGGCCTGCGGCACTCCGCCGGCGAGGGCGATTCGCTCCCAGTCCGCCTGGATGAGCGGGATCGGATTGTAGGCATGGTCGTGGCGCGGCGCGCTGCGGATCTCGAGGTGCAAGTGGGGACGCGAGGCACACGTCAGGTCGGGATCGCCCGTAAGGCCGACGACATCGCCGACGCGCACCCGGTCGCCGATGTGCAGGGTCGATCGCTGGCGCAGGTGGCCGTACAGCGATCCGTAGCCGTTCGGGTGGTCGATGATCAAGTTGTGCGGGCCGGCGCCGTGATACGGACTGTCGACGGTCACAACGACGCCGTCACCGATGGCCACGACCGGGGTGCCGCACGGGGCATCGAAGTCCACGCCGAAATGAATCCCTTGCCCGGCCCAGTAGGTCGATGCCCGGGCGCGATACGCGAAGACCGTGTTGCCGTAGGGCTGCGCCAGCAGCCAGGTATCCGGACCAGGCGGATCGGTGAAGGGCAAACGGAACGGCGCAGGCTCGGCCTGTGGTGCCGCCGGCAATGGCAGGATGAGAGCCAGGAACGCGAGCGCGAGCGCGCGGCCAAGCCGGCGAATAGCAGTTGGGACTCCGGCGCAACGGGCGGCGCGATCAGCCACGCTGAACGTCCAACCCGTCTGGACCATGCGACGGGAACAAGGCCTCCACCGCTTCGGGCGCATAGCGCGCGACCATCTCGGACGAAAGCGCGTTCGCCTTGCACACCTCGGCATAGAAGTCAACGCTCGGCCGGCGCAGGCGCGCCTGAGTCTCGATGTCGAGCCCCCACAGCCCGAAGCGCTGCGTCCAACCCCGCTCCCATTCGAAATTGTCGACCAGCGACCAGTAGTAGTAGCCCCGGACCGGCGTGCCGATGTTGACCGCCTTCCACACCTGGCGCAAGTGCGCGGCCAGGTAGCGCGGGCGCAGGCGGTCTTCGGCGTCCTCGACGCCGTTCTCCGTGATGTAGATTGGAAGGCCATAGCGCCGAACCCACGCCAGCGCACGGGCCATCCCGTCGGGCTCGTTGGCGATGAATCCGGTCGGACTGAGGTCGGCGCCTTGCGGGAAGAAGCTCCGGGTGAAGAGCTGCCCTGGCCGACGCAGGTCGAAGGCGCAGCGCTCGACGGTGTAGTAGTTCAGCCCGAAGAAGTCCTGTGTCCCGGCCACGCCGGTCAACCGCTCGGCGCGCCCCAGGACCGAGAAGCGCCCGTCGGCCAGCACGCGGGGGAGAGTCTCATTGAACACCCGGCCGCGCAGCCGGGCGACCTGCTCGTCCAGCAGGTTTCCCGGGCGCGCCGGGGCGAAGCCGCGCAACTGGTGGGCAATGCCAACCAGTGCGCCGGGCTGCAGCTCGTGGATAGCTCGGTAGGCGGCGGCGTGCGCCAGCGCCATGTTGCGCAGGGCCTGCACGAACTTGGGCATGCTGCGCGCTCCGGGCGGGAATTCTGGCCCGGCATACCCCGAGTAAGCCAGCGTGTTCGGCTCGTTGATCGTCACCCACAGCCCAACAAGATCCTGCAGCGCGCCTACGACCTTCCTCGCATAGCGCTCGAAGCGCGTCACGATGTCGTCCGCCAGCCAGCCACCCATCGAGGCCAGCCACAGCGGGTTGGTGAAGTGGTGCAGCGTGACCATCGGCATCAACCCGCGTTCGAGCGCGCCGCGCAGGATCTGGCGGTAAGCATCGAGCGCCGCATCATCCCACGTGGCCGGCGAGGGCTCGATGCGGGACCATTCAACCGACAAGCGGTGCGTGTTCTGCCCGGTCCCGGCCGCCCGGTCGAGGTCCTCGGTCCAACGTCCTCCCCACCAGTCGCATGCCTTGCCCGATCGGTGACCGTTGCGGATCCGTCCCGGCTGCTGCTCCCATTCCCACCAATCGTTGTTAGTGTTGTCGCCCTCCACCTGATGGGCGGCGGTGGCTGTGCCCCACAGGAAGCCGCGCGGAAACGAAAGCGTTGCACGGATCATGATCACCTCGACTCGGGCGGCGCGCTGGCCGCCGGGCGCAACAGCGCTTGGGCCACAAGGCTGCGTTCTCCAGTGCGGCGGAAACCCACCCAGTGGGCTTCGGCCTGTGCGGCGACGTCGGCCTCGCCCACCTGCTGGAGAGGCAGTCGTCCTTCAGAGAGCAGCTGTCCGGCGATGGCCGCCAGCGCCGAGCGCCGATGACCCTGGCTGGCAGCCTCGGGCTGCGACTCAACGTACACCTCGGCGAACAAGTCACCCTTCCAGTTCACGCCGGCGCTGGCACGCACAACTTCGCCGGAGCGCACTTCGAACCGCGGGAGCCCGGTCGGAGACGGCACCGGGACGACGAGAACGTTGATCTCAGGGCGGAAGGCCTTGGTGTCGAGACGGTAGAGCTCCACGGTGCGCGTCTCGCTCAGGTCGACCATGTCCTCCGCCCAGGCACGCTGGTCGGCCGGGAGATGCAGCATCACAGGCCGGCCGCGCTGCAGCGAGACGCTGAGCAGCGCTTTGAGGGCCGCCGCGCTCCCGACGAACGGCACGGCAATCGGTCGGAACAGGTCGTAGCCCGTTTGCGCCAGCGCCAGGAAACCGCTGGGGGCGTGCGGCACCTGGTAGTAGCCGTACACGACGACGCGATCCGCGGGATGCTGTAGACCATAGTAGGCGACCATGGCATCGCGCGGCAGGCGCGGATCGAGCAGCGGCGCCAGCCGGTAGCGTTCGGTGGGTGGGATGCGCAGCACATCAGCCATACCGGGCCGATTGTATCCCGTCCGCGGAACGCGGCAACCCACGACCTGACAAGTGGCCTTGCCACCTGTCAGGTCGTCACGCCGGCGTGCGGCCCGCGCGATCGATGACCAGACGGACCCCCACCCTCCCCTCCCCTTTCCCGGGGGAGGGTTGGGAGGGGATCGACCTTGCCCGGGTCTCCAATTGTGACTATAGTAGCCGGCGTGTCGCGTCCGCTACGCTTCGGACTCCTGATCGCAACCACGGCTTCCCTTCTGGCGGCGTGCGCATCGTCCCCGTCGAATGCCGGATCCTCCATTCCCGCGGCCACCGAGTTTGAGGCCTTCGTCGCCGCGCACGGCGGCACGCGCACCTTCGGCCCGGCGATCGAGCCACGGAAGGAGGATGGTGGACGCGTGCACCAGGCATTCGCCAACGCCGAGTTGGTGTTTGATCCGGCGCTCCCGGCCGGGATCCAGGTGACGCTGACGCCGCTTGGCTACTCCCTGGGATTGGCTACCCCCGCCGTCCCGCCGCTGCCCGGTGCGAGCTACTTCGAGTCGACCGGCCACACCCTCGATCCGCGCCTCCAGGCCGGCTTCGACTCGGCTGGTGGATCCGCGGTTGCCGGCGCGCCGATCGCAGAGGCCGTCGCGCGCGGCGCGCACCTTGTCCAGTACTTCGAGAACCTCGGGCTGCGTTTGCCGTTGGAGGGATCTTCAGACGACTTCGAGTTCCTCGCCTACGGCCACGCCGCGCACGCCGAGATCCGGCCTCCGGCCGGTGTTGTACTGCCACCGGATGCGCGCACCCGGCCCTTCGCCCTCTTCCTCGATCCGTATGGAGGCGAGGCGGTCTTCGGCCGAGCGTTCAGCGAACCGTACGCCGCTCCGGACGGCGCCCTCGAACAGGTCTTTTCCAACGCCGTGCTGTACGCGCCGGCCGAGGCCCCGGGTTCCGTTCGGCTCAGAGCTCTTGGCTCGGCGCTGGGACCGCCCGACCCACCCGTCACCGGTCCGAGCGACACCGTCGGGCTCTATATTCCGGACTCGGGCCACTACGTCTTGTGGGCCTTTGCCACCTTCTACAGGGCGCATGGGGGCGAAGCGGTCCTCGGCTTGCCGCTGGAGGAGGGCAAGACCGTCGAGGGCGTGCTACGCCAGCGCTTCGAGAACATCATCCTGGAATACAGGCCCGAGCTGCCGCCGCACCTGGCGGTGCAGCTCTCGCCTTTGGGGATCGCCTACGCTTCGGCCTCGGGGCAGCCTGGGGCCGATGCGTCGGGAACGCCTGCCGCCCCCAGCCCGGTGATCCAGTTGTGCAGCGGCGTCGCGAGTGTCACCACCCAGCCGGAACAGGCAATCCTGCCCTCCGCCGGGATTCAGCGCGTCCAGGTCCTGGTGCTGCGGCCGGACGGTCAGCCGTGGTCCGGGGTGACGCCGATGGTCGTCGTCCACACGCCGTCCGGCGACCTGTATCCTGCGGTCCCGCCAGCAGACAGCGACGGCCGGACGGCAACGGCCTTTGCGGTGGAAGGTCTTCGCCCAGGTGAGATCGTCAACTACGAGGTGGTGGTGGCGGCAGAGCAGTGCACGGGTTACGCCATCGGCCAATTCGCCGCCGGCTTGTAGGCCCGGCTACGGCACAGCCAGCGCCTCGGCCAGCACGTCGACGCGCTCGATCTCCGGCCCCAGGCTGTAGACCACGAGATGAGCCTCGGTCCCCTCCCCAGAACGCAGCGCCGCGTCCGGCTCCCACTTGGCGAACCCGATCCCCTGACCCCGTGCATCGAATGCCAGCACCGCGACGGCCACGCGTGGCGAGCCGCTCGCCGAAGCCGGTATGCCAACCCGGACATCGACCTCCCAACTCCTTCGGTCCGCTGCAGGCTGGCTGCGCGTCGCAGACCAATCGAAAGGCGGATAGCGCCTCTCGGCATCCTGTACGGGCACCGCCATCGTCAGCGCGCCGGCGGCACGCGAATAGCCGGGAGCCGGAGGCGACAGGAACGCCGCCAGGACCATCACCTGCTCGGCCGAGAGCATGTTCAGCGGCGGGGAGACCGGTGCTGTCACCAGCGCCGAACCGCCCGCATCGACCAGCGTCACCCATCCGCTCAGTCCTTCGACAGCCTCGCCCGTCGTGTTGGTGACCGTCAACAGGCACCACAACCCGTCCGACGTACTCGGGAAGCACAGCGGCTCGGCGACCTGCAAGGGGAGGGGCGTGGGAGTCGCGATCGGTGTGGCCGTGGCCTCGCCTCCCGGGGCCGGTATGAGCAGTTGCTGCCCAATGCTGAGCAGGTCCGGGTTGAGGTCCGGGTTGGCCGCTAGCAGTTCCTCGCGGCTCAGGCCAAAGGCGAGGGCGATCGCCACAAACGTGTCGTTGGCGCGGACGACATACACGCGGGGTGTGGGCGAGGGTGCCACCGTGGCCAAGGGCTGGATGGTCGAGGTGGCGGTTCCCGTCCGTGTAGTGGCCGCGGCGGTGTGAAGGGGAAGAAACGTGACGGTGGACAGGCCTGACGGCGCTGCCGGGCCGGCCCTGCACCCGGCCAGCGATGCCGCCATCGCGGTGGCCAGCAGGAGCCGAACCCAGCCGTCCATGGCGGCGGGATTATACCAAAGTGGGGGTGGTGTTGTTCCGGCGGAGCGGCTATGCTAGACTCCGACACTAGGTCGACATGGTGACACCCGCGCAGTCGATAATCACCGAGGCCATCGCCGCCGCCCGCGCCGGCGACCGGGCGCGAGCGCGCGACCTGTTCTCGCGCCTCCTGCGGACCGACTCGGCCAACGCCGAATACTGGGTGTGGATGAGCGCGGTTGTGGATACCGAGCGCGAGCGCATCTACTGCCTCGAATCGGCGCTCAGGCTGGATCCCACCCACCGCGCCGCGATGCGCGGGCTTGTTGTCCTCGGCGCCCGCAAGCCGGCCGATGCCGAACTGGCCGCCGCGCTCCGCATCCCCCGGCGCCAGGTGGCGGCCATCTCAACCAACACCGCCATTCGCCGTGCACCCCGCCTCAACTGGGGCTTCCTGGCCCTGAGCGTGCTCACCATTGTTTCCGTCGCCATCTTGTTCACCTTCGGGGGTCCGGTCTTCTCGGCGCTGGGTATCTTCGGCCGCCGGATCCTTGCACCACCCCCGGCGCTTGCCCCGCTCAGCGCGACGCCCACCGCTACTGCCCTGATCTCGACCCCCACAGAAACCCCCCTGCCGGCTTCGACCCGGGTCCTGCGGACCCCGGTACCCGCTGAGCTCGCCGGCACCCCGTTGTCGCAGCTGGTCCCGTATACGATGACTCCCACGCCCATCGTCGGCGCGACGCCGCACAACGAGTACGAAGCCTACGGATCCGGCCTGGAGTCGCTCAATGCCGGCCGGTATGAGGAGGCGCTGGGCTATTTCGACCAGGTCGCCAAGCTCTCGCCCAGGCTGCCCGACGTCCAGTACTTCCGCGGCGAGGCGCTGCGCCTGATGGGTCAACCGCGCCAGTCCTTTGCAGCCTACGACGCCGCCATGTCGCTGAACAAGGACTATGCACCTGCGTATCTGGGGCGAGGGCGGGCTTTCCTGGCGATCAACGATACCCGCGGCCTGAAGGACCTCGAGGATGCGTACATCCTCGATCCGCTGCTCGAGCAGGCCTATCTCGAACTGGCGCAGTACTTCAACAACAAGCGGCTTTACGACAAAGCCGAGGAGATCCTCCAGCGCGCTGTGGATCGCGGCGTCGGGACTCCGCTGGTGCTGATCCGGCTCAGCCAGGCCCAGTACGGCCGCACCAACTACGAAGATGCAGTCAAGAACGCGATCGAAGGCAGCGCCGACGACCCGACGATCGTCGATGGGTATATGGCGATCGGCTCCGGCTACTACGAACTTGGCCTGTACAACGACGCTGTGTGGCCCCTGAAGACCTATACACTGTATGCGTCACAAGATCCGCTGGGCTGGAGCTATCTGGGCCGCGCCCTGCTCCTCACCGGGGATACCGAAGGAGCTCTATCGGCCGTGGATCGGGCACTGACCCTCAACGATCGGCATGCGCCGGCCTACCTTGGCCGGGGCTACTACTACCTCCAGCAGAATGACAGCGAGGCGGCGCTCGAGCAGTTCAATCAGGCCCGCAAATACGGATCCGAGAACTATGAGCTCTACCTCGGTTTCGGCAGGGCCTACTACGCGCTCGGCAGGAACCGCGAAGCCATGCTCCAGCTCAACGAGGCGATCAAGGTGGCGAATGGGGAGAAGCGGCTAGCCAACCGCGAGCGGCGCAAGGGGGACGTGTACGTCTACCTGGGGTTGGTATACGAAGCCACGAATCCGCCCTTGCTCAACGATGCGATCGTCCAGTGGAACTACATCCTCGGTATGGGCGGCGCCTCCGCCGAAGCGCGGGCACAGGCGGAACAGCACCTGCAGGTGCTGACGGGCAAGGTGCCGACGCGCGCCGCGACCTGGACTGCCTCGCCGACGATCTTCGGTGTGGCCACGGCGACAGCCACTCCCACGCGCACGGTCACGCCGACACGCACCGTCACGCCCGGGCCTTCGCCGACACCCGGCCCATCCCCCACCCCTACGGTCACCGAGGAGTTCTCCCCCGACTGACCTGTCCAACCGCAGGTCGCCATCGGCCGCGCGTACCGACCCGCGTCGCGCCCGAAGTAGGACATCGCTTCTTCTTCGGGGCCTGGCCCAACGAGCCGGACACTCGGACGATTGCGGTATCATTGCCGGATGCGTCTCCAATCACCCTTTTCCCATCGACTCGACCGATCCAAGCAGTTCGTCGGCATCGTCTTTTCGTGTGTCGTCTTCCTGACCGGCTGCTCCTTCACCCAGGAAGCACAGCTGACCCCCACGCCAACCTCCACTCCGCAACCGACGGCAGTCCCCACGCCGCTCCCTTCGGCCACACCCATCCCGAGCCCGACGCCGATCCGCACGCCGCCCGCGCTGCCCGGCCCCTACCAAACCACCCGGCTCAACCCGATCGACCAGCCGGTCAGCTACATTGAAGATTCGTGCCAGTACCTGCGAATGAAATGGGACCCCGACAACGCTGCCCCCGGCACCATCGTCATCCCCATCATGTTCCACGCCATTCCCGGTATTGAAACCAACGACCCGAACGAAATCAACAAGCTCCAATTTGAGAAACTGATTGCCGACCTGAAAGAACAGGGCTTCGAGGCCATCACCATCAGCCAACTGGCCGACTTCCTCGAAACCAACGCCACAATCCCGCCGCGCTCCTTCGTCATGATTCTGGATGACCGCCGCCCAGGCACGGCCTTTGCCACCTTCCTGCCCGTGCTGGAAGCCAACAACTGGCGCATGAGCCTGGCCTGGCCCATCGGCTACGGTGACGATACCACCGATAAGAAGCCCGCCACCTATGTGGATAGCGACCCGTTAGCCGGCACCTACCCCAACCTGTGGGCACAGACTGAGCATTATTACGAAAGCGGCTATTTTGAAGTCGAGTCGCACGGTTATTATCACAACATCCCCATGAGCAACGACTCGACCGACGACTACCTGCGCCAGGAACTGGAGCAATCGATGGCCGAGTTGGAAGCCCACTTTGGCCGCCGCCCGGTCGCCATCATCTGGCCGGGGGGTGGATTTGCCAAACGCCCGGTGGAATTTGCCCGCGCGGCCGGCTACCGGGTAGGATTCACCATCAATCCGCGCGGGCCGCTCATGTTTAACTGGATTCCCCAGGCCCAGGCAAGCGACCACATGCGCCCTGTCTATCTCCCCGAAGGCCCGGCTGGTGACCCCCTGCTGACCCTGCCGCGCTACTGGCCCAGCCAGGTAAGCGGCGAACTGGATAACATCCGCCTCATGGGCAAGGAAGCCGCCGCCCATGCCGAAGCCAACAAAGCCACCGAGCTGGAATACTACGACATCGTCTGCGCCCCGGACCACGGGACGCTGCCAATGCCCTGAGCACGCTCGCGGCATGGCTCGAAGCTCCCGGGCTTGCGCCCCACCAACGGATTGTGCCTGGCCTCCAAACGCGTGGTGCGCTGTTTCCAGGCACGCCCTTGGCCGCCCCGGGACTGCTCGGGGATGCGATCATGCAAACGCGCAATCAGCGGTAACCCGAACCGTCACCGGGAGAACATTTGCGTACGGGTGGGCTCCTGGTTGCCTATGCGCAGCCTGGGCGCCACGCCGGGTCCGGGAACACAATGGACCGCG
>Ga0315288_10012981_pt1 | contig 10446 bp, 10 predicted proteins | sample YL17G11_20_MG_FD_203454 | JGI IMG/M metagenome (GOLD analysis project Ga0315288, IMG submission 203454) | Sediment microbial communities from Yellowstone Lake, YNP, Wyoming, USA - YL17G11_20 | ecosystem: Environmental > Aquatic > Freshwater > Lake > Sediment | place: USA: Wyoming | collected...
ACCTGGCGCTGGCGAAATATAATATCGATATGCTCGAGACCCTTCAGGAAAAAACCAAAGGCAATTTGACCAAAGAGGAAGAAAAACTTCTCGAAAATACTATCAACGAGATTCGTATGGGCTACGTGACGGTGGCCGACAAAACATCAACAGCGTCCTGATAATCAGGTTTTGCACCGGACTGCTCACAAATGCGCAACGGCGTTTTTTGACGACAAGATTTAACTAAAGAACAAGCTATGAGTAATGATGTTTACGTACACGGCTACTCAGTTAAAGAAACACAGCGATTAGCTGACCAGGCAGAAACACTTGCCGAACTCCTCCACCATGATACAAGGTATCCCGCAAAGAGCAAGGTTCTTGAGGTTGGATGTGGCACAGGAGCACAGACCATTATCCTGGCCGGAAATAGTCCTGAAGCGCACTTTATATCCGTGGATATTTCTGAAACCTCTGTGAGACAGACCGGAGAGCTGATAAGAAAAGAGAATATATCAAATGTGCAGGTTCAACAGGCAGATGTTTTCGACCTGCCGTTCGGCAAAGACTCTTTCGACCATATATTTGTATGCTTTCTGCTCGAACATCTTGACAGACCCGTGCAGGCGCTCAAACATCTGAAAAAAGTCTTAAAACCAAAAGGCAGCATTACCGTTATAGAAGGAGACCACGGCTCTGCGTATTTTTATCCTGATAGCAGCCAGGCAAAGCTGGCAATACGGTGTCTTATTGAGCTTCAGTCTCAAACTGGTGGAAATTCGCTGGTCGGAAGACAATTGTATCCGCTTCTCAAAGAAGCAGGTTTTGAAAATGTCAGGGTAAGCCCGAGAGCTGTTTATGTCGATGCGAGCAAGCCGGAACTTGTGGAAGGGTTCACCAAAAAAACATTTACCGCTATGGTCGAGGGCGTGAAAAATCAGGCATTGACGTCAGGAATGCTCGATGAACAAACCTGGAATAAGGGCATAAGCGATTTATACAGGACAGCTCAAAGTGACGGCACATTCAACTATACATTCTTTAAGGCAACAGGAGTAAAATAGCATTGGCAAGCATATTGGATAAAATAATAGCCGACAAAAGGGCCGAAGTAAGCTACCGAAAATCAAAGTTAGGGCTGGAGCAGCTCCAAGACTGGATTTTCGCTATGCCCAAGTGCCGCAACTTCTACAAAGCTGTCACCAGGCCCAATAGTCGCGGCATAAACGTCATCGCAGAAATCAAAAAGGCCTCACCATCGGCTGGAGTCATTCGTGCGGATTTCGACCCTGTTGCAATTGCGCAAACCTATAAAAAATGCGGCGCCGATGCAATCAGCGTCCTGACCGATGAAAAGTATTTCCAGGGCCGCCTCGAATACATAGACCAGATACGGCAGGTCGTCGATTTGCCTGTTTTGCGGAAGGACTTCATCATTGACCTCTGGCAGGTATATGAGTCCCGTGCCGCCGGCGCAGATGCGATATTGTTGATAGCGGAGGCCTTAAAGCCCGGCGAGCTTATGGATATTATGATAGCCGCAGCCGAGCTAACCTTGACGGTCGTTCTGGAGGTCCATCAGGCCGACACTTTGATGAGGGTCCGCAGTATGGTCGGCTTCCCTAAAAAAGGTTACAGCGTCCTCGGAATCAACAACCGGGACCTTGACACAATGCAGGTCGATTTAAATACGACCAGCCGACTGGCTGGACTTCTCGACAATAAAGATGAGCTGGTCGCTGAAAGCGGAATAAAAACAAAAGCCGACGTGGAGAAGTTAAAGAAAGTCGGCGTAAAAGCAGTCCTGGTCGGCGAGGTGCTTTGCAAAAGCCCTGATATCGAAGAAAAATTCAGAGAGCTATTCGGCTACTGAAACCTGCATAAACAATGCTTTTGGCGAGGTGATAAGACGAGTTGCTGAAAGACCTCTAAAAAGCCTGGATTCCCGCTTTCGCGGGAATGACACGGAGATAGGCAAGACAACATTACTAACACAGGCATCAATAACCTCTTATACATAAAGAAAGGATGAGTCATCTTATGAACATAGTTCTATGTTTGCTTTTAGGTCTGGTAGCCGGAGTTCTTAGCGGCATACTGGGTATCGGCGGCGGCATAATCATTATCCCGGCGATGGTCTTTTTATTCGGTATGTCGCAGCACACGGCCCAGGGGACAACACTGGCCTTAATGGTGCCGCCCATCGGTCTGCTCGCCGCCTGGACCTACTATAAAGCAGGATTCGTTGACCTGAAGGTAGCTGCCTTTATATGTCTGGGTTTCTTTATCGGCGGCCTGTTGGGCGCCGAATCCGCTGTCACAATTCCCGAACCCATTCTGAAAAAGATTTTTGGAACAGCCCTGCTTCTTGTTTCACTAAAAATGATTCTCGGCAAATAGCTTTTTGCCACAGATACAATTAACAACAAATTAAAAAGCCACAGAGAGTATTGAACAGAATAAAATAGTTATGAGGGAATGAAATGAATCTGCAGGAGCTCCTCGATAAAACACGGCAAGCCATAAGTAATTATGCTGATGATGATAGTGACAAATGGTTTTATGCTAATCGCTTTGTTTTCGCTCGTCTTCAATTAGACGAAAGAAAAACTAAAACTCAGGTAAAAAAGACTTTACTTGAAGCCAACGTACCTTGCGATTATTGCAAGAAGAGCTTTGAAGATAAGACTGGTGTTCATCTACACAGGATAGATGGCGAGCGTGGATATAGCCTCGATAACTGTGTTCTTATGCATCCTAATTGCCACACAAGGTTTCACTCTGAAAATCCACCAGCCAAACAGCCAAGTCGCCAAGCCAAGCTAAAAGATTCAAGCTTTGCTGCTCCGATATTGGAGAAAGAAAGTCGGCGGTATAATGATAAACCCTTCACCTATTGGTGGGATATTAGTCCTAGATTTTTAGATAATATTGACGAATATGAAGCAATTGAATTTGTCAAGAAAGACACATGTGAGCGATGCTATGTTCCTACTTTGGTCTTGAAAAGGTATTTAACAAAAGAACGTCAAACATCTCGAGGAAAAGGTAATTGGGGAATTAAAGTTTTGAAAAAAAGAGAAAGCGAGTTGGCGTTTGAACCGGGAAACAACAAAGAAGAATGGCTCTTTCTGTTGGTCGTATGGCTAAATGAAAAACAAGATGATTGAACGTCTCTCAAACTGTGAAAAACTCGCCAAGATGTTTATTAAAACTGATTTTCATGGTTTAATAACGATTCGCCTTTTTTCCCTTTATATATTTCTGTTTCCTCTGTGGCTTTATGCGCCGGCTTTTTGGATTCTTGCCCATTCGTCACGCAGTGTCGCCGTCCGGTTGAATACCAGCTTGTCGGCGGTCGTATCGGGGTCAACGCAGAAATAGCCCAGCCGTTCGAACTGATAGCGGCTAAATGGTTTTGCCTCCGCCAGAGATGGCTCAACGCGGCAGTCCGTAAGTATTTCCAGCGATTTCGGATTCAGCGTTGATGTGAAATCCTCGCCCTCCGGCACATCATCCGGATTTTCCTTTGTGAATAGATTTTCATACAGCCGCACTTCCGCCGGCACAGAATGAGCCGCTGAAACCCAGTGCAGCGTTGACTTGACCGTGCGGCCATCCGGAGCGTCACCGCCTCTTGTCGCAGGGTCATAAGTGCAGTGCAGCTCGGTAATATTTCCGTCTTTATCTTTGACAACATTGATGCACTTGACAAAATAAGCGTATCGCAGGCGAACCTCCCGGCCCGGTGCCAGCCGGTAGAATTTCTTCGGCGGGACCTCCATAAAATCGTCCCGTTCGATATAAAACTCTCGACAGAACGGCACTTTCCGCGTGCCAGCTTTCGGGTCTTCCGGATTATTTATGGCCTCCATCTCCTCAACTTTATCCTGTGGGTAATTATCTATAATTACCTTGAGCGGCCGAATCACAGCCATTACTCTCGGCGACGTCTTATTCAAATCTTCCCGCAGGCAGTGCTCTAACAGTGCAAAATCGACCGTGCTATTGAATTTGTTGACGCCGATGACCTTTGCGAAATTGCGAATAGACTCCGGCGAGTAGCCCCGCCTGCGCAAGCCGCATATCGTCGGCATTCGCGGGTCGTCCCATCCCTTGACGCGGCCATCCCGCACAAGCTGCAGAAGCTTACGCTTGCTCATCACAGTGTAAGTCAGGTTCAGCCGGGCAAATTCTATCTGCTGTGGATGATAAACGCCCAATTTGTCAAGGAACCAATCATACAAGGGACGATGGTTCTCAAATTCCAGCGTGCATATCGAATGGGTAATTTCCTCGATGGAATCTTCAAGCCCGTGTGCCCAGTCATACATCGGATAAATGCACCATTTATCGCCCGTTCGGTGATGGCTTGCGTGCAGGATTCTATACATAACCGGGTCGCGCATATTCAGGTTCGGGTGTGCCATATCAATTTTGGCACGCAGCGTCCGCGAGCCATCGGGAAATTCGCCCTTCCGCATCCGCTCAAACAAGTCCAGGTTCTCCTCAACCGGGCGATTACGGTAGGGACTATCCCTGCCCGGCCGGGTCAAAGTGCCGCGATGGTCTCTAACTTCATCGGCACTCAAATCACAGATGTATGCCGAACCTTTTTTTATAAGCTGCACAGCATATTCATACATCTGCTCAAAGTAATCCGACCCAAAGTATAAATGCTTACCCCAGTCCCAGCCGAGCCAGCGGACGTCTTCGATGATGGAATCAACGTATTCCTGCTCTTCCTTTTCGGGATTGGTATCGTCAAAACGCAGGTGGCATCTGCCTCCGAATTCTGCTGCGATGCCGAAATTCAGACAGATACTTTTAGCGTGCCCGATATGTAGATAGCCATTGGGTTCAGGCGGAAACCGCGTTACGACCCGACCGCCCCATTTATTAGTCTTGAGGTCTTCGGTAACAATCTGTCGGACAAAGTCCAGCTTCGCCGGCCCTTCGCCCGCATCTCTACTATTGTCATTATGGTTACTGTTAGTTGTATTCATTACCTATCGTCTGATTCCTATATTGCCAACTTTCAATCGGCACCAATTGTAAATTGTAAATCTCAACTTGTCCACCATCGGTGTGGTGGAATCGCAAAAGAAACCGTTAAAACAAAATGGACGAACGGCTTTATATATGATATTATGCTACTACGTTTGTCGCAGGATAAATGATAAATGTCATTCTGAGCGAAGCGAAGAATCTTACTTGCGAAGGCCGGATGCTTCGCCTTTGGCTCAGCATGACAACCCATCAAATAATCTGCGACAGACCACTACCTTCTGGATGTGCTGAATTTTTAGAGAGAAACCTTATGGATATACTTTCTACTATTGGCAATACCCCCTTAGTGGAGCTAAAGAACGTGGCGCGGAACGGCAAGGTTAAAATCTTTGCCAAGCTCGAAGGCAACAACCCTGGCGGCTCGGTCAAGGACCGCCCCGCCCTTTATATGATAAATAAAGCCGAGCAGTCCGGCCAGCTTACCAAAGACAAAACCATTCTCGAACCTACCTCCGGCAATATGGGAATTGCCCTGGCTATGATTGGCGCAGCCAAGGGCTATCGCGTCAAGCTTACCTTGCCCGAATGTGTCAGCACCGAACGCCGTCACATCCTCGAGGCACTCGGAGCCGAGGTCGTCCTTACGCCTGCGCGGGAAAGCACCGATGGGGCGATAAGAATGGCCCACAAGATTCTCAAGGATAACCCCGACAAATACTTTATGCCAAACCAGTTCACCAACAAAAATAACCCTCTCGCTCATTACGAAACAACCGCACCGGAAATCTTTACGCAGACCAAAGGCCGAATCGACGCCTTCGTCGCAGGTATGGGCACTACCGGAACGCTTATGGGCGTGTCACGCTATCTTAAAGAAAAATCGAAACATATTAAAATTATCGGCATCGAACCTCCTCCCGGCCATGCAATCCAGGGCCTAAAGAATATGACCGAATCAATCGTCCCTGACATTTACGACAGGTCCCAATTAGATGACATAATAACCATAAATGATGAAGAATCATTTGAAATGGCTCGGCGTCTGGCATCCGAGGAAGGTATTTTCGCCGGCATATCCAGCGGCGCCGCCGTCGCTGGCGCTTTGCGTGTCGCCGAGGGGATGAAGTCCGGCACGGTAGTTACCATAATACCTGACCGCGGCGACCGCTATCTTAGCACAATGCTCTTCCGCTCCGCCTGTGCAAAGTGCCCGCCGTAATTCGTCGTGCGTATTGCGTATAGCGTTCTGTCATTGCGAGGCCGCCGTCAGCACTGAGCGAAGTCGAACCATCGCAAATCCGCAATCAGGAATAGCATCCGTTCAACAACAAAATCAGAAGGGCGTATGACGCATCCGTTGGAACGATTTGTTAGGTAGGTTATTTATACAGTTTTGACCGAGCATATTTTATGAAATCCTGTTTCTTGCTTCCAATCCGTCCATTCCTTCCGATGTCAAGATCATTGTAGAAATAACCGCTTCCAATCAGCCAAAAAACTTTGTCCGCATTATATGGGAACGCCTTGGCATTACTCGATAGGCGAATGATTGCCTTGAACAATTGATAGTCGTCATCTTTATAGCTACACAGTTTCAAAGCTCTGAAAATGTCTCGAAGATGAACATCCGGCTTTGGAAAATTGACGTATCCCAGTTCTTTGAGAAAATCGCACGAAAGAGCAAATCCAAAGCCTTTAATCTCATGACTAAGGAGCATTGGGAGACTTGCGCGAGCTCTGGCGTCTTGTTCAAAGAAATCAACCCATCTGAAGAAATCATCGACTGATGTGAATTGTTCTACAAATAAGGCGGCCGAAAGGATTGTCTGGCAATAGTGAGGCCAAATACTGCGGGATGTTCTGCGAATCTTGACTCGTGGTTTCAGTTGCCTCATGATTTGCTTGAGGACTAATTTCCAATCATCATTGTACTTGCTCAATATAGCTTTGGGGTCGAAACCGCTTAAAATCGGCGACAGTTTGTCAACGCCGCCAATTGATCGTCCTATTACTCCGGCCTTCATATTCGCATTCTGGGCGGATTCAAGAATTCGCTGGTATAATTCATTTTTTGTTGTTGGTTTTGGACTTAACGAAAGCGGGTTGAGATATTTTTCGACAAGGGTCGTCGTAACTCTGGCGATATTGAGACTAGGTAGATATGCTTTCGCTAATTTGTATGCTTCTCGATCAATATCAATCTGACTGACCTGTTTCATATCTTTTATGACTAATCTCTATTCTCCCGCACGAGTGCGGTTTATTCTTGCGTGGTTTATAGGCGATTGGCGCATCGCCGTCAAGGCCAAAAACACGCAATTTTCGGATACGATTTGTCTAAAGTCGGTCCCTCGCCCTTGACCGGCGTGGCCGGTTGTGGTAGTCTCTTCCACAGTTTTGAGTTTTTCATTTTCCACTTTCAACTTTGAGGTCTTAAATGGTTGTAACACGTTTTGCACCGTCGCCGACAGGTTATCTGCACGTTGGCGGAGCACGCACCGCCATTTTCAACTGGCTGTGGGCCCGCAAAACAGGCGGCGTATTTGTCCTCCGCATTGAAGATACCGACCTCAAACGAAATACCCCGACTGCAACCAAGCAAGTTATGGACGATTTACACTGGCTCGGCATCGACTGGGACGAAGGCCCTGAAGTCGGCGGCCCAAACGGGCCGTATTTTCAATCCCAGCGAATGGATTTCTACCATAAATATGTCCAGAAACTGTTAGATGGGCAAAAGGCCTATTACTGCTTCGACACAACTGAAGAGCTTGATGCGCTTCGCAGCCAGCAGAAGGGCTTTGTCTATTCCCGCCCCAAGGATTTCCCCTGTGCTAAGGATGCCGAAAAGGCCAGAGCCGAAGGCCGACCCCTAACGGTGCGGTTTGCTATGCCGCAAGAAACGATTACAGTTTGTGACCTGATACGGGGCGAGGTCAGTTTCGCAGCAACCGAACTTGGTGATTTTATCATACAAAAATCCGATGGCTTTCCAACATATAACTTCGCCTGCGTAGTCGATGACTACCTGATGAAGATTACCCACGTCATTCGTGGCCAGGAGCACCTGATGAACACGCCCGGCCAGCAGGCCTTATGGCAAGCGCTCTTCCCCGATGCTCCGCTGCCTCAGTATGCCCACATGTCCGTTACCGTCAGCGATACCGGCGGAAAACTATCCAAGCGCGAACGTCCGGAGGCACTTCGCAAGGCAATCAAAACAATCCAGGGTATCGACCTCGAAAAACTCGCCAGCGCAGGCAACATCACCCGTGAAGAGTTCCAGAATTTTATCGAGGGCAAAACCACACCTGATATGCCCTGCATTGATGCGATGGCCGAATACCTCGGCGTTCACCTGCCGGAAATCAACATAGTCGATTTCTACAAAAGCGGCTACCTGCCCCAGACAATGGTCAATTTTCTTGCGCTTCTGGGCTGGAACCCCGGCGACCAGCGCGAGGTTATGTCGGTTGAAGAGCTAATCAAATCCTTCGACCTGGCCCGGCTGACAAAGAGCAATAGTCTTTTCGACCGCAGCAAACTCCTTGCCTTCAATACCGAGCACATCCGAATGACGCCGCACGACCGCCTCGCCGGCCATTTCAGGGATTACTTAAAGGCCATCGGCTCACCCGTTGGCTCTGCGGATGACCGGCTTCTTTCAAAACTGATAAAAGTCTGCGAAGGCGCTCGAACACTTGCCGACATAGAGCGTAAAACCAAATTCTTATTTATCCCCGACGAGAAAATCGAGTATGACCGAAACGCGGTTCAAAAGGTCTTAATCAAAGATGGCGGTCTAACTGTCCTGCCGATTATTCGTGACAAACTCGCAGCGATGGACCGGCTTTCGGAGCAGACGATTGAAGATGTGCTCCGCTCTCTCGCAGCGGAAAAAAACGCAGGTCTGGGTAAAATCGCCCAGCCGCTGCGTGTCGCCATAACCGGAACTACCATCAGCCCGCCCATTTTCGATTCGGTCGAAATGTTAGGCAAAGAAAAAACCTTAGCCAGAATTGACATCACCCTGAAAAAATTCGCAGGAACCAAATCGCAAAGAGATTAGGAATGTCACTATTAGTAACCGGCTCAATTGGTATTGACACAGTAAAAACGCCCTATGGCGTCAGTGAAAACTGCCTCGGCGGCTCATCGATATATTTCAGTATGGCAGCAAGTTTCTTTTCGCCGGTCAGATTCATCGGCGTTATCGGTGCCGACTGCCCGTTCGACTTATCTAAAGTTTTCGCGGGCAGAAACGTTGACCTGGCCGGGCTGGAAGTAAGGCCGCAGAGTAAAACCTTTCGCTGGGCCGGCTCCTATCACGAAAATATGGACGATAGAAAAACAGATTCAATGGAATTAAACGTCCTTGCCGAACATCCGCCGACCGTGCCTGACTCCTTCAGGGACAGCCGATTCGTATTTCTCGCAAACACCACTCCCAAGCTCCAGCTTGAACTGCTCGACCAGCTCAAAAATCCTCTTTTTGTAGCCGCCGACACAATGAATTGCTGGATTCAAAATAACCTTGCGGACTTAAAAAAACTGCTGAAAAGAATTGATTGCCTTATAATCAATGAGGATGAGGCAAAAATGCTGGCGGCCGATTTTAACCTAATCAAAGCCGCCGAGAAGGTTTTGGATATGGGGCCTGGTGTCGTGATTATCAAAAAGGGCGAATCCGGCTCAATAACCTGCGATGCCGAAGGTCACAACTTCATTCTGCCGGCTTACCCAGCCACCGAAGTTAAAGACCCCACAGGCGCCGGCGACAGCTTCGCAGGCGCAACTTTAGGGTATCTATCGCAAGCAGGCAAGACCGACTTTCGGACCCTTAAAACCGCTGTCGCTTATGGCACAGTGGTCGCCTCATTTACAATTGCTGATTTTTCACTCGATGGCTTGACCTTGATAACCAGAAGTGATATAGATAAACGGCTTGAAACCTTACGAAAGCTGACACATTTTTAATACTGAATACCGACGACTAAAAAATGCGTTGTTTCATAGCCATTGATATTGACGAGAAAATCAGAGAAGGGTTGACCATCCTGCAGAAGGAATTGCAGAGTGGCGCCGATGTCAAAAAAGGTGATGTCAAGTGGGTTGACCCCAACGCGATGCATCTGACCCTGAAATTCCTGGGCGAGATTAAAGACGACCAGCTTGCCGGCGTCTGCAACATAACCAAAGACGTCGCGGGCCGGCACAAAAGCTTCGAGCTGGAGGTGGAATCTGTCGGCTGCTTTGGCGGCAGAAGCGCCAGAGTTCTGTGGGTTGGCACAGGCCTGGGCTGCGAGAACCTGCTGCAGTTACAAAAAGACCTTGAACAGCAGTTGGCCGCCGCCGGCTGGCCGCAGGAATCAAGAGAGTTCACCGGCCATTTAACGCTCTGCAGGGTAAGAAATTCAAAGGCGGGCCTTAAGCTCGCACAGCTTGTTGAAAAAT
>Ga0315288_10012983_pt1 | contig 10446 bp, 6 predicted proteins | sample YL17G11_20_MG_FD_203454 | JGI IMG/M metagenome (GOLD analysis project Ga0315288, IMG submission 203454) | Sediment microbial communities from Yellowstone Lake, YNP, Wyoming, USA - YL17G11_20 | ecosystem: Environmental > Aquatic > Freshwater > Lake > Sediment | place: USA: Wyoming | collected...
CGTGGCTTTCTCTTGCTTATCCGGTGGATAGCCATACTTGCGAAGAATTCGCTTCACTATAGTCCGCAGTTTTGCGCGGACGCTCTCTTTGACCGTCCAGTCAATTGTGACATTGCGGCGGACAGCTTCTACGAGTTCCTTGGCTATGGTCTTCAGGGTTTCATCACCTAGCACCTGCACAGCACTATCGTTAACACCCAGCGCGTCATAAAAAGCCTCTTCATCATCATTCAATCCCAACTTCGCACCACGTGATTTAGCCTCGCGCATTTCCTTGGCTAACCCTATAAGTTCGAGAATAACCTGCGCAGCTTCTATAGTGCGATTCTGGTATTTGCGAATGGTCTTTTCAAGCATCTCAGCGAATGAACGCGATAGAACGAGGTTCTTTTTAGAGCGCGTTTTGATTTCATCGTTAAGCAGTTTCTGCAATACTTCAATTGCCAGATTACGATGTGGCATGCCTTGAATCTCTGCTAAAAATTCATCAGATAGAATTGAAATATCGGGTTTCTTCAGTCCGACTGTGCCGAAAATATCTATCACCTTATCCGATGAGACGGCCCGCGACACTATTTGTCGCACAGCCGTATCCAGTTCCTCTTTGCTCTTGCCCGGTACGAGTGTATATTTGGCTATGGCTGCTCTGATAGCTTGGAAAAAGCCAACATTGTCTTTAATTCTCAGGGCATCTTCATGCGGAACGGAAAGAGCGAATGCTTTGGATAGCTCGGTTACAGATTGCAGCAGCCTTTCTTTCCCGTCTTTCTGAGCGAGTATATGCTGCATGGCTGGCTTGATTACAGACAACCGTCCCGCGGGCATACCGATAAAAAACTTGGAGTAATCGAAGCCGTGGAACATAGATGAAACTACTTCGAATTTCTCCAGCATTATCGCAACCGCGTCTTCTTGACTGAATACCGTCTCACGATCAGGGTCGGCTTCGATATAGTTTGCTAAGGCTTTCTTTAGCTCCTCCGCAATGCCCAGATAATCTACGATTAGACCTCCCGGTTTATCCCTGAACACTCTATTAACCCGCGCGATAGCCTGCATCAAGCCGTGGCCGCGCATCGGTTTATCAATATACATGGTATGAAGACAAGGGGCATCGAAGCCGGTGAGCCACATGTCACGAACTATAACCAATTTCAGCTCGTCATCGGGGTTTTTCATGCGCTTTTTAATAGCCTCGCGGCGCACCTTATTCCTGATATGGGGCTGAAAACTAAGCGGATCAGTCGCCGAGCCGGTCATCACCACTTTCAATACGCCTTTGTCGTCATCGTCATGTTGCCATTGCGGGCGAAGCTTGATGATAGCATCGTATAAATCAACGCATATGCGGCGGCTCATGCAGACGATCATCCCCTTGCCGTCCATCGCTTCCAGCCGCTGCTCAAAATGCTTGACGATGTCATCAGCCACCAAGGCTAGTCGCTTCTCCGTGCCAACCATAGCCTCAATGCGAGCCCACTTTGTCTTAACCTTTTGCTTGACGGTTTCCTCTTCTCCCTCGGTTACCTCTTCAAAGTCAGGGTCAATATGAGGCTTCTCATCCTCATTGAGATCAATCTTTGCCAATCGCCCCTCGTAATAAATCCTGACCGTAGCACCGTCTTCAACCGCCTGCTGAATATCATAGATGCTTATATAGTTACCGAACACGGCACGGGTATTTCTATCATCCAACTCGATGGGTGTTCCGGTAAAACCGATGAATGAGGCGTTAGGCAACGCGTCGCGTATATGGCGGGCGAAGCCGTCTATGAAATCGTACTGGCTGCGATGTGCTTCATCAGCGATTACGATAATATTGCGGCGATCCGAAAGGGCGGAGAATTTCTCTCCGCTTTCCGGAAAGAACTTCTGAATCGTGGTGAATATGATCCCCCCGGACGCTCTCTTAAGGAGCTTCATCAATTCCCTGCGGCTCTCAGCCTGAAGCGGCTTCTGTCTAAGGATATCTTGAGCTACCGCGAAGTTGTCAAAAAGCTGCTGGTCAAGGTCATTCCTGTCGGTTAGAAGGATTAAAGTTGGATTTTCCATAGCAGGATGGAGGACGATCTTCCCGGCATAGAAGACCATGGTAAGACTCTTGCCCGCTCCCTGCGTATGCCAGACAACGCCGGCGCGTTTATCTCCTTTAGGAGATGTAGCTTTTACCGTAGCCGCTACCGCTGCATTAACCGCATGATACTGGTGGTAGGCGGCTGCTTTCTTGATGATCGTTGCTCCGTTAACCTCAAACACAATGAAATGGCGAACGATATCAAGAAATCTGGCCTTTTCAAACACACCTTTTATCAATACTTCAAGTTCAGCGAATTCAACAGGAGCTTCGGTCTCTCCTCCGATTGTTTTCCACGGCAGAAACCACTCCCAACCCGAAGTCAGAGTGCCCACCCTGGCCTCTGTGCCGTCGCTGAGAACCAATAACTCGTTGTAATTAAAAAGCGAAGGTATGTCCTTTTTGTATGTCTGGAACTGGTTGTAAGCCGCCTGAATCGTGGCATTTTCATCTGCGGGATTCTTCAGCTCTATAACCGCCACCGGAAGGCCGTTAACAAACACTACTATATCGGGACGACGGTTCTGCTGCCCCTCAACAACTGTGAACTGGTTGACCACAAGCCAGTCATTATTTTTCGCGTCGTCGAAATCAACGAGCCATACCTTATCGCCTACTATACGACCATCGTCGTTTCTGTATTCAACATCCACACCATCAGCCAGCATCTTGTGGAACTGACGATTGTTGACTATAAGGCTGGGGCTATCCGGGCGCAGAACCTTTTTAAGAGCTTCCTCGATGGCATCGGTGGGTATTTTTTTGTTGATGGAGAAAAGCGCTGAGCGCAGACGATCTACCAGTACAACATCAGAATAGGTTGCCCGCTCCGGCTTGGAACCGTCATAAGCAATGTCCGGGCCGAAGAGGTGCTTGTAGCCCAGACCTTTTAACCAATCAATGGCGGCTTCTTCAACTATGGATTCAGTAATGATAACACTCATTGATACTGTTCCTTATTCTTTGTGCAATGATCTTCTACTACTTCAATCCACCTATCGTACCAGTACCAAGCCCCCGCGACATCGGCACCATAACCCTGTGCTGGATTTTTAGCGTCTTTCGCTTTCCACAAAGATATATGAGCAGGCATATTAAATGCGACAAAGCCCTTATCTCGCATAATGTTAACAATTTGGCTTGGAAGATATTTCTTTTTCTCTACCTCCCTAGTTAAAACATACTGAGCGTTAATCTGAGAAGATAGATCAGAATCTGGTTTTACGAATTCAATGACCCTGTCTGCTTGTCCCTTGCGATTGGCCGTCTTTGCTACGAATAGCACTCTATATGCAAAGCGAGGATTATTGTATTCATTATCATCAAGCTCACCATCGAAACCTTCAATAAAACTTGCAATATTTGGCGGCAGGTCTTTCTGATCTTGCAACATTTCAACTTGTTCTTCAGTAAGAGACGATAATTGCAGACTGAATGACAAATCTTTATCAATCGCATATTCTTCGCCAAATAGAGTCTTGATGTAATGGTTGTAATTAAGACAGGCTGCTTGGAAACGAGCATTGATAAGGTCATCTATTCGAGTTGTCATCTGATGCTCAATTTCGTGACGGAGACCGATCAGGAACCGAAGGTTGTTCGCTGTATCCTTATCAAGTGGGCTATGCTCGTCATTTAAGCACCTTTCAAGCTCCCAGTGTTTATATGCTCCCTGTTTTGTTCTATCAAATCTACGTCTAACATTCTTTACCTGAAAATACCGATAATCGACACCTGCCTGTCTAAAATAGGCATGAAAGAGATAAGTCCAAGCGACATGCATCAGAAGGATGTATATTTCAGATTTGAAGGTGATATTAGGATTATTAAATATTTGCACAGCTGCTAAAGCCGCCTCGCGTGACTTCTTTAGCAACTCCTGCTTAACTGAAAAGACCCGCCTACGTCGCTTTTCTGTTTGCATATGTGGTCTCCACAAACTTCTCCACATCATTTGCTCTGATCATTTTTTGTCTATCCTCTGGTTGACGTACTCTTCCCAATGGGCTCGTAAGAAGCCATGTACACCTTCCTTCGGGCTGTATCCAGGGTAAAGCTGTCTGAAGCTGGCCTCAGCCTCGGATAGAGTTGAGCATGGAAGAATATCAGTATACGTTACCAAATATAGAAGCCCGATGCTTGGAGCACGCGACTCCCCCTGATTGCAATGCACAAGAACGCGGTCACCGGACTTCAAAGCTTTTTCTATAAATACCAAGGCTGCATCAATAATCTGTTTAGGAATGTAAGACGGATCGTCAGCATCCACAAGATTCAAAAATAACAGATTCCCTCTCTCAGCTGAAAGATATTCGGGGTGATTCTTGGGTGCACCACGTCCTCTGTAGCCAAGAAGTTGCCTATGGTATGGTTCTTTGCAGGCATGGACAACCCACCAGCCTGTTTGGTGTCTTACAGACATTTCATAGTCCGTCTCGCTACCCACGAAAAGTCTGGGGTAAATCTCAATCATGCCTTCTCCACAAACCTCTCCGCATCCTTCACCCTTATCTCCCCAGAAATCAGTTTGGGCAGCAGCGTGTCGCGCAGGGCGGCGAGGGTATTGTTCTCACACTCGTTATTAAGAATACGGGAAAACAGAGGATTCACAGCCTCATGGAAGTCCTGCATTATTTCTGGACTTGGTTTGATAGTTCTTAATTTAGAGAAATTACCTTTATTGAGATTAAGGGTTGCTGAACCACCTGAACCACCTGCTATGATTTCATCACGGAGATTTTTCATCGCAAAGTAGCACCAAAATGGGCTCACATTCTTGTAGCAGATTATAGAATTTATCTGCTGATTCGTTTGACTTGGTTGTGAGGTTATAGAAACAAGGCCGGGTGTCGCAATGCAACTAACACAGATAGAATATTTTGGAAGGAATTTACCGGATTGAGTCGCAGCCCCTTTTTCTGAAAGGTAGTTTGTCGTTAGTGTCACGAAGACTTTATTATATATGTCAGGTATAGTGATGAACGGAATTTCTCCATTATAATTATCAGGGTCTTTAGTAGGAGGAGTCTTGCCACATATCACGTTTCCGATCTCACTTATGTCAGTAATATTCCATCCCTTCGGGATTTCCCCCAACGGTGAATCCTGCATACCCCGATCCCTGAACGGCTCAAAGTCCATAAACCATGATTTGGAAATGGCCTGGGCTATTGTCTCCAGCGTCTGGTTCATCCGCTGGTTCAGCTCGATCTTGTCGTCTATGCAGTCTAAAAAGTTAGCGATATTCGCTTGCTCTGTAAGAGATGGTAACGCGAGTTCAAGCTCAGCGATTTGGTCAAACGTTATTTGAGGAAATGTCCCAGATCGAGACTCGGCCAAATGTTGCAGCCATCGTGTTGTCTCCGAACTGGCGAGGAAGTGATATAGAAATCGGGGCATAACGCGATTGCGCCGCGGACGAATCACCATCAGCTTTGTTGAAACAACATAGTCCTCAGCATCAACATCGACATACGCCCAACGGCCATTAGCCGGTCGAATTTCACTGAACAAGATGTCGTCTCGTTGGATAGACTTCTTCGCTTGCCCCGGCCACTCGCGCACGGCGGAATAGGAGTGATGGAGGATTTTCCCAAGCAAAACATCAGACGTATTCAGGAAAATGAGCCGGTCTTTCCCGAACTTGTGAGTATCTGAGATTGAGTCGGCCAAGTCCCCGACGCGTTCCGTGGGCCATTCACCCGCCATACCCCAACTCCTTCAGGCTAGCGGCGATGGCGGCATCCAGCTTCGCGGCTTCGGCTTGCTGCTCGCGCAACTTTACGGTGAGCCGCTGCATCTTCTCATCGAATGGTTCGCCATCATCTTCCTGCGCTTCAGCGCCCACGTAGCGGCCGGGCGTTAACACGTGGCCGTTCTTGCGGATATCATCGAGCGTAACAGCCTTGCAGAAACCTGATATATCCTCATATTTCTGCTGGCAGTCCTTATCACCACGCCAGGCGTGATAGGTATCGGCTATTCTTCGGATGTCATCAGCGGTCAATTCCCTATGTCTGCGATCAATCATCGTGCCGAGCTTCCGAGCATCAATGAAAAGAACCTGCCCTCGGCGGTCGCGTAAGCGGCTGTTCTTCTTATCGCGAGCGATGAACCAGAGACAGACAGGGATCATAGTGTTGTAGAATAGCTGCCCCGGCAGAGCTACCATGCAATCCACAATGTCAGCCTCGATAATGTTCTTCCTGATTTCACCCTCGCCCGATTGATTTGATGACATTGAGCCGTTGGCGAGCACGAAACCAGCAATACCGGTAGGAGATAAATGATGGATGAAATGCTGCACCCAGGCGAAGTTGGCATTGCCTGCGGGCGGTGCACCGTATTTCCAGCGCACATCATCACGCAGGCGCTCTCCGCCCCAATCGCTATCGTTGAACGGAGGATTTGCCAGGACAAAATCGGCTTTCAAGTCCTTGTGGAGATCGTCGTGAAACGAATTTGCATTATGCTGGCCCAGATTGTGTTCTATACCTCGAATAGCAAGGTTCATCCTGCATAACCGCCATGTCGTAGGGTTGGACTCCTGCCCATATATGGCTATGTCTGCTACTCTCCCGCCATGCGCCTCGACGAACTGCTCGCTTTGCACGAACATGCCGCCGGAGCCGCAGCACGGGTCAAAGATGCGCCCTTTATATGGTTGAAGCATTTCTACCAGTACGCGGACAACACATCGCGCCGTATAGAATTGGCCGCCCTTTTTGCCCTCAGCGTTGGCAAACTGACCAAGGAAGTATTCATAGACGCGGCCTAAGATATCTTTGGAGCGGTTCTCAGCATCTCCCAAGCCAATAGTACCGATAAGGTCGATAAGCTCGCCCAGACGCTGCTTATCCAGAGCCGGACGTGCGTAATCCTTAGGTAGCACGCCTTTGAGATTCGGGTTATCGCGTTCGATTGCCACCATGGCGTCGTCAATGATTTTTCCTATGGTCGGCTGTTTGGCATTGGCTTGCAGATATTCCCAGCGGGCTTCTTTAGGAACCCAGAATACGTTAGCGGCTTTGTATTCATCGCGGTCTTCCAATACTGAGTAGCGGGCTTGCGCCTCCTTGATGTAGTAATCGTTTTTAGGATCAGCGGTAGCTTTCTCAAGCTGTTTATAACGTTCACCAAAAGCATCGGAAACATATTTTAGAAAAATGAGACCTAGAACTACATGCTTATATTCGGCAGCATCCATGTTGCTGCGCATTTTATCGGCAGCCTGCCACATCTTTTCCTCAAATCCAAGATTGGCGCCGTTGGATTTATTTACTGTGTATTTCGCCTTGGAACTTTTAGCCATTTACTACTTCCTCTAACAAAGCATCAACACCTATACGGTTAAAAAATAACAATGCATAAGGGTGAACTCAATATAGCTTCTACTAGAGGGAGTGTCAAGCTAAATGGCATCTGCCTTGGGGCTGAGATAACAATACGCCAGATAGCACCTCTCGAGGACGCGGCATAAATAACGGGGTGCTGTCATCTCCCCCTCTACGCCAGCGGTCTCCTAGACCTAAGCTCTCTTGCGAATCACGATGGCTGACGCTGGCTTGACGCTCAAAATGTCGAACTCCCGTCACTTGGGGGCAGTACTTTCTATGATAATATGCTTGGCAATGTGTGTTACAATATAACCCCATGAAGAAAGTGTTCGCGAAAACAAACTATCGTAGCGAATATCTGACTGAAGGACAGTGGAGATGTAGCAAGAGTCCAACAGAGGCGCACTACTGGGTTATTGTCAGTCGGAGTATGACCTGCAAGTACTGTTCAGAGAGTCGTGACCTTTCCCTCAAAAAAGTAATACCGACTAATTAGAGCATGATGCTTTCCACTCGTTCGAACTCCCGTCACTTGGGGACATACTTTGCTAAGGCAATCTGTTAAGCACTGTTACCATCTCATCGAGACAGCGATCCAAGTGTTTCTTTGAACATGGATATGATCCGGATGAAATCGTTAATGTTCCATTATAGCTGCTGAGGCAGAACATGATCACAGGCGGGTAATTTACCGGCGGTAATAGTCTGGCCTCGACCGGCGGCTTATCGAAAGTGACATCTTTTTGTTCTATAGCTCCCATATTGGTGAATGTGTACGGGGCCTGGCCCGATTTGACAGAGGACTGTATTATGCCAACCATAATTTTATTTGTTAAACTGTGCGGCCAGCATACGGTAGACGGCGCAAGCCCGACATAGTCATTAATGCCAATCCACTTAGCTTTCCTCTGCTCCATGAATGTCGAAATTCGCTTCAGTGTATAGTCGAAGTCACTGCTATTTAAATCAGTACCGAGGTTTATTACCTCCATGCCGCTCAGGTTGCAGATTCCGCCTTTGTTCACATCCTTCTTATATCGTCTGAGGTCAACCGTCACGCGTAGCCTGAGCTGCGATTTACGGTTCCAGTCGGCGGCTGCCGTAACCGCGTGAAAATATGCCGCAAGGATTACGTCGTTGAGGGTTGCGTTGCGCTGGCGCCCGTAATCTATGATGCGCTGCGATAAATTCTCAGGTACCCTGCGGCTGATGAACTCCAGCTTCCTGTCATTATCTGCCACGATAGGCAGGTGGATTGATACGACCGGATACATCGTTGGGATTGTATAGATGCGGTAGTAGTTGTACCAGATGACTGGATAGGCATGCAACGGCACATTTCGCAATGCCTGCCATATACTTCTATCTCCATTTATGTTTGGCTCAGGGCGATATTCAGGCTCATGCGCCAGCCTGGAATAGGTCGATGAGATTATTTTGACTATTTGCCTGACGCCGCTGGCATCAGACACCTCATGTGCTACCTTGATCAGCAAGCGGTCTCCCTTGGTATCGCGCAGCAAGCAGGCCTTGACCTGCGGGCCAGTGTATATATTGATTGGGGCATGCATGAATTCTTCATATGGGCGGACGCTATCGGCCAGGGTAAGCACCTCCCTACCGCCCGTGTCCAGCCGTTCCCAACGCGGACGCCACCAGTTCTTCACAAACCGGCACCCTAGCACGGGTTCGGCGTCGAGCGTAAGATCGAGAGCCTTTTTCAGCCTGTCGACGTCCAGGTGAGAATCAAACACAAGTTCCATCTGGATCATCATTTCCCCGGTTTCCCGCACATAATTTATAAACCGGTCGGTGAACTGTGCGCGATAACGTTTTGGAATATGCTGCATGGATAGTCTCCTTTTTACGAGAGCTTATTGTTCTATGTGCAAGATGTGGAGTGCATTTAAGGATAACAAATTCCTGGTGAATTAACAATGACGATTGAATGTATTCTATCCGTTCGAACTCCCGTCACTTGGGGACACGACCTAATGCATTTCGTCTAGTTTTGCCTTAAACTTCTTGAGTTGAGCTTTATAGTAGTCGATGTTGTCTCGTTTGCCGATAGAGATTTCGTAATTGATCTGGTACTCGAGGCCTTGGATTAATTCCTTAAGGTCTTCCTTGGTCTTTGGGCGGGTATGTTTGATAAAGTCCTTCATTTAAACATCCTTGGGTGGTATTCTAACAACTGAAGATAATATCAGTCAAACGCGAATTACCCTGACCGACACCAAGCATACGGCTGGATTGAGCGGTTTCTTGGTAGCATTAAACAATTCATCATACTGTGCATTTTTAGGGAACCAGGCTTGCCTCGATGCACTTGAATGATTTGTTGTAGCTATCGCTTAATCTGGCGTCGATGATCTCGTTTTTCAGCGATCTGCTGCTGTGTGTCGTCACCCGGATATAGTTATCCGTAAGCCCGTCCCAGGCGCCTTTCGAGATTTCGCTTTCCCACAGTACAGGCATCGTCGCGCCGCAGAACTGTTCGCTGAAACAGGCGGCGCTGTCACGCGCCAGCTTCAGCATCTTTTTACTGCGTTCTTTCTTGGCCGTTTCTCCGATTTGATGCGGCATCGCGGCGGCTGCCGTCCCCGGCCTCTCCGAGTAGGAGAAGACATGCAGGTTCGCGAATGACATATGCTGGCAGAAGCGATAGCTCTCTTCGAACTCCTCATCCGTCTCTCCGGGGAAACCGACGATGATATCTGTAGTGATCGATACTTGCGGTACGTCCTTCCTGATGCGCTTGACGGCGGTTTCGTAGGCGGATGTGTTGTATGGACGGTTCATGCGTTTGAGAACGGAATCGCTGCCGCTTTGTAAAGGTAGATGTAGGTGGCGGCAGAGCCTTGCATCGTTCCACAGGTCGAGGAGCCCATCGGTAATGTCCTTAGGCTGAAGTGAAGATAGACGAATTCGTTGAATGTCTGTACTGTCGAGGATTTGTCTTATTAATAACTCAAGGCTTGGGTGATAGGAACCGATCTTGGTACCGGTGAGCACTATCTCCTTGAAGCCTATGCT
>Ga0315288_10012985_pt1 | contig 10445 bp, 5 predicted proteins | sample YL17G11_20_MG_FD_203454 | JGI IMG/M metagenome (GOLD analysis project Ga0315288, IMG submission 203454) | Sediment microbial communities from Yellowstone Lake, YNP, Wyoming, USA - YL17G11_20 | ecosystem: Environmental > Aquatic > Freshwater > Lake > Sediment | place: USA: Wyoming | collected...
ACCGGACCACAAGGTTCACCTGGAATCACCGGGCCGCAGGGTTCACCTGGAATCACCGGATCTACCGGTCCTCAAGGTTCCACTGGCGCTCAAGGTCCTACCGGACCGCAGGGCGCGACGGGTGTAACCGGACCCCAGGGAGCTACCGGTTCTCCTGGTGTTACGGGTGCTACTGGTTCACCGGGCGTCACAGGCCCGACCGGTCCACAGGGAGCCACCGGAGCCGACGGCGCCACTGGGCCTCAGGGAGCCACAGGTCCGCAGGGAGCCACTGGTCCTCAGGGCGCGACCGGAGTCGATGGAGTTACGGGAGCGACAGGTCCTGCGGGGGTGACAGGATCTACCGGCCCTGCTGGCGCCACCGGAGTTCAGGGAATAACCGGATCGACAGGCCCGGAAGGACCGACCGGATCGCAAGGCTCCACCGGGCACACGGGTCCTGTTGGATCGACAGGCGCCACTGGCCCGCAGGGCGCCACTGGTCCTCAGGGCTCTCCTGGCGCCACTGGTCCTCAGGGCTCTCCTGGCGCCACCGGTCCTCAGGGCTCGCCCGGCTCCACAGGTGTTACTGGACCGCAGGGCGCGACCGGACCGCAGGGCGCTACTGGCCCGGACGGTCCGCAGGGTGCAACCGGCGCGCAGGGTGCAACCGGCGCGAATGGAGTCACTGGCCCGACCGGACCTCAGGGTTCGCCCGGAGTCACAGGAGCGACAGGTCCGATCGGAGCTACGGGGCCGCAGGGTTCTCCTGGTGCTACTGGTCCGATCGGACCACAGGGTGCCACCGGATCTGATGGTGTCACGGGCGCGACTGGACCTCAGGGCTCTCCTGGAGTCACTGGTGCGACCGGCCCTGTCGGAGTCACCGGGCCCCAGGGCTCTCCCGGTCCGACGGGCCCTCAAGGATCGCCCGGAGTCACTGGTCTTCAGGGATCTCCAGGTCCGACCGGGCTTCAGGGCTCTCCGGGGGTCACGGGGGCGACGGGTCCGATGGGGGCGACGGGACCTCAGGGATCGCCTGGCATAACTGGTGTGACTGGTCCGCAGGGATCCCCTGGCGTCACCGGTCCTCAAGGATCTCCGGGCATTACTGGCGTCACCGGTCCTCAAGGAGTCACCGGAGCTACCGGTCCTCAGGGTGTCACCGGAGTTCAGGGAGTCACTGGCCCGACCGGCCCTGTCGGCCCTTCGAACGGATACCCTCTCGTCTGGGGCGCTGACAACTCCGGCACCACGACCACGACCAGGTATATGTACCCCGGATACGAGGGTTCTCTCGCATCCACGTCCAATCAGTATGCGATCAGAGTGACTCGAGCGGGGACGCTTCGAAACCTCTATGTGATGCAGAACAACCCGGGTACGGGAACCGCTACGATCACATACACGGTCGTCGTGGCCGGTGTTGACTCGGCCCTCACCGTCGGGATCCTCCCGACCGCAACCACTGCACAGAACACGACGGACTCGGTTTCCGTCAGCGCGGGGGACCAGATCGTTATTAAGCTCACGAAATCTGCCAACGTCGGCGCTGTCAGCCAGATCACAGTGACGGTCGAGTTCGTATGAGCACATTTCGCTACCAGTCCAACTCGATAGACCTGGCATTCCTCAAGGGTGTCATCGACCCGTCGTTGGTCATCGGCGCTTCGGCTACGGTCGTCTACGTCGACATCACGCTGTCGAACGACGCCCTGAAGCCGGATCTCGACATCGCGATGGCCCAGAAGGGGTTCGTCCCGTACGTCGGATCCTACCCGACCGGCTCTGCCCCTCCACTCACCATCCTGTCCCCGAGCGGAACCCCGTGGAACGTCTACATGACGGACACCGGGGTTCTCACTACGGTGGGCCCGACTGGCGCCACCGGGCCGACCAACAGCGGTATCACGGTCAAGGACGAGGGGACCGGGATAACCGGGCCCGGAAAGTCCGCCCTCAACTTCGTCGGTCCTATCGTCCGTGCAACCGCCAACCCCGCCAACCCGACTCAGGCCGACATCACGATCGTCGGCCCTCCGCTCCAGGACGGCCTCTACGACGGCGGAGCCTCGTGGGACACCGGCCTCACGTACAACGTCACTCTTCTCAAGTACGTCATAGGCGGCACCTACTACACCTCCCAGCCGACCCAGGTCACCCTATCTGTCGCGGACCCGACGTTCGACAGGATAGACGTAATCGTTGCGGACACCAACGGGACTGTGAGCGTGGTCACAGGTACGCCGTCTGCCTCTCCGGTCAAGCCCGAGATCGGAATCGACCAGGTCGAGGTCAGCTTCGTCACCGTCGGGGCGGGCGCGACGACCCCGTCCGGCGTCTCGGGGACTCTCGTCTATGACGAGAACGTCGGCATCGCGGGCGGGGAGTGGAACGCTACGACGAACGCGGCTGCGCGGGTAGCTCTGGCCGACACGACCAGCCCGTTCACCGGCACGAAAGACGTTAGCGCGACGAGCCCCGTCACGGGCGACCAGATCTTTTTCGACCCGTCCGGGACCTTCAACGGCTCCACGTACACGAAGCTCGAGTTCGCGATCAAGTGCAAGTCTGCGGACTGGTCGGGATCGTACCTCTACTTCTGCTTCGAGTCGCCGGACAATGTGCTCAACGGCCAGTGGAAGTACATAGCGGACGGGTCGGGCGGGTTCGACAAGAACAACACGACCTCGTACCAGGTCCTGTCTTTCCCGCTCACCGCGTTCAACCTGACGAACCAGTCTAGCATTACTCGCCTCAGGTTCTACGTCATCAAGTCTGGCGGACTGTCCGGGTTCTACCTCGACCGTGTTCGGCTCCTGACTAACGTCACGACCCCTCCCGTCCCCGGATTCGGCGCCACCGGGCCGCGCGGCGCAACGGGGTCTACGGGGCCGCAGGGTGTTACCGGGCCTACGGGCCCGCGCGGGGCGACAGGCCCTCAGGGTGCGACGGGCCCGCAGGGATCGCCCGGCGTCACGGGGGCGACCGGGCCGCAGGGTGCGACTGGTCCGCAGAGTGCCACGGGGCCACAAGGCTCGCCTGGAGTCACGGGTTTGATCGGCCCGCAGGGATCGCCTGGAGTCACGGGCTCCACGGGAGCACAAGGTTCTCCAGGCCTTCAAGGATCGCCTGGCGTTACAGGCCCTCAGGGATCGACCGGTCCCGCCGGGTCTACAGGCCCTCAGGGATCGCCCGGAGTTACCGGGTCTGTTGGAGCGACCGGATCGACCGGCCCGCAGGGATCTCCTGGTGTCACTGGGGTTACAGGACCGACCGGGCCCCGTGGTAGTACCGGGCCTCAAGGATCTCCGGGACCCACAGGGCCTCAAGGATCTCCGGGACTCACCGGACCGCAGGGGGCCACGGGCTCAACCGGGCCTCAAGGATCTCCTGGGTCTATTGGACCGCAAGGATCTCCGGGCATCATAGGTTCCACCGGTCCTCAGGGTGCAACCGGCCCCCAGGGCTTCCCTGGATTTACCGGATCTACGGGCCCGCAGGGCGCCACGGGCCAGCAAGGCGCCCAAGGATCTCCCGGCCCGACCGGCCCTCAGGGTTCACCCGGCGCCACAGGCTTTACCGGACCTTCAGGTCCTCAAGGGTCACCCGGAGTAACGGGACCTCAGGGAGCCACCGGACCGCAGGGTGCGACCGGCTCTCAGGGCGCCACCGGATCTGACGGGGTCACGGGTGCGACCGGCCCCCAGGGTGCTACGGGCGCAGGGTCCACCGGGTCCGCAGGCCCTCAGGGAGCTACGGGACCTCAGGGTTCACCTGGCGTCACCGGCTCTACTGGTCCTCAAGGATCACCCGGTACTGCAGGCCTTCAGGGATCTCCCGGCGTTACAGGACTGCAGGGTTCGACCGGGCCTCAAGGGGCTACCGGCCCTGTCGGCGCCACCGGACCGACGGGCCCTCAAGGCCTTACGGGCTCCATCGGAGCGACCGGCCCTCAGGGATCGCCCGGCATCACCGGAGCCACCGGTCCGACTGGTCCGAGGGGTAGTACCGGAGGGACTGGTCCGCAGGGTTCTACCGGACCTGCGGGTCCGCAGGGCTCCACAGGACCTGCGGGTCCGCAGGGTCCTACCGGACCTCAGGGCGCCACGGGCCCGCAAGGATCGCCCGGCCCGACTGGTCCCGGGGCCCCGACTGGAGCGACAGGCCCTACGGGACCTCAGGGCGCCACGGGCCCGCAAGGATCGCCCGGCCCGACTGGTCCCGGGGCCCCGACTGGAGCGACAGGCCCTACGGGCCCTCGTGGCGGCACGGGCCCGCAGGGATTCACCGGCCCGCAGGGCTCACCCGGCCCGACCGGTCCCGGGGGCCCGACTGGAGCTACGGGACCGCAGGGCCCGACAGGGCCGCAGGGTTCCACCGGCCCTCGGGGCGCGACCGGAGCAACTGGCCCGACCGGCCCCGGAGCTCCGACCGGGGCTTGGGGCGTGGTGAGCGTTCCCACTCTAACCGGCTGGCCTACGATGCCTACCGGAACGTTCGCGAAGTTCACCGGATGGGCGGCCACGGGAGCTACCGCGAACGTCGTGGCCGGGGCTACCGGCTACACGATCCAACAGCCCGGCGTATATGATGTTCAGTTCGACGCTGCGATTTTCGGTCAGGCCACAGGCAATTATGTGGCAGTCTCCGCCTTGTTCCTCAACGGTATTCGACAGGACGACGCATCTTCGTCCGTCCCGATAAGAGGCGGTACCGGGGCTTCAGGCACGTCCAACGTTGGCTTCAACAGCATCAAGAGCCTCGTGCCCGGGGATGTCCTGGACGTCCGCATGCGGGGTGCCACCTTCACCACCGGTGACGTGAAGGTTCGCAGTGCCCAGTTTTCTATCAGCACGGTCGGCGGCGTTGGTCCGGCCGGCCCTGCGGGCGTCGACGGGGTCACGGGCCCGCAGGGCGCCACAGGCTATACTGGCCCGCAGGGACCGACGGGGGCCACCGGGCCTGGCCTGGCCATCACGGAGATCTCGGGAACCAGTACCGTCACGACCACGTCCACGACGGACGTCCTCGCGGACAGCCTGACGACGACTCCCGGCGCCGGAAACTACCTAGTCTCGGCCAACATTGGTTGGTCAGGATCTTCCGCCTCCCTCGCCGCGACGTTCTCGGTCTATGTGAATGGCGCCCAGATGGCCGGCTCCGAGCGCACCATCCGCGTGACGGCCGGCGGCGCTGGTATGGCTGGCGTGCTCCAGGAGTTCATAACGGGCGTCGGGGCCGGCCAGACCATCGAGATCTGGTGGCGCGTCTCCACGGGTACGGGGACTATGACGAACCGGAACATGATCATCCAGAAGATCGGCTGATGGAGCGCTTTTCCGACATGACCGACGAGGCCCTCTAATGCCGACCCCCACGACCTATAACTACACAATATCCACCGCCTTTCCGAACGGGAAGGTGGCGACGGACCGGCTCACGGTGGAGATCCGTGCGTCGTCGATCGTCACGGCCCTCGACTCCATCAGCACCAGCACCGCCTCGAACAACTGCGCCATCCTGTTCAAGGACGTCCTATCCGGCGGCGACCAGACCACTCTGAACGCCGTGGTCGCCGCCCATCAGGGCGTACCGCTCGGCGGCGCAGACGCGTTCCAGCAGTTCTCCGTCGGAGTCCCGAGCACGTCCGTGAGCTCCTACGGGAGAGTCCAGGGCTACGTCGGCACGTCCGCCACGTCAGGAAAGGCTATACGAGCGACGGCTTACGCGCCTCAGGGCGCGAACGCCCAGCGCAGTGTCAACTCGACGAGCGCGAACGATACGTCCGCCGGCACGGGGGCCCGGACCGTCACGATCAACTACCTGACCGCCGCCTTCGTCCTCAAGTCCGAGACAGTCACCATGAACGGCACGGCGGCCGTCAACACCGTGGCCACGGACATCGCATACATAGAGAGCATCGTGGTCGCGTCCGTCGGATCGGTCGGCGGGAACGTCGGGACGATCCAGGTCTGGACCGCGACCGCCGCCGGCGGGTCCGTCTGGGGCTCCATCGCCGCGAGCGACAACCAGACGTTCTGGGCTCACCACTATGTGCCGTCGGGCCTCACCTGCTGCATCATTTCCTTCTCCGCCGGGGCCACCGTCGTCTCCGGTCAGGCGAACCTGAACCGGTCGGGCGATCCGTCGAATGCGAACCTCCCGCAGCTCCAGATCGGGCAGACCGTCATACACGCCGCTGCCGACCAGTTCGACCACTCGTTCCAGGTCTGGCTCCAGATCCCGGGACCGGATCTGATATGGATCGTCGAGCGCCCCGTTGCGGCCACCGCCTCAACCGCCGTCGGCGGGTTCGAATACGTCCAGTTCTGAGAACTTTCATGGGCCGCTTCCATGAAACTTGTAGAGGAGATCCCATCAAATGACCGTTTCAGCCGTAGCAATCCCTGTCCCCCCGAACAGCAACCTCGACCGCTCCATGTTCGTGTGGTGCGGAGCCGCCGGATCGGCCGGAGATCCGCTCGCGACCGACGCGAAGGTCCAGAGCCTCCTCAGCTTCTGCTCCTCGAACGGCGTCAACGTCGTGTTCCTCGACATCTGGGGGCGCCTCGGGGGCGGCAACTGGTCGACCGCCAACTACCAGGCGGTCACGAAGTTCGTCCACTACGCGCACGCATCCGGGATTCGCGTGATGGCCCTGGCCGGGAACACGGACTGGGGTCAGAACCAGCAGTGGGTGATGAACAACATCGTCCGCCACGTCGCCCAATACAACGCCCTCGCGGACGCCGCCAGCACGACGACCGACGCCGCGGCCTTCGACGGCCTCATGCTCGACGTCGAGTACTGGACCGTCCCCGGCTATACGGCCGCCGATCCCCAGGGCCTGTGCGACCTCATGAAGGCCGCCAGGGCGGTCCTGAATGTGCCCGTCGGGTGCTTCACCAGCCAGTGGCTCGCCGACCCCGCGTCCGCCGCCCTGAGCTTCTCCTACGGGGGCGGTCCGACCCAGCTCGAGGGGCTGAACCTCATGGACTGCGCTGACTTCGTGTCCGTCGGATGCTACTACAACAACTCGGCCCAGCAGATCGCCACCTTCCAGAAGTGGTTCGACTATGCGAGCCAGTCGGGCAGGAACTACGGCCTCTGGTGCGGATCGGAGACCGGTCAGGGCCTCGGCGCCCAGTCGTACTGGACCGGCGCGGCCGGCGCGAAGGCGGCGATGGAGACCGCCCATGCGGCGATCTCGGCGGCGTTCACCGCCGCTCCGAACGCCAACGCGAGCTTCCGCGGTCAGTCCGTCGACGCTTATGCCTCTTACCTGCTGATGGCCTGATCTCTTCCCGGACGGGCAGGCGGGTAGAGTGGGCTCGTGACAGCGCCCATATCCGTCTGCCTCATCGTCCGCGACGAGATCGCCCAGCTCGAAAAATGCCTGAGCTCCGTCCGGCCCTACGTTGCCGAGATCGTCGTCGTCGACACTGGATCAACCGACTCCTCTCAGGACGTCGCTCGCCGCTTCGCCGACAAGTTCGAGGTCTACACGGGGTGCAATCATCCTAGCGGCCTGATGAGGTCGTTCGCGGACGCACGGCAGAAGAGCTTCAGCCTCGCCACGCAGCCATGGACCATGTGGATCGACGGGGACGACGAGGTTGCCGGTGCGGAGCACTTGGCGTCCCTCGTGGAGGAGTACGATCGCGCCCGGAACGGCGGACCTTCCATGGTCATGATGCCGTACGAGTATGCCCATGACGAGCATGGGAACGTCACCCTCCTCCACGACCGCGAGAGGCTCGTCTCCCCGAAGGCCGGCTTCAGGTGGGTCGGGAGGGTCCATGAGGTCCTCGTCCCGCTCGCAGGAGACCTCAGGCAGAGGACCGAGAGGGTCAAGATCGTCCACCGTCGCGACCTGTCCCGCAAGAAGGTCGAACCCGGCCGGAACCTCCGGATCCTCAAAGAGCAGTACGAGGATGAGGGTGACTCCGACGCCCGGCACCTGTACTACCTCGGTCTCGAGTACGGGAACAACGGTGACTTCGACAATGCCGTGAAGTTCCTGAGCAAGTACGTCGACCGCTCCGGATGGGACGATGAGAAGTATCTCGCCTGCCTGAAGATCGCCGACCATCACATCGGCCGCGGGGCCTACGACGACGCCATCCCGTGGGCCAGCAGGGCCACCATCATCCATGAGAAGTGGGGTGAGGCTTACTTCACCCTCGCCAAGTGCTTCTACTTTCTGGCCCAGAGGGGCAAGGACACGTACAGGAACTGGGAGCGGTGCGCCCACTTCGCGCGCCTTGGCCTTTCGCTCCCCCCTACGAACACATCCCTCTTCATCAACCCGTTCGACAGGAACCTCGAGGTACACAAGTTCCTCAACGTCGCCCTCAGCAACACGGGCCGCGTCGCCGAGGCGCTAGAGAGCGTCAACACAGGGCTGAGGGCGAAGCCCGACGATCCGCACCTCCTCGTGAACAAGAAGGTGTTCGAGAAGCACCTGGCCAAGGACAAGCTGTCGTCGGCCCTCACGGCCCTCGTCGACACAGGGGACCTGTCTCCGGACGTCAGGGCGCACGTCGACTCCGTCGTTTCGAAGAACAGGTTCCAGGCCCCGTCCGGGTCGCGCCCCGACGGTCATGGGGGCGTCCTGGACATCGTTTTCTATGTCGGGAACGCCGTGGAGCCCTGGAACCCGGAGACTGCCTCCAAGAAGGGGATCGGGGGGTCCGAGACCGCCGTCATCGAGATGTCCAAGAGGCTCGCCGGCAGGGGCCACCGAGTGCGGGTCTTCGGCGAGTGCCCGGGCATCGAGGGCAGCTTCTCGGGCGTCGAGTACATCCACCACGGTAAGTACGGCAACCTGGACTGCGACGTCCTCGTCACTTCCCGTCGGCCGTCCGCCGTCGACGACTCCCACAACGTGTCCTCCAAGGCCAGGCTCTGCTGGGTTCACGACGTCCACTGCGGCGGGGAGCTGACCCACGCTCGCGCCATCCGGATAGACAAGTTCTTGACCCTCAGCCAGTGGCACCGCGGATATTTCCTGAACCACCACCAGGTCGTGCATCCGGACCAGGTCCTCGTGACCCGGAACGGCATCGACCTCGGCAGGTTCCTCAAATCCCCGCCGCGCGACCCGAAGAGGGCCGTCTACAGCTCGAGCCCCGACCGCGGGATGCAGGTCGCCATCTGCGTGTGGCCCCGCGTCAGGGAGAGGGTGCCGGGGGCCGAGCTCCACATCTTCTACGGATTCCAGACGTGGGAGGCTTGCGCTGACGCCTCCCAGATGGGGCTCATCAACAACCTCAAGAAGATGCTCCACGACTACGAGACCGCCGGCGTCGTCTTCCACGGGCGCGTGGCCCAGGACGTCCTCGCGGACGAGTACCTGAAGAGCGGCGTTTGGGCCTACCCGACTTGGTTCACGGAGACGAGCTGCATTTCGGCCATGGAGGCCCAGGCCGCCGGGCTCCGGATGGTCACGTCCCCGATAGCCGCCCTCAACGAGACCGTCGGGCCGCGCGGGACGATGGTCCCCGGGGACTGGCTGACCCTGGACTATCAGAACCGGTTCATCGACGGGGTCGTTGCCGCCATGCAGCGCACGGACGACTCCGACCGGTCTGAGCTTCAGAAGTACGCGACCGAGAACTTCGGATGGGACTCTCTCGCGGACGAGTGGGTCACGATGTTCAGGAAGACGATGGAGGACGCCCAGCGCGACGTGATGCCACCATATAAGGGGGCCATGTGAAGGTCGTAGTTACGGGAGGGTCCGGGTTCATCGGATCCCACCTTTGCGACAGCCTTGTCGAGCTCGGCCACGACGTCGTGTGCGTGGACAACCTGTTCACGTCGAGCAAGGCGAACGTCCTTCACCTTCTCGGGAACCCGAGGTTCGAGTTCCTGCGCCACGACGTGTGCGATCCGTGGCACATCGAGTGCGACAGGATCTACCACCTGGCTTGCCCCGCAAGCCCGGTCCACTATCAGCGCAACCCGGTCAGGACCATCAAGACGGCGACCATCGGCACTCTGAACGCCCTCGAGTGCGCTAGGGACACCGGTGCGCGCCTGCTCATCACGTCCACCTCCGAAGTCTACGGCGACCCTTCCGTCCATCCGCAGCCGGAGACATACTGGGGCCACGTGAACCCCACCGGGATCCGCGCCTGCTACGACGAGGGAAAGAGGGTCGGCGAGAGCCTCGCCACGTCCTGGGCCCAGCAGTACGGGACCGACGTCCGCATCGCGCGCCTCTTCAACACGTACGGGCCGAGAATGGCCTTCGAGGACGGACGCCTCATCCCGAACTTCATGCTCCAGGCCATGCGCGGTGAGCCCATGACGGTCTACGGATCGGGCGGTCAGACCAGGAGCTTCTGCTTCGTGTCCGACACGGTCGAGGCCCTCCTGAGGCTCATGGAGGTCGAGATAACCGTCGAGCGCCGCGCGGCGTTCTCACCGCACCCCATCCCGGTCGTCAACGTCGGAAA
>Ga0315288_10012991_pt1 | contig 10444 bp, 9 predicted proteins | sample YL17G11_20_MG_FD_203454 | JGI IMG/M metagenome (GOLD analysis project Ga0315288, IMG submission 203454) | Sediment microbial communities from Yellowstone Lake, YNP, Wyoming, USA - YL17G11_20 | ecosystem: Environmental > Aquatic > Freshwater > Lake > Sediment | place: USA: Wyoming | collected...
CAAGCACAAATTGCCGCTTTGCAAGGAAATTTTTCCGAAAAGAAAAATTTCCTGAAAAAGATTGGCTCGAACCCGCTCCTGCGGGAGCGGCTGGTTTTTGTAGAATACAAAAACCCTTGGAAACTGCTTGAAAATTCGTTTGCCGAAGCGAGGGGCGAAGCCCCGAGCGAGGCGGGAAACGCAAACTTTACAAATTGGCTGGGGGACAGGGATTCGAACCCCGATACCCGCCTCCAAAGGGCGGTGTCCTACCGTTAGACGATCCCCCAATTGAAAAATGACCAACGACTGACAACTAACGACAAACAATGTCACAAAACAGACCTGAAAACAACTTACAACAGATAAGCGGTTCAATCAAGCAAAAAGACGCTTAATATTTTATTGCTCCGAATATCACAAAAAGGTTGACTATAAAGTTCGCGGCGTTTGAAAGGACAATTGGCTTGTCTTTATGAATAATTCCGTAAGTAACCCAAATCACATTGGCGGTGGCAAAACAAATCCAGGAAAATACTGAAACTCCGGCAGCTGTCCGGCTGGAAAATATTTGATATGCCTGAGGAATGGTGACCACCGGTGTGAGTAATGCGGTGACGTAAATAAGCTTATCTACGAAGTTTTTAAACTTGTCCGGATGGGGATACTGTTCAAGCTTCTGATGGATTCTTTTCCTGACGTTTAAATGGTGGAAAGCAAGCATCGGTAGTTTGTTATTTGTTCGTAGTTGTCTTTAAGTTTTCTATTACCGCAATTTCAAAGGGAACAATCGGGAAGGGATTGTATCTCATTTGCGAATAGGCGACAATCAGTGATTTTATCAGGGCGATGGTTTTGTCGGTATCGGCTTCTTTGGCATGTTTCCTGATTTCTTTTAACTCCGTTTCGGCCAGTTCTCTTTCAAAAACTTTTTCCAGATTCGGGTCCAAATGCAAAGACAGGACTCTTCTTAAATATTCGGTAATGTCCTTGTTAAATTGAAAAAGATTGTACCCTTGGTTGGCAATATCATAAAGATATTCCAGTGACTTGTTTAAATCTTCTTTTATCAGCAGGTCACACATCCCGATAGTTTTTGAAAAATCAACTTTCCCCAGAATTTCTTCAACGTTTTGAATGGTAATGCTTTCTCCCTTGAGCGAAATAATCTGGTCCAGCAGCGATTCGGCGTCCCTTAAACTGCCGTCGGCCAGATAAGCAATCATCTCCAAGGCTTCTTTCGAGTAAGTTATTTTTTCGGAGCTTAAAATATTTTCAAGCTTTGAGACAATTTCTTTGAGTGTCAGTTTTCTGAAATGAAATCTTTGAGTTCTTGAAATGATAGTCGCCGGAACTTTTTCATATTCGGTTGTCGCCAGAATAAAAATGACATGCTGAGGCGGTTCTTCAAGCGTTTTAAGCAACGCATTGAAGGCATACGTGGTAAGCATGTGAACCTCGTCAATTATAAAAATTTTGTGGCTGTAAAGAGAGGGGAGGGTTTTTATCATCTCCTGAAGATTTTTTATGTCATCAATGCCTCTGTTGGAAGCGGCGTCAATTTCTAAAACATCCAGCGCCTGTCCAGAATCAATTGCCAAACACGCCTGGCATTTATTGCAGGGCTCTCCTCTTTTAAAAAACTCCGCGTCTTCTTTTCTTGTCTGACAGTCAGTTATTTTTGCCAAAATTCTCGCGATAGTTGTTTTCCCGGTTCCTCTCGGACCATAAAAAAGATAAGCGTGCGTCAATTTCCCTTGACTGGCAGAGTTTCTGATTATGGTGGTTACATTTTCCTGGCCGATAATGTCGGCAAGCTTTTTAGGGCGATATTTCCGATAAATGGCTAAAGGCATGAAATAAGTATAGTGAATTGTGGATTAAGAATAAAGAGTTCTAAAAAGAACAAAAAACCCGCCAAAGCGGGGAAAGATATGCAATCAGTATGTTTAAAGAATGGAAAATTGTCAATTACGACTGGAATTTTCGATTTTTAAATGATAGGATAAACTCATGTACCAGGTTAAAACAGAGATCTTTTCCGGACCACTTGAAAAGTTATTGGAACTGATAGAGGAGAAAAAGATGGACATTACCCAGATTAGTTTGGCGGCAGTTACAGCCGATTTTTTATCGCATATCGAGTCGCTAAAAATCCTGACGGAAAGTTCTCAAAAAGAGGAGGGAGACGAGAAAAAAACCCTTTCTTTGAGGATTTTAGCCGATTTCTTGGTAGTCGCCGCCCAGTTGATTTTGATAAAATCAAAGGCCCTTTTGCCGGAAATGGTTCTTTCACAGGAGGAGGAAGAGGGGATTTATGACCTTGAAAAACGGCTTAAAATTTACAGCCAATTAAGGCCGATGTTCACTCTGGTTAAAAATACTTGGATCCAGTCCGATCAGATGTATTCCAGAAACATGCTGACCTCAATTTCGCCGGTCTTTTATCCCCCAAAAAATATCAAAAAACAGGATTTGCAGTCAGCTTTGGGAAAATTATTAAACACTCTGGGTTCTCTATTCCTGGACAAGGAAACTATCAAAAAACAGCTGTTTTCTATGGAGGATAAAATAATGGAAGTCTCTAAAAAAATAATGCAGGGAGTTTCAAAATTTTCGGAAATCATCGGTAAAAAAAGGAAAGAGGAAATCGTAGTTTTATTTCTGGCTCTGCTGCATCTTTTAAGGGAAAATTATTTTACCGTCTCTCAGAAAAAACTTTTTGAAGAAATAAATATAGAGCATCTAAAAAAAACGATTTAAAATTTTAAATCATGCCTGAAAGAAATATCCAAAAAACAGCCAGCTCGATGGAAGCCATCCTGTTTATTTTTGGCGAACAGATAGACAAGAAAAAATTAGCCGGCGCTCTAAAGGTTGATGAATCAGAAATAGAGGAAGCGGCAAAAACTCTCTCCCAAAAATTTTTAAGCCAAGATTCGGGAATTATCTTGATGGAAAACGGAGGCAAATATATGCTGGCTACAAAACCGCAGCATGCGGCGTTAGTTGAAAAATTCATTACTGAAGATTTAAAGGAGGACTTAACCCCGGCTGCTCTAGAAACGCTTTCCATCATCGCTTATTTTGGGCCAGCTTTGAGAGCTCAAATCGACTATCTCAGGGGGGTCAATTCGAGCTTTATATTAAGAAGCTTGCTTATTCGAGGGCTTGTCAACCGCAAAATCAAAGGCAATGCCTATGAATATGAAGTCAGCTTTGATTTTCTTAAATATATGGGGGTAAATCAGGTCAGCCAAATGCCCCAATATGACAAATACCAAAAATCAAAAGAGCAGTTTTTTACCGAACACAAAGAAAACGAACCGACGGAAAACCCGATAATTATCGAGCCATCGGCTCCTCTTGCTCAGGAAACAAGCCAAAATTCACAAATATGAGATATCAAGCTCTGGTCTTAATCCTAGCAGTTCTCGTTTCCTCTTATCTTTTAAGGGAAAATTCGGTTTTTTCCCAGGGAAGCGTTGATACCAACAGCCAGCAGGCGACTGTTATCGACACTCTCAGTTTGGATTCTTCTCTAAAGTCGGTCCAACAGAATGAACAGGAGATAAAAACGATGGAGGCTACGGGAACCGACAATCAGACCTTAGTTTCTTCATCCGTTTCCGAACCGGCGCTGATGTCGGCTCCGCCAGCCCAAACACTGACAAAGAACGTCATTATCGAAAAGCCGATAATCGAAAATGCTACCACTTCAGTCAACGAAATGTGTGAACCTATAGAAGCCAAAGTTTTTATCGCTCAAACAGTTGATGGAGCATTCGTGATTTACGAAAAAAATTCTCAAAACCGATGGCCGATTGCCTCCATCACGAAATTGATGACAGCAGTGGTGGCCCTTGAAAACTTAAACCAGTCCAGCGTCATAGAAATTACCCAACAGGACATAGACGATGTAGTGCGATTGAACGGAGATAATACTTTCCAGGCCAGCGACTCTTTTACGGTTAATGGTCTTGTTAAGGCATTACTAATGGTTTCAAGTAATGACGCGGCTTATGCTTTGGCTAACAGCCTGGGCAAAGATACTTTTATCCAAAAGATGAACGACAAGGCCAAAGAACTTTCAATGAGCCAGACCGATTTTTACGAGCCCTCGGGTCTTTCATATTTAAACCAGTCCACGGCCCATGATTTGTATTTGCTTTTAATGTACATACAAAAACACGACCAGTTAATACTTGATATCACCAGAATAAAAACGCTGACTATAAAAAATCAAACTAAAGGAACAAGTTACAAAGAATTGAACAATATCAACGAACTTGCCGGGAGAAACGATTTCCTCGGAGGGAAGACTGGATTTATCGACCAGTCGGGAGGCAATCTAATATCCTTGTTCCGCAAAAATGGTAAAATGGTATATATCGGAGTTTTGGGAAGTCCTGACCGTTTTGGCGAAACCGAAAAAATACTTTCCTGTGTTCAATAAACAATGGTTTTAAGCTTTCAAGTAATTAAGGTTCTGGTGCTTACGGCGATTTCATTTTTTGCCGCACTTTTCTTAACCCCTATCGTTTCCAAGCTCCTTTATAAATACAAAGCCGGAAAACAAATCAGGAAAAGCGATGAAGCGCCCATTTTCTACACGCTTCACCAAAAAAAAGAAGGGACCCCGACAATGGGGGGGGTAATTATCTGGGTGGCAGTACTCGGACTTTGCGGCGTATTGTTTGTCTTAAGTTATTTTTTTGACGGTCATTTCAGTCAATTCAACATAATCGATCGCGCTCAGACCTATCTCCCGATAGCTGCCATGTTTATCGCGGCAGTGCTCGGCCTGATAGACGATATTTACGGAATAAGGAAAATCGGCCCTAATGGCGGGGGAATGTCCATTAAAAGAAAACTGATAATTTATCTGCTGATTGCTCTGGCCGGAGCTTATTGGTTTTTTGTGAAATTGGGATGGTCAACGCTTTATATCCCTTTCCTGGGATATCTGGAAATAGACGGCTGGTACATTCCTTTGTTTATTTTTACGATTGTGGCAGCGGCATTTTCAGCCAACGAAACCGACGGCCTGGACGGGCTTTTAGGAGGGGTTTCTTTGTTTTCCTTCGGTTCGCTGGCAGTGGTTTCATTCGCTTTGGGACGTTATGATTTGGCGAGCTTTGCGGCAATGGTTGTCGGAGCTCTACTGGCTTTTTTGTGGTTCAATATTTATCCGGCAAGGTTTTTTATGGGCGACACCGGCTCGATGGCTCTGGGAATTACCATGGGGGTAATCGCCATGCTGACCAATACTCTTTTGTTTTTGCCTTTCTTCGCTCCTATCCTTGTTTTGGAATCGATTTCAGTGATTGTCCAGATATTCTCCAAAAAATTCTTTAAGAAAAAAATATTTATATCAACGCCCATTCACCATCACTTTGAGGCGCTGGGTTGGCCCGAATCCAGGGTAACGATGAGATTCTGGATTATATCGGCAATCTCCAATGGTCTTGGTTTGGTTTTATTTTTCCTCTCAAGAATAGTGCTCAGATAAAAAAATATGACAACGCTTATCAAAAACGTAATTATTGTTGATGGCAGCGGACGAGCTCCGATAAAAAGCGACGTGTTGGTAAGAGACGATAAAATTCTGGCAGCCGGCAGTTTTCCCCAATACAAAGCCGACAAGGTTATTTTCGGAAATGAAGGATATTTAACCCCCGGATTTATCGACCCTAACGTCAGTTCAGACAGGTATCTGACCTTATTCAGCTCTCCTTTGCATAAGGACTTCCTGTTACAGGGTGTCAGCAGTATCATTATCGGCCAATGCGGATTTTCATTGGCTCCATCTTTTTACGGAACTAATCTTGGACATATCGAGAGTTGGACGAAAATAAACCACATTAACGTCAATTGGCGCAGTGTTGGAGAATTTTTAAATGCACTGAATAATTTTGGTTTGGGAGTAAACGTCGGAACACTGGTCGGCCACGAGGTCATCCGAGAAGATATAGTTAAAGACCCGAATGAATTTAGAAATTTGTCGGCCAACGAACTGAGAGTGTTGCGCTCGGTCTTGGCAAAATCACTTGAGGAGGGCGCTTTTGGCATGTCCACCGGCTTGGGATATTATCCCTACCAAAACACCACTTATTATGAAATAAGGGCTCTGCTGGACGTTTTAAAAGAGCATAAAGGCATTTACGCCACCCATCTAAGAAATGAACGGGAAAAACTTTACGACTCGGTTGAGGAAACGATAAAAATAAGCCAAGAGATGTCGGTCCCGGCGATAATCAGCCATTTCAGGCCACTTTTGGGTTTTGAAGAACAATACGAAAAATCACTCGCTTTAATCGAAGAGCGAGCTGCTAAAGCCAATGTTTATTTTGATATTAACCCCTTTAACGAAAGCGCGGTCTCTTTGGACACTTTTCTTCCTGAATTCATCAGAAACAGCGATCTTGGCCTGGTTCTGGAAAAACTAAAGGATAAAGAAGTCGTGAAAAAGATGATGAGCGGACTTCCAAACATCGACGCCAAAAAAATGATAATTCTTAACGCCCCTTCAGTTGAATTTTTGAACGGCAAAACTTTATACGAATTTGCTGCCAACCGGGAAATTGGCACCCAACAGGCACTGATTAAATTAATGGAAGTAACAAAGTTAAAAGGGGTCGTCCTCTATGAGAATCTGAATCAGGAAGAGGTCTCAAAGGCGTTGTTTAACCAACGTTCGCTGATTTCAACCAACAGCCCAAATTTTGACGATGTTTTCGGAACGTTCAAGCCGGAGAGAGCCTATAAAACATTCACAACTTATCTTAAAGAAGCAAGCCAAAAAAATATCAGCGTTGAAAAAGCCGTCGCCAAGATAACAGGAATGCCGGCGACAATCTTTAATCTTGACGGCAGGGGATTTGTCAGCGACGGATATTTTGCCGATATAACATTACTCACTAAGGATTTTGACGTTAATACCGTTTTGGTTAACGGGAACTTGATGATTGAAAATGGCGCTCTTACCGGCCAAAAAGGAAATGGCAGGGTATTAATAAAAAGAGGCAAAAAATGATATTCAAAAGGGCATTTTCAATCCAGTCAGGCCACAAACCCGACTACATAATTTTAGGCGTTATGCTCTTTTTGCTGCTGGCCGGTTTTTTAGCGTTGGCGTCAGCTTCGTCGGATATCGGAAAAATCCGTTTTGACGATACGTCCTACTATCTGAAACAACAGTTATTAAAAGGGCTTTTGCCTGGGCTGATTGGTTTTGCCATCGGTTATTTTATTTATTATCGCCGATGGAAGAAGCTGGCTCTCTATCTTTTCTTGGCGAATATCGTTTTATTGATATTGGTTTTTGCGCCCGGGATAGGAATGGAAATAAAAGGTTCCCATCGATGGATTAATTTGGGAGCCTTTTCTTTTCAGCCCTCGGAATTATTAAAAATAACTTACATTCTTTACATCGCCTCCCTTTTTTCGAGTGCCCGGATAAAACAAATGGGTGGGGGATGGAAGACTTACGGAATATTCGTTTTGGTTTCAACTCTCACCGGATTTTTAATTTTTCTCCAGCCGGCCACGACTATGGCGATTATGATCATTCTTGCGGGAGTAATTGTTTATTTTTTGAGCGGTAAATCATTCCAGCAAGTTGCCCAGATAGTTACAACGATAGTGGGAGCGCTTTTAGTGATAGCCATGCTTGCAGTCATAACGCCGTATAGATTGGCTCGCATCGCCCCGTATTGGAATCCGATAGCTGAAAAATATTTTCCATCAGCCATGATTAAGGGCGGCCAAAACGACAGTTTCCACGTCAACCAAGCTTTGATGGCAATCGGCACGGGCGGGATAACCGGAGTGGGATTTGGCAAGTCAACCAGCAAATACAGCATTTTGCCTGAACCGATGGGCGATTCCATATTTGCAGTCATTGCCGAGGAATTTGGATTTGTCGGTTCGGTAATTTTAATCGTTTTGTTTTTAGTTTTGTTCTGGCGATGCACCCGCCTGGTCACTAAAAGTAACGACGACTTTGCCAAGTTAGCAGTGGCTGGTTTTATTTCCATTATCGCCATTCAAATGATAACCCATGTCGGCGCCAATACCGGTCTTTTTCCCTATACCGGAGTTCCTCTGCCGTTTGTCAGTTATGGAGGAACTGCTTTAGCCGTTACTTTGACGATGATGGGGATTATAAGCAATGTTTCGCGCCATTCTTCTTTGCTCTGAAGATTTAAGTTATAATTATTCCAATGAAAAAAGAATTGAGAATTGGATTTACCGGAGGAGGAACGGGGGGACATATTTATCCTTTGCTTGCTGTAGCCGATTCCACCAAAGAAAAACTCAGACAATTAGGAGCGGAAAATTTCATCTTTTATTATTTCGGCGCGCCCGGACAATACGCCCAAGAGTTTACCGGCCGCAATATAAAAATTATCCGGATAATCCCGTTCAAAATCAGGCGGTATTTCTCACCCTTAAATATCATTGACGCGTTTAAATTTCCTTTGGCTCTGATTCAGGCGTTTGTAAAAATGCTGTTTATTATGCCGGACGTTGTTTTTTCAAAAGGAGGAACCGGGGCAATTGCCGTGGTGATTGCCGCTTGGTTTTACAGAATTCCCGTTTTCATCCACGAGTCAGATTCAATACCCGGACGCTCAAGCAAAGTATCGCTGCTTTTTGCCAAGAGAGTAGCTGTATCTTTCCAAAAAACCCTTGAAATTTTCAAGGATAAAAAAGTGGCCCTGATCGGAAATCCGGTAAGACGGTTTTTAATCGAGCCAGCTCAAGATTTAACCCCCGAAAAAGCCAAAAAGATATTCGGGTTTGACCCTTCGATGCCTTTGGTACTAATTCTTGGAGGTTCTCAGGGCTCTACCAGAATAAACGAGTTTGCAATAGAAAACGTCAAAGAATTTGTCGGTAAATACCAGATTTTGCATCAAGTCGGTTTACAAAATTTCACCGCTTTTAAAAACGAACTGGCTGTCTCGACCGAACATTTTATATCGGCCGAAAGAAACCGGTATAAAATCGTCGATTTTTTGCAAAAAGAAATCAAAGAGGCTTTGACTGCCGCTGACGTCATAATTTCAAGAGCAGGAAGCGGAGCTATTTTCGAAATTGCTTTGTTTAAAAAACCGTCAATTTTGATTCCTCTTTCCGAATCAGCCGGCAATCATCAATTCTTCAACGCTTATGAGTACGCTAGAGACGGAGCTTGCACCGTTATTGAAGAAGGGAATTTAAAACCGGCTCTTTTCTTCGGGCAATTAAACTTAATTTTGACCGATAAAGGAAAATACAATGCCATGAGCATAGCGGCGGGAAATTTTGCCAAACCGAATGCCGCTGATGTCATCGCCCAAGAACTTATAAATTTAGCTGCCTGAATTGATAATGTGTGAGGGTCGCCAAGTGGTAAGGCACTGGCCTGCAAAGCCAGCATCGTCGGTTCGATTCCGGCCCCTCACTACACCTTCTTTTCCGACAAATACCGCCAAAACCTCTTTATTGGGGACTTTTTTTGTGTTAAAATCGCCCTATGACCGAATCTTTGCCAGTCCGTGTCAGGATTGCCCCTTCTCCAACGGGATATTTGCACCTGGGTATCGTCAGGGCGGCTTTGTTTAACTACCTTTTTGCTAAGAAAGAAAACGGAAAATTCATCATCCGGATAGAAGATACCGACATTGAGCGCTCTCTGCCAATCTATGAAAAAGACATTCTGGACGGATTCAAAGCGCTTCATATGGATTGGGACGAAGGTCCGGATATCGGCGGCGATTACGGCCCATACAGACAAAGCGAAAGGGTGGAAATATACAAACAGCACTTGGGAAAAATGCTTTCTTTAAAGAAGGCTTATTGGTGTTTTTGCACCAAAGAAGAGCTGGAAGAAGAAAGGAAAGCGATGATGTCAGCGGGGATTTTCCCCAAATACAGCGGCAAATGCCGGGACTTAGGCGATGAAGAAGTGAACAAGAGAAAAAAAGAGGGGAAGGAAGCGGTCATTAGAATGGCGGTCCCTTCGGGAATTATCATTGAATTTACCGACATCATCCGGGGGAAAATATCGGTCAACACCGATACCATCGGCGACATCGTCGTTGCCAGAAACGAACAATCACCGCTGTATAACTTCGCGGTCGTGATTGACGACTATCTAATGAAAATTTCGCACGTCATTCGAGGTGAAGACCACATAACAAACACCCCAAAACAAATACTTATCCAGCGCGCTTTGGGAATAGAACCTCCAAAATATGCCCATTTTCCGCTCGTTCTCAACGCCGATAGGAGTAAAATGTCAAAAAGAAAAATGGAGACGTCATTCGATGAATATCTTAAAGCCGGTTATATTCCGGAAGCTTTAATAAATTTTTTGGCTCTTTTGGGATGGCATCCGGACGATGAACAGGAAATATTGTCCCTGGATGAATTGATTTCCAAGTTCAGTTTAAAAAGAGTCCAGAAGGCCGGCGGA
>Ga0315288_10012992_pt1 | contig 10443 bp, 7 predicted proteins | sample YL17G11_20_MG_FD_203454 | JGI IMG/M metagenome (GOLD analysis project Ga0315288, IMG submission 203454) | Sediment microbial communities from Yellowstone Lake, YNP, Wyoming, USA - YL17G11_20 | ecosystem: Environmental > Aquatic > Freshwater > Lake > Sediment | place: USA: Wyoming | collected...
ACAGGAATACAAGCCTCATGCACGTCCTTGTCCGTCACTGCGGGGTAGTTCGCTCCGCGCATCTTGGGGGTGATCTGAGCAAGGCAATCCTCACTGACCACGCAGTGAAACAGCCACTCCGGCAAGACGGAGTCTGTGACTCGCAAAACACAGAAGCCAGTTGAGCACACTTGATCATCGTACTCGGATGTGACCAGAGCGACCGAACGAAGATAGGGACGCGTGGTCGCGAAAATCACATCGCCTCTTCGGATACGCTTTCTCGCTCGACTTGGCGCCGCTGATCCAATGAGCTCCTTGGGCGTCGTGATTTGAAACGTTTGGTTCGAGACGCTCGCGATATCGATGTACTTGAAGGATCTCGTCGGCGTTCGCCTGGGATCGACAGTTTCGGTTGGCTGGCACAGGCTGCCAAGCTGCTTGAGTGGCCATCGAGTCGCCTCGAACGGGGTCATTCCTCGCCCTCAAGCATCTGCTCTAGTTCGTTCAGCAGCTCGAAGATCCGCTCCTCCCTGGTCTTGATCGATTGCACCAGCTCCAACGCGGGGCGATGTTCGTAGTCATCCTTCCGATTCGGATTCTTCGCCGAGAGATCGAAGCCCTTCAGGTCGGAGACCTTCACGGTCCACGACCGTTCGCTGATCGCCCGCATAGGCTGCTTCGGGAGGAAGTCGGGGAACTGATCGCCCTCCATCGGTTTGCGCGTCTGCTTCAGCTCGAAACCGTCGTTGGTCAGCTCGTAGAACCACACTGACTCGGTCGTGCGGCCATCTGCCTCGCGGTTGAAGAACAGTACGTTGGTCTTCACGCCCGCATAGGGCAGGAAACAGCCGGCGGGCAGGGACAGGATGGTGTGAACGTTGAACTCCTGCAATAGCTTCTCACGCACCTTGGCGTCGGGGCCGCCGCGGAAGAGCACGCCCTCGGGCACCACTACCGCCGCGCGTCCGCCCTTGGCTAGATTGGCCATAATGTGCTGGAGAAACAGTACCTCGGTGGATCCCGAGCGCACTGTGAAGTTGGTTTGTAACTGTGTGGCCATCTTCCCGCCGTAAGGCGGGTTGGCCAGGATCACGCTGTACTTGTCCTTCTCAGCCACGTTGGTGACGTGGACTTCGAGCGTGTTGACCAGTTCCAACACTGGGTCGTGCACATCGTGCAGGAGCAATCCCATTGTGCCCATTAGATACGCCAGCGGCACCATCTCGCGGCCGAAGAACGTCGCCTTGTGGAACTTGCTGAGCTGAGTGGCGCTGAGCGTGCCGGCATTGCGGCGAATCTGTTCAGCCGCTTCGGAGAGAAAGCCGGCGCTTCCAAAACAGGGGTCGTAGACACGATCGGCGGTCGTCGGCTGCACGACCTGTACCATGGCGCGGATGATGTGCCGCGGCGTGTAGAACTCGCCGGCGTAGCCCGAAACCTGCGCCACGTCCTTGAGCAGCCGCTCGTAGATCTCCGACAGCACGATCACGTCCGTGCGGTCGCTGAAGTGCAACCGGTCCACCTGCGCGACGACACGCGCAAAGCTGGGTCCACGGCTCTGATGGTTTTTGATGGCTGAGAAGATGCGTTTGAAGCGAACGCCCACCGGACCGTTGTTGAGATTGGTCAATTTCGCCCACAGCGTGCCGTTTACGAACGCCAACATGTCGTCGGGGCGATCGGTCTTCTTCGCCCAGGATGCCCAGCGACAGTCGCCATCGAGCAGTCGCTTGTGCGCCTTGTCGTCGAAGGCAGCTTCCTGCTCTTTGCGATCCTCGGTCTCGTCGAAAGCTTTCAGGAAGAACAGCCAAGAGAGCTGTTCGACGTAGTCGCGCGGGTGCACTCCTTCGGAGCGCATCTGGTCGCAGGCGTTGTCGATGGCCTGCTGCACTTCCTGGCGGCGGTGTTCGAGCTGGCCCTTATGCGCGCTGTTGGTGGTGGTCATTGTCGTCCGTCGCTACGCGCTCATCGGCACGTACAGGTGCCGCTTCACTTCTTCGAGATCGCTCTTCAGCCGAGGCGCACCCCCGTAGCGTTGGAGCAGTTGACTGAATGTGCCGAAGCGCTCGATGAACTGCGGGGCGCTATAGGTGCTGCCCTGCTCCAGATCATCGATGCCGTAGAGCGCGTAGTGGTCGAGCGCTGTCTCCCAGAAGTCAATTTTCACGGGATTGCGGTCGCCATTGACGAGGCTGCGGAGCCATGGTGCATCATCATCCCACAGCCGCACGACGCGGTCATGTCGCATCGGCACCCGCACCAGATCAAAGCCTACCTTTGCCAGGATGTCGACGTCATCAGCCGCATCAAGGCTGAAGTAGTGCCGAAAGGCGGCGACATGAACATCGTGGTCCTTTAGCTCGGCCCGCAAATCGCTGCGAGTGTTCTTGTCGATCCACAGATTGAGCAGGGTCTGGATGTCGGCGGGTGAGATAGACCTGATCACTTCTTTGGACTGCTCGCAGTACTCGTCGAATGGGATCTTGCGCCCGTCGGCCAGACACACATAGCGTTCGGTGGAGCTGATGAACACGGAGACGCCTTCAGCAACGACGGGTTGTCTCGGCTCGCCCCCGGTGGGCCTGCTGGGCCGAGGAACTTTCTGGCGGTTCGCGGGGTGACCATCGAACTCCGTATCTTCCAAGGCAGTGGCGCCGGCGTAATCGAAGATCGAGAAGAAGCGCTTGTCGATATCCTGGCAGAGGCGGGTACCGCGCCCCTTCATCTGCTTGTAGAGCACCGCGCTCTTGAGCGGGCGCGCGAAGACAATCGCTTTCACGTCGGGCGCATCGTAGCCGGTTGAGAGCAAGTCGACCGTGACGGCGACCCGCGGCTTGGTCCGGCCGACCTCCGCGAAGTTTCGCTCCAGCTGGTGCGAGTGACGCTCCGAGCGTGTGACGCGCGCGGCGTACTGATCGTCTCCTGACAAGCGTCGCAGCTCTTGGGCCACAAACGCGGCGTGGGTGTCGTCGACACAGAAGACAATGACCTTTTCGTCGCGCAAGCCCTCGACGCCTAGTTGCGTCCAGAGGTCCTGCGCGATCAACCGCGAGCGGTCGGGCAGGCGAATGTCGCGCTCGAAGTTCACGGTCGTGTACCGCCTTCCGTCCGGTCCGACGTACCCATGCTCGTCGAGGTTGGTCAGGCGCTGCTGAAGCAGGTAGGGAACCAGGTATCCGTCTTCGATGGCCTGCTTGAGCGAGTAGGTATAGGCTGGCTCGCCGTTCGCGCTGCCCGTGAAGTAGGCGTACGTGTCGCGCCGAGCTTCCTCTGGCGTCAGCGGCCGATTGGTCTGTTCGATCTCACGCGGCGTCGCCGTCAGGCCGAGTTGGTACGCACCACCGAAGTACTCAAGGACAGGGAACCAGTCGCCGAAGCCGGAGCGGTGGCACTCGTCGATGATGACGAGGTCGAAGAAGTCGGGTTCGTAGTGGGCGAACAGTTTTCTGCCGTCGAGTTCCTCGTCGAGGTTCTGGTAGTTCGCGAAGAAGATCTTCCCGACGCGATGTGCGCCGAGGCGCACGGTCTCCTTGTTGATGATGACGCGCTCGGCAGCACTGAAGGCTGCGAATGCACGATAAGCTTGGTCCTGGAGGGTGTTGCGGTCAGTCAGAAACAACACCCGGTTGTTGCGCAGGACGTTGCCGCGCATCAGTTTCCAGATCAGCTGGAAGACCGCGAACGTCTTGCCGGTGCCGGTGGCCATGAGCAGGAGCACACGGTGCTGGTTCTGTGCGAAACGCGACAACGTTTCGAAAATCGCCATCTGCTGGAACGGGCGTACGCGCTTCGGGTTCACCTGATCGATGTGCCAGGGAGCCTCGAAGGCAAAACGCCATCGGTCCCAGTCGATGTTGATTCCGAGGCGGTGCAGAATGTCCCCAGGCGATGGCGGGGCGTTCAGGTTGTGGAACTTACCAGTTTGCGCGTCGGTAAGGATGTACTCGTGACCATTGGAGGCGATCGAGAAGCGCAAACCGAGGCGCTTGGCGTACCGCGCAGCTTGTTGCGTCCCGTCCCAGGCAGCCCCCGCCTCTGCCTTCGCTTCAAGGACGGCGAGCGGCATCTGCCACAGCCGCAGCAGGTAGTCTGCGATCAGGCGTTGGCTCTCGTCGTACATCGAGCCGCCGGAGAAGTTCACCGGGCCGGGCCCGATCTCCAGCTGCCAGTCCCAGGACCAACCGGCATCGCGGAGGGCCGGCTCGATTAGCTCACGGCAAGTCTTTTGTTCGTTACGACTCATTCAGAGCTCAAGCTGTCGCGGCCTCCCCGCCGGCGTGGTCCTTCAGTCCTTCCACGTTTTGGCGGAGGACTGCAAGCTGCTTCTCGACCTCCTCCTGGAGCCGCTCCACGCGGTCGTGGATCTTAACACCGTTGGAGCGGACGGTCTCGGCCCAGGTCTTGATCTCCGCGAGCGATTCGGCCGCCTTGGCGATGCGGCGGACGGCATCCTCGATGGCCGAGAACTCGGCCTGCACACGCTCCCGTTGCGAGCGCTCGCGCACCACGAGGGCGCGGGCTAGCGAAAGGGCTGCGGTGACGAGCACGTCGCTGGTGGCGTCGTCACGATCCCATACCACAACGATATCGGCTCCGAAGCGGCTCAGCGGCTCCATGTCTCCGGGCACGGTTGCCCGTGACAAGACAGCGACGCCCACCTGGGCGCCGCGGTTCTCGCGTGCCTGGGCCAGCTCCTCCAGCGTCTTGCGGATCTCGTAGGAGCGGTTCTCCTTGGCTTCAATGACGATGCACGCGCCGCGCGCGGCGCTCTCGGGGCCGAGCGCCAGCACGAAATCACCGACCTTGCAGCGCGGAATGCGGCCGACGGTCTGGCCGACAGCTTCCAGCACGTCACCGGTGTTGCGCGCGAGCTGGGCCAAAACCTCAGCGACGGCGTCCTCGAACTCCAAGCCATGCCGCGTCGATCGCGCTGACTCTGCGCGGCGCACCTGCAGGCTTTCCAGTGTGGCGCGGACCTCCGCTTGGAACGTCCGCTGCGCCTCGTTCAGCTCCTTGAAGATATCGAGCAGCTCCTTGCGCAGGCGCGCCAGCGGCGAGCCCGCGTCATCCAGCGTCAGACTGCTCCGCACCTGGGCCGTGGTCTCGTCGACGCGCTTCACCAGACGCGACAGCGCACCGTCGGGCTGATCGAGGGAGAACTCCTTGCGCACGGTTTCGATGTCGTTGGCGAGGTCCTCCCGCAGCTTGCCGTTCGCTCCGGTCAGCTCCCCGATCAGGCGTGACAAGGCCGAGTTCTCGTCGTCGAGGCTGAATTGTCGGAGGACCTGGTCCCGCTGCTCTGCCAACGCTTTGTCGACTGAGCCTTGCAGCGTGGCCAAGAATCCGTCGCTCTGGCTTGGCGAGAGAAGCTTGAGGAGGGGACTGGCCTCGCCCACGTGCTGTGCGAGCGTGCGCGCGAGGGCGGACGCTTCGCCATCGAGGTAGCGGTTCAGCACCGCCGCGAGGTCGCCGTCCTTGTGCACGAGCCGATCGAGTCGCTGGACGAGGTTCCCCGTCTGCGGATCGAAATACTGCGCGATCGCCCCGCCCAGCTTCTCCGTGAGTTTCCCGGCATGGTCCGCCAGCAACTCTCGGACATCCCCGACCAGCCGCTCGCCTTCTTTCCGGATCCGCTCCGCATCAATGCTCCCGCTCGCCTGCCGCAACGCAAGGACGCCCAAACGCAAGGCAGACAACGCATACTGCTCGCGCGGCGGCCCTTCAGGATGCTCCAACAGCTCGGCGACGACCTCGGGGTCGGTAACCCGTAAAACGAGAGTGAGAATGTCTTCAGCCGGAAATCGGTCTTCGAGCACGATGCGCTCGGCTGCACTTCCCACCTTCAACTCCTCCTCTCCAACTCCGTTCACCATGCCCTACTGAACAGCAGCCTGCGTGCCAATCTGTCATGACGAGATACCCTACGGCGCACGCGCTTGCCAGCGCCCAATGGTTGGCCTGGCCCGGGGTGGTCTCCGCAAATTCTCTTGCGCCACCGGAAAGATGTTTGCGCTCGGCACCCCTTCACCGGCTCTCGCCTGCGAGCTTGAGCACCGCTGCACGCGTGTGCGCCGCCACGCGGAAACGCAGCGCCTGAAGCTGATCGAGCACGGGGGCAACAGCGGTTATCAAGCCCGCGCGCTTCCCGTCGAGCAGAAGACCCAGAGTTCCGGTCAGCTTGAGACCAAGCGCCTCAGCGACCCGGCGGGCCACGGCGTCGTCCAGCACCACAATCGCATCGCCCGACTCGATCGCGAGGGCAAGCACTTCGGTCTCACCCGGTCCAAGATCCGTTACCAAAGGAAGCACCGGCGCGCTCGCGGGCCGACGCACCTCAATCCAACCGAGGGCCGACACGTCCGGCAGCTCAATGCCTTGCGCGCGCCCGGTCGCGATCTCGTCGGCGACGGCCGGCGGAACAACCACACGCTGCGCGAGCGCCGGGAGCAACCGGAGCTGGCCGACTTGATGCAAGTACTGCAGCGGCGATGTATTGCAGATCACCTCAGGCAAGGCGTGCTTCCCGTGCGAGATCCTCTTCCTTCAGCCGGAAGGTATCAACACCGTAGTCCGCGAGCCGCGCCAGGAACACGGGCCGCGGCACGCCCGCGAGCGCAGCTGCCGCACCGGAAGAGAGTCGGCCAAGCTCGTACAGCTTGACAGCCGCGACCAGCCGCAGCTCAGCCCCGAGCTGCTCCGGGGTCAGTTTGAGTGCCAGCAACGCCTCGTCCGGTACCGACAGCTTGATTTCACACATGGCGCACCTCCGTCTCTTCCCGCTAGCATAGCACCGATCGTCTGTCGCACGCGAAAGCTGCCGCAGTCAGCCACATGTGCCCAGTTCAATATTGGGTAGCCACGCTACACCGAAGGTGTTGCGTACCATAGCCTGAGGTTGCCCTCTTCTGGCTACCCCAGGCCGCCAGCGCAGTCCCCACTCTACTGGTTCGCCCGGCAGTTTCCACGCTGACCCTCACGAGCCGATTCCCAACCTCCGCATGCGATGTGACAGCGCCTGACGGCTGGCCATGCCGAGGAGCTTGGCGGCACGCTCTTTCACCCCTCCCGACTCGCGCAAGGCCTGCTCGATCAAACGCCGCTCCACCGCTTCCAGCTCTTTGATCAGGCTGAGATTCCGGCGCGCGGCAAGCGGTAGCGTGCCGGTGCTTGCGGTGTCGGTTGGGATGACATGAGCTTCGAAATGTTCGCGTCGGATCGTGTCACCAGAAGTGAGCGCGAAGATGCGCGCCAACGTGTTCTCCAGCTCCCGCACGTTGCCCGGCCACGGGTAGCTCTCCGCAAACTTCCTTGCGTCAGGGGAAGGATGCTTCCGCTCCGCACCCGGAATGCCGGCGGCGCGCTCATTGAGGACGGCTAGGAAGTGCTGCATGAGCGGGGAAATGTCCTCATGCCGTTCGCGCAGCGGCGGCAGGCGCAACACCAGCACCGCGAGCCGGTAGAAGAGATCGTCGCGGAACCGTCCCTCGCGCACCGCCGCAACCAGGTCGCGGTTGGTGGCTGCGATTACGCGCACGTCCACCGTTCTCGTCTTGGTCTCACCGACCCGCTGGATCTCGCCTTCCTGTAGGACGCGCAGCAACCGAACCTGGGTTTCCGGCGCCATGTCGCCGACTTCGTCGAGAAAAAGTGTCCCGCCGTCGCAGGCCTCGAAGCGTCCGGGGCGGTCGGTGACCGCTCCCGTGAAGGCACCCTTGGCGTGCCCGAACAGCTCCGAGTCGAGTAGCTCGCGCGGAATCGCAGCGCAGTTCATCGCGGACCACGGTTTGCCGGCGCGTAGACTCGCCGCGTGCATGGCCCGCGCGAGAAGCTCTTTGCCGGTTCCCGACTCGCCGAGGATCAACACCGGGTTCGGATAAAGCGCAGCACGGCGCGCGTCACGGATCACGGCCGCCATCGCGGCGCTGCGGTGGATGAGGGCATCGAAGGCGTTGGTGGCGGGCAGCTGCGGTTCCGCAGGCTCCAGCAACGCACCGCGACGCGCTGCGATCTCGGGCAGGACGTCGAGAGTGAGGTCGAATGGTATCTCGACTTCGGCCAGGTGTGATTTCCCGCCCTTATCGATCCAGCTCTTGAACAACGTCGCCCCGGCGTATTTCGTCTTCGCCAGCAGGATCCACACGGCGGCCATGGCGCTGGTGCCCGGGCTGGTGTGAATGGCGATCTCGCTCACGTTCGTGTGCGCGACGAGCCTGCTGAGCGCTGCATCCGCAGCCCGGAAGATGCCGAGGTAATCGGTCGGGTCGCTGAGCTTGACAGGGTGGATCTCAATTTCGGTGCCGGCAGCACAACGCAACTTGTCGCGATATACACTGGCCACGTCCTTCGGCCAGTCCGACAACAGCAGCGCCTTCGTGCTGGGATGAGCGCGGAGGAAATCTACGATCGGTCCGGTCGCGGGATCGTGTGCGGCACCATCGAGGTCCTGGCGACCGATCCACGCTACCAGCTGCAACGGGGCGCGCTGCATGGGAAAGGGAGTGTCGTTCGTTCTGTACTGCCGTGTCAAGCCGCGCGACGAGAGGTCGACGCCACATCTCATACCTCTCCCCCTGATCCTCTGTCATCCGGGACTGTCGATTCTCTCCAGCGGGCGCCCTTCGAGACGCCGCCAGAAGAGGGCGGCTCCTCAGGGCGAGCGGTTCTGTTATTGTTTTTCAAAAGACAATTTCCGCTCACCCTGAGGAGGTCCCTTCTTTTGGGACCGTCTCGAAGGGTGTGGTTCCCGTTTATCGACAGTCCCATCCGGGAGAGGGACCCAGTGGCGCGCTGTCAACTGAGTGCGCCGACCGAATTACGACACTGCTCCCGCACCTGCTCGCGAATGATCTTGCCGGAGGCGGTACGCGGGAAGTCCTGGACGAAATGAATGTGACGCGGCGCTTTGAAGCGGGCGAGGCGCTGGCGCACATACTCGATCAGCTCGCTCGCACTTGCCGTGGCGCCAACACGCAAGCGGACGCTGGCCGCCACCGCCTGTCCCCAGCGCGCGTCCGGCACCCCAAACACGCACGCCTCGGCGACCGCCGGATGCCCCTGGAGCACGGCTTCGACTTCCACCGGGTAGACGGTTTCACCACCGGTGATGATCATGTCGTCATGGCGCCCCATAACGTACAGGAATCCTTCGCTATCGAGCCGGCCGAGGTCGCCGGTGCGCAACCAGCCGTCGTCGCGGGGCACGTTGTCCGCGGAATCGAGATATCCCGGACTGACGGTCGGCCCGCGCACCAGAATCTCGCCGACGGCATCGGCCGCCACCGGCCGGTTCGGCCTCGGCCCGTTGGGTCCCGAGAGCAGGATCTCCGTTCCGAGCAGCGGTTTGCCGGCGGAGCCGAGCTTCCGCTCCGCGTCGGCCGGCGCGAGCGTGGTAACCTGCGAGGCTGCCTCGGTGAGGCCGTACGTTTGTACCACCGGCACTCCGCGAGCGCGACACGCTTGTAACAACGCCAGAGGCGCCGGCCCGCCGCCGAGCAGGACGCAGCGCAGCCAGGACGGGTAGGGGCGATCGCCACGCCGCTCCAGCAGCCGCTGCAGCATGTTGGCTACCACCGAAACAATGGTCACTCGTTCCTCATCGAGCGCGCGATCGACCTGCGCCGCATCGAAGCCGTCGTGAATGACGGCGGTGGTGCCGTAGATCACGCTGCGCAGCAGGATCGACAACCCGCCGACGTGGCAGAACGGCAAGCACGCCAGCCAGCGGTCGTCGCGCTCGACACCGAGGTTGAAAGCCGATCCAACGGCGCTCCAGAAGAAATTCCCGTAGGTCAGCAACACGCCCCTAGGCCGGCCGGTGGTGCCGGAGGTGTAGATGATGCTGTGCGCCGCTTGCAGATCGATCCGGGCGTCCCCGGCATCGGGTTCCGCGCTGATGTCGTCGAACACCGGGTCATCATCGAGCGGATCCGCATCCATGCTGGCTGCAAACAGCGGCAGATGCCGGCGAACGGCAGCCACGGTCTCACGCGCGGTGCTGTCGTACACCAGCAGCCGCGGACCGCTGTCGGCGAGCTGGCGGGCAATCTCCACCGGGCTGAGCCGGCGGTTGAGCGGAACCGCCACGGCGCCAAGATACGGCAACGCATGCAGAACCGCGGCAAACTCGGGGCGGCCGGCGAGCAGCAGTGCTACACGATCACCGCGGTGCACGCCAAGATGGTGGAGCCGCCCGCACGCCACCGCGGTACGCGCCGCCAGATCCGCATATGAGATCGCTCTGCCGTTGTAGATGAGCGCCGCATGCTCCGGGTTCGTCTGCGCGCGCTGCTCGAGCCAATTGGGGATGACATCACTCATGGTGATAAAACGGTTCGTCGAGGGTTCCGATCATCGAGGTTGGCCCTTTTGTCATTCCCGCAATCCTTAAGCGGGAATCGTGCGCCTGCGAGCGTGCATGGACAGCGAGGTGCGAGTCCTCGTCAGGCATGCGCTCTCCGGCCT
>Ga0315288_10012993_pt1 | contig 10443 bp, 9 predicted proteins | sample YL17G11_20_MG_FD_203454 | JGI IMG/M metagenome (GOLD analysis project Ga0315288, IMG submission 203454) | Sediment microbial communities from Yellowstone Lake, YNP, Wyoming, USA - YL17G11_20 | ecosystem: Environmental > Aquatic > Freshwater > Lake > Sediment | place: USA: Wyoming | collected...
TGATGTTCATGATCATTAAAAGGATCACTGAAACAATAAAAATTGACAAGATATCTATATGGCTTAAAGAAGAAAAAGAGGGATGGAGAGAAATAAAAATAAGGGATGACCCTATGAATAGAGCTGTAGTATCGGAACAGTTCAAGATCAACACGGCTTTATTAAAATATTTGGATCAAAAAAGGGAACCAATCCTGCTTGAAGAGATCGAGCATCAAATCAATATCCAGAAGATGCAGGATAAAACGGCGAAACAGCTGACTCTTGTTAAGAGTATCTTAAAAGGGAAAAATATTGCGGCGATCATCCCAATTGTTAATAATGGTGAATTGGTCGGAACCCTGAACCTGGGCAGTAAGCTGTCAGGAGACATTTATACGCTCCAGGACCTGGAACTCCTTACGATCCTGGTTAACCAAACATCGGTCGCATTGGAAAACGCCAAACTGAAAGAACAACTGGAAAGATCGGAAAAGCTTGCGGTCATGGGGAGGTTTGCCAGCGGGCTGGCGCATGAGATAAGGAATCCCCTAACTTCCATCAAGGCCTTTTTCCAGATGTTGAACGGCGGTGAAGATGAAAAAGATATACAGGAGATATCCGAACTGGCGCTTACGGAGATAGAGCGCATCGAAGGCCTTCTTAATAACCTGCTTCATTTTGCGCGTCCCCAAAAACCGGAATTCTCAGGAGTGAAATTAGAAGAAGTCCTGAATGAGACCCTAATAATGGCCAGATCGGATTGTGTTTTAAATAATGTTCAAATACATAAGAATACCGGAAAGCGGATCCCTGAAACATTTGCGGACAGGTCACAGATGAAACAGGTATTCTTGAATTTGATCCAAAACGCCTTGCAGGCCATGCCGGACGGCGGAACACTGCAAATTGACATGGCGCATTGCCCGGAAGAGGATGCAGTTAAAATAACCTTTACTGATTCCGGCTGCGGGATAGACAAAGAGCATCTGCCCAGGTTATTTGAGCCTTTCTTCACGACAAAGACCCAAGGAACGGGCCTGGGATTGAACATAAGCCACAGGATCATTACCGCGCATAAAGGCAGTATATCCGTAGAAAGCAAGGAAGGGAAAGGCACGTCTGTTCATGTAATTCTGCCTGCACAATAGATATGCAATTGCACGACAATTGTGCATGTTTTGACCGTATCTTTTTAAACCGAAATGTCAATTTAACCTCTTTTTAGCTCGCAAGATAACAAAAACAGCGATAATAAGAATTTTGGCAGGAAAATTGCTAGATTTATGTTGTGGCACATAGTATGACATATGTATTTTAATAGAACATTGTCAAGGCGCAGGAGGAAATCATTGGAATGGACAATATAAACGTAAGAACCCCGAGGAACCCGGCAAACATGGATGTTCACGTTAAAAAGGAAGAGAACACACATGTGATGAAATTGCACCCTGCAGAGGTGAAGCTCGTCCAGGTCATAAGGGCGATAGAATTCGGCGAGATAGAAGGGCTGAAGATAGAGGACGGCCTGCCGGCTTATTATAAGGGAGCGCGGAAGACCTGTAAGCTGGCATGACCCATTATGGAACAAGCGGAGATTAAAATTAATATGAATGCCGACATGGAACTTCATACTTTTGAAAAAAGGCTGATAGAGATGCTCCGGTCCATGGTGACAGGCGAGGTATCCTCGATAAAGATACAGGACGGATTGCCCGTCATATTCCAGATAACGCACACGGAAAAAAGTTTTATGGAGGCCAAATAACAGGGCGTCCGTAAAAGGCCGATATTATTTCAGGATCAAATAGCTCGACTGGACGACAGAGGGCTGGATCTGTAAAAAGTTACAGGTTCAGCCCTTTTTATTTGGCAATATCAGGAGGAAAAAAGAACATGGCCCATGATATAGAAGTGTCCGCAACCGTTACGGATAATAAGGCCGCGCAATCGAACAATTTTTGCCTTCACATTTCCGAGAAAAGGCTTATAGATCTCATACGGTCGATAAAGAACGGCGAGATAAATTCCATAAAGATACAGAACGGCCTGCCTGTATTTTACGTGATCAACCTGAAAGACAGGAGATTCATGTGAAGCGGGCATTCCTTGTATTAAGAAGTGAGGCAAACGATTTATTTGGAAATGCTTAATAGATGGGTGCTGTTAATATTGATCGTATTTATTCTTATAAATAAGGATGCTTCTTTCAGCGAAACTCTCGGGTATCCGGAAATGTCGTTCAACCAATCATGGGGGCTCATAAATATCCCAACGGCAAACCTCCTGGATCACGGGCATTATTGCGCGAGCCTGAATTCCGCCGTTTTCTCCATCGGCTTGTTCAATTATTTCCAGATGGGACTTATCGCGTTCAACAGCGGGAGCAAATTCTACTGGGGGAACATGCTCGAGGTGAAACTGATCGACGAAGAATGCCCCTGGCCGGCGTTCGCTATAGGGGCTGAAAGCGAAACGGAGAATCCTCACCTAATAACCGCGCAGTATTTTGATTCCAATTATATTGTGGCGAGCAAAAACATAGGCATCTTTGGCATCGGTCATATAGGAGTTGGCACCGGAAGGTTCGTTGGCACCGGGGAGGTAAGCTCAAGGCTGAATGGGCTTTTTTTCGGCATAGAAAAGGCATTTTACAAGGACTCAAATAATCCGTTGACATTAAAACTTGAAGAAGACGGAAGGGACGTTAATTTCGGGATCGAGTACGTTATTTTAGAGAATTTCGAGCTTAACTTCACAGTTACCAAACTTGACAACTGGATATTCCAGCATCCCGCGCCGGACAACAATCCGACAGTGATGCTGGGATTTTGTATCGACGGCGTGCTGTCTCCAGTACCTCCGGTAAATGATAAGGCACTAAAGATAGGATGAAGCTTACATGATATTACAGGGAGAAATGAAATGGTAAAGAAACAGGCAGATAAAGAAAATATCACCACATCCGAGATCGGGAAGGTGGAAGAGCGACTAAGAGAAAGCGATGGTAGATATAGAGCTCTTATTGAAAGTGCTTCCGACCAGATATTCGTGTTCGATGAAGGATACAAAGTTATTTCAATGAACAGCGCCGCAGCAATGCTGTCCGGGAAAAAGCCGGATGAAATGATCGGAAAACATATTTCCGAGATATTCTCAAAAGAAATGGCCTCCAGAAATATGAATAATCTTGAAACAGTGTTCAAGACAGGCAAGAATTATTCCATTGAAGAAGAATTAAACGTCAGCGGTCATAAACTATATGTGAGCACAATCCTTTCCCCTGTGAAAAATATTGAAGGCAAAACAACGGCGGTGCTGGGTATTGTCAGAAACTTCACCGAGCGCAAGGGGATGGAAGAGGCGTTACGTGCGGCAGAAACAAGGATCAGAGGTTTAATGAATGCAGTTCCGGTGGGCATTTCGCTGAGCACGCCGGATGGGCATTTGGTCGAAGCAAATGATGAATTATGGAAAATGTTTGGCTATGGATCCAGAGAAGAATACTTAAAAGTTCCCGCGATCGAACATTATTTTGATCCGAAAGACAGGGAAATACTTGGGGAACTTCGCAAAAAAGGGCCGGTTTTCGATCATGAGATACGGTTTAAACGCAAAGATGGTGCAGTCATTTGGGGCAGTGTAAATTCGATCGAGGAAAAATCCCCGGATGGAAAGATCTACTTTGTAAGCAGCATGCTGGACATAACCGAGCGCAAAGAAGCGGAAGGAATATTGCGCGACAGCGAGGAGAAATTCAAGGCATTACTTGATTCTGCCCCTGATGCTTTCTTTATATATGACGGTAAAGGGGTGTTTGTTGACGGCAATAAAGCCGCGGAAAAACTATCAGGATACAACAGGGACGAACTGATAGGAAAAAGCTTCTTAAAAGTGAACCTATTACCGCCAGATCAACTTGTCAAAGGAATGGTAGACCTGGCGAAGAACGCCATGGGCATTCGAACCGAAGCGCGGGAATACACATTGAACCGGAAGGATGGAGTAAAGGTCCTATGCGAGATTAACTCAACACCGATCAAGATAAAGGGCAGGAATTATATTCTTGGAATAGCACGCGACCTTACGGAACGCAAGAAAGCGGAGATATCGCTCAAGGAGACCGACGAAAAATTTAAAGCTATCTTTGACAACGCAAATGATGGATTCCTTCTGGCAGGCGTAAAAGATAAAAAATTCATTCTCGGCAATAAAGCAATATGTGAAATGACGGGGTATACCCCTGAAGAGATCAAAGCTCTCGGACTCATGGATATCCATCCCGAAAAAGACCTGCCCTATATTATTGACCAGTTCGAGAAGCAAGCCAGGAATGAGATAGAAGTTGCCGAGAATCTTCCCGTAAAAAGAAAGGATGGCAGCGTTTTTTATGCAGATGTCAATGCTTCCCCTGTGACATTACTTGGAGAGGACTATTTATTGGGCGTTTTCAGGGATACTACCGAGCGAAAAGCGGCGGAATCTGTGAGGGAAGAACTTTTGCATAAAGTGGAGGATGCCAACAGGAAAAAGACCGAGTATGTGTCGGATGTATCCCACGAGCTAAGGACCCCGCTCGCCTCCATAAAGGGCTTTGTGTCCACCATCCGCTCGGATCCCGCCATGGATGAGCCCACAAGGCAGGATTTCTTAAGGATAATCGAGGAAGAAACCGACCGCCTGACAAGGATAATCGAGGACCTGCTGGATATTTCAAGGATCGAAAGCGGCAGGATAAAGCTGAGCATGAGGTCGTTCAATATCATGGACCTTATAACGAAGAACATAGAGAACATAAAGCCGCTGGCCGAATCAAAGGGTATCGTGATACAGAGCCATCCTGCCCCGGCGCCATATATCGTTTATGCGGACCAGGATAAAACATCGCAGATAATCATAAATATTCTCAGCAACGCCATAAAATACAACAAGGCCGGCGGCAAGGTGAGTATTGCCGCCAGCGACGACGACGGAAAGGTAAGGGTGGACATTGAGGATACGGGCATAGGCATATCCGAAAAGGACCTCCCGCATATGTTCGAAAAATTCTTCAGGGCTGAAGGATCAAGCCGCGAAACCCCGGGCACCGGGCTCGGGCTCGCTGTCACGAAAAGCCTGGTACAGGTCATGGGCGGAGAGATCGAGATGCAAAGCAAGCTGGGCGAAGGCAGCAGGTTCAGTTTTTCGCTGCCAAAGTGCGCGGGGGAGCAAAAGGAGAAGATGAATGAAAGGGCTTAAGGACGCGCGGGAGCAGATGAAAGAAAGATTAAGGTGGATGATGGTTTGCCGCCTGACAGGGGCCATGTTCATTCTGGCAATATATGCCGCCGTCCATGCCCTGAAGATAATGAATTTCCCCCTTGTTCCTTTCATCGGCCTCTGCTTGATAGAGGGCTTCGTGAACCAGCCTTATCCTTTCATTGTCAACAGGATCAAGGACCTGGGCCGGCTGGCATATTTTCACCTTGTGATGGACTTATTGCTGATCTCCGGCGTGATACACCTCCTCGGCGGCATAGAATTTTCATTCTTCAACGCGCTTTACCCGATAATAATCATCGGCAGCGCCATGATCCTGAGCAGGAACCGTGTTTTTGAGCTTGCCACTTTATCAAGCGCGGCTTTCGCGGCCGTTACTGCGCTGGAACATTTCGGGGTGCTCCCGCACACGTCCGTTTTCGGCCTGAAGATATACAGCCAGTTCCAGATAGGGATAGTCCTGGCTAACATAACGTTCTTTTATTTTATTGCCTTTCTCTCCACTTATTCCTCCAGTGTTATTGAGCAAAAGAGCAGGGACCTGGAAGACCAGCGGGATTGCGCCGAAAACTTGATATCCATGATGACCGACGGCGTGATGATACTGGACAAGAACAGGAACTTTATAAAGCTGAACGGAACAGCCTCCAAGCTTCTGGGATACTCAAACGAAGAGCTTCTTGGGAAGTCATTCCTGGAAAAGCTTTGTTCCGGGCAGAACAGGGCAAGGATAAAGGAGATACTGGACAGCCTGCGGTATCAAAGGACATTGAAAGACATTGAAATAGACCTGCTGAACAAGGATGGAAGCCCCGTGCCTTTAAGATTGAGCGCGGTGGACATTGCCTGTTCAAAGCGCAGCGCCGCGGGCGATCTTATAGTCATTCATGATGCCAGGCCGGAAAAAGAGGCGGAAAAAATAAAGTCGGCATTTTTGTGCAACATATCGCACGAACTCAATGCCCCCCTGTCGGTAATAAGGGGTTTTACAAAGACCCTTCTTGAGAAAAAGGAAACGACCGAGGATGAGAGAAGCGAATTCCTGAAAATAATGGATGAAGAGGCGGGCTGCCTTGAGAAGATAATCGAGGACCTGCTCGACCTGGCAAGGATGGAGATAGGATGGATAAAGATAAAGAAAGAAAAAGGCCAGCTCGCGGAAACATTAAGGAGTGTTGCCCGGAACTTTCAGGGCGAGGCCCAAAAAAAGCAGCTGCTTTACCATGTGAACATTCCCGATGAAATGGCCCCGGTATATTTTGACAAAGAGAACATCAGCAGGGTGGTCTCCCGGCTGCTGGGGAACGCGCTTAAATATACGGAGCACGGGGAAATATCGCTGGAGGCGGAGGAGGATGCCGACAAGGTGAAGGTCTCGATAAGCGACACGGGAAAGGTCATAGAGGAAAAAGAACTTGTCAACATATTCAACCTGTTCTGCGACGGCGACGGCAAATATGAGGGCATAAGGAAAATGAACATAAAACTGCCTGTGATAAAACATATCGTGGAAGCGCACGGCGGGACCATATGGGCGATGAGCCAGGAAACACAGGGCACCAGGATCACGTTCACCATTCCGAAGGAGGCATGCCGTGACGGAAGCGACAGCGAGATATAAAAAGATACCGGAAAGGACAGGTGGAAGATATGGATAAAAAGAAAAGGATACTGATAGTGGAGGATGAGGACCATATGCTGTCGCTCCTACGGTACAACCTGGGCAAGGAGGATTTTGAGATCGGCGTAGCGCGTAACGGCGAAGAGGGCCTTGGCGAGGTAAAAAAGAACAGGCCGGACCTTATAGTTTCGGACGTTATGATGCCGAAGATGGACGGCTACGAATTCTGCAGGAAGCTACGCAAGGAGCCGGACACAAAGACGATACCTTTCATTTTTTTGACCGCCAGGGGGCAGCTCCCGGACAAGATAGAGGGATTAAGGACAGGGGCGGATGATTACATAACAAAACCTTTCGTTCCAAAAGAACTGGTAGAAATGGTCAATGCCAGGCTGAGCAGGGTGGAAATTTACAAGGATATGGCGTCTTCTGACGGGTTGACGGGTTTTTACAACCAGAAGGCCACGAAAGAATATCGCGGCGCGGAGATCACCCGCGCCTGCAGGCTCAGGATACCGCTGTCGGTGGGATTCATGGACATAGATCTTTTCAGGAAGGTCAATGAGAGGTTCGGCCATCCGTCCGGGGACAGCGTCCTTCAAACTGTGGCGGAAACTATACGCGGGATGATGAACAAGGAGGACGTTGCGGGAAGGTGGGGAGGGGAAGAGTTCCTCCTCATATTGCCCGGAGTTGACGAAAGCGAAGCGCTGGTCCGCCTTGAAAATATCAGAGAAAAAATATCCCGGCTCACTTTCCAGGATAAAGACCTTACGGTGTCTTTCAGCATCGGAGTTGCGGCTTATCCGAACAACGCGTCTAACGCGGAGGAACTTGTAAAGAAAGCGGATATGGCGCTTCTCAGGGCAAAAAAAACCGGAAGGAACCGCGTTGTCAGCTTCTCCAGCATGGAGAAAAAGGAGGAATAACATGGAAGAGAAAAAAGTACTTGTAGCGGATGACAGCCCCAACATGGTGAACCTTATCAAATATAACCTGAAAAAGGCGGGCTACGGCGTTGTGGAAGCAAGGGACGGCGAAGAAGCTCTAACAAAGGCCTTATCGGAAAAGCCAGACCTGATAATCCTTGACATTAACATGCCAAAGAAAACCGGTTTTGAAGTATGCCAGGAGCTTCGAAAAAAGCCCGAGATGGTCCTTGTCCCGATCGTGATCATCAGCGCGCGCAGCCAGGAATATGACAAGCTTGCCGGTTTCGGCTTTGGTGCGGATGACTACATAATCAAGCCTTTCAAGGTGGAGGACCTGCTTTTAAGGGTTTCACTCCTCATTTACGGCGGAAGCGCCACCCCCCCTTCCTTAAGAAAGGAAGAACAGGCCCAATCCGGATCCGTTTTGATCGGACAGGAAAAGATCGATTCGCTTTTTCCGGAAGGGATCATCCGCGGCTCAAATATCCTGCTGGTCGGGCGGCTTGGAACAGGAAAGTCCAACCTCGCCAGGCAATTCCTGGCAAGCGGTGTCAAGAACCGGGAAGTCTGCCTTTTTGTTTCTGTGGAGGATCCGATCGAATCAGCGATTAAAAAGCTCGGGGAATTAACGGAAATGAACACGGAGGAACTGTTAAAGAGCGAAATATTCAAGATGGTCGGCCCCATTGAGCTTGAAACGGTAAGGACGGCGAACATTGAAGATACATTAAAGATGATCATTGAGACCGGAATGGAGATAGGGCACAGCATCCAAAAGAAGTCCGGCGGGCGAAGAGTAGTGGATTCGATCTCGGGGCTGGTCCTGTCTTTCGGGGAAGCGCCGGTGTATCAATTCCTTTCCCAGATAGTCCATACATCCAAAGCTTTTGGCGGTGTTACCACCATTTACACGCTGGCAGAAGAGGCCGTCACCGCCCAGCAGAGCGCGAACATAAAGAACTTCATGGATATTGTCATTGAGCTTAGATCGGAGCCGGCCGGCGTATATGCGCAGATAACCAACATGAAATGGGCAAAATACAATACAAGCAAGGTGAAACTATGGACCAAATTGTGAACAAGAAAAAAAAGATGCTGGTCGCGGACGACGACAAGAATTTCGTAAAACTGCTCGAGCATAACCTTGAAAAAGAGGGATACGCTGTCGACACGGCTTCAAGCGGGGAAGAGGCCCTGCTCAAAATAAATTTTAATATGCCTGATCTTATTATAACGGACCTCAGGATGCCGGGAATAAGCGGCATGGAAATATTGAGAAAGGTCAAAGAGCTGGACAAGGGCCTTCCCGTGATAATGATAACCGGACAGGGGGACGCAGAAACAGCTGTTGAGGCAATGAAGCTCGGCGCCTATGACTTCATTACTAAGCCGCTAAAGCCGAACGAATTGATAGTTACCGTAAGGAACGCGCTGAACAGCAGGATCTTGATAGATAAGGTCTCGGAGCTGCGCAGCCAGCTTGAGACCCGCTATGATTTCAAGAACATTATCGGGAGCAGCCAGAAGATGCAGGCGGTTTTCAAGATGATGGAGAATGCCGTTTCTTCCATCGTGACCGTGCTTATACAGGGTGAGAGCGGAACGGGAAAAGAGCTTGTGGCAAGGGCGATCCATTATAACGGGTCCCGAAAAGAGCGGCCTTTTATTGTTGTCAATTGCGCCGCGATACCGGAGACACTGCTTGAATCGGAGCTTTTCGGGTATGAAAGAGGGGCTTTCACCGGCGCGCTTGAGAGAAAGATCGGCAAATTCGAGCAGGCGGACAACGGGACGATATTCCTGGACGAAATAGCGGAAATGAGCCCCATGACCCAGGCGAAATTATTGAGGGTGTTGGAAGGAAAAGAAGTGGAAAGGCTGGGCGGGCATGAAAGGATAAACGTGGATGTGAGGATAATTTCCGCCACGAACAGGGAACTGACGAAAGAAGTGAAAGAAAGCAGGTTCAGGGAAGACCTCTATTACCGGCTCATGGTATTCCCGATAACCTTGCCGCCCCTTCGGGAGAGGAAAGGGGATGTGCCGCTTTTAATATCCCACTTCATGAATGTTTACGCGAAAGGCGCGGGCAAAAAAATAAGCCATTTTTCAGGCGAAGCAATGGAGTACCTTATGGGATATTCCTGGCCCGGGAACGTAAGGGAGCTTGAAAATGTCATAGAACGCGCAACTGTCCTCTGCGACGGCGACACCATAAACCTGAGCCACCTTCCCGTCGGGCTTGATGCATTGTCCGGGACCGTCCTGCCCCAGCTTTTCGGGGGAGGGATGGAGACATCCAGGATAGTTTCACTCGAGAACATGGAATCCGAAGCATTGAAAAAAGCGCTTGATATCGCGGAGCATAACATAAGCAAGGCGGCAAAAGAGCTCGGCATAGGCAGGGCCACTTTTTACAGGAAAGCGAAGAAATTCGGGATACTATGACGACAATAAAGAAAAATATCATAACTGCGGATACCAACACAATATCTTTTGTTCGGGAATATTCCGAGATCATCTTAGAAACAATTAAGGAGCCGTTGATAGTGCTGGATCCCGACCTAAAGGTGATCTCAGCCAGCCGCTCCTTCTACGAGACCTTTAAAGTTAAACCTGAGGAAACCAAAGGCAAGTTCATTTACGATCTGG